>ERZ777003.276-NODE-276-length-106369-cov-47.760370_pt1 | contig 106369 bp, 113 predicted proteins | sample MGYA00374956_ERZ777003 | MGnify/ENA primary metagenome ERZ777003 (study PRJEB29302, sample SAMN06268252) | bioreactor metagenome | isolation source: Joint BioEnergy Institute, California, USA | place: USA:Joint BioEnergy Institute, California, USA | collected...
ATGGCACTCCCAAGGGGACTCGAACCCCTGTTTCCGCCGTGAGAGGGCGGCGTCCTAGACCGCTAGACGATGGGAGCGTCTTGAGAGCCGCGATATAGTCGTGATTTGCAGCAAATGCAACAGCCCAGCGCAAGACTCATACAGGCTTCTGTACCGGCTCAAGAAGATCCCATAGATTGCCGTAGAGATCGGCGAACACGGTCACCGTGCCGTAGGGTTCCTTTCGCGGCCTCGCGGAACACGACCCCTTGGGCGCGCATGCGGTGATAGTCGCGATCGAAGTCGTCCGTATGAAGAAACAGGAAGACGCGGCCGCCGCTCTGCCTGCCGATTGCGGCTTCCTGCTTGGGCCCTGTGGCCTTGGCTAGAAGCAATGAGGCTCCGGCGGCTTTCTGAGGGCTCATGACCACCCAGCGTTTGGCCGGCCCCAGTGGCGTATCCTCGATGAGATGGAAGCCGAGCTTGTCGCGATACCAGGCGATCGCCTCGTCATAATCGCGCACCAGAAGCGCGGTGAGCGCAATGCGGCGGGCGGCGGTCACCGCCCCTTCCACACCACGGAAAAGCGGCCCACCGGCTTCGCGGCGTCCATGTCGTAGAGGTGGATCGCTTCGCTGCCGTCCTTAAGCCTCAGATGCAGCGTGAGCTGGTTCCCGGACACAGCATGGGAGAGGATGCGCGCACCGGCGGGCAGAGCGATTTCGCCCTCAAGCGGTTCTTCCGACGGCACCGGCGAGACCGTCGAGGCAGGCGAAGCCGCGCTGTCCTGCGCCGGTGTCAGCGATTTGTAGACAAGCGCCAGCACCACCGCCATAACGGCGGCAAACAGGATGGTGAGGTTGATGGCCATGAAGCGCACGAGCTTGCGGCGGACACGCTCGGCCGCCGGATCCAGCGGCTGGTCCTCCTCGGTTTCGTGCGGCGCGTTGGGCCCGTCCATCGATCGGTCTTTCACTCGCAAGGGCTTCGGCAATGAGCGACCCTGATAGCGAAGCCGGCGCGGAATGGAAAGAGGTGGAGGTTCAGGCGGCAAGTGCCGGCAGCCGTCTCGACCAGTGGCTCGCGGCCGAACTTGCACCCGATCTTTCGCGCAGCCGCGTTCAGGCGCTCATCCGCGCTGGCCTTGTGCGGCTGGGAGACGAGCCGGTGACAGAGGCCAAGCGCAAGGTCGCAGCAGGAGAACGTTTCGCCGTTGCGCTGCCGGAGCCAGAAGCGCCGGAGCCCGTGGCGGAGCCGATCCCGCTCGACATCCTATACGAGGATGGCGATCTCATCGTCATCAACAAGCCCGCCGGGCTCGTCGTCCATCCTGCGCCGGGAAACCGGACCGGCACGCTGGTGAACGCGCTGCTCCACCATTGCGGCGATGTGCTTTCGAGCATCGGGGGCGCGCATCGGCGCGGTATCGTGCACCGGCTCGACCGGGAGACGAGCGGTGTGATGGTGGCGGCCAAGACCAACGATGCGCACCGTGCGCTGGGTCAAGCCTTTGCCGATCACGGCCGGGAAGGCGAACTTGAGCGCGCCTATGTGGCGCTGGTTTGGGGTGTGCCGAAGCGGCTTGCGGGCACGGTCGACGCGCCGCTCGGCCGCGCGCCCCACGACCGCACGGCGCGCGCCGTGGTGCCAGAAGACCAGCCCGACGCGCGCCACGCCGTCACCCATTACCGCGTCTTGGAAACCTACGGTCCGGGCCTGCCCGAAGAGAAGATTGCCTCGCTTCTGGAATGCCGGCTCGAGACGGGCCGCACGCACCAGATCCGCGTTCACATGGCGCATATCGGCCATCCGGTGGTGGGCGATCCCGCCTATGGCCGTGCCTATCGCAGCAAGGTGCGGCGCCTGCCCCCTCCACTGGCCGAGATGGTTGCCGCCTTCCCGCGCCAGGCGCTGCATGCACGTCTGCTCGCCTTCCGCCATCCGCGAACCGGCCAGTTGATGTGCTTCGAAGCTCCCGTCCCGGAAGATATGCGGGAACTCATCGCGGCCTTCGCCCGTTTGAACGGGTGACATCGCCGGTAAAAATTGCATTCCCGTCACGATTTGTTGACTGGGACGGTAAGCTTTTCTTTTTCCTTATTCGTACCTATATGTGAAATGGCGTGGTGCGCGTGCGGCCACGCAATTGCCCGCCTGTGGAGGGGGCTCCAACAAATCAAGGAGGGTGCTACATGGCCCAGACGTTGCCGAGCATTGTTTCGGGGGAGGGTGGCCTCGCCCGTTATCTTGAGGAAATCCGCCGATTTCCCATGTTGCAGCCGGAAGAGGAGTACATGCTTGCGAAACGCTATCGCGAGCATGGCGACACCGAAGCTGCGCACAAGCTTGTAACCAGCCATCTGCGGCTCGTGGCGAAGATCGCCATGGGCTATCGTGGCTATGGCCTGCCCATCGGAGAGGTCATCTCCGAGGGGAATGTCGGGCTCATGCAGGCCGTCAAGAAGTTTGAACCCGAGCGCGGCTTCCGCCTGGCCACCTACGCTATGTGGTGGATCAAGGCCGCGATTCAAGAATACATCCTGCGCTCGTGGAGCCTGGTGAAGATGGGCACCACGGCGAACCAGAAGCGCCTGTTCTTCAACCTGCGCAAGATCAAGGGCAAGATCCAGGCGCTAGACGAAGGCGATCTCAATCCCGAGCAGGTGGCCGAAATTGCCACGCGGCTGGACGTGAGTGAGGAGGAGGTGATCTCCATGAACCGCCGGCTCTCCGGCGACGCCTCGCTCAACGCGCCGATCCGCGCGACGGAAGGTGAGTCCGGCGAATGGCAGGACTGGCTTGTCGACGAGCGCGAGAGCCAGGAGGAAATGCTGGTCGAGCAGGACGAGCTGGAAGCGCGCCGGCGCATGCTGGAAGACGCGATGGGGGTGCTGAACGAGCGCGAGCGGCGCATCTTCGAGGCGCGTCGTCTGGCTGACGAACCGCTCACGCTCGAGGAGCTCTCGGGAGAGTTCGACATTAGTCGCGAGCGCGTGCGTCAGATTGAAGTGCGCGCTTTCGAGAAGGTCCAGCAGGCTGTAAAGGCTTCCGCCAAAAAGCAGGCGGAGGCCACCCGTGCCGCGCAGGAAGAGGCTCGCCGCGCCGCCATGTAGGGCGGCGCGGCTCTCCCGTTCCTATCCGCTGGTTGCGGCGCGCCAGCTCTCCATTGCCTCGCGGAAAATGCGTTCACCCGGCGTGCCCTTCTCCAGGGTGATCAGCGCCCGTCGGCCCGAGGCGTAGACGAGCGGAATATCGATCCAGTTCTCCCGCACCATCAGCGTCGAATTGGTCTGGATGTCGGCCTGCCGGTCGCTCAGCGCCACGAGGAAGAAGCCATCGGCGATCTTTGCCGGAATGCCGAGAAGCGGGCTCCCCGCATCCTGCTCGTTCCGCTTCATGGCGATCCGCGAGACATTGTTAATGCTGCCACCCGGGAAGTCATCGGGCGTAAGGAAGATCAGCTCGATGATGTGGCTTGCCGGCAGCGACTGATCGACATTGCGCCGGATCGTCATCCTCAGCTGCAGGTCACGTCCGGGAATTGTGGCCTCGGCACGGATGACCGGCTCGGGGGGCAGTTCGTTGCCCGGTGATTCCTCGGCGATCGACCACACCACCGAGCCGTCGTTGGCAGAGCCTTCCGAAGTGCTGGTCCGTTCTTCATAGAAAATGGCCCTCTGGCCGACGGGGATACCCTCCTCGGCCTCATTTGCCGCATCGTCCGTTGCGGTATTGCCTTGGGTTGCCGCCGCAATGGAGGTTCCTTCGCCCAGCGTCGGCTCGCCGCCTGCGGGGCCTTCGTCCACTTCCCGGCCGTCCGGCAGAAGGCGTTGAGTGAACTTCCGGGACTGCTCCGCAGGGGCTGCTTCCGGCTGAGGCTGCTGCGGCGGCTCTGCGGCAGCTTCTACGGGCTCGTCTTCACTCGGCGTCTCGGTCGGCGCCTGTTCTGACGGGGCGGTATCGCCACTCAAGGAAGCAAGAATATCGTCAAAGTCTCCAAGGCCCGCGATGCGTGCCAGATCGTCGCGATAAGCCCAAGCTCCGACGCCCGCCCCAACTAGCAGCAGAAGTACCAAAAGCACGGCGACGAGCCTACCTGCCCCGCGGCGCGCAGGCTGCACGACGCCAGGCGGAGGCGGCAGGATCTCCTCAATGGGCTCATCCGGCCTTTCATCGCCCAGCGACTCCGTCTCATCCGAGGAAACCGCTGGGATATCCTCCTCCGACTCGTCGTCCCGTGTAGCCGTCAGGAAGTCCGGCGGCGGGTTATCCGACGGCCTGTCGAAGGTTTCTTCCGGAGGCGTCTCGACCTGCGGGGCGTAAGCGGTATTGACTTCTTCCTCATGCGCCTCGGCCTCAGCCGCATCGGCGCTGACGGGCTCCGGGCTTGCCGCAGCAAGAGAGGAGAGAGGCGAGGCCTGCGGCTCGGGAGTCTTTTGCCAGGTCGCGCTGTTCAGCTCCGCCAGCAGCTCTTCCAACTCATCCCTGGCCTCAGGCGCAGCCGGTGGCGCGTACTCCGCCTCCACCTTAGCAATGGCATCCTCAAGCATCTGCTTCTGGCGGGCTGCGAGCTCGGGTGAAGGGGGCGGCGTTGCGGCAGCTAGCTTGGCCTCGATGGTCGCGCGCGCCTTCGCGTAAATCTTTTCGCGTGCCTCAGGCGTGTTCTCCTTCAGGGCCTCAATGGCCTTCCGCAAAACCGCAGCAAAATCCGCCATTCCTGAACGTCCAATCTACTTTATTCGGGCAGATCAACTTCTCCCGCAACCTGCACGAAATTGTGGTGCGTCGGCAACATATCCCGGCCAATCATACGCTCACTTCGACAGAAACCTCACCGGGACCGCCGTAGACTCCTTCGTCTTGCAGGACAAGGATTCCCTGCACGCTAATCTTGGAACGGGTCTGTTACAAGAATGGCGTCCTCCCGCTCGGGACTGGTGGAGAGGATGGCTACCGGCGCTCCAATCAGCTCTTCGATGTGGCGCACATACTTGACTGCCTGGGCCGGCAGGTCATTCCAAGTGCGCGCGCCGCGGGTTGTTTTATTCCAGCCTTCCAGCGTCTCGTAGACCGGCTCAAGCCGCGCCTGCGCCCCCTGACTTGCCGGCAGATAGTCGATCACGCGGCCGTCTAGACGGTATCCCGTGCACACCTTGATCTCTGAAAGGCCGTCGAGCACGTCGAGCTTGGTCAGCGCAATGCCGTTTATGCCGTTAGCCACCACGGCCTGGCGGACCAGCACCGCATCGAACCAGCCACAGCGCCGCTTGCGGCCCGTGACCGTGCCGAACTCGTTTCCGCGCGTGCCGAGGAATTCGCCGATCTCGCCCGTCTGCTCCGTTGGAAAGGGCCCCTCGCCCACGCGGGTCGTGTAGGCCTTGGTGATGCCGAGCACATAGCCAACGGCGCCCGGCCCGAGGCCCGAGCCGGTCGCTGCCTGTCCGGCAACGGTGTTGGAGGAAGTCACGAAAGGATAGGTGCCGTGGTCGATATCGAGCATCGTGCCCTGCGCCCCCTCGAAGAGGATGCGGCTTCCCGCCCGGCGCGCCTCATCGAGAATCTTCCAGACACGGTCCACGAAGGGCAGCACCTGGTCCGCCACGGAGGAGAGTTCTTCCATGATCGCGACATGGCTGACTTCCGGATGCCCAAGCCCGCGCCGCAGCGCGTTGTGATGGGTAAGCAGCCTGTCCACCTTTGCTGGCAAGGTCTCCATGTCGGCAAGGTCCATCGCGCGGATCGCGCGGCGGCCGACCTTGTCCTCATAGGCGGGTCCGATGCCGCGCCGCGTGGTGCCGATCTTCGTGCCCGTATTGGAGGCCGCGTCCTCCCGGAAGGCGTCGAGCTCGCGGTGCAGCGACAGTATCAGTGCGGTGTTCTCGGCGATCTTCAGGTTTTCGGGCGTGACTTTCACCCCCTGAGCCTCAAGACGCTTGAGCTCCGCCACGAAAGCGTGCGGATCAAAGACCACGCCGTTGCCGATCACCGACAGCTTGCCCGGACGCACCACGCCCGAGGGCAACAGCGAAAGCTTGTAGCTTTCCCCATCAATCACCAGCGTATGGCCGGCATTGTGCCCGCCCTGGAAGCGCACCACCACGTCGGCGCGCTCCGAAAGCCAGTCAACGATCTTTCCCTTGCCTTCGTCGCCCCACTGCGAGCCGACGACAACCACATTCGCCATGAAATCCTTCCTTCAGGAAAGCCACCCATACTTATGGTGTCCAAATGTGGCTCTATAGCCCCCCGCGCCGCTGGATGCGACCCTTCTTTCGCGCTCCATGGTCCTGCCGCGGGGATTTCTTGCCGCCACTTCGATTTACGGGCGGCGACGAAGGCGCTATTGCCTTCCGGTCTTCGAGATTGTCCCGGAAACCGCGCATGCACACCAAGGCCTATGTCTTGCTGCTGGCCACCACCCTCTTCTGGGGCGGCAACGCCGTTGCCGGAAAGCTTGCGGTAGGACATGTGTCGCCTTTTGCGCTTACCACGCTGCGCTGGCTTCTAAGCCTTGTCGTCCTGCTGCCCTTCGCTATGGGGCCCCTTCGCCGCGACTGGCCGAAGATCCGCCGGTCCCTGCCGTTCATGGCCATGCTGGGCGTGTTGGGTTTCACCTTCTTCAACGCCGCCATGTACAGCGCGCTGCTCTTCACCTCGGCGGTCAATGTTTCCATCGAGCAGGCGGCGATCCCCATGGTCATCATCGTGCTCAATTTTCTCATCTTCCGGGTGAGAGCAAGTCTGCTGCAGCTTGTCGGCTTCCTGCTTTCGCTGGCCGGCGTTGCCCTGACGGCGAGCCACGGCGATCTTACGCGGCTCGCCGCCCTTGACGTCAACACAGGCGATCTCCTAATGATGCTGGCGGTCGTGTCCTACGGCATCTATACGGTCGCGCTGCGCTTCAAGCCCGATATCCACTGGCTGAGCACGATCACGGTACTGTCCGCGGCCGCCCTGATCAGCTCCCTGCCGTTCCTCGCCTGGGAGTATGGCAGCGCCAGCCTTCTGTTTCCCGACACGCCCGGCTGGCTGATCGCGGCCTATACGGCCATATTCCCTTCGGTCCTGGCGCAGGTCTTCTACATCTGGGGAAACGAAATGATCGGCGCCAACCGCGCGGGGCTCTTCGTCAACCTAGTGCCGATTTTCGGCACGCTGCTTTCGATCCTCATCGTCGGCGAAGCCTTCCAACCCTACCATGCGGTGGCGATGGGGCTGGTCTTCTGCGGCATTTGGCTTGCCGAATACAGCGGGCGGAAGATGACGGGCACCGCACCTCATGTGCGCGCATCCTCTGGAGAAAAGTGACCGGCAAAGCTGGAAGCAGCAACGCCCATGGTAGAAGGCCCCGGTTTTCTTCTGCCGGGGCCTTCGCCGTCGTTATGCGCTCACGTCAAAGTGCAGGCGCTTGGCTGAAAGGATCGAGCCGCTGGCAAGGAGCTCCTGTATCACGTTTTCGGGGAATGGCGCGTCGAGATAAAGCAGCGCGATGGCATCGCCCCCCGGCCGGTTGCGGCCAAGCTGGAAGTTGGCGATGTTCACTCCGTGCTTGGCGCACACCGTGCCCAGAAGACCGATGATGCCGGGCGTGTCGTAGTTGGTCGTATAGACCATGTGCTCGCCCACTTCGGCGTCGAGATTGATGCCCTTGATCTGGATGAAGCGCGGCTTGCCGTCGGAGAACACCGTGCCGGCGATGCTGCGCGTCTTGCTGGCCGTCTTGACCGTCAGCTTGATATAGCCGTCGAACACGCCGGACTTGTCGCGCTTGACCTCCGAGACGATGATGCCGCGCTCCTTGGCCATGATCGGGGCCGACACCATGTTGACGTCGGAAACCTGCGGCCGGATCAGCCCCGCCAGGGCAGCGCTCACGAGCGCGCGCGTGTTCATCGCCGCGGTGGAGCCGTCGAACAGCACCTCGACCTCGCGGATGGAGTCCTCGGTCACCTGGCCCACGAAAGCGCCCAGCACCTCCGCGAGCTTGATGAAGGGTTTCAGGCGCGGCGCCTCCTCTGCGGAGATCGAGGGCATGTTGATGGCGTTGGTGACGGCACCCTTGATCAGGTAGTCCGACATCTGCTCAGCAATCTGCAGCGCCACGTTCTCCTGCGCCTCGGTCGTCGCCGCGCCCAGATGCGGCGTGCAGACCACGTTCGGCAGGTTGAAAAGCGGGTTTTCCGTCGCCGGCTCGACCTCGAAGACGTCAATGCCCGCACCCGCCACCTTGCCGGACTTCAGCGCCTCGACCAGGTCCTTCTCGACGATGAGGCCGCCGCGCGCGCAGTTGATGATGCGCACGCCGTCCTTCATCTTCGCGATCGCCGCCGCATCGATGATGCCGCGCGTCTTGTCGGTGAGCGGCGTGTGGAGCGTGATGAAGTCGGCCCGCGCGAACAGCTCGTCCAGCTCCACCTTCTCCACCCCGAGCTCCTCGGCCCTCGCTTCCGAAAGGAACGGATCATAGGCCACCACATGCATCTTGAGGCCGATGGCGCGCATGGCGACCACCGAGCCGATATTGCCGCAGCCGATGATGCCCAGCGTCTTGCCGGTGATCTCCACACCCATGAAGCGGTTCTTCTCCCACTTGCCCGCATGCGTGGAAGCGTTGGCCTCGGGGATCTGCCGCGCCACGGCGAACAGCAGGGCGATCGCGTGTTCGGCTGTCGTGATGGAGTTGCCGAAGGGCGTGTTCATCACAATGATGCCGCGGCGCGAAGCGGCAGGAATATCGACATTGTCAACGCCGATGCCGGCGCGGCCGACCACCTTCAGATTGGTTGCCGCATTGATCAGCTTTTCTGTCACCTTGGTGGCCGAGCGGATGGCGAGGCCGTCATACTTGCCGATGACGGAAAGCAGCTTCTCCTTGTCCTTGCCGAGCTCGGGCTCGTAGTCGACCTCGATCCCGTGATCGCGGAAAATTTCGACGGCTGTGGGAGAAAGCTTGTCCGAAACGAGGACGCGAGGTGCCATTGAGGGCTCCTTTCAGATGTGTGCCTTGAAATTGGGGCGGCCGCACGGGTGCTGCCGATGAAAGCTCAGGCGCGTTGAAGTGCCGCCTTTTGCGTTTGGAAAGCCCAGCCAAGCCATGGCATGAGCGCTTCGAGATCCGAGGTCTCGACCGTGGCGCCGGCCCAGATTCTGAGTCCCGGAGGGGCATCGCGATAGTGGCCGATGTCGTAGGCCACGCCTTCCTTGTCGAGGGCGGATACGATCCCCTTGGCAAAGGCCGCCTTGGCGTCGTCATCGAGCCTTGCCACCTCCTCGTCCACGATGGACAGGCACACGGAGGTGTTGGAGCGCGTGGAAGGATCCTCCGCCAGATGCGCAAGCCAAGCGCTTTCGCCGACATAGCGGTCAATGACGGCGAAATTCGCGTCGGCTCTGGCGATCAGACCGTCGAGCCCGCCGATGGACTTCGCCCATTCAAGAGCGTCTAGGTAGTCCTCCACGCACAGCATGGAGGGCGTGTTGATGGTCTCGCCGCGGAAGATGCCTTCGATCAGCTTTCCGCCCTTGGTGAGGCGGAAGATTTTGGGCAGCGGCCAGGAGGGCGTGTAGGTTTCCAGCCGCTCGACGGCGCGGGGGCTCAGGATCAGCACGCCATGCGCCGCCTCGCCGCCTAGAACCTTCTGCCAGGAGAAGGTGACGACATCCAGCTTGGCAAAATCGAGCCGCTGCGCGAAAGCCGCCGACGTCGCGTCGCAGATCGTCAGCCCCTTGCGATCGGCGGGAATGAAATCCGCGTTCGGCACGCGCACGCCGGATGTGGTTCCGTTCCAGGTGAAGACCACGTCGCGGTCGAAATCCACCGCGCTCAAGTCCGGCAGCTTGCCGTAATCCGCCTCGATGCGGCGCACATCCTCAAGCCTGAGCTGCTTGACGACATCCGTCACCCAGCCCGCGCCGAAGGATTCCCAGGCCAGCATGTCGACGCCGCGCGCGCCGAGAAGAGACCAGAGCGCCATCTCGACGGCGCCCGTATCGGAGGCGGGGACGATGCCGATTCGATAGTCGGCTGGCACCTCGAGCACCTCGCGCGTCAGTTCGATGGCGCGGGAGAGCCTTTCCTTGCCGATTTTCGCCCGGTGAGAACGGCCGACCGCGGCATTCTTCAGCGCCTCCGGCGTCCAGCCGGGGCGCTTTGCGCAAGGTCCAGAGGAGAAATGGGGACGGGCCGGACGGATGTCCGGTTTGGGGAGTGTGCTCATTTTGATCTATCCTTCCAGATAGCACGCCCCTCGGTGGGGAGGGGTGGCCCGCGGACGTCGTTAGCGGAAGCGCCCAAAAACCGCAACCCCAAATGCGATTCGGTCACACCTGCCGTGCAATCGTGCCTCCTCCCATTGCCGTTTCCTCTGAGAAGCAGATAAGTTATGGGCGTGGTTTGCTCCCACGGAAGGACCGGACATGGAAGAAAACTACGATTCGTTTGCGGTCACCATCAGCACCGTCTTTGGCGCGATCATCGTCGGCGGCCTGATGGCTGCGGCGCTTGTCTATGGCGAGCGCGACGCCTTCTTCTTTGCCCTAGGCGCAGCCACGGCGGCATGGCTGGCGGGCTATGCCATCTTTTTCGACCGGCCGCGCACTTTCATGGCTCTGGTCGGGATCGCCGTGCTGATGTCGCTCGGCGCGACGATCATCCTGGCCTTCTGAGACGCCTTCCAGACATTGCGGAATGAAAAAGGCGGGCTATCCGGCCCGCCTCTTGGGGCATTTCTTTATCAGCTCACCACAGCTCAAGCCGCAGGCCGAGACGCACCTCGTGGGTCGAGAAGCCCGGGTCCTGCCCCTGCAGTCCCGTCGCCCCCGCAGTCGCACTGGCAGCGTCCCAGCCGAACATGTCGCCATCGTCGATCTTCATGTAGCGGTAGCCGAGATCGACCTTCATGTTGTCGGAGATGTCGTAGGTCAAACCGGCCATTAAGGCATAGGTGAAGCGCCAGTCCGATTCGCCCGGATGGGTTGCCCCCGGATTTGCGACGCATGGCACCCCGCCGCAGAAATTGCGGCTGCGCAGATCGTCCCAATGCAGATAGGTGTAGCCGAGGCCAGCGCCCACATAGGGCGTAAAACCCACGAAGGTGCCGAGATCGACATAGGCATTGGCCATAACCGCATAGGCCGCGAGATCGGCCTCTCCTTCCGTGCGGCACGCCGGGCCGAGGCTCGCATCGCACGGGCCGGAGCCCGTGAAAGTGGAGCTCAGCCGGTCCACCGTCACGTCCGCTCTCAGCATGTCGGTGAAGGAATAGCCGACGCCCAAGCCGAAAGTGAATTCGTCCGAGAGATTGGCGGAGGCGGCAGTGTGGCTGCTGTAAGTGCCGACGTCAAAGGTCCGGTAGGTGAAGTCGCCTTCCGGCCTTGTGCTTACATTGTAGCCGATGTCGCCGCGCAGATACCACCCAGAGCCGATCTCCACCGGCCTCAGATGCGGCGCATGCTCAAGAACCGGCAGATCGTAGTCTGCGGCCAAGGCAGGGACCGTCAGGCAAAGGGCCACGACCGATGCTGCAGCCGGCAGGCTCAAGGACTTGTGCATGAGATTCCCCACTCCGCGAATCGCGGCAAAGACCCCGCGGGCCTCCGCCGCTTAGAGAGGGATTGTTAACCATGGTGGTTAAGGACGGGTTAAGGATAACGAACCATTGACACGAGCTGCCCGCACAAAGCAAACCGCCCGGCGAGGTACCGGGCGGTTTGAGATAAAAGGGTGATGAAACGCTATTTGTAGATCGGCGGCTCATAAGGAGGCTCGTAGGGTGGCGGATCATAGGCCACCACACGAGGCACCGAGCAATGAAGGCTCGGACCGCCCAGCGCGTAGCGCAGGCCGGCGCGCACCTCATGCACGTTGAACCCGTCGTCGAAGCCGGGCCCCACACCGAGACCGGATTCCTCGAACATGCGTCCGCCCTCGATCCGGGTGAAGCGATAGCCCGCGTCGAGCTGCAGGTTCTCCGTCAGGCAGTAGGAGGCGCCCGCCATCAGCGCCCAGGCGAAGCGCCAGTTCGAGGCACCCTCGTGAACGACAAGGCCGGTTGTCGCGTCGTTTACGAGATCATCCCACTGCACATAGGCGCCGCCGATGCCCGCGCCGACATACGGCGTGACGCCATGATACGTGCCCAGATCCACATAGGCGTTGGCCATCAGGAGCAGAGCGCTGAAAGCGGATGTGTCCACGGAACTGCACGGACCGCCACCGGGGGTACAAGAGACACCCGTCGTGGTACCGCGGAAATCCGCGTCAAACCAATAATCGGCCGTGAAATCCGTGCGCAGATAGCGCGTGATCTGATATCCGACGCCGCCGCCGATCGACAGGGCGCCCTTCAAGTCGGTGCTGTCGAAGTCGTCGGTATCCGGATCGGGCGCGCATCCGGGGCACCCGTAGGTGATGTATTCGGTGCCGCGCAGATCCGCCCAATGATAGTTGATGTCGCCGCGCAAGTACCAGCCGCCGATGGCGACCGGCTTTTCGATGATCTGAGGTGGCGGCGGAACCACCACCGGCGGCTCATAAAGATCCGCAGCTTGAACTGCCGTTGCAAGACCCAGCGCAGCGGCCGCAACAAGCGGTACCATCCCCCATTTCAGCATGTTCCATCCCCCTGATGCCGCTGTGCCCCCACAGTCCGGCCGGTTGAATCATGCTGAAGATTGCAGGAAAAAAGTTAAACTGCGCTTAACCTTAACAAGCGGGCTTGTTTAGCCGGCGGCAGGGTTCAGGCCGCCGACTTCGCCTCCGAAATGGCGCCCACGATTTCATCGACGACCGACTGGACGAGTTCGGGGTTGTCGCCTTCCGCCATCACGCGGATCAGCGGCTCTGTACCGGAAGGCCGGATGACCAGCCTGCCGCTGTCGCCGAGCTTCGCCTGCGCATCGGAGATCGCCGCCTTCACGGGCGCGCTTTCCAGAGGCTTCCCGTTGCCGGTGCGCACATTCCTGAGCACCTGGGGAACCGGCTCAAACTTGCGGCAGACCTCGCTTGCCGGCCGGTTCTCCCGTTTGATGCAGGCAAGCACCTGCAAAGCCGTAACCAGCCCGTCGCCGGAGGTCGAGAAATCGGACAGGATCACGTGACCGGACTGCTCGCCGCCGACATTGAGGCCGTGCGCGCGCATATGCTCCACCACATAGCGATCGCCCACCTTGGTGCGATGAAGGGCCAGGCCGCGGCTAGCCAGGAACCGCTCCAGGCCAAGATTGGACATGACTGTGGCCGCGATGCCGCCGCCCGTAAGCCGTCCCCTCTCATGCCAAGATTGTGCGATCAGCGCCATGATCTGATCGCCGTCGATCACGTTGCCGTTCTCGTCGACCATCACCACTCGGTCGGCATCCCCGTCGAGGGCGATACCGATATCGGCGCGCACCTCGTGCACCTTCTTGACGAGGCTTGCCGGATGGGTGGACCCGCATTCCAGATTGATGTTGAGGCCGTTCGGCTCCACATGGATCGGCACGACCTCCGCGCCGAGCTCCCACAGCGCCGCAGGCGCGACGCGATAGGCCGCACCGTTGGCGCAGTCGATGACAATGCGCAAGCCCGAAAGAGACAGATCGCGCGGAAGCGTGCGCTTGGCCGCCTCGATATAGCGGTCATGCACGCCATCGATGCGCTTGGCGCGGCCAAGCATGTCGGCATCGGCCAGCGCGAGTTCGACATCCTTGTCGAGCATGGCCTCGATGCGCGCTTCGATTTCGTCGGAGAGCTTGTAGCCGTCCGGACCAAACAGCTTGATGCCGTTGTCCTGGAACGGATTGTGCGAGGCCGAGATCATAACGCCGATATCGGCCCTCAGCGAGCGCACCAGCATAGCGACAGCCGGCGTCGGGATGGGCCCCAGCAGAAAGACGTCCATGCCGGCCGCGCAGAAGCCCGACACCAGCGCATTCTCGATCATGTAGCCGGAAAGGCGGGTGTCCTTGCCGAGTACCACCCGGTGCCGATGATTGCCGTTCTGGAAGGTCAGTCCCACGGCCATGCCAACCCGCATCGCCACCTCGGCGGTCATGGGAAATCTGTTGGCGCGGCCACGGATTCCGTCGGTCCCGAAATACTGTTTCGACATGCTTTTGCGTACCAATTTCCTTTGTCGCAAGGCGCCAGTCTCACCTGATATTTGCCACAACCCCGGGCGGAGGGACGCATCAATTTATGTGAGGGGATGTAATTGGTCCAGATGAACGGGCGATTGTCCACTATACTTAAAATTGGGTAATTGTTCGATCATCCGGCTGTAGACAGCGGCTCAGGTGCATGCACATGAGCGGGATTTGCCCGCTCATGTGGAGGTCTCGGGTCTCACGCAGGGATTTCAGGGGGAAGAGAGTTCGAGCCTCAGCCCTGCGGCTGAGGCTCCATTCCGGCATCAGGCTCTTCGCCGCCCTTCTTTCCCTCTTTGCGCGCACCGGCCTTGGGCACGGTCGAGCCGCGGGAAGGCGGCGTGTCATCGCCTAGATCGCGGGCGGGCTTCTCGCCCCGGATGATGGCCCGGATCTCCTCGCCCGAAAGGGTCTCATATTCGAGTAGCCCTTCAGCAACGGCGACCCACTCATCCCGCTTGGAGGTGAGTATCTTGCGCGCCGTATCGTAAGCCTCGTCGATCAGGCGGCGCACCTCGGCATCGATCTTCTGCTGCGTTTCCTCCGACATGTTCTGCTGGCGGGTGACGGAATGGCCGAGGAAGACCTCTTCCTGGTTCTCGCCGTAGGCCACCTGTCCGAGCTTGTCGGAGAAGCCCCACCGCGTCACCATGGCGCGGGCGAGCTTCGTCGCCTGCTCGATGTCGGAGGCGGCACCCGAGGTTATGTTCTCCTTGCCGAACTTCAGCTCTTCCGCCACGCGCCCGCCCATCATGATGGCGAGCCGCGAGATCATCCATTTGTAGCTCATGGAATAGCGGTCGCCTTCGGGAAGCTGCATGACCATGCCGAGAGCGCGCCCGCGCGGGATGATGGTTGCCTTGTGGACCGGATCGGCTGCCGGCACGTTGAGCGCCACGACCGCGTGGCCGGCCTCGTGATAGGCCGTCAACTCCTTTTCCTCCTGGGTCATGGCGTGCGAGCGTCGCTCGGCGCCCATCATGACCTTGTCCTTGGCGTCCTCAAACTCCTGCATGGTGACGAGACGCTTGTTGCGCCGCGCAGCCATGAGAGCCGCCTCATTGACGAGGTTGGCGAGGTCCGCACCGGAGAAGCCTGGCGTGCCGCGGGCGATCGTCTTCAGATCGACATTGGGTGCCAGCGGCACGTTCCGCACATGCACCTTGAGAATCTTTTCGCGGCCCGCAATGTCTGGGTTCGGCACCACCACTTGGCGGTCGAAGCGGCCTGGACGCAGCAGTGCGGGGTCGAGCACGTCAGGCCGGTTGGTGGCGGCGATCAGGATGATGCCCTCATTGGCCTCGAAGCCGTCCATCTCGACCAGCAGCTGGTTCAGCGTCTGCTCGCGCTCATCATTCCCGCCGCCGAGACCCGCGCCGCGATGACGGCCGACAGCGTCGATCTCGTCAATGAAGATGATGCAGGGCGCGTTCTTCTTCGCCTGGTCGAACATATCGCGCACACGCGAAGCGCCCACGCCCACGAACATCTCGACGAAGTCGGAGCCGGAGATGGTGAAGAAGGGAACGTTCGCCTCGCCGGCCACAGACCGCGCCAGCAGCGTCTTGCCCGTTCCGGGAGGGCCGACGAGCAGCACGCCGCGCGGGATCTTTCCGCCAAGGCGCTGGAACTTCTGGGGATCACGCAGGAATTCGACGATCTCCTCCAGATCCTGCTTTGCCTCGTCTACGCCAGCCACGTCCTGAAAGGTGACGCGGCCATGCGCCTCCGTCAGCAGCTTGGCCTTGGACTTGCCGAAGCCCATCGCGCGCCCGGAGCCAGACTGCATCTGCCGCATGAAGAAAATCCACACGGCGAGGATGAGGATCATCGGCAGCCAGGAGATGAAATAGCCGAGAATGGAGCTGGAACCGTCGGTTTCCGGCCGCGCAGTGATCGTCACATTCCGCTCTTCCAGCCGCTCGACCAGAGTGGGATCGCCGGGCGAATAGGTCTGGAACGGCGTGCGGTTATCGACGTAAGTGCCCGTTATCCGGTTGCCTGTGATGGTAACACTCTCAACGCGGCCATCGGCCAATTCATCGAGAAACTGGGAATAAGCGATCTCGCGTGTAGCGCCTCGCTGCTGCGGAGCCTGGAAAAGGTTGAACAGCGCGATAAGCAGAACCGCGATAATCGCCCACAGCGCGAAGTTTCTGTAATTTGGATTCATGTGCGTTCCATAGGTGCGCCGAGGCCGGCATCGTCCGTGGCACTGTAGTGCCTAACATAGGGAGCAAGCACAACGTTGCCAAGCGCCGCAGCGGCCTGATTCCGACTCTGAAAAGAGATGGTTATCATCCGACTTCCTTTTTGTGGCTTCGCCAAGGCAGCGGCGGCAGAGAGGGCGCGCCGATGAGCCTGCCTACGGCCTCCGCGGGAGCAAGATCGAAAGAGGGAAGAAGTTCCGACCACGGCCCAAGGATCGGCTCACAGGCGACATGGGGCGAATCCGTTGCACGCGCGAGCCGGGCCCCGCCTTTCCAAAGGCCAGGCTCGGCCGCCAGCGCCGCGCGGACAAGCTCGGCAGGTGCATCGAAGCCCGACACCTCCGCCTCCCGCGCGTAGTCCTGCCCGAGAGCCGCAACGGCAAGATCCTGAGCTGCGTCTCGGGAGCGGAGGCGATACCGTCCGTCCCAGTGGACTTCCTCCGAGAGCGGCACCCGCGGCAGGTTGCGCAGCTCCCGATGGAAATGGAGATATCCATGCCGGCAGGTCACCACCGACCTTGAGAGGGTGGTGCGGCCCCCCTCGCCCGTTTGGGCGAGCAGGTTCGCTGTGCGCTCCTCGTCCGGCAGATGCGGCGTGCCTCCGGCGACGGCGAGCAAAATGCGCAGCACGTAAAGGGCGCTCTCCCTGTCCGCCCCCTTCAGATCAGCGAGCGGGAGACGGAGAAGGCCGGGAGCAACCCCTTCTGCAAGCGCAGCAATGAACGCGGCCGCCCGGCGGCCAGCCTCTTCGCGCGCCGCAGAGGCTTCCCGAGCCCTCGCCAGAAGCGAGGGAACGGCCTCCTCGCCAAGGTCCAGCCGGATGCGGCTTCGTTCGAAGCGCCGGTCACGATTGGACGGGTCCTCAATCCATTCGATTCCGCGCGCCTTCAGGAACATGCGCAGCGCCTGCCGCCTCGTCGCAAGCAAAGGACGTACAAACCAAACGCCACCTCTATAGAGCGTGGCGGGCGCGATGCCCGCGAGCCCCCTGCCCTCACCGCGGGCGAGGCGCATGGTGACGGTTTCGGCCTGATCGTCGACGGTATGCCCAGTCAGCACCAGATCGGTGCCTGCTTCACTGGCCGCGCGGGCAAGCAGAGCCAAGCGCGCCCGGCGGGCCGCTTCGGCAATTCGCGTGGCAGGTTTCGGCCCTTGCCAGGCAAGCACACGATGGGCGATCCCATACTCGCGGACAAGGCAGCCCACAGCATGCGCCTCCTCGGCCGATTCGGCACGCAGACCGTGATCGACCGTGACGGCCAAGAGCGACGGCGCATGCGCCTGCTTTCGCAAATAGTCCTGAAGAAGAAAGAGAAGGGCGAGTGAATCGCCACCGCCCGAAACCGCGACGACCACGGTTTTACGTGCGGAAAAGTCAAAAGGGGAAAAAAGTGCGCCCGGGTCGGGCAAGGGTGACGCGCTCAACAACCCGCGAGCGCCTGTTCCCGTTTGACGCGCTCCTGAAGAGCGGCGGATATGTCGGGATAACGGTGGCCGATCTCGGTATAGGTGGCGCAGGCCACGTCGCGCTGATTGAGGGCCGCGAGGGCGACACCCAGCTTGAGCAGCATCTCCGGCGCCTTCGGGGAGTTCGGATAGTTGCGGTTTGCCTGCAGAAAGATTTCCGCCGCCTCGCGGTAGCGATCCTGGCCGAGCACGGCCTCGCCCAGCCAGAAATTCGCGTCGGCTACCTGCTCACCGTCAGGGAAACGTTCGAGATACTGGCGGAACCCAGCCTCGGCCATGCGGTAGTCGCCCGACAGGATGAACCCATACGCATTTCGATACGCCTCGTCGGGATTGTTCGCGGGGGGGAGCGCGGCGACCACCGTGTCGTCGCTCACGGGCGTGCCTTGCAGCAGATCGATGGGCTGCCCCCCAGGAGCGGTTGCGACTACATTGCCGTTTTCATCGAAGGTGATCGTGCCGAGCGTGCGCGGCGGCTCGCCGCGCCGGACAATTTCCACGCCCGGCAGCGCATCGTCGGGCCCGACGGGCGGCCGGGACGCGGTGGCGGGCGCGGTGTCGGCAGGGCGGGTGGGCCCCGTCAGTTCCGAGCGCCGCTCGGATGGCGGCTCGCCCGAGGCGGTGCCCTCAAGCTGCTGGAAGCGGAACTCGGTATCCTCCTGCATGCGGCGCATCTGGTCCTGCATCTGCAGTATCTGGAAATTGAGTTCCTCCACCAGCCCGTTCAGGCGGCGGATCTCTTCCTCAAGGGCCGTGACGCGCGGATCGGCCTGCGCCAGGATCAAGGGGCTCGCAGGCGCCGGCTGCGCCGAGCGAACAGGGGATGCGGCCGTGAGCGGCATAGCCGCGACCGTCCCCCCCGTGACGGTCATGAAAGCCAAAGCCGCAATTCCGAAAATGAGTCTTCGGGAAAGCATTCCGTTCTCGCTTTCAACAGCAAACGATCGGGCGGATGGTCCACCCGCCCATTCCCTATCAGGTCGCGAGACTTCGGCCAAATTTTGATTTAAACGAGTCACAGGGGCGAGGCGGAATACGGGCCAGCCCGGACAGGCCTAACCCAACTTGCTTTCCGCCGCGTCCTCACCGCCGTTTATGTCAGGTTCCGGCTCCGTTCAGCACCGTGACGGCCCGGCGATTCTGCGACCAGCAGGAGATGTCGTCGCACACGGCCACCGGCCGCTCCTTACCGTAGGAGATGGTGCGGATGCGGTTTGCCGCAACGCCCCGCGAAACGAGGAAGTCCCTCACGGCCGCGGCACGGCGGGCGCCGAGCGCGAGGTTGTATTCGCGCGTGCCGCGCTCGTCGGCATGGCCTTCGATCGTGATCGCATAGGAAGGATACTGGTTCAGCCATTGCGCCTGGCGAATGAGGGTGGCCTGCGCGTCGGCGCGGATGACGGAGGAGTCGGTGTCGAAGAAAACGCGGTCGCCCACGGAGACGGTGAATTCCTGCTGCGATCCGGGCGCGGCCGTACCGCCTAGACCTGCCCCTCCCGCCCCCAGGCCAAGATCAGCGGCCGTGTTTGGAATCTGATTCTGCGTCCGGCATCCGGCAACCGCCAGGGCGGCGACGAACGCAATGACAGCCGGATGTTTCGTCAGGATTGCAATACGGCGCATTGCCGTTAACTCCCTCGCATTGGAAGAAATTCCTTTAGCGCTCAGTAACCATGCAAGGGTTAATGCACGCTCAAGGAACAAGGTTAATGTTTCGTTGCGTCGTCCCCTCGGCCCGATGGAGGAACGTGAATCAGGCCCATTTGCGGACGGTAAGCGCAAATGCGGCTGAAAGGCGGCAGGACTATTTCAGCAATGGCGACCAGGCCGGGTCCGAGGCGAAATTCGGCGTTGGAATAGGCTGTTCGTTGCGTCCCGTCAGGTCAATGGAATAGAGCTTAGGCCCGGCCGATCCAGCATCCTGCCGGAAGAACATGATGACACGGCCATTGGGCGACCAGGTCGGGCCCTCCTGAAGGAAGCCGGTCGAGAGAATCCGCTCGCCCGAACCGTCGGTGCGCATAACACCGATCTGGAATTCGCCGCCACTCTGCTTGGTAAACGCGATCAGGTCGCCGCGCGGCGACCAGACCGGCGTCGAATAGATGCCGTCGCCGAAGGAGATCCGCTGCTGATTGCTGCCGTCAGCGTTCATCACATAGATCTGCGCGCGGCCGCCGCGGTCGGAGGTGAAGACGATGCGGTTGCCGTCGGGCGAATAGGAGGGCGAGGTGTCGATGGCATTGGTGTCAGTGAGCCGCGCGGTGTTGCGGGTGCGCAAATCCATCGTGAAGATGTTGGAATTGCCGTCATCGCGCAGCAGGCTCATGATCACCTTGTCGCCGTTGGGCGAGAAGCGCGGCGCGAAGGTCATGCCAGGGAAATTGCCCACCAGCTCGCGCTGGCCGGTCTCAAGCTGCAGCAGATAGACCTGCGGCTCGCCGCTTTCATAGGACATGTAGGTGATTTCCTGCCGCTCCGGCGAGAAGCGCGGCGTCAGCACGATCGAACGGCCATCGGAAAGATAGCGATGGTTCGCGCCGTCCTGATCCATGATGGCGAGCCGCTTGACGCGGTTGTTGCGGGGCCCCGATTCATCAACATAGACGATGCGGCTGTCGAAATAGCCCTTCTCTCCCGTGAACTGCTCATAGATCGTGTCTGCGATGATGTGCGCGATGCGCCGCCAGTTCTGGGGATCGGCGAAGAACTGCTCGCCCACGAGCTGCTGGCCGGCGAACGTGTCCCACAGCCGGAATTCGGTCCTGAGCCTCCCGTCCGGCTCCCGCGTCACACGGCCAGTGACAACGGCCTGCGCATTAATGACTTTCCAGTCCTCGAAGCGCGGCGCCACATCAGGATTCGATACTTTTTCTATAAAAGCCGCTTTGTCTATGGGCGCGAAGAGGCCGGAGCGCCGGAGGTCCGCCGCCACCACGCCGGAAACATCCGCCCCCATGCCTTCAGCCGAAAGAAACTCAGTAATGGCTATCGGCACGGGTTCGACAACACCCTGGTTGATGTCGATCTCGACCAGAGCGCGCGCCGGAGCGGCGGCCAGCGCGATCATCGCCAGGACCAGGCTTGCGGTGGCGAGGATTGCCTTCAGGGAATTCTGCATCAGCTCGTGCCTCTCGGTTACTCGGAGCGGGAACCGGTTCGGATCAGAACATATCGGTCGGGTCGAAATGCACAATGACGTCCGCCCAAGCGCTGTACTTCTCGGCGGGCAGATCGTAGGGGCCGCATTGCAGGATGGCACGGCGGGCCGATTCTGCTGCCGCGCGCGCGATGCTGGAGCCGTCCCCGCCGGAAATGACTTGCGGGCTGCCCTCCACCGCGCCGCTCGGATCGAGCCGGAACTTCAGGGAGACCCTAAGGTTCTCCGCGTCGAGCGCGCCCACCGGCACGTTCCAGCAGCGCTGGATCTGCGCGCGCAGCGCGTCCATCTCGCTCTGCGTCAGCTTCTCGCCGCCTGTGGTCTCCCGGCCGCCCAGGGCTGCCTCCTGCTGCGACCGTTTGGCACCGCCGCCGGAGGCTTCCTCCTTGTTGAGGAGGGCCGCCACCTGATCGAGCAGCTCCTCATTTTTCTTCGGCTCGCTGCGCGTCTGCGCCTGTGCCGCCTTGGCCGGCTCCTCCGCCCGCTTCTGCTCGGGCGCCTTGGCCGTCTGCGGCCGGGGCGGCTGCGGCCTTGCTTGCGGAACCGGCGCCGTAGGCGGCAGATTAAGGCTCTCTGCCTCGGCGTTCTCGGCCACCAGCGGGTCGGGCACCGGGTCCGGCGTGATTTCCCGGCGCGGCTGCGGCTCCGGCGTCCGCTCGGTCGCCGCAACCTGCGTCTCCTCTGTCGGAGCGGGCGCTTCCTCGGCGGCAGGCTTTTCCTCGGGCCTCGGTTGCGGCCTTTCCGCCGCCTTGGGCTCGGAAGCGCTTTCCACCGGCCTCGGCTTCGCATCGGGTGTAGGCGGCGGCTTCAGATCGGTGTCCGCTTCGCCCACCTTCTGCGCGTTTTCCACCGGGTCCGGCCTGCGGGTCGGGGCGGGCGCCGGGCGCGGAGCGACCGCGGCCTGCTTTTCGCCCTCCTGGATCTGGGTCAGGCTCTCGACCGGAATGATATCGACGGGCAGCGATTCCACATCCGCCACCTCATATGCGCGCGGCGCCGACAGCGAGAAAAGCCCTATGCCGAGGAGCGCAGCGTGAAGCGTAACCGATGTGGCAAGGCCGGCCTTCATGGATATCAGCCGTCCTGTTCCTGCAAGGTGACGAGGCCGAGATTGCGGAAGCCGGCGGCAGAAATGCGCGCCATCACGCGCATCACCGTTCCGTAATCGGCGGAGCGGTCGCCCCGCACGTAAATCCGCTCTTCATAGCCGGCCTGCGCGATGGCCTGGAGCTTGGGCACGACCTCATCCAAGGGGATTTCCGTTTCCTGGAGGAAAATCTGCCCTTCATTGTTGATCGAGACGGTGATCGGCTGCGTATCGGCGTTGAGCGCCTTGGCTTGCGTCTCCGGCAGGTCGATGGGAACCCCTACCGTCAGCAGAGGTGCCGCCACCATGAAGATGATAAGCAGAACGAGCATCACGTCCACGAACGGCGTGACGTTGATCTCCGACATCGGCTGGTGCCGCCGGCCGCGACGCCGGCGCCCGTTCGCGCCGCCACTGGGTGAAGCCACCGACAGGCCCATCAGGCATACTCCTCGGCACGGGTTCGCGGCGCCACCTTCTCATCGATTTGCCGCGACAGTATGGCGGAGAACTCGTCGGCAAAGCCTTCCATCCGCGCGCCGAGACGGCCCGCGTCGGCCGTCAGCTTGTTATAGGCGATGACGGCCGGAATGGCCGCGAGAAGCCCCATAGCCGTCGCCAGCAGTGCCTCGGCGATGCCGGGCGCCACCACGGCAAGATTGGTGGATTTCGAGCCGGCAATGGCCTGGAAGGAGGTCATGATGCCGACCACGGTGCCGAACAGGCCAATGAAGGGCGCGGAGGATCCGACCGAGGCGAGAAAGCCGAGCTTGCCCTCGAGCCGCTCCATCTCGCGCGCCAGCGCGAGGTCCATCGCCTTGTCGATGCGTGTCTGCAGCCCGAGCGGCGAGCGCGCGCCCTTCTCGAAGCTTTTCTTCCATTCGCGCATCGCAGCGACGAAGATCGCGCCCATTCCGGTGGTCTTGCGCTCGGAAAGCGAACGGTATAGCTCCTCCAGCGACTGACCCGACCAGAACACCTGCTCGAAGCGGTTAAGCGCTCGGCGCATGCGCGCATAGGCGAGCGTCTTGTCTACGATGATGGCCCAAGTCCAGATCGAGGCACCGAGAAGCCCGATCATGACCAGCTTCACCACCCATCCTGCCTGCCAGAACAGCGCCCAGATGGACAAATCCCCACCCGGCGCGGCGAGCGCTACACTTTCCATGACTTAACGTCCTTGCAAAAACCGGGCATAGATGCTTGATCCGTCTTTGACCGCCTGCTCCCACCCGACCGAGCTGCGGTGCCCCGGCGGGGCCCCCGTCCGCGCCTTTTTTCGAGAAAATTTGGTCAAAGGAAGGCGCAGGAGCTGCCGTTGGCGCCTTTATTCTGATGGCTGGTTATAGTTAATTAAGCGTTAGCGCCGGAAGGCGTTTTGCCGCATCCGGAGAGCCGCGCGCGGGCGATTATTGCGGTCGCCGCACGAAGAGACCTGCCCATTCTTTCGGAAAACGGCGCGGCCTGCCGTCAGCATCGACGATCGCGGCCTCGACCCGAGCCTTCACGAGAAGCTCGCCCTCGCGCGAAAGCTCCTGGTCCATGAAGATGCGCGCGCCGGAAACCCTCTCCACGCGCGTGTCCACGGTGATGATGTCGTCCATGCGCGCAGGCCTTATGAAGTCGATCTCCATGCGCCGCACCACCCAGGCAAGCCGCTCGCCATGCCTGCCATCGGCAAGCTCCGTATGATGCACGCCGGTAAGGCGCAGGAAATCCGAGCGTCCGCGCTCCAGGAATTCCAGATAACGTGCGTGGTAGACGACGCTGGTGAAGTCTGTATCGGCAAAGTAGATGCGGGCCTTTAGCCGGTGGCCGTCCGGCGTCAGCTTTCCGCTGATTCCCGCGGTCAGGTCGTCATCCTTATCAGCCATAGAGCATTGCCTTTAGATTGACCGTTACGGCGCAAGGCATTTCTCGGCGATCAAAGCCCATCCTCCCCTTCCTCGAACAGGCTGATCTGCGTCTGCGCGAGATCCTTCGGAGGATTGAGCCCAAGATGCCTCCATGCCTTGTCGGCCAGCACGCGTCCGCGCGGAGTGCGCTGGATGAAGCCCTGCTGGATGAGGTAGGGCTCGATGATGTCTTCGATGGCGTCGCGCGGTTCAGACAGCGCGGCGGCAATGGTCTCGATCCCGACAGGCCCGCCGCCGAAATTCTCCACGATCATGGAAAGATAGCGCCGGTCGAGCTGATCGAGCCCAAGCGAATCCACCTCCAGCCGCGAGAGCGCGGAATCGGCGATCTCCCGCGTGACCTTCTGAGCGCCCGCCACGGAGGCGAAGTCGCGCACACGGCGCAGAAGCCGGCCGGCAATGCGCGGCGTGCCGCGGGCCCGCCTTGCGATCTCCTCCGCCCCATCTTCGGTGAGCGGCAGGCCCAGGATGCGCGCGCCGCGCTCCACGACCGCCTTGAGCTCCTCGACGGAATAGAACTCCAGCCGGATCGGAATGCCAAAACGGTCTCGTAGAGGCGTGGTGAGCAAACCCAGACGCGTGGTTGCCGCCACGAGCGTGAACTTCGCAAGGTCGATCTTGACCGAGCGCGCCGCTGGACCTTCACCAATGATCAGGTCGAGCTGATAGTCCTCCATGGCCGGATAGAGAATCTCTTCCACGGCCGGATTGAGACGATGGATCTCGTCGATGAACAGGACGTCACGGTCTTCGAGATTGGTGAGAAGGGCCGCCAGATCGCCCGCCTTGGCGATCACCGGCCCTGAGGTCGCACGGAAGTTCACGCCAAGCTCGCGCGCCATGATCTGCGCCAGCGTTGTCTTCCCCAGGCCAGGCGGGCCGACGAAGAGCACGTGGTCGAGTGCCTCGCCACGCCCGCGCGCCGCCTCGATAAAGACCTTCAGATTGGCGCGCGCCGCCTTCTGGCCCACGAACTCGTCGAGGGTCTGCGGCCGCATGGTCGCGTCCGCATCCTCGCCGCGCTTGGCTGCGGAGATGAGGCGAGCGGCATCGCTCATGACAGAAGCTCCATACCCTCGTTCCGGTTTGCCGCCCCTGCATCCAACGTCACCGCGCGGATGCAGACGGCTTTGATGTTGCCCATCGCAATCAGCAGCTCCGGAAGATGATCAGTGCCGTCTTCCTTTGCCGTCTCGACGGCCGCGGCAACCAGTTCCTGCTGTTCGAATACAACATCGTTCACGTCGAGCAACTCGCTGAGCAGTGCCAGAACATCATTACGGGGATAGCCGTAGGTGCGTCCGAACGACCAGACAAGCTCCAAAAAGCATACACCGGCTCGCCGGCCGAACGGCGCGCAAGCAGGCTTTGGGCCTTTGCGAGCTGCCCCCGATCGTCACCGACAAAGAGGCGCAGCAGAACATTCGTATCAACCCCGATCATTCACGTGCGCGCAGTGCCTGCTTGGAGCGCCGGCAGCAATGCCCTCCTCGACCCCCTGCAATGTCTTCGGCCCGGAGTAAGGATTCATGCGGAAACAAGGGAAGCTCATCGAGCAAGCTCCTTCAGCCCAAGCCGGATCAGGGTTCCCGTATCCGCTCCCTCGCCGGCTGTCTTCAGGGCCGCTGCAATGGCGTTTGCCGCCACGTCGCGCGAATAGCCCAGATTGGCGAGAGCGGAGACGGCATCCGACACGGGTGCTGGCGCTACGCCCTCGCCCAGCTCCTGCTTGAGGCCAATCGTGACGGCTGCTTCGCCCGCGAAAGCCGGCGCCTTGCTCTTCAGCTCCGTGACGATGCGCTCGGCGACCTTGCGGCCAACGCCCGGCGCGCGAGCCACCATGGCCACATCCTTGAGCGCAATAGCATTGGCGAGCTCGGCAGGCGTGAGGGTCGACAGCACCGAAAGCGCCACCTTGGCGCCGACCCCCTGAACATTGCTTTGCAGCAGACGAAACCATTCGCGTTCGAGCGCCGTCTGGAATCCATACAGGCGGATCATGTCCTCGCGCACATAGGTCTCGATGAAGAGCGTGACCGCGGCCCCCACGCCCGGAAGGGAGGAAAGGGTGCGGGCAGGGCAATGAGCGACATATCCCACCCCGCCCACATCGATGACGACGTGATCGTCGCCGATTTCGTCCACAATGCCTTTGAGCTTTCCGATCATGCCTGTGCTTCCAGGGCCAGCCGTGCCGCCGGCGTTTGGCGGTGATGCGCATGGCAGATGGCGATGGCGGTGGCATCGGCCGCGTCGTCCGTGTCGAAGCTGGCCCGGGGCAACAGCACCTTCACCATCATGTGGATCTGGCGCTTGTCGCCGTGGCCGACTCCGATCACTGCCTTCTTGACGGCGTTTGGAGCGTATTCGGCCACGCGCAGGCCCGCGCGCGCCGGAACTAGCATGGCAATTCCGCGCGCCTGGCCAAGCTTCAGCGTCGCCACCGCGTCCTTGTTGACGAAGGTTGCCTCCACCGCCGCTTCGTGCGGGGCGTGCGTGCCGAGCACGTCCATCAAACCGTCGTGAAGCTGGCACAGCCGTGTCGCAAGATCGGATTTGTCGTCCGAGCGCACAGTTCCCGCCGCAACGAAGCGAAGCGAGTTGCCCAACGCTTCGATGACCGCCCAGCCGGTGCGCCTCAGCCCCGGATCAATTCCGATGATGCGAATCGCGTCTGCCATGATGCCACCATAGCCGCGCGCAGCACCCTGCCGCCAGTGAACTTCTAGACGCCGCCACGACGGCGCCGGAGCAACCTTGCAGGCGGCGAGGCGGAGAGGCGTCAGACCCGCCCGAAAGCGGTCTGAAGCAGGGTGATCTGATCGAAGACAGGGTTGACGGAACGGGATCTGTCAGGCGCGGCAGCAGCCCCCTGACCGTAGATTTCCTCGTCCATACGGCGCACCAGCGCCTCAAGCCGCAGGGAGCGCTCCACGAGAGAACGGAACCGTTCGGGCAGTTCCCCCCAGGCCGGCGCGCTCTCATAGGCCGAGGCCGTATCGAGCCGTACTTTCTGCTTTTCGGCGGCCACCTGCTCGCGCGTCATCTCACCGCAATTGGCGGCCCGCTGCAGAAGGAGCCAGGAGGCGAGTTGCATCAGCCGGGTGGTGAGCCGCATCGACTCGGCAGCATAAAGCGCCGCGGCCGCCCGCGACAGCGTCTTTGCCGCCGCCCGGCCTTCTCCGTCGAGATATTCCGCCGTCTCCTCGACCAGGCCCATGCCCTCATTGTAAAGCGGCTTGAAGGACGCGGAGAAAACCCGCCGTTCCGCCAGCCTGACCATGTTGGCGCCGCTCGTACTGCCGATCATCCTGCTCTGCCCACCTCTCGCCGAAGCGTCTATGCGTCCCGTCGGTAGCGGAAAATGCGCCGCGCCGCTGGCGAACGCAAGCCCTTGCTTAACGGAAAGTTAACAGGCCCCACGAGACAAAAAAAGAGCCGCGGATGCGGCTCTCAGGAGTTAAACAGGGAGGCGTCAAACAGAATGGCTCCAGCCACTCGGTAAGAATCCAGATCACTGGATACGCACAGTAAACACATGTAAGGCTTAACGGGCGGTTAATGAACCGCCCGGTCTTCAATTAAAATTTCTGTGGAAACTTTGCACGGACACCCCTTAGAGCGTCTTGGCCAGTTCCCGCAGACGGAATTTCTGGATCTTTCCTGTCGATGTCTTGGGAATCTCGGTGAAGACCACATGCCGGGGGCATTTGAAGGAGGCGAGCAGCCGCCTGCAATGCGCTATGATCTCTTCCGCAGTGGCGTTCGCGCCGGGTTTGAGCTCCACGAAGGCGACAGGCGTCTCGCCCCATTTCTCATCGGCACGGGCCACCACGCCACAGGCGGCGACGGCCGCGTGCTTATAGATCGCATCCTCCACCTCGATCGAGGAAATGTTCTCGCCGCCGGAGATGATGATGTCCTTTGAGCGATCCTTGAGCTGGATGTAGCCATCCGGATGCAGCACGCCCAGGTCTCCGGAATGGAACCAGCCTCCGGCGAACGCCTCGTCCGTGGCCTTCTTGTTTTTCAGATACCCTTTCATGACGATGTTGCCGCGGAACATCACCTCGCCGAGAGTTGTGCCGTCGGCGGGCACCCGCTGCATCGTCTCCGGGTTCATCACGGTCAGTTCTTCCAGCGCGGCGTAGCGCACGCCCTGCCGCGCCTTCCGGGACGCCTGGCCCGCACTGTCAAGCTCATTCCACTCCATATGCCACTCATTGACCACCGCAGGGCCGTAGGTCTCCGTGAGGCCGTAGAGATGGTTGACCACGAAGCCGGCCTCCGTCATCGCGGAAAGCACCGCCTCAGGCGGTGGCGCGGCGGCGGTATTGAATATCACCGTCTGGGAGAACGTCCGCTTCTCCGCCTCGCTTGCGCCAAGCAGCGTCGACATGACGATGGGCGCTCCGCACAGATGGGTCACGCCGTGGTCGGCGATGGCGTCATACATGGCCTTGGCCCTGACCCAGCGCAGGCAGACATGGGTTCCGGCCGTGAGCGCCAGCGTCCACGGAAAGCACCAGCCGTTGCAGTGGAACATCGGCAATGTCCACAGATAGACCGGATGCTGGCTCATGTGGGCGTGAATCGTGTTGGCGTAGGCCATCAGCGCCGCGCCGCGATGATGATAGACGACGCCCTTGGGATTGCCCGTCGTGCCTGAGGTGTAGTTGAGCGAGATCGCATCCCACTCGTCATCCGGCATTGCCCAGGAGAAGCCTTCGTCACCCGAGCTTACGAACTCCTCGTAATCGTGGCTGCCGATACGCTCGCCTTTCGGATAGGGTGCGTTCTCGGGATATTCGGGGTCGTCATAGTCGATCACCAGCGGTTTCACCGTCGCCCGCGCCAGAGCATCCCTCATGACGGCGGAGAATTCGCGGTCAATGATGACCACCTTGCTTTCGGCATGGTCGAGCTGAAAGGCGATCACCGCGGCGTCCAGCCGCGTGTTGATGGAGTGCAGCACCGCCTTTGTCATCGGCACGCCGAAATGCGCCTCCAGCATGGCCGGCGTGTTGGACAGCATCACCGAAACCGTGTCGCCCTTCCCGATACCGTGCCGGGAGAGCGCAGACGCGAGCTTGACCGAACGCCGCCAGAAATCGCGATAGCTTGTCCGCTGCCTGCCGTGAATGATGGCCGTATGGTCGGGAAACACCTTGGCCGCACGCTCAAGCAAGGTGAGCGGCGTCAGCGGCTGATAGTTGGCCGGGTTTCTATCGAGGTCCTGCTCATACGGATTTTGGCTCACGGCTTCCCCTCCCAACATAGCGGAGTCGAGACCCTATTTCTAAACCACAAGCGCGCGGACCTCACCAGCCCCAAAGGCCGGTGACGCCGTCATGGATCAGCTTCAGCGAAACGATCAGGATCATGATGTACATGAAGGGATAGAAGATCTCCGGCCGCATGCGCTTCACGATCCAAGCGCCGGCAAGGGTGGCCAACGGCGCAAACGGCATGAGAATGGCCGAGGCCGCGAGATTGGTCGTATCGAACTGGCCGAGCGCAAAATAGGGAATCACCTTCACCGCGTTGACCACGGCGAAGAAGATCACGCTCGTGCCGGTATAAATTTTCGGATCATGCCTGAGCGGCAGCGCATAGATCTGAAAGGGCGGGCCTCCCGCATGCGCCACGAAGCTGGTGAAGCCTGACACCGTGCCCCAGAAAAAGCCTTTCGGGGGGTTGTGTCGGCTCGCCCGCTGGTCGCGCCGCAACTTGCCGATCGCCCAGCGCAGGAAAAAGAGGAAGGTGATGATGCCGACGATGAGGCGCACATGGTCCGCCGTCACGACCGCCGCGGTCAACCAGCCTATCACGATGCCCACAAACGCGCCGGGCAGCATGATGGCAATGAGACGCTTGTCGATGAAGCCCCGCCAGGTCCACAGCGAGACGATGTCCATGACGATAAGCACTGGCAGCAGGATGGCGGCCGCCTGCACCGGCGAAACCACGAGTGCCAGAAGGGGCACGCCCAGAAGAGCCATAGCTCCGCCGAACCCGCCCTTGGACAGGCCGACAAGGATGACCGCCGGAATTCCGACGAGGTAGAAATGCGGATCGGTCAGGAGAGAAATCATGTCGGCATATCTGTTGCCGCAAGGGCATAACCCGGCAATCGCGCTTTGGCGAGAGGGCTGCGCTTGATTTCAGGGCCGCTGCGCAGGAAACCGGAGAGAACGGGCTAAAGCCTCATCCGGCGTTCACCGGTCGGCGTGGCAGGTTCAGGCCCATCAGGGAAGGTGACATGAAAAACCCGCCGAAACGGCGGGCTTTCGTGTCGATCTTCCGGCCGGCACTCAGATGCCCAGGCCCTCGTAGCGCTTCTTGAACTTCGACAACCGGCCGCCGCGGTCCACCAGCGTCTGCTGACCGCCGGTCCATGCCGGATGCGTCGTGGGGTCGATATCGAGGTGCAGCGTGTCGCCCTCCTTGCCCCAGGTCGAGCGCGTCTCGTATTCCGTGCCGTCCGTCATGACGATTTTGATCATGTGGTAGTCGGGATGGATGTCGGCCTTCATCGGTCTGTCCTGATCTGCTTGCACCTTCGGTGCCGCATCTGCGGTTGCGGCAACTTGCCCGTGCGGAAAACTTGAACCGGCGACCTTCGGCCGCTACGGCTTCAAAAAGGTTCGCGTGCCTATACATCACGCGTCCGCTGGAGACAAGGCCGGCCGGGCCGGAAATCTCGAACCAAGCCGGAAGGGCTTCGCAATGGCAATAACGGACGGATCGCGGGAAACGGCAAGGCGCTCGCTCGGGCCCCTGCGCAGGCTGGTACCGTATGTCCTCCGCTATCGCGGCCTGACGGTCGGCGCGATCGTCTTCCTGCTGCTGGCGGCGGCAGCCACGCTGACCCTTCCGATCGCCGTCAGGCGGATGATCGATCACGGCTTTTCCGAGTCAGACAGCGCCTTCATCGCCAGCTACTTCTCCATGCTCATCGGGGTGGCGGCCGTGCTGGCGGTGGCTTCGGCGCTGCGCTACTACTTCGTCGTCATGCTGGGCGAGCGCGTGGTAACGGACCTGCGGCGCGACATCTTCGCCCATGTCATACAGCTTTCTCCCGCCTTTTTTGACCGCGCGCAGTCGGGCGAAATCGTCTCCAGGCTCACGGCGGACGCGACACAGGTGAAGGCGGCGGTCGGCGCCACGGCCTCGGTGGCGCTCCGAAACACCATCATGGGCGTAGGCGCAGTCACCATGATGGTGGTAACCAGCCCGCGCCTCTCACTTCTCGTCGTCGCCGCCATCCCGTTCATCGTCGTGCCAATCGTGGCCTTCGGCCGGTCCGTAAGGCGGCGGACACGCCGTGCCCAGGATGCGCTGGCCGATGCCGCCGCCTTTGCCGGCGAGCAGATCGGCGCGGTACGCGTGTTGCAGGCCTTCACCAATGAAAGGGCGGCGGCAAAGCGCTTCTCCTCCGCCGTAGAGACGGCCTTTGAGGCAGCCCGCGCCTCCATCCGCGCGCGTGCCGTACTCACTTTCTTCGCCATCTTCGCCACCTCCGCCTCGGTGGTGGCTGTACTGTGGGTAGGCTCCCACGACGTTCTGTCGGGCGCGATGAGCGCGGGCACTTTGGGCCAGTTTCTGCTTTATGCGGTACTCGCGGCGGGCGCCCTGGGCGCACTCTCCGAGGTCTGGGGCGAACTCTCGCAAGCTGCGGGCGCTGCCGAGCGCATGGGCGAGCTTCTGGATGAGGTGCCGACCGTCGCGGCACCGACCAATCCCGTCGCCCTGCCGCCGCCGCAGGGCGAGGTCGAGTTCCGGGACATAAGTTTCTCCTATCCCGCGCGGCCCAATGTTTCGGCACTGCACCGGCTCTCCTTCAGAGTGGCGCCAGGCGAGACCGTCGCGATCGTAGGACCGTCCGGCGCGGGCAAAAGCACGATCTTCTCGCTGCTCCTGCGCTATTACGACCCGGACAGCGGCGAAGTGCTGATCGACGGAACCGACATCAGGCGTGCCGATCCGAGCGCGGTGCGCGAGCGTATCGCCATCGTCCCGCAGGAGGTGACGGTGTTGGCCGCGAGTGCCGCCGAGAACATCGCCTTCGGCAGGCCCGGCGCTTCGCGCGCGGAAGTGGAGGCGGCAGCAAAGGCCGCGCTGGCGCATGATTTCATCATGGCGTTGGAGAACGGGTACGATACGCCGGTAGGAGAGCGCGGCGTGACGCTTTCGGGCGGCCAGCGGCAGCGGCTTGCGATTGCTCGCGCCATTCTGCGCGATGCGCCCATCCTGCTGCTTGACGAGGCGACCTCCGCGCTCGATGCCGAAAGCGAAACGCTCGTGCAAACCGCCCTCGAGAGGCTGATGAAGGGGCGCACCACCATCGTCATCGCGCACCGGCTCGCCACAATCCTGAAGGCCGACCGCATTTTTGTGATGGAGGACGGCCAAATCATCGAGGAAGGCAGCCACGCCGATCTCGTAGCAAAAGGCGGCATCTATGCGCGGCTTGCAAGCCTGCAGTTCGAGGCAGGTGCCGATATGGTCAGGAAAGCGGCGGAGTAGAGTCTCTTACCCTTCCGTCAGCTTCAGCTCGATGCGGCGGTTTCTCGCGCGCGCCTCCGGCGTATCGGCCGGGTCGAGCGGCTGGAACTCGCCAAAGCCCGCGGCCACCAGCCGCTCGGCCGGCACGCCGTTTTCAATGAGGAATTTCACCACGGCGATGGCGCGCGCGGCCGACAGCTCCCAGTTGTCGCGATAACGGCCGGTTCCCGACAGCGGGACGTTGTCCGTATGCCCGTCCACGCGCAGCACCCAGTCGATCTCGGGCGGAATTTCCTCCTGCAGCTCCAGAATGGCGCCCGCCAGCTTCCGCATTTCTTCCTGACCGCTGTCGTTGATCTCCGTCTGGCCGGAGGCAAACAGGACCTCCGACTGGAAGACGAAGCGGTCGCCCACGATGCGGATATTTTCGCGGTCGGAAAGGATTTCGCGTAGGCGGCCGAAGAAGTCGGAACGGTAGCGGTTCAGCTCCTGCACGCGCTGGGCGAGCGCGACGTTCAGGCGGCGGCCCAGATCGGCGATCTTGGCCTGGGACTCCCGGTCGCGCTGTTCGGAAACGTCGAGCGCGGCCTCCAGCGCAGCGATCTGCTGGCGCAGGGCGGAAATCTGCTGGTTGAGGAGCTCCACCTGTGAGAGGGCGCGCTGGCTGATCTGGCGCTCCGACTCCAACTCACCGGTGAGCTGGCCGATGCGCTCCTCAGCCGCCTCGCTCTGCCCAGAGCCGCTGGCAAGAAGCTGCTCAAGACGGGACTGCTCCGCCTCCGCCAAGGCTAGGGAGGCGCGCAGGCTGGCAATCTGGTCCTCGGCATCCTGATTGCTGGCGCGTTCCAGAGCGAGAAGCTGCGTCAGTTCGTTGATCTGGGCGTTGAGGCGGTCGAGGACAGCATCTCGGCTGGTGATCTCCCGGCTCAGGAAAAACTGCGCCAGAACGAAAACAGACAAAAGGAACATGATGGCCAGAAGCAGGGTCGACAGCGCGTCGACAAACCCCGGCCAGTAGTCAATTCCCCGATGTTGGCGGCGCGTGCGTGCCAGCGCCATCGCTTATTTTCCCCGTTCTTCCAGCGAAGCGGCAATCCGGTCCAGGGTTTCGCGCAGAGCCTTCTGGTCAGCAGCCTGGGCCTCCACCCAATCGCGCATCATCTGCTGCTCGTGGCGCATGTTTTTCACCAGTCCCGAAATGCCCTCTGCCAGCGAGGCCATGGCGGCGGCCGTGCGCGGATTGCTGCCACCGGTCTCCTGAACCGTGTGCAAGCGCTCGGCCAGTATCTTCAACTCTTCTGACGCACCATTCTTGGAGTCCGCGATGTCGGAGCTCAGATCGGTGACGGTCGAAAGCCAGTTCTCCAGCTCCGTATAGAAGCGGTTCTGCGCACGGCCCGCCTGCAGATCGAGGAAGCCCAAAATCAGCGAGCCGGACAGGCCGAAGAGCGAGGACGAGAACGCGGTGCCCATGCCGCTGAGCGGCGCCGAAAGCCCTGCCTTGAGGGAATCCAGGATATCGTTCACGTTACCCGCGCCGGCATCGAGCGACTGGATCGTGTCCCCGATGGAACCGATGGTCTGAAGCAGGCCCCAGAAAGTGCCAAGCAGGCCGAGGAAAACGAGCAGCCCGATCAGGTAGCGGGATATATCCCGGCTTTCATCGAGCCGCGTGGCGATCGAATCGAGGATCGAGCGCATGGAGGAAGGCGAAAGCGCCATAGTGGAGGAGCGGCTGAGCAACGCCTTCATGGGAGCGAGCAGCACCGGCTCCGTCGCCTCGGTGCCGGCGAGGAAGGAATTCACCCAGCGCACTTCCCGAAAGAGGCGCACGACCTGCGCGAAGGCGAGCAGGATGCCGACCGCCAGCACGCCGAGAATGAGCCCGTTAAGCCCCGGATTACTCTGAAAGGCAGTCGAAATCTGCCGGTAGAGAATGGCCGCCACGAAACCCGAAATCGCCAGGAAGACCACCATGGAATAGAGGAACACGTGAGGGCTCGAAAGGCGGCGCGGATCGAACCTTTGATCGACGATTGGCTCCTCTGCCCCCAGCGATTTCATGAAGGCCATATGCTCCTCGAATGCGATTTCCTCGCGAAAGTGGCCGAGACTCTAAACGGAATTGTGACCAAATTGAAATATGTATCGGCGCCTCGCCGGACTTCCTCCCCTGAAAGCCGTTCTTACGCTGATTTCGCAGATCAGCTGACGGGCTTCTTCAATGTTTCAAGCAGCGTCCGGTGCACCGCCTCGTTCCCGGCAACGACGGAGCCGGTGTCAAACATGTTCTGACCGCCCCCGCGATCTGTCACGAAACCGCCTGCCTCCCGGACCATCAGAATGCCGGCTGCGATGTCCCAGGGGGAAAGCGCATCCTCCCAGAAGCCGTCCATCCGCCCGGCCGCCACATAGGCAAGATCAAGCGCGGCGGAGCCCAGGCGGCGGATGCCCGCGGCCTCGGCCATCACATTACGCAGGTCCAGAAGCGCCCGGCCATGATGACCGCGGCCGAGATGGGGAATGCCTGTGCCGATGACGCAGTCCGAAAGCTGACGGCGCGCGGCCACGCGCATACGCCTGTCGTTGAAGAACGCTCCGCTTCCGCGTTCGGCTGTATAGAGCTCATCCATCGCAGGATTGTAGATCACCCCGGCGACAAGCTGGCCCTGCCGCTCCAGCGCGATGGAAATGGAGAAGATCGGGATGCCGTGCAGGAAGTTGGTGGTGCCGTCCAGCGGGTCGACAATCCAGCGGTGCTGCTGGTCGTCGCCCTCCACAACGCCGCGCTCCTCCATAAGGAAGGAATAGCCCGGCCGCGCGCGCGAAAGCTCGGTGAAAAGGATCTCCTCGGCACGGCGGTCGGCCTGGCTGACGTAATCGCCGGGCCCCTTGAGCGAGACCTGGAGATTCTGCACCTCGCCAAAATCACGAGCGAGCGAACGCCCGGCCTTCATCGCGGCCTGGACCATGACATTGATGATGGCCGAGCGCGCCATTGGATAATGTCCTCTGAAAGATGCTGCGCCGTCAGTCGGCGCGGCGCAGATAGGTTATCTCGTCCGTATCGACGACGATCTTTTCGCCCGCGGTGATGAAGGGCGGCACCATGATGCGTACGCCATTCTCCAGCACGGCCGGCTTGTAGGAGGAGGCTGCCGTCTGGCCCTTGACCACGGGATCGGCCTCGGCGACCTCGAGCGTGACCTGCGGCGGCAGCGAGATGCCGATCGGCTTTTCCTCGTAGAGCTCCACCGTCACCGTCATGCCTTCCTTGAGGAAGGCCGCGCGGTCGCCGACAAAATCCTTTTGCAGCTCTAGCTGCTCGTAGGTCTCCGAATCCATGAAGACGAGCGCGTCACCCTGCTCGTAGAGGTAGGTGAACTCCTTCTGCTCCAGACGCACCCGCTCCACCGTCTCGGCCGAGCGGAAACGCTCGTTGAGCTTCGTGCCGTCGATCAGGTTCTTGAGCTCCACCTGATTGTAGGCACCGCCCTTGCCAGGCTTTACATGGTTGGTCTTGACTGCGACCCACAGCCCGCCATTGTGTTCGATGACGTTGCCGGGGCGGATTTCGTTGCCGTTGATCTTCATTCGCTGCTCGTCCCGTAGTCACGTTGGCGCCTCAAGACCACAAAACACTCAGCGAGGCAAGACGGGGATGAAACGATAGCGGATTCGGACGCCGGCCGCCCCGGTGCAGCCGGCTCTCCTGCCCGCGCCCTTCCTCTCTTTGCTTATCTCAGCCGGTTTGCCTGCTCGCTCGCCTCCTCGATCTCCTCATCCGTCAATCCCATCAGGAAATCCTCCATAAGGGGATCGGTGAGGCCCGAGCGTTTGGCGAGAATGTACCAGGCGGCAGCAAGGATGGAGTCAGGCTCGGTGCCGATGCCTGCGCGGTAGAGCTTGGCCACGCGGTTCTGGGCCGCCGCGTTTCCGCCCTCGGCGGCGCGCTTGAGCCAAGCGAAGCCCTGCTCAGGGTCGGCGGGGCCGCCGCGGCCTTCCACGAGCCAGGTGCCAAGATCGAGCTGGGCGGTGTCGTAGTTCTGACGGGCGGCAAGCTCCAGATACCGGCGTGCCTCCGTCTCATCGCGCTCGCGTCCGCCGAAGCCGGTGGAGAGCGCCTGCGCCATCGCATATTGCGCGTCGGCTAGGCCGGCTTCGGCTGCACGCTCGTACCAGGTTACGGCCTCGCGCTGATGGGCCTCGTCACCATCCTCGACAAGCATTTGGGCAAGGTTGAACTGCGCCTCGGGCTCGCCCGCCTCGGCGGCGCTTCGCATGAGCGTGACGGCTTTCTCGCGGTCCTGCTCCGTGAAACGGCCGTCAAGCAACAAAAGAGCGTATTGGAGCTGCGCCTCGGGAACACCCTGCTCGGCGGCCCGAGCGTACCATTTGGCCGCCTCCTCAGCATCCCGCGGCACGCCAAGGCCGCGCGCATAGATTTCCGCGATCAGGGTCTGGGCGGCGGGATCGCCCGCCTCAGCGCGCGGCCGCGCCAGCTCCAGCGCCGTCAGGTAGTAGCCACGCTGAAACGCCCCGAAGGCCTCATCGAGCCGCTTCCCGAAGCGGCTCGGATCGGGCTGCGGTGCTGGAAGCAGCCGGTCCTGCTTCTCCTGCGTTGCTGCACCGGCGCCCGTCCCCTCCTGTGCCAGAGCCGGGTGACCGGCTGCGACGAGCGACAGAAGAACAACGAAGGCGGTGAGACACCTCATGGCTCGGCTTCCGCAAAGGAGGGAGCGTGCTTGTCAAGCAGCGCGTTGGCCTCGGCCACCTCGCGGGCGGGATCGGCTCCCGGCGCGAAGACCGCATTGCCGAGAGCGACGAATTCCGCACCGGTTTTCGCCACATCCACGACCGATCCCGTGTGCGAACCGGCCAGTACGATGCAGGGAATGCGGATCATCTCCGCCCACCAGGCGCCAAGCGTGAGATTGCGCGGATGCGGCTCGGGCCGCACGTCATAGCCGAAACGGCCGAAGAAGATGTAGTCAGGCTGCATCTCGCCCAGCTCCAGCGCATCGTCGCGGTTTGCCGCTCCACCGCATCCGACCATCATCCGGCCTTGATGCTTCGCAATTATCTCGGCCAGCTCCGCTTTGGAGCCTTCGAAATGAACGCCGTCAGCCTGTACCCGTGCAGCAATCCGCGGCTCTCCCGCCACCATAACGGCAACGCCGCGCGCCTGCGCCAGCCGGGTCAACGCCTCCGCACGCGCCTGGAACTCCGCTTCTTCCGCATCGTAAGGCGGGATAATGAGGGAAGCGACATCGCCTCCGGAAAGGGCAGCCTCTACAAGCGCTTCCTCTCCGGAGGAAGGCGCGGGTGCAATCAGGACGAGACGGCATCTGTCAGGTATGCTTGTTTCGCTCATGTCGCGCTCGCCCTGCCCTCGCGGCCGTTCCGGTCTGAATGGAGCATAGACGGAGCCACGGCAAGGCCCCGCTCGCTCCCTATTTGCATCTGAGAGGTATGTGGATCAAGCTGAGTGGCAGGCGCGTACTCAACGGGCGCCTGCCCTAATTTTTCTCCACGTGGCCGAGACGGCGCTCCGGCGCGACCACATCTCGCACGCGGCGCTTCAGCTCCGCGGCATCCGGAAAACCGCCGTCGCGCTTGCGCTCCCAGACGACCTCACCGTCGCAAACGACCTCGAAGATGCCGCCCGTACCCGGCCTGAGGCTCACCTCCTCCAATTCCTCGGAAAAGGTAAACAGAAGCTCCTGCGCCATCCAGCCAGCGCGCAACAGCCACTGGCACTGGGTGCAGTAGGTTATCGTTACGCGGTGGGCCATTCCGGTCCGTCAGGCTGCGCTGAGCTTCGCCATGGTCGCGTCGTCGACCTCGAAGTTGGCATAGACGTTCTGCACGTCGTCATCGTCCTCCAGCACAGCGATGAGCTTGAGCACGGACTGAGCCTTTTCCTCGTCCACAGGCGTGCCCGTCTGCGGCCGCCAGACGGTCTTGACGGACTCCGCCTCGCCAAGCACCGCCTCCAGCGCGGAGGTGACCTCGCCAATGTCCTCGAAGGCGCAGGTGATCACGTGCCCGTTCTCGTCCGACTGCACGTCTTCAGCGCCCGCCTCGATGGCAGCCTCCATCACCTTCTCGGCGTCGGCGACATCGGCCGGATAGAGGATTTCGCCAACGCGGTTGAACATGAAGGAGACCGAACCCGTCTCGCCCAGCGATCCACCGGCCTTGGTGAAGGCGGCGCGCACATTGGAGGCAGTTCTGTTGCGGTTGTCGGTGAGGGCCTCGACTATGATAGCCACGCCGCCCGGCCCATAGCCTTCATAGCGCACTTCCTCATAGTTCTCCGCCTCGGTGCCGGAAGCCTTTTTGATGGCCCGTTCGATATTCTCCTTGGGCATCGACTGGGCCTTGGCGTTCTGTACCGCCAGGCGCAGGCGCGGGTTCATCGCCGGATCCGGCAAGCCGGACTTTGCGGCCACCGTGATCTCGCGCGCCAGCTTTGAAAAGATCTTGGACCGCGCCGCATCTTGGCGGCCCTTGCGGTGCATGATGTTCTTGAATTGGGAATGGCCGGCCATGGGGCTCCTTCGTCGCAAACACGTCCTGAAATATCGCGGATTTGCGGCCTTATAGTGAAAACGGGCCTTCAGGTCCAGAACGCGCGGGGCTTGCGGGCCTCACGCAATGGTTACGCGGCCTTCCATGGCGAAGAGCACCATTCTGGATTAATCTAACCGGCGCGGACCTGCCGGAGACGCCGATGCCCGTGCTTCGCCTCCTTGCCTTTATACTGGTCTTCCTGCCCGCTCCGCTCGCCCTGGCGCAGACGGTCGAGCGGCCAAGCACCTGCCTCGCCGTCGCAAACGCATTGCCTCGGGCCACCTATGTGAGCCTGCGCACAGCCGCCGGCGGGGAAAGCGTTACCATCACCTATGCCGGGCACTCCACCTACATCATCGAGACACCGGCAGGCGTGCGGATCGCCACCGATTTCTCAGGCCTGTACGGCACGGAGCCGCGGCCCGACATCGTCACCATGAACAAGGCGCATTCGAGCCACTACACGCCCTATCCCGACCCGGCTATCGAACACGTGCTCACGGGCTGGAATCCCGACGGGGACGGCCCGATACGACATTCGCTGCTCGTGGAGGACGTCTACATCCGCAACGTGACCACTGACATCCGCGGGCCGGGCACGATGGAGAAAGACGGCAACTCCATCTTCATCTTCGAGGTGGCGGGCCTGTGCATCGGCCATCTGGGCCACCTCCACCACCGGCTGGAGGATTCCCACTATGCCGCGATAGGACGGCTCGACGTGCTGATGGTGCCGATCGATGGCGGGCTGACGCTTTCGCTCGACGGCATGAGCGAGATCGCGCGGCGCCTTTCCTCCTCCATCATCATGCCCATGCACCGCTTCTCGACACCCATCGAAGCCTTTTCCACCCGCATGGGCGAGCGTTTCGACATCGCCTTTCTCGACGAGCGCACAATCACGGTCTCCCTGGGCACTCTGCCCAGCCGGCCCACGATCATCATTCTCCGGGGCGTGTAGCCTCCTGCTGGGCCATGCGCTTGCGCCGCGCCAGCATGTTGAGCGCCTCGACCATGGCCGAAAAGCCCATGGCGGTATAGACGTATCCCTTGGGCACGTGAAAGCCGAAACCGTCCGCGATCAGCGTCATGCCGATCATGAGCAGGAAGCCCAGCGCCAGCATTACAACTGTCGGGTTGGCGGCGATGAAGCGCGACAGCGGCTCGGCGGCGATCAGCATGACGGTCACCGCGGTGATGACGGCGATGAACATGATAGCCAGATGATCCGTCATCCCGACAGCAGTGATGATGGAGTCGATCGAAAAAACAAGATCAAGCATGAGGATCTGCACGATGGCCGCCCCCATTCCGAGCGTGGCGGCCTTGGCAACCAGGTTTTCCTTCGGGTCGTGCGGATCGACCGAGTGGTGGATTTCCTTCGTCGCCTTCCAGACGAGGAAAAGGCCTCCGGCGATAAGGATGAGGTCCCTCCAGGAGAATCCGTGATCGAAAAGCGTGAAGACCGGCGTCGTGAGCTGCACGATGAAAGAGATGGTACCGAGGAGCGCGAGTCTTAGAATGAGTGCTCCGCTGATCCCGAGCCTGCGGGCGAGCTTCTGATTCTCCTGCGGCAGCTTGTTCGTGAGAATGGAGATGAAGATGAGATTGTCGATGCCGAGCACGATCTCGAGCACCACGAGCGTCACAAGCGCTATCCAGGCTTCAGGGCTGGCGACGAAATCGAAGTGAGAGAGAAGCCAATCCATCGAGGGTCGTCCTCCGGACAAAGGCGGCAGAGTTTGGCAGAGGTAGGGGCCGCGCGCACCGAGGTCAACGCCAGAAAGGCGGAATCGTCTCCTCCAGTCTCGGTCCCAGCCTGAGCGGCGCGATCTTCTCCGCGAGGCCGGTGCGGTCGGAGATCTCCAACCCGACGCCGCAAATGGTTGCGGGTCCGTTGGCCGCCTCGAAGCGGCCCTTCGGCACCTTGGTGATGAACCGGTTGAGCGGCTCTTCCTTGTCGAAGCCGAGCGAGGAATCGAAGTCGCCGCACATGCCTGCATCGGTGATGTATGCGGTGCCGCCGTTGAGAATCTGATGATCGGCGGTCGGCTGATGCGTGTGCGTGCCGATGACGGCACTCACCCGGCCGTCCACGAAATGGCCGAAGCACACCTTCTCGGAAGTTGCTTCGGCATGAAAATCGATGATCGCCACATCGGCCTGTTCTCCGAGCGGGCAGGCGGCAAGCTCTTCCTCCGCCGTGCGGAACGGGTCATCCAGATCGGGCTGCATGAAGATACGGCCCATGATGTTGGCAACCAGAACGCGCGCTCCGTTCCGGGCTAGATAGAGGCCCGAGCCGCGGCCCGGCGTACCCCTAGGGAAGTTGGCGGGCCGCAGGAACCGCTCCTCGCGCGAGGCGAAGCTCAGCGCCTCGCGTTGGTCCCATACGTGGTTTCCGGTCGTGACCACGTCGGCACCGGCTTTCAGGGTTTCCTGAAAGATTTCCTCAGTGATGCCGAACCCGCCGGCGGCGTTTTCACCATTCACCACCACGAAATCGAGCCGGAAATCAGAGATGAAGCCTGGAAGCCGTTGCCAAACCGCCGTGCGGCCGGTGCGGCCGACCATGTCGCCAAGAAAGAGAATCCGCATGACCGCTCTTACCCGGCGGGAGGGAACCGGCGCAAGCCGCTCTCTGTCAGGATTTCGGGGATGATGACGTCATGGGGCTCGTCGGGCACCTGCGGCACTTCTTGGCAATCAAAGGCGATGCCGACGAGACGGCGAGCATGGCCGTTTGCCTTGAGCCGCGCAATGGCGCGGTCATAGTAGCCGGCGCCATAGCCGATGCGGTGTCCGCGCCGGTCGAAGGCTGCAAGCGGCACGAGCATCAGATCAGGTTCGAGCACCGCTGCGCTTGCGTCGGGACCCTTGGTGCCGAAGCCCATATCGACAAGCGGCGCATCGGGCAGAAACTCGCGGAAGACGATGGTCTCCCGGTCGAGGATGGCGGGCAGGCAGAGGCGGGCGCCGCGCTTTCTCAGCGCCTCCATCAGCGGCCGCACATCGACTTCCGACCGCATGGGCCAGAAGCCCGAAACGGCCGTGCCAGCAGGCGGCGCAAGCGCCTCCACCCAATTCGCGAAGCTGAGGGACGCTTCGATGCGCCAGCGCGGATCGAGCGCATCGCGACACGCGAGCGCCTCCTGCCGCAGTGTCTTTTTCAGTTCCCGGGGTGTGACTTCCATGCCCCCTTGTAGCGGAACCCGAAAGCTCCGGCGAAGCGGAAAACGACACACGCAAGGGAAGGGGGCGACATTGGCATATGGCGATCCGCGACAACCGATGGAATGCTCGATCCCGGGAACCTACAAAGTAGGTGGGCGCCATATGACCAAGTCCACGGACAAGGTCAGGGACAGCTCCCTTCAGGATCGATAAGGCCCCGGGGATGTGGATTCCTGTCGCGAGGCGCAGACCGCCAGCGCCTATATAGGCCACGAGCCCGCGGCATGCCAGCGACGACGCACAAGTTGGCGCACAATTTTTGGGCCTTCAATTGCGCTGCTTTGACCTGCCCCCCTGCGCTTCCTGTGGCGGGAAATTACGACATCCCGCAAAGGCCTCCGCAAAGAGGAACCGGTCGTTAGGCGATCCCGCGCTTGCCCACTTTCCTCTGACCGAGCGGCCTCTGCGCCTCCGCTTCGTCGCCCGCCTGCACGCGAGCCTCCCTGCCGCCGCCGAAGACGATGTCCAGGAAATCGACCAGCCACTGCTTCAGGTGCGTGTCCCAGATGAGGCGGCCACCCAGATGATCCCGGCCCGGCTGCGCGCCGGGCAGCACGAAGCGATGCGCCCCGCGCACCACCCAGCGCTGCATCATCAGGCGCGTCAGCTCCGCGTGGAACTGGATGCCCCAGGCGTTGCGGCCGTACCGGAAGGCTTGATTGGGATAATGTTCAGCGGTGGCCAGCAGCGTGGCGCCTGAGGGAAGCGAAAAGCCCTCGCGGTGAAACTGGTAGACCATCTCCGGCCAGTGCATCAGCCGGCGTCCCTCTTCGGTGGCCCGCAGCGGATACCAGCCAATCTCCACCAGGCCGTCATCACGGCTCTTCACCTGCCCGCCCAGATGCTTCACCAGCATCTGGGCGCCAAGGCAAATGCCGAGAAACGGTTTTTCTTCTTTCAGGGGAACGGCCAGCCATTCCGTCTCACGGCGGATGAAATCGTCTTGGTCGTTGGCGCTCATCGGGCCGCCGAACACGACTGCCCCGGCATACTCCGCGAGCGTTTCGGGCAGGGGATCGCCCAGCGGCGGGCGGCGGATATCGAGCGTAAAACCCGAGCGCTGCAGAAGCTGGCCTACCCGGCCGGGGCTCGACAGCTCCTGATGCAACACTATCAGGATCTTCTTTTCTCCGTCCCCGCCCATGGGTGCGCTTCTATTCGCCTCCCTCCCCGTCCGCCGTCCGCACGCTCTGACGCATCAGCACCCGAGTGCGCGAATCGACCCCGATCAACTCGGCAACGCGCCAGACCAGATTGTCTTCCAGCTCGTGCATCTCTCCGTCTGCAAAGACGATTTCCCACATCAGCCGGATGAACTCCGCCCGTGCATTCTCATCGAGGTGCCGATTGAGCACGCTTGTAAATACGTAGAGGTCCACCGCCTCGGCTTCCGCCTCTTCACCGGCCTTCATCAGGGCCTTCAGATCGGCGCCCCTGAGATTATAGGCTTTCGACAGCGCTTCCCTCAGCCGTTTCTGCTCGTCCGGACTCGCCACGCCGTCCGCACTCATGACGTGAATCAACAGGGCGGCAGCCGCCACGCGCGGGTCATCAACGGTGAGCTTGCCCGTGCCGTTGCCGCCCGCCGGCAGATCTCTGAGGAATGAAAGAATACGCTCGAACATCATAGGCCTTATGGAATCGTCAGCGCCATGTTTGGAGAGCGGCGGCGGAGCGCACAAGCGCCCCAAGCGGCCACCTGGGGAAAATGTCTCTTCGTGGCCACGGTTCCTCAGGCTCTGTTGCGGACGTGTCACGCCATTCAAAACAGGCGGAAGTTCCTCGAGGTGCTGGCCTCCTCCTCCGGCTCGACGCCGGGGTCGTCCGGTAGCGGAGGTCTTGGCTCTTCAGCCTCATCTTTTCCGTCCGGGATCACGGGCGTGATGCGCTGCACCGGCTTCTCCTCGATGTGGGGACGCGCCTCCCCTGCATCACGTGCGGCGCTGGCGGCCTCGTCCTTTGCCGGAGCGGGCGGGACCTTGGTTTCCCAGGCTGCCGCCGGCTCGTCCACTCGGGCATTAGACGCCGAAACAGCTTCGTCCGGCGGACGATGGGCTTCCTCTGCATTCACCTCGGCCGAGCGGTGACTGCCTTCCGGCAGCGCCGTCAGCGCCTCTTCGGCATCGATGATCTGACCGGGACGTTCCATCGGAACGCGCCACTCAAAGGCGTCGAGTTCGCCCGTCACAGGAGAGGCGGGCATCCAGCGCTCGGCCACATAGCCGTCCGCCACCCAGGCGGGATCGCGTGGCGCGCGCACGGCCTTGGCCAGCCAGTGCCGCACACGGCCCTGATCGCCCGTCTCCGCTTCCTCGATATCGGCGAGGAGAAGGAAGGCCCCCTCGCGCGGGGAAAGCCGCACGGCCGCTTCGGCGGCGGCGCGGGCCTGGGCGAACTCGCCGGCATCCAGCGCGGCGCGGGCCACCGCCAGCTCCGATTCGACGTGGTTGGGCCGGAGCCGCGCCAGCTTCCGGGCCCGCGTCAGCCGGTCATGGGTGGAATCGCCCGGCCGCGCATGGACGTAGACCTCAACCACTTCCGGATGGGGCGTCTTCTTCCAAACCGTCTCCAGCACCTTGGTCGCCCGGCGCAGATCGTTCTGCCGCAGAAGCGCGCGAGCCGCGGTCACCGCCGCCGGCACAAAATCCGGCTGCAGGCGGTGAGCCTCCAGAGCGTTGGCGCGCGCCATCGCAGGATCGCTGTCAAGCTCATCCATCGCCTGGGCAGTGAGCAATACGGCGCGGCGGCGCGCCTGGGCCTCGCGCTCCCCGGGGTGCGCGGGTTTCTGTGCCTCTACCAGCGCCAGCGCACCCTTCCAGTCGCGCTCCTCGACCCTCGCTTCCAGCGTGGCTTTCATCGCCCAGCCAAGTTGCGGCGCGGTTCTGGCGGCCTGTGCGGCGTAGTGGCGGGCGGCCTCGCGCTCGCCCATGCGCTCCGCTTCCAGATAAAGCCCGCGCAGGCCGAGAAGCCGCATCTCCGGGTCCTCGACCATGGCGGCAAACTTCTTGCGTGCCGCCTCGTGATCGCCTTCCAGAAGGGCGGCCTGAGCATCGAGCAGGTGCAGAAGCGGCTCCTGATCCGACGAGAGCAGCTTGGCAGCCTGCTTGCCCATGCGGCGAGCAAGACCCGCGTCGCCGGCACCAGCGGCAATGAGACCGGTGGAGAGCGACTGATAACCGCGATCGCGCCGCCGCGCTCTGAAATAGCGGGCCACCGCATAGGGGCTGCGCCAGAGACCGCGCAGAATCCACCACAGAAGCATGACCGCTGCGACCACAGCCACCACCAGCACGGCGGCCATCATCAGCGTGACTTCGTAGCGGTAGCCGCCGAAGGTGATCACCAGATCCCCCGGACGCTCGGCAAGCCACGCAAAGCCAAGGCCTAGAAACAGAACGAGAACGAAAAAGACGAGAACACGGACCATCGGCTTCCTCAAGCGGGGTTCAGCGCATCGGAAAGCGCATTTTCCAGCACCTCCTCGGCTGCGATGCGGGCGCGCAGCTTCTCGGCGAAATCGCTCGCGGCCTCCTTCGCCGCCGCCGGAAGCGAGTCGTACTCCGCGATCGCGGCGGCGTGATCCCCGCGCTGCACAGCGGCTTCCATGCGCGCGGCGATCGCCTCCGGCGTCTCACCTTCCACCTCGCCGACGGGACGCACCTTCACGGCCGAGCGCGCGCTCGCCATCAGCCGGTCGAGAAAGCCCGCATCCGGCGGGAGGGCGGTCGTAGCCGAAACGATCCGCGAGGCGGCGTCCGACGCCGCGGCAACCAGTTCAGCGTCAGTGGGAACTCCGGTGTCGGCATAGCGTGTCAGGGGCTCGACCGCCGCCGGATTGGGCGCAAGGGCCGTGTATGTTTCCAGTTCGCCCGCGAAGGGCTCTCCGCGCTCCACCGCCGAACGCAGCGCGGATGCCGCGACGATAAGGGCAAGGCGCGGCCCCTCGTCCTGGCGTTCCACCCGCTCCTCAAGCGCTGTGAGTCGCGAGATAATCTCATCCAGCCTTTGTGCATTCGCAGTCGCCGATTGCCGTGCTTCCTGGGCGGCCTGCTCCGAACCGGTGATGCGTTCCTCAGCTGCGGCGAGCCGCCCGCTCAGCTCCGCACTGCCCTCCGCCTGACCCGCGATCTGTGCCAGGTCGGCTAAGCGGTCTTCCACATCCGTGAGGCGCTGCTCAATGGGCACGAGCGCTGCCGCTCCAGGCGCCAAGCGGGGCACTTCCTGAAGCGCCTTGACGCTTTCGTTCAGCCCGCCGATCTGCGATTCCATCGCCGTGACCCGCTGGCGCAGCTCGTCAACAGCCGGAGCCAGCGCCTGATCTGCGGGAGGATTGGAGGCCTGCGCGCTGGCTCTCTCCTCAAGCAGCCGTGCGAGTGCACTGTCGAGCGCCTGTACCTGTTGGCGGAGACTCTCGAGGGCAGGATCGGGCGCCGTGTTTTCCGGAGAATATCGTTCGACAAACCACACGCCGCCGGCACCGGCCGCTCCGCCCACGAGTCCGGCAATCACGGCTAGCGCGGCAACGCCCGCCCTTCGCGGACGGGTGGGTTCTTCACGCTGAGGCTCGGAGGGGGCCTCACCTTCCGGAGTTGCCTGAGTAGCGCCGGCCGTCTCGGTCTCTCCTGTGTTCACAGGCTCCTCAGGCGCCGTGTCCGCCGTCCGAGCGCCTTCGCGGTCCGCAGCGCCGGTCTCTCCTTCAGCCGAGGCAGCCTCCTCGGCCTTCACCGCGACGGCCTCGTCTGCATTGCGCTCAACCGCCTCTGCCTCGAGATCAATGGTCACCGGTTCTCGGCTGGCCTTTGAATGGCGCGTTCTAGGCGTTTTGACCATCCGGCAGCTCCTGTCGTCTCGCTGTTGTGCAGCGCAGCACACCTACCACAGCCGCGCCGCCCGAAAAAAGCCGGCGCTAACGGGAAAGAAGCGAAAGCAGCGCTTCTTCGTTCGGTTCCTGCGCAATGTGCAAACGGTCCCTTGCCTCAGGCGGCAGCATTTTCCCAACTCTTTCCGAAATAGCGAAATAGGCAGATTGCGAGAACAGGCGGCATGCCGAGATTCGCGCGAACGCCTTCGCCGCGAGGGCGGAATAGAACAGCACGCCATCGACAGGCGCTTCCAGCTTCGCCACTATCTCTTCCTCGCTCGGGCTAAAGGTGATGGTGTCATAGGTCTCGACAATGAAGGTTTCGATGCCCGCCTGCCTCAACCCGTCCTGCAATACGGGACGGCGCACCCGCCCGCAGAGGACAAGCACTTTCCGGCCCTGCGCCAAATCTGCCGTGATGCGCCGCACGAGCCCTTCCGCATCCTTGCCCTCGGCGTCAACAACGTTGAGACCAGCCGCGCCGGCTACCTCGCCTGATCGTTCGCCAACCGTATAGCAGGGCTGGAGTGCGATATCCGTCAGCAATGCCTCAGGCGCATGGCGCACGGCATTGACGCTGGTGACGGCAACCGCATCAATGTAGGAAGGGTCCGGCCATTCCCTGACGGCCAGCGGCTTGATGGCCGTCAACGGAAGCTGCAAGGGTGTGAAGCCGAGCGCAGAAAGCTTTTCAGCCGTGCGCGCGTTGTCGGGTTCCGGCCGGGTGACAAGAATGCGCTGCATATCAGGACCAGCCGGCGAAGAACTGGCTGCCTGCCTGTTCACGGATTCTCGCCCCAGCTTCCGTGCCGATGTTCACAGCGTCCCGAACGCTGCCTTCGCGCTCAATCCGGTGCGCCTGGCTGCCATCCGGGGTCAGAATCATCCCGGAGAAACGAATCCGATCCGCCTCGACCGTCGCGTGCCCGGCAATCGGCGTGCGGCAGGAGCCATCGAGTGCGGCCAGAAACGCACGCTCGCAGATCAGAGCCGCGCCCGTTGCCTCATGGTGGATCGCCGCCACCATCTGACCTATCCGCTCATCGCCCTGCCGCGTCTCGATGCAGATTGCCCCCTGCCCCAAGGCCGGTGGAAATTCGGCAATGTCCATGATCTCCGAGGCAAGATGCTCAAGCTTCAGCCGCTTCAAGCCCGCGAGCGCAAGCAGCGTGCCTTCGGCCACGCCCTCCTCCAGCTTCCTTAGCCGCGTCTGCACATTGCCGCGGAATGATTCGACCTTGAGGTCCGGCCGCAGGCGTAGGGTCAAGGCCTGCCGGCGCAGGGAGGATGTGCCGAGCTTTGCCCCGCGAGGCAGTTCTTTAAGCCGGCTCACCTCACGCCCCATGAAAGCGTCGCGCACATCCTCGCGTTCAAGAAATGCGGCAAGCTCCAGCCCCTCCGGAAGCACAGTAGGCATATCCTTTGAGGAGTGCACCGCAAGATCGATGCGGCCATTACGCAGAGCTTCCTCGATTTCCCTGGTGAAAAGCCCCTTGCCGCCGGCCTCGGACAGCGGCCGGTCCTGGATGCGGTCTCCAGTCGTTCGGATGACCACGATCTCGAACGCTTCCTCCGGCAGCCCATGGGCGGCCATCAGCCGCGCGCGCGTCTCCGCGGCTTGCGCCAATGCGAGCGCGCTTCCGCGCGTTCCGATTCTCACCACATCAGTTTGCATGCAGCCATGTCCGTGCTAACCGGCATCCCTACCTATCTGGGATGGAATCTATCGGCAACAACGGCAGGCCGGACGGAATGACGCGCGTGTTGGGCATAGAGACGAGCTGCGACGAGACCGCCGCCGCCGTTGTCGCGCGCGATAAGGACGACACGCCGAGGATTCTCTCGAACATCGTGCTCAGCCAGATCGACGCTCATGCGGCATTCGGCGGCGTGGTGCCGGAGATCGCCGCCCGCGCCCACGTGGAAGCGCTGGATGGCGTGATCGAGGCGGCACTTACCGAGGCGGGCGCCACGCTAGACGAAATGGACGGCATCGCCGCCACGGCAGGACCCGGCCTCATCGGAGGCCTCATCGTGGGGCTTACCACGGGCAAGGCCATTGCGGCGGCGCTGGGCAAGCCTCTGGTGCCGGTCAACCACCTGGAAGGCCATGCGCTTACGGCGCGGCTCACCGACGGGCTCGATTTTCCCTATCTGCTGCTCCTGGTCTCCGGCGGGCACACGCAGATCGTCCATGTCGCGGGCCTCGGCCAGTACGAACGCTGGGCAAGCACCATTGACGACGCGCTGGGCGAAGCCTTTGACAAGACGGCGAAGCTGCTGAGCCTCCCTTATCCGGGGGGCCCGAGCGTCGAGCGCGCGGCCAAGAATGGCCATTCGGCGCGTTTTGCCTTTCCGCGCCCGATGAAGGGTGAAGCACGCCCGGATTTTTCCTTCTCGGGCCTCAAGACGGCCGTGCGGCGCGCAGCCAGCGAGCTTGCTCCTCTATCACAAGCCGATGTCGCCGATCTCTGCGCCTCCTTCCAGGCAGCGGTGACGGAATCTCTCGCCGATCGCGTGATGCATTCTCTCAACCGCTTTCGCGAAACACATCCCGAGCTTCAAGAGCCGGCGCTCGTGGTGGCGGGCGGCGTGGCGGCCAATCAGGCCATTCGCGGCGCGCTCGATGAACTCTGCAGGCAGGCAGGCTTCCGCCTCGTCGCACCGCCGCTCAAACTGTGCGGCGACAACGCGGCCATGATCGCCTGGGCGGGGCTGGAGCGGCTTGAAGCGGGCATGCTCCCCGAAAATGCGCTTGCCTTTGCACCGCGTCCGCGCTGGCCCCTGGACGAGAATACCACGCCCGTTGTCGGGGCGGGAAAACGGGGCGCAAAGGCATGAACGGGCCCTGGACCATAGCCGTTCTCGGCGCGGGCGCATGGGGCACGGCTCTCGCGCTCACTGCTCTGCGCGCGGGGCACCGGGCCACCCTCTGGGCGCGCAGGGCCGACCTGGCGCACGACATCACCCACACCCATGAAAACCGCCGCTATCTGCCGGGCATCGCGCTCAACCCGCGGCTGGCGGCGCTCGATGACATGGCAGCGGTACTTTCGGGCGCGGATTGCGTTCTTGCCGCCGTCCCTGCGCAAAACCTTCGGGATGTCCTTGCCACCGCAAGCGCCACTCTGGCCCGCGACGTCCCCGTGGTACTGTGTGCGAAAGGCATCGAGCGGGGGACAGGCCGTCTCATGTCGCAGGTCGCGGCTGAAACCCTGCCGGGCAATCCAATCGCCGCCCTCTCAGGGCCGAGCTTTGCGAGTGACGTGGCAAGCGGCCTGCCGACGGCCGTAACCGTCGCCTCGCAGGATGGCGCACTCGCGGCGGAACTGGCCGCGCGGCTTTCCGCCCCCAATCTGCGCTGCTATTCGAGCGACGATCTGATGGGCGTGGAGATCGGCGGCGCGCTGAAGAACGTACTCGCCATTGCCGCCGGGGCAACCAGCGGCGCGGGCCTCGGCGCAAGCGCCGTGGCCGCGATGATTACCCGCGGATTTGTGGAACTGCGGCGCGTGGGTGTCGCCTTCGGAGCCCGACCGGAAACCCTTATGGGCCTTTCCGGCCTCGGCGATCTCATCCTCACCTGCAGCTCGGCACAATCGCGCAATTTCTCCTACGGGCTTGCGCTTGGCCGCGGGGAAAGCGTCGAGGGTCTGCCCTTGGCCGAAGGCGTCTTTACCGCGGGGATCGCTGCCCAGATCGCCCGTGAAAAAGGCATTGAAACGCCCATCATCGACGCGGTGACCGGAATATTGGAGGGCAGACTGACCGTCGAAGCCGCCATGCAGGCGCTTCTTGCCCGGCCGCTCAAGAACGAGGCAAGCTAGTTTTCAAAGGAGGGAGTCCACATGATCTACGTCAGCCAGAGCCGCGACAAGCCGGGCCACCTGCAGCTTCGTATGGAGACGAGGCCAGAGCATCTGGCCTATCTCGACAGGCTTAATGCCGAGGGCAAACTCGTCTTCGCAGGGCCGTTTCTTGACGATGAAGGAAAGCCTTGTGGCAGCATGGTCGCCTATGAGGCGGAAAGCCGCGAGGAGGCGGAGAAGCTGGCGAATGCCGATCCCTATGCGCTTGCCGGCCTGTTCGATTCCGTCGAAATTCGCCCGTGGAATTGGGTCTACAACAAACCGGAGAAGGGGTGATGGCCTACTGGCTGTTCAAATCCGAGCCCACGTCCTGGTCCTGGGAGATGCAGAAGAAGAAGGGCGACCAAGGCCAAGAATGGGATGGCGTGCGCAACTACCAGGCGCGCAACAACATGCGCGCCATGAAGATCGGTGATCTCGGCTTCTTCTATCATTCCGTGAAGGAGACGAGCGTCGTCGGCATTGTCGAGGTGATCGCGCTTGCCCATCCCGATTCCACCACGGACGATCCGCGCTGGGAATGCGTGGACATTCGCGCGGTGCGCGACATGCCAAGGCCGGTCTCGCTCGAGGAAATCAAGGCCAATCCCAAGCTCAAGGACATGGTTCTGGTGAACAATTCGCGCCTTTCCGTGCAGCCCGTAAGTGAAGCGGAGTGGAAGGAAGTCTGCCGCATGGGCGGCCTTGATCCCGCGCCGTGATCCGCAAGCAGGCGCCCAGCGAACGGGAGGCCTTCATCCGCGCGAACACGCGGGCCTCGGCTCCGCCGCATGTGCCGGAGATCACACTTCATCTGGCCGATGAGGCGTATGAACTGTGGCACCATACGCAGGAGGAGCTTGAGGAGATCGGCCTACCGCCGCCTTTCTGGGCCTTTGCCTGGGCGGGCGGCCAGGGGCTGGCGCGCTATGTGCTTGATCACCCTAAAACCGTGCGCGGAAAGCGCGTGCTCGACTTTGCCACCGGCTCGGGCCTGGTGGCGATCGCCGCTTGCAAGGCAGGCGCGGCGCATGTGCTAGCGGCCGACATTGATCCCTTTTCCGCCCCGGCCTGCCGCCTCAACATGGCCGAGAATGGCGTTGTCTTCGGCTTTACGGACGAGAACCTCATCGGCACCGAGCCCGAGTACGAGGTGCTGCTCGCCGGCGACGTCTTCTACGACCGCGAACTCGCATCCGCCATCGAGCCATGGTTCCGCACGCTTGCCCGGCGCGGCGTGACCGTCTTGGTCGGCGATCCGGGCCGCGCTTACCTGCCGAGGGCGAACCTTGAACGCATTGCCACCTACTCGGTGTCGGTCACACGTGCTCTTGAGGACGCGGAAGTGAAACAGACCACTGTATGGCGTTTCCTCTGACACCCCGGCACTAATAGGCCTGGCGCACGGACATTGTGAACGGGAGCCTGCGATGGACTTCGATGGAATGAAGACATTGTCGCAGCCATCGCCGCCTTTGCCTTCGGCGCCGCCTATTAGACGACCCTGAGCAAGCCCTGGATGGAAGCCTCCGGCATCGATCCAAGCAAAATGAAGCCGAGCGCCGTGCCTTTCGTCGCCTCATTCGTCGCCGAGCTGATCATGGCATGGATTTTGCCGGCACCATCGGCCACCTGGGAACAGGTCAGGTCACGTTCTGGAACGGGGCGGTCTCCGGCGCGATTTTTTGGCTGGGCTTCATAGCCACCACCATCGCCGTCAACCACCGCTATCAGGGCTTCGGCTGGAACCTCACCATCATCGGCGCGGGGGCACTGGCTCGGCGGCGCGCTCCTGATGGGCGGCATCATCGGCTGGTTCGACATTTAGTTCTGAGGCGGGAATATTGATGTCATTTGAATTACGTATGATGTACTAGACATCAGTTCTAATCCCTGGTATGTAACGGCACCGTCAGACTGGAACGTTCATGATTACCGCTGCCCAGATGCGCGCTGCGCGCGCCCTCCTCGGCATTGATCAGAAGAGGCTGGCCGAGCTGTCCGGCGTATCGCTTCCCACGATCCAACGGATGGAAGCCAGCGAAGGAACGGTGCGCGGCATGGTCGATACCTTGACCAAGGTGGTCGAAGCGCTCGACCGGGCGGGCATTGAGCTGATCGGCGAAAACATGCCGAGCACCGGCGGTGGTCGCGGGGTCCGCCTCAAGGAGGCCCCTGCCAGAAACGAAACCGGCTGACGCGGCAATCAGCAGCGGATCGCCGGCAGTCTTGGCAGCCCGCTGCTTCACGGAAAGAGACAGGCACGGCAATGTCCCGAGCGCACGAGCCCGGTTTCATCGAGCTGTTCACACCCAAGCTCATCACTGTCCTTCGCGAAGGATACAATCTCAAAACACTCCGAGCCGACACGATCTCGGGGCTGACGGTGGCGATCATCGCCCTGCCGCTATCGATGGCCATTGCCATCGCCTCCGGCGTTGAGCCGGAGCGCGGCCTTTACACGGCGATCGTCGGCGGCTTTCTGGTCTCCGCCCTCGGCGGCAGCCGGTTTCAGATCGGCGGGCCTGCCGGCGCCTTCATCGTGCTGGTGCTTGCCACCGCGCAGGCCCACGGCGTGGATGGGCTCATCCTCGCCACCTTCCTGTCCGGCCTCTTCATGCTGGCCATCGGGCTCCTGCGCCTCGGAACCTTCATCAAATATGTGCCCTATCCGGTGACGGTCGGGTTTACCGCGGGTATCGCCGTCATCATCCTGGCAAGCCAGCTCAAGGATTTCCTTGGCCTTACATTGCACGGCCAGGAACCTGGGCCCCTGATCCCCAAGTTGCAGGTGCTCAGCGCGGCACTTCCCACAATCAACGCCGCGGCAGTGGCGCTCGCCGTCGCGTCGGCGGCGATCATCGTCGTCTTGCGCCGGTACAGACCCCACTGGCCCGGGTTCCTGATCGCAGTGGCCGCCGCCACGCTTGCCGCACGGGCGTTCAACTTGCCGGTGGAAACCATCGGAACGCGCTTTGGCGGAATTCCGCAGGCGCTGCCCCTGCCGGGCCTGCCGGAAATGACGATGGAGAAGGTCACTGAGGTTCTGCCCGCGGCCCTCTCGTTCGCGCTTCTGGGCAGCATCGAAAGCCTGCTTTCGGCCGTGGTGGCCGACTCGATGACCGGCCGCCGGCACCGCTCCAACTGCGAGCTGGTGGCTCAGGGCATCGCGAATATGGGCTCCTCGCTCTTCGGCGGCTTCTGCGTCACCGGCACCATCGCCCGCACCGCTTCCAACATACGCGCGGGCGCCCATGGCCCGATCTCGGGCATGTTGCATTCAGTCTTTCTGCTCATCTTCATGCTGGCGGCCGCACCGCTTGCCGCCTACGTTCCGCTGGCCGCCCTTGCCGCGATCCTCGTGGTGGTCGCGTGGAACATGGCGGAAAAGCACCAATTCGCCGCCCTTCTGCGTGCCTCGCGCGGCGATGCCGTGGTGCTTCTCGTCACCTTTCTGCTCGTGATCTTCCGCGATCTGACCGAGGGCATACTTGCCGGCTTCGGCGTCGGCGCCCTGCTTTTCCTGCACCGCATGTCAACCGCCGTGGCGGTCGACCGGGCGCACCCGATCGTACAGCCGGACCGGGCCGACAACGGCGAGCGACCTTATTCGAGCGAAATGGCGACCGACGATGACATTGTCGTCTATCGCATCTCCGGCGCCTTCTTCTTCGGCGCGGCGGCGAGCGTTGCCGCTGCGCTCGACCGGATCGGCGGACAGCCCAAGGCCTATGTGGTAGACGTTTCCGCCGTCAGCGTTCTCGATTCGACGGCGGCGGCCACCATCGAGGGCTTCGCGCGGAAGGTTGGGCGGCACGACGCCATTCTTTATCTGGTTGGCGCCAGCCGTCAGATGCGCCACATGCTGCACAAGCTCGGCCTGCACGCTCCGGCCGTCAGGTTCTACAGCAGCATGGATGGCGCAATGGCAGCGGCGCGCAAACGGCTGGGTAGGTAGGCTCCAGCCGCCTACTCGCCTTTTCCTTCCAACGAATGCCGCATGATGAGCGGCATCTGGCTCATGGTGAAAAGGATGGTGATGGGCATGATACCCCACACCTTGAAGGCCACCCACGTATCGGTGGAGAAAGAGCGCCAGACCACTTCATTGACGACGGCCAGGAAGAAGAAGAACAGGCCCCAGCGCAGCGTCAACTTGCGCCAGCCTTCGGCGTCGAGCCGGAAGGCCGAGTCGAAGACGTAGCCGAGAAGCGATTTCCCGAAGGCAAGCCCGCCAAGCAGCACGGCGCCGAACAGCGCGTTGACGATGGTGGGCTTCATCTTGATGAAGGTGTCGTTCTGAAGAAATAGCGTCAGCGCGCCGAAGACGAACACCACGATGCCCGAGACCAGGGGCATAATGGGCAGGCTGCGCACCAGCAGCCATGAGGCCACGAGCGAAATGGCCGTCGCGGCCATGAAGAGGCCGGTGGCGATGAAGATCGGCCCGCCGAGTGCGGACAGTGCCGGGAATTGCGCCGCAAGCCACTCCCCGCGCGCATTGGCGAAGAAGAAAATCAGCAGGGGCCCAAGCTCCAGCGCCAGCTTGAGCACCGGGCTCAACTCCTTGCGCTTCGGGTCCGAAGGATCGCGCTCGAATATCTTGTCGGTCACTCAGGCAACTCCCGCGATCGCCTTGGCGAAATCGCTTGCAGAGAAAGGTTCCAGATCGTCGACACCTTCGCCGACGCCGATGAAATAGACAGGCAGCTTGTGCCTGGCGGCAATGGCCACCAGGATGCCGCCGCGGGCCGTGCCGTCAAGCTTGGTCATCACAAGCCCGGACACACCGGCAACATTGCGGAAAATTTCGACCTGATTGAGGGCGTTCTGGCCCGTCGTCGCATCGAGAGTCTGGAGCACCGTGTGCGGGGCCTCCGGATCGTGCTTGCGCAGGACGCGCACGATCTTCTCGAGCTCTGCCATCAGCTCCGTCTTGTTCTGGAGCCGGCCCGCCGTGTCGATGATGAGCACGTCGCTTCCGGCGGCCTTCGCCTTCTCATAGGCCTCATAAGCAAGCCCGGCGGCATCCGCCCCGAGCTTGGAGGAAACGACCGGCGAGCCCGTCCGCTCGCCCCAGATCTTGAGCTGCTCGATGGCCGCGGCGCGGAACGTGTCGCCCGCCGCAAGCATCACGGAAAGCCCGCCTGCCCTCAGCTTCGCCGCCAGCTTGCCGATGGTGGTGGTCTTGCCCGTGCCATTGACGCCAACCACGAGGATGACATGCGGCTTCATCGAAAGGTCGAGCTCCAGCGGCATGGCGACCGGAGCAAGCACCTTCTCGATTTCCTCCGCCATCACCGCCTGCACCTCCGCCCCGGAGATGTCCTTGCCGTAGCGGCCGGCCGCAAGCGCGTCAGTGATGCGCATTGCCGTTTCGAGACCGAGATCGGCGCGCAGCAGCACGTCCTCCAGATCCTCCAGGGTCTCTTCGTCCAGCTTTCGCTTGAGGAAGATGCCGGAAATGCTGTCGCGCAGCTCCCGCGAGGAACGGGAAAGCCCTTCGCGCAAACGCTGAAACCACGGCTTCCTCGGCTCTTCGACGGCGGGCGCGGGCGCTTTCTCCGCGATGCGCTCGACGCTTCGCGTCACCGCAACACGGCCCGCGTGCAACGCTTCGGCAAGGGCCTCCGGCGCGCTGGCGGCAGCGTCGGTTTCGCCGCCTTCGGCTTGAGCAGACTTGGGCGGCGCCAGTTCCTCCTTCACCGGAAGCGGGCCTGAAGTGGTGAATTGCCCCTCTCCTGCCTCCTCGACAGTTTCCGCAGGTTGGAAAAAGGCTTCAGCCGCTTCCTGCCCATCCGCCGCGAGGGGCAATTCCACTTCCACAGGTTCCGGCTGCTCTTCCTCCTCCCCGCGAGGCGGGGTTACGGCAGAAGGCTGCGGCGTTTCGGGAATTTCCGGCGCGGGTGCAGGCGATGGTTCAGGAATTTCCGGCTCTTGCGGAGCTTCCGGCGGAACTTCGGGCTGCGGCGCGGGGGGCTGCGGTTGAGGTTCCGGCTCTTCGGGCCGTGCCGGAGGCTCCGGCTGAGGCGGCACTTCCGGTTCCGGCTTGGGCTCGGAAGGCTGAGGGGCGGTTCCCCTCGTCAGCTCGGCAGGCGCCGCCTCGCCGCCTGCTTCCGCAGGGCGCTCCTCAACCTCCTTCTTACCGAAGGAGAAGACCTTCTTGATGAAGCCGAATGCCATCCGTCCGATATGCCTTTACGCGGCCTGTCTGTGAAGGGGGGCGGCCTTCAGCCTCTCGCCGTCGTGGCCAGTGATCTGCGCCAATACGATCTCGCCGGGAGCGCCCGCGCCGATTGCAGCAAGCGTGAAGCCCTCGGTGCGGCCAAGGCCATCGCGCTCGATGAGAATCCGCTGCCGGGTTCCCTGAAGCGCCGTCAGATGCGCCTGATAGGCGACATCACCCTTGGCACGCAGCCTCGCCGCCCGCTCCTTCACCACCTCACGGGCAAGCTGCGGCATGCGCGCGGCGGGCGTTCCCTTGCGCGGCGAGAAGGGGAAGACATGCAGATAGGTCAGCCCGCACTCGTCGACGATCTTCAGCGAGTTGCCGAACATCTCCTCGGTCTCCGTCGGAAAGCCGGCGATGATATCAGCGCCGAAGACCACATCCGGCCGCAGACGGCGCGCTTCCTCGCAGAAGCGGACGGAATCCGCGCGAAGATGCCGCCGCTTCATGCGCTTCAGGATCATGTCGTCACCGGACTGCAGCGACAGATGAAGATGCGGCATCAGCCGCTCCTCCTCCGCCAGCGCGGCCATGAGGTCGGCGTCCGCCTCGATGGAGTCGATCGAGGACAGGCGCAGCCGCTTCAGTTCCGGCACCTGCTTCAGAAGCGTGCGCACCAGCTTGCCGAGCTTGGGGGTACCAGGCAGGTCGGCGCCGTAGCTCGTCAGGTCCACGCCGGTCAGCACCACTTCCGAATAACCGTTGCCGACCAGCCGCTTCACCTGATCCACCACCGCGCCCATGGGCACGGAGCGGGAGTTGCCGCGTCCATAGGGAATGATGCAGAAGGTGCAGCGGTGATCGCAGCCGTTCTGCACCTGCACGAAGGCGCGCGCCCGACCCTCGATGGCATCGACCATATGCGAGGCCGTTTCGCGAACCTCCATGATGTCGTTGACGCGCACCTTCTCGAAGCGGTTCACGCCGAAATCGGGCAGCGCGCGGTAGCTGTTCGCCTTCAGTTTCTCCTCGTTGCCGAGGACCAGGTCCACCTCCTCCATGGAGCCAAACATCTCGGGCTCCGTCTGCGCCGCGCAGCCGGTGACGATGATGCGCGCATGGGGGTTCTCGCGGCGGGCCTTGCGGATCGCCTGGCGCGCCTGGCGCACAGCCTCCGCCGTCACCGCGCAGGTGTTGATGACCACCGCGCCGTTTTCGAGTGTGGAAAGGCCCGCTGCCTCCGCCTCGCGCCGGATCACCTCCGACTCATAGGCGTTGAGCCGGCAGCCGAATGTCACGACCTCCACCGCCATCAGGCCGCCCCTTCCGTCTCATATTCCCAAGCGCCGGTCGCCGGATCGAAACGGCCGGAAAACTCCCATTCGGCAGGTCCAGTCATGAGCACGTGATCGTCCTCGCGCCACTCTATTTCCAGCGGCCCGCCCGGCAGGGTGACCGTAACCTTCCGGCCCGTCCGCCCGGTGCGTGCGGCACAGACGGCCGCAGCGCAGGCCGCGGAGCCGCAAGCAAGCGTCAGCCCCGCGCCGCGCTCCCAGGTACGGATCGTGAGAGCTTCAGGCGAATCCACCCGGGCGATGGTGATGTTGGCGCGCTCCGGAAAGATGGGATGGTTTTCGAGCAACGGGCCGAAACGCTCGAGATCGTAGGTGTAGGGATCGTTCCCGACCCAGAAGACGGCATGCGGATTGCCTATGGAGACAACGGAAGGCGAGTGGAGCACGGGAGCATCGATCGGCCCCACCTGCAGCTCGATCGCCCGCGTGTCGCTGAATTCTTCCGAAAGCGGTATTTCCTGCCAGCCGAAACGGGGCTTTCCCATATCCACCGTGATCAGCCCGTTTTCATGTTCCTCGGCCGTCAGCACTCCGGCAGGCGTCTCGAAGGTGAAGGCGCGCCGGCCCGTCTCGGCAGCCAACGCCTGCACCACGCAGCGCATGCCGTTGCCGCAGGCCTGCGCCAGGCTCCCGTCCGAATTGATGATCTCGATGTAATTCTGCGTGCCGGGCAGGCGCGGATCGTGGATGGCCATGATCTGGTCAAATCGCGTCGCCGGGTCCGTGGCAAGCGCGCGTGCCGCCGCAGGCGACACGCGATCGGTGCGCCCGCGCATATCGGCAACAATGATCGCGTTGCCAAGCCCGTTCATCTTCGCGAATTGCGCAGCTTCCGCCATGAAATCTCCGCTGGCCAGGGACATGCGAGCTATATGGCGGATGAACGGTAAAATTACCAGCCGGCAGCCGGAGGAGGATTCAGGCGATGGCGACGATTCCGAGAACGGCGAGCAGGAACAGGACGAGCACGATTGCGATGAGGATCTTCGCGCCGGTGAGCGCTGCACCCGCGAGACTGTTGAGCCCAAGCAGGCCGGCCACCGCGGCGACGATGAGCAGGATGAGAATCCATTTGAGCATCGAAATGACCTTTCCCGAGAACAGAGGCGACGTGTAACGCCCCATTCCGCCCGGGAGTTCCGTGTTGCACGGATGCAGCGGTGGAATAAAAACCGCTATGGAAACCGGTTCTTAACCATCATTGTATGTGTTAACGTCCCATTATTGCCACTCTGTTTGAGCGAAGGGGTTGAGCCCAGGGGGCGGCAATGGGCGACAAGGAGAAGTGGATGCAACTGTCTAGAACCGAGGGGGCTTTCGCCGTTTCTCTTCTGGCGCTTGCTCTGGTTGGATGCCAGTCGGACCGTTTCGGTTCCCTGCCAACGCGCTCGCCGCAGCCGCTCCAGCCGGCCCCGGCCGGCAGCGTGATGCAAAGCCAGCTTCCTCCACCCAGTCAGCCGTCCGGCCCTAACGATTTTCCGGCCGCGCCGGGGCAGGAGAACGGCCGGCAGATGGCCGCCATCGATCCTGCGGCCGCAGCGGCATCGGCGCCGGAAATCAGCAAGAACGGCCTGCTCGGCTCCTGGAACGTCTCGTCGGGCGGGACGAACTGCCAGATGTTCCTGACGCTCACCGCATATGGCGACTCTTCGCGCGGCGGCACGCGAGGATGCTCGAACGAGCTCGCCAACATGCGCGCCTGGGACGTTTCAGGCAACCGCGTGCTCATTTTCGACGATGGCGGCAATGTCATCGCGCAACTGTACTCCAGCGGGAATGAGCGTCTCGACGGTCAGACCACGGGCGGCGCATCGGTCACGCTGTCGCGCTGAGCCCTATGAATTGCCATTGCTGCCGTGATACGGGCGGAGGAGGTTTGGCGCACCCGCCCGCCTATCGCAGCCTTAACCAACTTTAGCGGAAACACACATGTCCCTGCGCGACGGTCTTCCCACGCACCCCTCCGTCGTGCAGCGCTACTCTCATATGGTCGAAACCGGGGCAATCAGCCGCGACGCCGGGCAAGAAAAGGTCGCCGCGGCGCTCGACCGGCTGATCGAGCAGATCGCCAACCGCCGCCTCGCTCGCAAGTCCAGTGCGCTCGGATGGCTGTTTGCCCGCAACCGTAAAAACAGCGAACTCCTCACCGGCCTCTACATTCATGGGGATGTCGGGCGCGGGAAGACCATGCTCATGGACCTTTTCTTCGAGCTGGTGCCCGCGCGCGGCAAGCGGCGCGCCCATTTCAACGACTTCATGGCCGACGTGCACGACCGCATCGCCCGCCACCGGGAAGCGCTGAAGAATGGAGAGGTCACGCAGAAGGACCCCATTCCTCCGGTTGCGGAGGCTCTCGCGAAGGACGCCTGGGTGCTCTGCTTCGACGAGTTTTCCGTGACCGACATCGCCGACGCCATGATCCTGTCGCGTCTTTTCTCCGCACTCTTTGCCGAAGGTGTCGTGCTGGTGGCCACCTCGAACGTGGCCCCGGAGGATCTTTACCGCGACGGCCTCAACCGCGGGCTGTTCGAGCCCTTCATCGACATTCTGAAGCGTCACGTGTCCGTGCTCTCGCTGAATGGCGAGAGGGACTACCGAATGGAGAAGCTTGCGAGGCTACCCGTCTACATTTCGCCGCTTGGCGAGGGGGCGGACCGCCTGATGGATGAGGCCTGGAAAACCGCGACGGGCGGGAAGGAAGCACACGAGGAACAGCTCACGGTGAAGGGCCGGACCCTCGAGATTCCGCGGGCGGCGGGCGGCGCGGCGCGGTTCAGCTTCGCGGAGCTTTGCGAGCGGCCGCTCGGCGCACGCGACTATCTCGCCATCGCGGAGCGCTACGACACCATCTTCATCGACCATGTGCCTGTAATGGACCGCGCGCGCCGCAACGAGGCAAAGCGGTTCATTCTCCTGATCGACACACTTTACGATCACCGCATTCGCCTGTTCCTGTCCGCAGCCGCGGCGCCGGACAGGCTTTACCAGGCGCCCTCCGGCACGGAAGCCTTCGAGTTCCAGCGCACCGCCTCCCGGCTCCACGAGATGCAAAGCCGCGATTGGGCGGCGTCGGCAAAGTCGTACCCTGAAAGAAGCTGAATCGCCGCGCGCAGATAGGGCCGCGAATGCGCAGCAGTTAAGCAGCGCATGTTCTTACGTTTACGTAAATTCCATACGATCTAAACGTTTGAAATGGTTGCGTCCCAAAGAATCGGTTGAATTTTTCGTTTGGTCCGATTATGGCAGACGGGACTTTTCGCGCCGACGAATAGTCGGCTCAAACCCTGTTGTTTGCCGGTACTGGCAGGCCGGCGTATCGGAGAAGGGGATATTTCACCACATGGCTCGCGACAAGATCGCTCTCATCGGCTCGGGCATGATCGGCGGCACGCTCGCCCATCTGGCGGGCCTCAAGGAACTTGGGGACGTCGTGCTCTTCGATATCGCCGAGGGTATCCCGCAGGGAAAGGCACTCGACATCGCCGAGTCCTCCCCGATCGAAGGCTTTGACGCCCAGCTTCTGGGTGCCAACGATTACGCCGCGATCGAAGGCGCGAATGTGTGCATCGTCACCGCCGGCGTGCCGCGCAAGCCGGGCATGAGCCGCGACGATCTTCTGGGCATCAACCTGAAGGTCATGGAGCAGGTGGGCGCGGGCATCAGGAAATATGCGCCGAACGCCTTTGTGATCTGCATCACGAATCCGCTCGATGCAATGGTCTGGGCGCTGCAGAAATTCTCCGGCCTTCCCAAGAGCCATGTGGTCGGCATGGCGGGCGTGCTCGATTCCGCTCGCTTCCGCTATTTCCTCGCCGAGGAATTTAAGGTGTCTGTCGAGGACGTGACGGCTTTCGTGTTGGGCGGCCACGGTGACACGATGGTGCCGCTCACGCGCTATTCCACGGTGGCGGGCATCCCGATCCCGGACCTCGTCAAGATGGGCTGGACCACGAAGGAGAAGATCGACCAGATAGTCCAGCGCACGCGCGACGGCGGAGCGGAGATCGTTGGCCTGCTCAAGTCCGGCTCGGCCTACTATGCGCCGGCTTCCGCCGCGATCGCCATGGCCGAGAGCTACCTGAAGGACAAGAAGCGCGTGCTGCCCTGCGCAGCGCATCTTTCGGGCCAGTACGGGGTGAGGGACCTCTATGTCGGCGTGCCGGTCGTCATCGGTGCCGGCGGCGTCGAGCGCATCATCGAAATCGACCTGAACCGGACCGAGCAGAAGATGTTCGACAAGTCCGTCGAAAGCGTCGAGAACCTCTGCAAGGCCTGCATCGAGATCGTGCCGGGTCTAAAGAAATAGGAGCCCGCTTCCGATGAACATCCACGAATATCAGGCCAAGGAGCTGTTGCGCGGATACGGGGCGCCGGTGGCCGATGGCGTGGCGATCTTCAAGCCCGAGGAAGCCGAAGCCGCGGCGAGGAAACTGCCCGGCCCGCTCTATGTCGTGAAGAGCCAGATCCATGCGGGCGGGCGCGGCAAGGGCAAGTTCAAAGAGCTGCCGCCCGACGCCAAGGGCGGCGTGCGGCTTGCCCGCTCCGTCGAGGAGGTGGTGACCAACGCCAGAGAGATGCTCGGCAAGACCCTGGTCACCAAGCAGACCGGTCCCGAGGGCAAGCAGGTGAACCGCCTCTATATCGAGGACGGCGCGGATATCGACCGCGAGCTCTACCTCTCCATCCTCATTGACCGGAGCGTCGGCCGGCCCGCCTTCGTGGTTTCGACCGAAGGCGGAATGGACATCGAGACGGTGGCCGAGGAAACGCCCGACAAGATCCTGACGCTCGCCATCGACCCCGAGAAGGGCGTAACGGCGGACGACGTGGCGAAGCTGAACGCCGCACTCAAGCTTGAGGGCGAGGCGGCGAAAGACGGCGAGAAGCTGTTCCCTGCCCTCTACAAGGCTTTCACCGAGAAGGACATGAGCCTTCTTGAGGTGAACCCGCTGATCGTTATGAAGAATGGCCGCCTGCGCGTGCTCGACGCCAAGGTCTCCTTCGACGACAACGCGCTGTTCCGCCACGAGGACATCGTTGCGCTGCGCGATACGTCCGAAGAGGACGAGAAGGAAATAGAGGCCTCGAAATACGATCTGGCCTATGTCGCGCTCGACGGCAATATCGGCTGCATGGTGAATGGCGCCGGCCTCGCCATGGCGACCATGGACATCATCAAGCTCTATGGCGCCGAGCCCGCGAACTTCCTCGATGTGGGCGGCGGCGCCTCGAAGGAGAAGGTAACGGCCGCCTTCAAGATCATCACCGCCGATCCCAATGTGAAGGGCATTCTGGTCAATATCTTCGGCGGCATCATGCGCTGCGACGTGATCGCCGAAGGCGTGGTCGCCGCGGTCAAGGAGGTTGGGCTGAAAGTGCCGCTGGTGGTGCGCCTAGAAGGCACGAATGTCGATCTCGGCAAGAAGATCCTCTCCGAAAGCGGCCTCAACGTCATCCCCGCAGACGACCTGGATGACGCGGCGAAGAAGATCGTGGCGGCGGTGAAGGAAGCCTGAGCCGTGTTCCTCTGTTCTTGGCCGAGCAGCACAGTTACACGTATACTGTGTGACGAAAGGAGCTGAGCCGTGACAAAGAACATCACTCTCGCCGTCGAGGACGAGGTCCTGGAAAAGGTCAAGATTCTCGCTGCGCAGGAAAAGACCACGGTGAACGCCATGGTCCGCAGCTTCCTGTCGGAGCAGGCGCGAAAGCTGGATATTCCGGAACGCCGGCGCGCCGCGGTGCAGCGGCTCCTTGAGCTCAGCCGGAATTCCAGAGGCAGAATGGAGGCTGGCTGGAAACTCGACAGGGAGAGCCTTCATGCCGAGCGCCTTTCTCGACACGAACATTCTTCTTTACGCGGCGGCGGGCGAGGCGAATGAACCGGTCAAGGCACAGATCGCCCGGGATTTGCTCGCCGGCATGGATTTTGGACTCTCGCTCCAGGTCCTGCAGGAGTTCCTGGTCAATGCGCAGAAGCCGTCGATCGGTCTCCCGCTCGAGGATATCGACGCCTGGCTTACCGATCTGCTCGAGTTCGACTGCGTCTTTCCCGATCTTGACCTGTTCATGCAGGGAATTGCCCTGTCACGCCGATATGGGATTTCCTATTGGGACGGCTCCATCATCGCGGCGGCCGAACGCATCGAAGCAAGAATTCTCTACACGGAAGATCTCACCCACGATCAACTCTACGGCTCAGTGCGTGCCGTAAATCCGTTTCTCGAATGACGATCACGATGCCACCTCGGAAAGCCAACCTATCGGAAGCGGCCGACCACTTCACCGTCACCGAGCTTAAGCGGCTGTAGGAGAAAGAATGTCCATTCTCGTCAACAAAGACACCAGGGTTCTCGTCCAGGGACTGACGGGCAAGACTGGCACTTTTCACACCGAACAGGCGCTTGCCTATTACGGAACGAAGATGGTGGGCGGCGTCCACCCCAAAAAGGGGGGCGAGACGTGGCGCAGCGGACTGGACAGCGCCGCGGAGCTGCCAATCTTCGCCACCGTGGCGGAAGGCAAGGAGAAAACCGGCGCGAACGCTTCCGTGATCTACGTGCCGCCCGCAGGGGCCGCAGCGGCGATCATCGAGGCGATCGAGGCGGAGATTCCGCTGATCGTGTGCATCACCGAGGGCATTCCGGTGATGGACATGGTGCACGTCAAGGCAAAGCTGGAAAAATCCAAGTCCCGCCTCATCGGGCCGAACTGCCCGGGTGTGCTGACGCCGGAAGAGTGCAAGATCGGCATCATGCCTGGCAACATCTTCCGGAAAGGCTCCGTCGGTGTTGTATCGCGCTCCGGCACACTTACTTATGAGGCAGTGTTCCAGACCACTAATGAGGGCCTCGGCCAGTCCACGGCGGTGGGCATCGGCGGAGATCCGGTGAAAGGCACGGAGTTCATCGACGTCTTGGAAATGTTCCTCGCGGACGACCAGACGGAATCCATCATCATGATCGGCGAGATCGGCGGCTCCGCCGAGGAGGATGCCGCACAGTTCATTCTCGACGAGGCAAAGCGCGGCCGGAAGAAGCCGATGGCCGGCTTCATCGCGGGCCGTACGGCGCCCAAAGGCCGCACCATGGGCCATGCCGGCGCGGTTATCTCCGGTGGCAAGGGCGGCGCGGAAAGCAAGATCGAGGCGATGGAGCGGGCAGGCATCAAGGTTTCGCCTTCGCCGGCGCGGCTCGGAAAGACGCTGGTGGAGGCAATCAGGGGATGAGTGGATGGTGAATGGTGAAGGGGCTGGAATTGGGCTGATCAACGGGCGGACAGGCATTGCCGCGACAACTTCGCCACAAAGCCCTGACACCCCCTATTCACCATTCACCATTTACTATTCACCTGAACAGGAGACCGGGCGGGGCCCGGACAGGATAGATGGCACGGCGTAACCAGGCCAACGAAGAGTTATCAGTCACCTCCTTCCTCTATGGCGGCAATGCCGCCTATATTGAGGAACTTTATGCCGACTACCAAAATGATCCGGCATCCGTTAGCGAGGACTGGCGCGCTTTCTTTGCCGCGCTCAAGGACAACGCTGCCGATGTAAAGAAGAATGCGGCCGGCGCTTCCTGGAGGAAGAAGGATTGGCCCATCACGCCGAACGGCGAACTCGTCTCCGCCTTCGATGGCGATTGGGGCCAGGTCGAGCAGCGCATCGAGACGAAGGTCAAGGCGAAGGCGGCCGAGGGCGGCGTCACGCTGACGGAAGCCCAGATTCACCAGGCCACGCGCGATTCGGTCCGTGCCATCATGATGATCCGCGCCTACCGGATGCGCGGCCATCTTCACGCCGATCTCGACCCTCTCGGCCTTGCCAACCCGCTGGAGGACTATAACGAGCTTTCACCGGAGGCCTACGGCTTCACGGAGGCGGATTTCGATCGGCCGATCTTCATCGACAACGTGCTCGGCTTGGAGACGGCCACCATCCGCCAGATGCTGGAGATCCTGCGGCGTACCTATTGCTCCACGCTCGGCGTGGAGTTCATGCACATCTCCAATCCCGAGGAGAAGGCGTGGATTCAGGAGCGCATCGAGGGTCCGGACAAGGGCGTGACCTTCACGCCCAACGGCAAGCGGGCGATCCTGCAGAAGCTGATCGAAGCGGAGGGCTTCGAGCAATTCCTAGATGTCAAATACAAGGGCACCAAGCGCTTCGGCCTGGATGGCGGCGAGTCGCTGATCCCAGCGCTGGAACAGATTATCAAACGCGGCGGCCAGATGGGCCTCAAGGAAATCGTGCTCGGCATGGCCCATCGCGGCCGTCTCAACGTGCTCTCCCAGGTGATGGGTAAGCCGCACCGGGCCATCTTCCACGAGTTCAAGGGCGGCTCGTTCGCGCCCGATGACGTGGAAGGCTCGGGCGACGTGAAGTACCACTTGGGTGCCTCCTCCGACCGCGAGTTCGACGGCAACAAGGTGCACCTGTCGCTGACGGCCAATCCGTCGCATCTGGAGATCGTCGATCCGGTGGTGATGGGCAAGGCGCGCGCCAAGCAGGACCAGCTCTTCGGGCGCAAGCGCGAAGATATCGTGCCGCTGCACGAACGCGCCAAGGTCATGCCGCTTCTGATCCACGGCGATGCAGCTTTCGCCGGACAGGGCGTGGTGGCCGAATGCTTCGGGCTTTCCGGCCTGCGTGGCCACCGCGTCGCGGGCACGGTGCATTTCATCATCAACAACCAGATCGGCTTCACCACCAATCCGCGCTTCTCGCGCTCCTCGCCCTATCCGTCCGACGTGGCGAAGATGATCGAAGCCCCGATTTTCCACGTGAACGGCGACGACCCGGAAGCGGTGGTCTATGCGGCGAAAGTGGCGACCGAATTCCGCATGACCTTCCACAAGCCAGTGGTGGTGGACATGTTCTGCTACCGCCGCTTCGGCCACAATGAAGGCGACGAGCCGGCCTTCACCCAGCCCATCATGTACAAGAAGATCCGGTCGCACCCCACGACGATCGAGATCTATTCGAAGAAGCTCATCGAGGAAGGCCTCGTCACCGAGGAAGACGTCGAGCGCATGAAGGCGGACTGGCGCGCCCATCTGGAGGCCGAGTTCGAGGCCGGCCAGTCCTACCGGCCCAACAAGGCCGACTGGCTGGACGGCGCCTGGTCGGGCCTGAGGACGGCCGACAACGAGGACGAGCAGCGCCGCGGCAAGACGGCCGTTCCGATGAAGACGCTCAAGGAGATCGGAAAGAAGCTCACCGAGGTGCCGGAGAACTTCGAGGTTCACCGCACCATTCGCCGCTTCCTCGACAACCGGCGCAAGATGATCGAAACGGGCGAAGGCATTGATTGGGCGACGGCGGAAGCACTCGCCTTCGGCTCCATCCTTCTTGAGGGCAATCCCGTGCGCCTTTCAGGTCAGGATTCGGAGCGCGGCACCTTCTCGCAGCGCCATTCGGTGCTCTACGACCAGCGCGACGAAAGCCGCTATATCCCGCTCAACCATCTGGGCCCGCAGCAGTCCTATTATGAGGTCATCAATTCGATGCTCTCGGAAGAGGCCGTGCTCGGCTTCGAATACGGCTATTCGCTGGCCGAGCCGAGGGCGCTCGTTCTCTGGGAAGCCCAGTTCGGCGACTTTGCCAATGGCGCGCAGGTGGTCTTCGACCAGTTCATCTCCTCGGGCGAGCGCAAGTGGCTGCGCATGTCCGGCCTCGTCTGCCTGCTGCCGCATGGCTATGAGGGCCAGGGACCGGAGCATTCCTCCGCCAGGCTGGAGCGCTTCCTGCAGATGTGCGCGGAAGACAATATGCAGGTGGCGAACTGCACGACGCCCGCCAACTACTTCCACATCTTGCGCCGGCAATTGAAGCGCGACTTCCGCAAGCCGCTCATCCTGATGACGCCAAAGTCCCTTCTGCGGCACAAGCGCTGCGTGTCGACGCTGGCCGAGATGTCGGGCGAGAGCTCCTTCCATAGGCTTCTGTGGGACGATGCGGAATATCTAAAGGATCAGCCCATCAAGCTGGTCAAGGATTCGAAGATCCGCCGCGTCATCATGTGCTCCGGCAAGGTCTATTACGACCTTTACGAGGAACGCGAGAAGCGCGGGATCAACGACATCTATCTGCTGCGCATCGAGCAGCTCTATCCGTTCCCCGCAAAGGCGCTGATCAACGAGCTATCCCGCTTCCGCAACGCGGAGATGGTCTGGTGCCAGGAAGAGCCCAAGAATATGGGCGCCTGGTCCTTCATCGATCCGTATCTGGAATGGGTGCTGCAGCATATCGACGCGAAGCATCAGCGTGTACGCTACACCGGGCGCCCGGCCGCCGCCTCTCCGGCGACGGGGCTCATGTCGAAACACCTGGAACAGCTCGCCGCTTTCCTTGAAGACGCGCTGGGCGACTGACCGGCACCGATACGAGACGACGGAAACAAGATATGGCCACTGAAATCCGCGTTCCCACCCTGGGCGAATCCGTCACTGAGGCCACCATCGGCCGCTGGTTCAAGGCGGTGGGCGACCAGATCGCAGCCGACGAACCCATCGTGGAACTCGAGACCGACAAGGTGACGGTCGAAGTGCCCGCCCCCGCAGCCGGCACCTTATCCGAGATCACGGTCAAGGAAGGTGAGACGGTTGAGGTCGGAGCGCTTCTTGGCACCATCGGTGAAGGCGGCGCGGCAAGAGAAAAGGCCGGAAGCACGGCCGGAAAAAGTGCGGAGGGGAAGGCTGACATGACCAGCAGCAAAGTCGATGAGACCCGCGCTGCCGGAAACGGCAGGCTCGTGGAGGTGACCGTGCCCTCGGCGGGCGAATCCGTCACCGAGGCGCAGATCGGCGAAATCTACAAGAAGGCCGGTGACACGGTGAAGGCGGACGAGCCGATCCTCGAACTGGAGACGGACAAGGCTGCGCAGGAAATTCCATCCCCGGTAAGCGGCGTCATCCGTGAGCTGCTGGTCAAGAGCGGCGAGGAGGTGAAAATCGGCGCGCTGCTGGCCCGTATCGAGGAAGGCGCGGATGCCGGAAAGCCGGATGCAGCCGCTCAGGCGGCCGGACCGGCCAGCGCCTCCACCGTGCGCGAAGCGGAACGCAAGACGGCCGAAATCGGCGGCGAGCCGCAAATCGAGGAGCGCAGGCCCCCTGCCCCGTCCGCAGCCAAGCTGATGAAAGAGCAGGATTTGAAGCCTTCCGAAGTTGCCGGCACCGGCAAGGATGGCCAGGTGCTGAAGGGCGATGTGCTGGCCGCCATCGAAGGCAGAGGCCGGGCTGCCCCCAGCGAGCCGGCTGAGGCGCCCAAGGTGAGCCGCGCCCCCTCGCCCGCCGAGGACGAGGCGCGTGAGGAGCGCGTGAAGATGACGCGCCTGCGCCAGACCATCGCCCGCAGGCTCAAGGACGCGCAGAACACAGCCGCCATGCTCACCACCTTCAACGAGGTGGACATGACGGCGGTAATGGACCTGCGCAAGAAGTACAAGGACCTGTTCGAGAAGAAGCACGGCGTGAAGCTCGGCTTCATGGGCTTCTTTACCAAGGCGGTATGCCACGCACTGAAGGAAATCCCGGCGGTCAACGCCGAGATCGACGGCACCGACATCATCTACAAGAACTACTGCCACATCGGCGTGGCGGTTGGCACCGATCGCGGCCTCGTCGTGCCGGTTGTGCGCGATGCCGACCGCATGACCATCGCCGAGATCGAGAAGGAGATCGGCCGTCTGGGGGCAGCCGCCCGCGAGGGCAAGCTCTCGATGGCCGACATGCAGGGCGGCACCTTTACCATCTCCAATGGCGGCGTCTACGGCTCGCTAATGTCGACGCCGATCCTCAATGCGCCGCAATCCGGCATCCTCGGCATGCACAAGATCCAGGAGCGCCCAATGGTGGTCGGCGGGCAGATCGTCATCCGTCCGATGATGTATCTGGCGCTCAGCTACGATCACCGCATCGTCGACGGCAAGGAGGCGGTCACCTTCCTCGTCCGCGTCAAGGAAGTGCTGGAGGATCCCGAGCGACTGGTGCTGGATCTTTGATGCCGTGGCGCGGCTGAATTCAAAACTCGAAGCGGAGGGTGCTGAGTTTCTAGTTCTTGGTCACCTGCTCATCGAAGGTATCGTTGCGCATAAGACTTATACTCGTATGCCCGGATATGACCTTATTGCGATTAACCCGGATCGTAACTCGTCAGCTCGGGCTCAAGTTAAGAGCCGATATGCCACGGATTTTGATGGCGGTTTCTTGATCAAGCGTTTTGAGTGCGACTTCGTAGTCTTTGTGGCGCTGAATCGCGGATACCGTTACGCTCGATTGGGTCAGGATGGCGGAAAGAAGCCGCCGGAATTCTACCTTTTTCCGGTCGAAACAGTGAAGTCCGCCCTTTACGAGAAAAGCAAATGGGGTAAAGCATTTCTCCGCGCTATACCCGAAGTAGATTACTTTAAGAATAAGTGGACCATCATACGAAAATTCTTGAACTCACCCCCAAACGATGGGCTGTGCCAAGCATGAACGGAAAGAAAGTCCTTCTCGTAACAGGGGGTTCGCGCGGGATCGGCGCGGCCATAGCCAGACTCGCCGCTGAGAGTGGCTACTGCGTCGCTTTCTCATACGTTTCGGACGAGCAGGCTGCCGAGGCAGTGGCGGCCGATATCAAGGCCAGAGGCTGCGAAGCCTTGGCTATGCGGGGTGATGTCGGTAACGAAGAGGACGTCCTCGCGCTGTTTCAGGCTGTCGACTATAAGTTCGGCCGTCTCGACGCGCTGGTCAACAATGCCGGCGTCGTGGACCGCAAGTCCCGCGTCGAGGATATGAGCCTCGACCGCATTACCCGCATGATGCGCATCAATGTCATCGGCTCGATCCTTTGCGCGCGTGAAGCGGTGAAGCGCATGTCGACCAGAAACGGCGGGAGAGGCGGTGCGATTGTCAATCTCTCATCCATAGCGGCGGTGCTTGGGGCGGCTGGGGAATATGTCGACTATGCCGCCTCCAAGGGCGCCATCGACTCCTTCACGGTGGGGCTTGCGCGCGAAGTGGCCGAGGAAGGCATTCGCGTGAATGCGGTCCGCCCCGGCGTCACCGACACGGACATCCATGCCTCGGGCGGACAGCCGGACCGAGTGCGCCAGTTCGCTCCGTTCATTCCCATGAAGCGGCCGGCAACGGCGGAAGAGATCGCCCGGGCGGTGATGTTTCTGCTGTCCGACGCGGCATCCTACGCGACCGGAGCAATCCTCGATGTAACCGGCGGGCGGTGAAACGCCCGCGAGAACAGGCGGTGAATCCATGGCAGAGCAATATGATGTCGTCGTGATCGGAACCGGCCCTGGCGGGTATGTCTGCGCCATCAAGGCTGCGCAGCTTGGGCTGAAGACGGCTGTCGTCGAGAAACGGCCGAACCACGGCGGCACCTGCGTGAATGTCGGCTGCATTCCCTCCAAGGCGCTGCTGCATGCCACCGAAATGCTGGCTGAGGCCCGTCACTCCTTTGCCGATCTCGGCATCGAAGTGGGCGAGCCGAAAGTCGACCTCAAGAAGATGCTCGCCCACAAGACCAGGACGGTCGAGCAGAACGTCAAGGGCCTCGATTTCCTGTTCAAGAAGAACAAGATCGACACCTTCCGCGGCACAGGCCGGATCGCAGCGGCCGGGAAAGTGGTGGTGACCGGCGAGGACGGCAAGGAGCAGGCGGTCGAGACAAAGAACATTGTCATCGCTACCGGCTCCGACGTCGCCGGAATCCCCGGAGTCGAGGTGAAGTTCGACGAAAAGGTGATCGTTTCTTCGACTGGCGCGCTTGAACTGACGAAGGTGCCGGAAACCATGATCGTGGTCGGCGGCGGCGTTATCGGGCTGGAGCTCGGCTCGGTCTGGTCGCGACTCGGCGCGAAGGTGACCGTGGTCGAATATCTCGACACGATCCTGGGCGGCATGGACGGCGAGGTGGCGAAGCAGTTCCAGCGCCTGCTTTCAAAGCAGGGCTTCGAGTTCCGACTGGGCGCGCGGGTAACGGACGTCTCGAAAGCCAAAAACGGCGCAAGCGTGACCTTCGAGCCCGCCAAGGGCGGCAAGGCCGAGACCCTGCACGGCGACGTCGTGCTGGTGGCCACGGGCCGCAGACCCTTCACCGAAGGTCTCGGCCTTGAAGACGCAGGCGTGGAAACGGACGAACGCGGCCGGGTGAGGACGGACGATCACCTGCGCACGAATGTGCCCGGCATCTACGCAATCGGCGATGTGATTGCGGGTCCGATGCTCGCCCACAAGGCGGAGGATGAGGGTGTGGCGGTCGCCGAAATCATCGCCGGGCAGGCCGGCCACGTGAATTACGGCGTCATCCCGAGCGTCGTCTATACGAGCCCCGAGGTGGCCTCCGTCGGAAAGACCGAGGAGGAGCTGAAGAAAGCAGGCGTGGAATACAATGTAGGCAAGTTCCCCTTTACCGCCAACGGCCGCGCGCGCTCGATGCTGCACACGGACGGCTTCGTGAAGGTTCTGGCCGACAAGAAGACCGACCGCGTGCTGGGCGTCCACATCCTGGGCTTCGGTGCCGGGGAGATGATCCACGAGGCGGCCGTGCTCATGGAGTTCGGCGGGGCTGCGGAGGATCTGGCACGCACCTGCCATGCCCATCCGACCATGTCAGAGGCCGTGAAGGAAGCCGCGCTGGCTGCCTTCTACAAGCCCATCCATGCCTGACGGGCAGCGCCGCAGTCTTCGCGGCGGCCCACGGACTGATTATTAGCGCAAGCCCACTACTGCGCGGCCGGTGCTTCGGTCTCCGGCGCGGGCGCCGTATCGCCGCTACCCGGTGCGGGGGCTGCGTCCGTTGCATTGCCGCCCGGCGCGGCCGGAGCGGCATCGGCGGGTGCATCATTGCCCGGCGTGGCGGTGGTCGTATCGTCGGGAATGACGATCGTGTCCTCACCTTCCATGGCCGTTTCCGAGCCACCAAAGAAGTCCCCGCCTCCGAAGGCGAAGAATAGCACGACCAGAATTGCAGCGGCGACGGCTATCGCCACGAAGGTGCTTGCGCCGCTGCTGGAGCGGACGACCGTCTGGTTTGCCGCCGGGGGAGGCATGGTTTCGTCCCTTCTCGGCTCAACGTAGGGATCGCGAGGATCACGCGGGCCGGCGGGATCGTTCCGACTGGGGTCTACCATCGAATTTCTCCATTGCAGATCATGGAGATAATGCCGAGCCCCAAAAAACGTTCCGCTTCCGGTTGCGGCGGGCCCGCCCTACCCGCCACAGCATACGCACGGGAAAGCCTTCAATTTGGCCGCTCCCGACGGGTTTTCAGGCCGCTCCGGCGAACTTCTGCTTCTCGAAGCGCTTGCGCTCGTGAGGGTCGAGATAGAGCTTCCTGAGCCGGATCGATTTCGGCGTAACCTCGACCAGCTCATCCTCCTGAATCCAGGAAAGCGCCCGCTCCAGGGTCATGCGAATAGGAGGCGTGAGCTTCACCGCGTCGTCCTTGCCTGCAGCACGGATATTGGTGAGCTTCTTGCCCTTCAGCACATTCACTTCCAGGTCATTGTCCCTGGTGTGGATGCCGACGATCATGCCCTGATAGACCTTCGTGCCCGGCTCGATGATCATGGGTCCGCGATCCTCGAGGTTCCACAGAGCGTAGGCAACGGCCTCGCCCGGCTCGTTGGCGATGAGCACGCCGTTGACGCGCCCGCCGATCTCGCCCTTGTACGGCTCGTAGGCGTGGAAGAGCCGGTTCATCACCGCAGTGCCGCGCGTGTCGGTCAGGAGTTCCGACTGATAGCCGATAAGACCGCGCGTGGGGGCGTGGAAGACAAGCCGCTGGCGGCCACCGCCCGACGGGCGAAGCTCGATCATCTCGGCCTTGCGTTCCGACATTTTCTGCACGACCACGCCAGCGTGCTCCTCGTCCACGTCGATGACCACTTCCTCGACCGGCTCGAGAAGCTGCCCGTTCTCATCCCTTTTCATCACCACGCGGGGGCGCGAAACGGCAAGCTCGAACCCCTCACGGCGCATGGTCTCGATCAGCACAGAAAGCTGCAATTCGCCGCGGCCGGAGACGAAGAAGGAATCCTTGTCGGACGACTCCTCCACCTTGAGCGCCACATTGCCCTCAGCCTCGCGCAGCAGGCGATCGCGGATAACGCGGCTCGTCACCTTGTCGCCCTCCGTGCCGGCAAGCGGCGAATCGTTGACCAGGAAGCTCATGGTGACGGTTGGCGGATCGATGGGCTGGGCGGGCAGCGGCTCGTTCACCGCAGGGTCGCAGAAGGTGTCGGCCACAGTGCCCTTGGACAACCCCGCGATCGCCACGATGTCGCCCGCATGCGCCTCCTCGATCGGCTGGCGCTCGAGCCCGCGGAAGGCCAGGATCTTGGAGATGCGGCCCTGCTCCAAAAGCGCGCCATCGCGCGAGAGTACCTTGACCGCCTGATTGGGCTTCACGGAGCCGGAAGCGATGCGCCCCGTGATGATGCGGCCGAGGAAGGGATTCGCCTCCAGAATCGTGCCGATCATGCGGAAGGGACCATCCTCCACCTTCGGCTCCGGCACATGCCTGAGCACGAGATCGAAGAGCGGGGCGAGCCCTTCCTCCTTGGGACCGGCGGGATCGAAATTCATCCAGCCGTCGCGACCCGAGCCGTAAAGGATGGGAAAATCCAGCTGCTCGTCCGTCGCATCCAGCGCCGCGAAGAGGTCGAACACCTCGTTGACCACCTCGTCGGGACGGGCATCCGGCCGGTCAATCTTGTTGACGGCGACGATGGGCCGGAGTCCCACCTTCAAGGCCTTGCCAACCACGAACTTGGTCTGCGGCATCGGGCCTTCGGCGGAGTCGACCAGGAGGACGGCCCCGTCCACCATGTTGAGAATGCGCTCCACCTCCCCGCCAAAATCGGCGTGGCCGGGCGTGTCGACGATATTGATGCGCACGTCCTTCCAGACCACTGAAGTGGCCTTGGCCAGGATCGTTATGCCTCGCTCCCGCTCCAGATCGTTGGAATCCATGGCGCGCTCGTCCACGCGCTGGTTGTCCCGCACGGAGCCGGACTGCTTCAGGAGCGCGTCGACAAGAGTGGTTTTCCCATGGTCGACATGGGCGATGATCGCGATATTGCGGAGCTTCATTGGTTCTCTTCGGGGGTCAGTGGAGCAGGCGTTGAGCCGCACCGGCATTTCGTTGGCCGCGCTCATACAGGTTTTTTCGCAATTGCGAAAGGGATCCGCGCGTCCTTGGGCGCGACCTGGGCTCATATGGTACTGCGGCAGCCCGCAAAAAAGGGGCGCGCGCCATCATCCGGAAAGCGAGCGGCCGACGCTGCGGCAGGAACCATGGCCTGCGGCGCGGAACGGCCTTGACCTGAACGGTGCGCTAAGGCATCGAACCGTCATTCCTCGCCTGCCCGAGTCGGGGCCGGTTCCCCTCCCGTTCATTCCGGAGACAGCCATGGCTGACGACATTACCAGTGAGACCGCGCAGACCGTTGCCGCCGGACAGCTCCGCGCTTTCATCGAGCGCATCGAGCGGCTCGAAGAGGAAAAGAAGACGATCTCGGACGACATCAAGGAAGTCTATGCCGAGATGAAGGGCAATGGCTTCGACGTGAAGGCCGTGCGCACGATCGTCCGCCTGCGCAAGAAGGATCAGGCCGAGCGGCAGGAAGAGGAGGCTATCCTGGAGCTCTACAAGGCTGCGCTAGGGATGGTCTGAGGTCTCACCCGCCCAGCCGTTCAGGCACATCGAGGTGGCGTGTGCGGCGCAGCTCTGGGAAGAGCCAGGCCCACAGCGCAGCGACGGCCACCGCGCCCACACCACCGAAGACCACCGCCGGCACGGCGCCGATGAGGGCCGCCATCGTGCCGGCACGGAACTCTCCCAACTCGTTCGACGCGCCGACAAAGACCATGTTGACCGCGTTGACGCGGCCGCGCAAGCGGTCCGGCGTCCAGAGCTGGATCAGCGTCTCACGGATGTAAACGCTGACCATGTCGGCAGCACCAAGTCCGGCAAGCGCGGCGATCGACAGCCATGCCACGGTCGAGACGCCGAAAACGGCGGTGAACACGCCGAAAAAGGCGACGAAGACGAACATGATCACGCCCGCATGATCACGGATCGGATGCCCGGCCAGCCACAGAGTGACCAGCAGCGCCCCGATGCCAGGGGACGAGCGCAGCAGTCCCAGGCCCCAGGGCCCGACCTCCAGGATGTCGCGCGCATAGACGGGCATGAGAGCCACCGCCCCGCCAAGCAGGACGGCGAAAAGGTCGAGCGAGATCGCGCCGAGCACGACCTTCTCCCGCCAGATATAGCGAAAACCTGCAAGCAGCGCCTCGATCGAGGGCTGCTCCGTCCCGGTGCGCTGGGCAGGTTTGGGGATGGAGAAGCAGAAGCCCGCCGCAGCGAGCATGAGCACCGCCGCGGTTCCATAGGCAACTTCGGCCGAAATGCCGTAGAGCAAGCCGCCCGCGACCGGACCTGTGATGGTCGCAAGGTGCCAGGCAGTGGAGTTCCATGCCACAGCGTTGGCGAAATCCTTCGCCGGAACCAGATTGGCGATCAGCGAGGCCGACGCCGGCCCCAGGAATGCGCGCGCAATGCCGAAGACAGCAAGCACCACGAAGACCGGCAGGGCGGAACTGAGCCCCCGCAACGTAAGGATCAGCAGAATGCTGGCGCAGATTGCCTCGAGCGTAACAGAAAGGCCCATGATCATGCGCCGCCCGAAGCGGTCCGCCACGGCGCCCGTTACCAGGAAGAGAAGGAGCGAAGGTGCGAACTGGATGATGCCCACCAGCCCGAGATCGAACGGATCGCGCGTCAGGTCGTAAATCTGCCAGCCCACTGCCACGGAAACGATCTGGGTGGCGAAGGAGGCAAAGGCTCGCGCCAGCCAGTAGCGGGTGAACGCACTGTGACGGAACGCGGCGTAGCGCGCATGAACGACAGGGGCTTCTGTGGTTTCCATGGGAAAAAGCGGCGAGGCTTCCTTCAACCGCGGAGATGCGGCATTGCTTCAGAATCACATGACGGCTCACCGCCTGTTCCGCAGCGACGGATGTGCAATGAGGCCTGCTCGGACGTGCAGATGACAGCGATATACCCGGAATTGCCCAATTCACCAGCCTGAAATGACATCGCCGAAATGATTCGGCAGTATTACATTGCTCCCGAGCGCAACACATCCTCCTTGGCTTCACTTCACCCGATCAATGGGCTTTTCGGCAGGGAGTTCAGTCCGATGCGCCGCAGCTGCCGCGGGCGGTGCTTGCGCGCTTCCTCACTTCGAAGCCGAGATCGACGATCGTTCCTCTGTGGCCGCGGCCGACGGCAATCGCCTCCAGTAGCATTTCCACCGCGCGCTTTCCCATCTCATAGCGGAAAGTGCGCACGCTGGTGATCGGCGGTTCGGCGGCCGCCATCATCTCAAGGTCGTTGAAGCCGCAAATGCCGAGCCGGTCGGGAACGGACAACCGTCGCCGCTGCGCCTCGAACATGACGCCCAGCGCAAGATCGTCATTGATGCAAAACACGGCATCAAGGTCCGGCGCCTGTTCGATCAGCTCGCAAAAGAGCTGCGAACCCAGGCTGACGGACGAGGGCTCGGCGGTGGTCACGACCCGCTCTTCCGAAAAGAGGCCGGCCTCGGCCGCTGCCTGCCGGAAGCCCTGGAAGCGGCGCTGCGTGCGCGGGTCCATTCTGGCGCCCATGAAGGCAAGCTTGCGGTAGCCTTGCTCTATCAGATGGATCGTGGCGGCGCGCGCGGCCTCGTAATGCGAAAAGCCGATCATCATGTCGACGGGATTCTCGCCCGTTTCCATGATCTGCACCACCGGACAGGACGCCGTTTCAAGCAGGCTGCGCCCCCTTTCCGACTGGTCGATCCCGGAGACGATGAGCCCGGCCGGCTTCTGGCCAAGAAAAACCTTGAGCAGCTTCTCTTCTTTGAGGGGCGAATACCGCGTATTGCCGAGCTGGATGTCGAAGGGGGTCTTTTCGACCGCCGTATAGATGCCCCGCAGGACATCCGCAAAAACGCTGTTGGTGACGGAAGGAATGATGACGCCGATGACGTCCGTCCGGCTGGAAGCAAGCGCCCGCGCCGCCGGGTCGGGCACATAACCGAGCAGATCTATGGCCCTGGAGATTTCCTCGCGCAGCTTGAGGGAGACCTTCTCCGGTGTGCGCAGCGCGCGTGATACGGTGATCGCGCTAACACCGACATGGGCTGCCACATCGGACAGTGTCACCTTCCTGCCGTCGCGCATTCCGCAGCATTCCTCCCATTCGCCGTTTTCATCCTAATGCAACATGACCGGCACATGCTAGCCATCGTTGCGTGACAGCGCTAACATGACTGAGTCATCAGATGAACTGCCCGAGGAGGAGCATGTGACCGAACGCTGCCGGAACGCCATCGTCATGGGTGTAAGCGGCGTCGGCAAGACTACGGTGGCGGAGCGCCTCGTCGAAGCCTTCGGCGGCCACTTCCTCGAAGGCGACAGGTTCCATCCGGAACGGAATATACGGGCCATGTCGAGCGGCATTCCTCTCACCGACGAGCACCGCTGGGAATGGCTGGCGCGCATCGCGGAGGCGGTGACGGCGCTGAACGCTGAAAGCAGCGCCCCGGCCTTCATCGCCTGCTCGGCGCTCAAACGCCGCTATCGCGATTTCCTGCGCGAAAGGATGGGGGCGTTCGCACTCATCTTTCTGGACGGCGAGCGGGAGGTGATCCGAAGCCGCCTCGCTGTCCGGAAAGGTCATTTCATGCCGGCCACTCTTCTCGACAGCCAGTTCGACACTCTGGAGCCTCCAGACCTGCTTCAGGAGAAACCCATTTGCCGGATCGATGTAGCGCCCAGCGTGGAACAGGTGGTGCGTGAGGCGATCCCGTTCTGCCGGCGGCACCTTATCGGCATCAGTGAGCGCGAATAGGGTTCATTCGGGCTTTTCGCTGCAAGACCCGAATGAACCAAATGCCTGGCTTCCCGAAGTTCGGCATGTCGCTGCTCTCCCCCGGACCGCAACTCGCCGCTCCGAAGGAACGAAACGGGAAGCCTTACAGCCCGCAGCCCCTTGCATTCACATAGACCGACAGCAGCATGGTCGTGGCGCAGATGAACAGGCGGTTGCGCTTGGGGCCGCCGAAGCAGACATTGGAAACCACGCGAGGCGTGCGGATCTTGCCGAGCAGCGTGCCGTCGGGCGCGAAGCAATGCACCCCGTCGCCGGCCGAGGACCAGATATTTCCGTTCGTGTCCACGCGGAAGCCGTCGAACAGGCCCGCCTCGCAAGTGGCGAACTCGCTCCCCGCGCCAACCTTCTTTCCGCCGTCCCGAAGGGGATAAGCACGGATTACCGGCTTGCAGTCCGGGCGGTGCGTGTGCCCCGTATCGGCCACGTAGAGGATGCTTTCGTCGGGCGAGAAGGCGAGTCCGTTCGGCTGGACCATATCGGTAATAACGCAGTCCACCGTGCCGTCGGGATCGATCCGATAGACGAACGAGCCACCGATCTCGCTTTCCGCCGCGTCGCCCTCATACTCGCTGTCGATGCCGTAAGTGGGATCGGTGAACCAGATGGAGCCGTCCGATTTTTCCACCACGTCATTGGGGGAATTGAACCTCTTGCCCTCAAAATGGCTCGCAAGCACCGTGCGCGAGCCGTCAAATTCCCGGCGGGTGACCGCCCGGCCGCGATGCTCGCAGCAGATGAGCCGTCCCATCCGATCAACCGTATGGCCGTTCTGGTTGAGGCAGCCCTGCTCGAACACCGAAACGGCGCCACTCGTCTCGTCCCAGCGAAGGAGCCGGTCGTTCGGGATGTCCGACCAGATCAGATAGCGCCCGGCGGGGAAATAGGCCGGGCCCTCCGTCCAGCGGCCACCGGTCCACAGAACCTCCACATCGGCATTCATGTGGATGAGCTTCGCGAAGCGCTCGTCGCGTATCTCGTAGTGTTCCTCCGCCATCGCGTCTTGCCTCCCTCAGAACGTGACTTTCGAATTGCGCCCGTAAACGAGCAGCATGGCGATGATCACCGCGCCGTAGATGATCTGGCGAACCGCCTCAGGCATCTGCATCATCGACAGGACCGAATTCAAGAGCACGATGAGGATAACGCCGACAAGCGTTCCAATATAGCGGCCGCGGCCGCCCAGGATATGCGTACCTCCGAGAACCACGGCAGCGATCGAGGGCAGCAGGAAGATGTTCCCCATGCCCTGGTAGGCCTGCGTGGCGTAGCCGGCGAGAAGTATCCCCGCGATGGCCGCGCACACGCCGGAGCAGACGAAGGCCCCGATGATGACAAGGCGGGTACGGATGCCGGAGAGATAGGCCGCCGCTTCGCGGGACCCCGTGGCGTAGATCGCGCGGCCGAAGGCGGTCCGGCTCAGCATCACGGCAATCACGACCGACACCAAAGCCCAGACAAAGACGGCAGAGGGGATGCCGAGCACCCTGCCGGAGGCCAGAAAACGCATTAGCGGCGTCGCATCCGTCTGCGGCGCAAAGCCGCCCGTATGGAAGACCATGAGCCCGCGCAGCACGCTGTCGACGCCGAGGGTGAATATCATGGACGGGATGCGCAGCACCGCCGCACCAAACCCGTTAAAGAGGCCCACCGCCAGCCCCACGGCGATACCCGTCGGGATCGCCATTTCACCCCCAACAGCGGTCGCCATCATGGCCGCCGTGGTCAGCGTCCAGGGGATCGACAGGTCGATGTGGCCGAGAAGTATCACCACCATCATGCCCGCAGCGCAGATGCCGAGGAAAGCGCCGGTCTGCAGCTGCTGGAGCAGGTAGTTGGGCGAAAGAAGCGGCGCCGTGCCCTGGGTGAGCATTGTATAGGCGGTGCCTATTATCAGGATGACGAGAACGAAGCCCGCGGCGATCAGGACCGGCCGTTCCTCCTCACGAATGCGCGCGATGGCGCGCGTGATGGCGCTTGCGGTCATCGGAAAAGCTCCAGCCTGTTCTTCACCCTCAGCGTGCGCAGCGCACCAAGACTGACCGCGCCAAGCAGCACCACGCCCTCGATCAGAGGCTGCAGCAGCGGGTCGATCGCCAGGATGCGGAAGTAGAACGAGATGACGCGCAGGATCAGCGCGCCCACAAGCGAGCCGATCGCGCCGCCCACGCCGCCATAGAGCGACGTGCCTCCGAGCACAACGGCAGCGATAGAATTCAGCGTATAGGCGCCAGCCTGGGTAACGTCGGCATTGCCCGAAGAGGTCTGAATAGCGAGATAAAGGCCGGCACAGGCGGCGAAGAGACCGGCGAGCGTGAAGGCGGCGATCTTGGCACGCTCCACCGGCAGGCCCGACATGTAGGCAGCCCCTTCCGCTGAACCCACCGCATAAACGGTGCGCCCCATCTGCGTATTGCGGAAGGGAAGCCAGATGAACAGCACCACCGCAAGCACGATCAGAAGCGGAACCGGGATGGCGGCAAAGGGCTGAAGCCACGCCGCCTCGCCGCCCTCGGCAAGGCCGTAGGTTTCGGCGAAGTCGAAAACCGTGTTGGTCATTGCCCAGCTGAGATCATCATCGACCTCGCCGCCGGGACGCGGCCTGATCAGCAGCGCAAGCCCGATGGCGACCGCCCCCGTGGCGAGCGTGGTGATGATGGGTTGGATTCGCCCGTAGACGACGATCAGGCCATTGACACAGCCGAAGGCCGCGCCGCAGGCAAGGGTAAGCAATGCACCGAAAAGCATCTCGGCCGGCGTGCCGGTGAGCAGCTCGGAGGCGATGCAGTTGGTGAGCGTCATCACCGCGCCGACGGAGAGGTCCAGCCCGCCGGTCAGCACCGGCAAGGTTTGCGCCATCGCCACGAAAACGATCGCCACCGATTCATTGGTGTTCTGGATGAGCACCGCGGAAGAAAAGCCGCGCGGATGCAGCATGTGGTAGACGAGGTAAAAAACCGCAAAGAGAAGAAGAGCGCCGAGAAACGCCCGATTTCTGAGCGCGGCGCTGTGAAGGCGCTTGGCGAGCCTCATGCCGCTGCCTCCGGCGCGATATTGAGCGAGGCGGCGACGATGGCCTCCTCGGTGATCCCCTCCCCTTCCAGCTCGGCGACGATGCGGCCGTCATACATGACCGACACGCGGTCGCAGCAGCCGATCAGCTCCGCATAGTCGCTCGAATAGAAAAGGACCGCCTTTCCTTCCTCGGCAAGGTCGCGCATCAGCCGGTAAATCTCCTGCTTCGTGCCAACGTCGATGCCGCGCGTGGGGTCGTTGAGCAGGATGAGGTCCGGTTCCACCATCAGCCACTTGGCGATGACGACCTTCTGCTGGTTTCCGCCCGAAAGGGTGGCAACGATGTCGCGGGGGCTGCCAAGCCTGATCCGCAGCTTCTCGATGGCAGCCGATATCGCCGTCTCCGCCTTGGCCCGGTCGATGAACGGCCCGCTGGAGACCCGCGCGAAGGCGGAGGCGAGCAGATTGTCTGCGATGGGCAGCTGCAGCATCAGCCCTTCGGTCTTGCGGTCCTCCGGCACGAGGGCAATGCGCGTCCTGGCGCTGCGGGCGGCAGCCGGCGAGGCAGGAACGCCTTCCATGCCCCCCACCTTGACCGTTCCCTCGACCTGCCGCAGGACCCCGAAAAGCGCGAGCAGCAGCTCCTTCTGGCCTTGCCCGTCGAGACCGCCGAGGCCGACGATCTCTCCGCGGCCCACCGAGAGGTCGATGCCCTTCAGCCTGTTTTCCCATCTCAGGTTCTTCACCTCCAGAAGCGGCTCACGGCGGCGCGGTTCGGGCCTGGGCGGGAACTGCGTCTCAACATCGCGCCCGATCATCAGGTGGACGATTTCCCGGTCGCTCTTTTCGCCCTTCGCGAAGGTTTCGATGTGCCGGCCGTTCCGGAACACCGAAAGGGTATCGCAGAGTGCCTCCACCTCATGCATGCGGTGGGAGATGAAGAGACAGGCGACATCCTGCTCCTTGAGCTCGGCCAGAAGGTCGTAGACCGTCTGGACGTCGCGGCTGGTGAGCGCCGACGTCGCCTCGTCAAGAATGAGCAGGCGCGGCTCCTGGCCCAGCGCCTTCGCGATCTCCACCATCTGCCGGCGCGAAAGGCTGAGCTGGCGCACGAGCGCGTCCGGATCGATGTCCTCGCAGCGGATGCGGGCCAGCAATTCCTCCGCGCGGCGGCGCTGCCTGCGCCGGTCGATCATGCCGAAGCGCTTCGGCGGATCGGCCAGCATAATGTTGTCGGCCACCGACAGATCCGGGACCAGCGAAAGCTCCTGGAAGATGCAGACGATCCCGGTCTTCGCGGCTTCAGCCGGTGTTGAGAAGCGGACCGGCCTGCCCTCCACGCGCATTTCGCCGCTGTCGGCCGCCAGCACGCCGGACATGATCTTGATCAGGGTGGATTTTCCCGCGCCATTTTCCCCGAGGATGGCGTGGATGCTTCCCTTCCGGCAGGCGAAGGCGACGTTCTCCAGCGCACGGATGCCCTGGAAAGACTTCGTCACGCCCGCCAGCTGGATGAATGGCTGGTCACTCGGCATGCGCTTTGGGCCCGGATGAAAAGGCTCTAGGACAGGCGGAAAGAGCCGCCGGCGCAAGGCGCGCCGGCGGAGCAAGCCTCACTTCACGTCTTCCTCGGTCTGGGCCATGATCGCCGGACCGGAGATGTTGACGCCGCAAGGCGGGAACTCGTTTACGGTGAAGAAATTGTCCGGCAGGTCGGACCAGTAGTTCACGCCGTCCTCAAGCTCATCATAGGTAGCCACAGGCAGTGGCACGGAAATGAGCTGGGGCATGGGATTGCCTTCGAGTGCGGAGATCGCCGCCTTCATGGCAATGGCGACGAGGCCTGGCGACTGGCCGATCGAAATGCTCTTCAGGCCTTCGTCCGCATGCTCGGCGATCAGCTTACGGAAGCCGTTTTCAGACTCGCCCGCAACCGGCACGAAGGGATGGCCGGCATCAATCATGGCCTGGACAACGCCGGTGCTGCCGCCCTGGGTGATGATCGCATCGAAGCGCTCGTGCACGGCAATGGCGTCTGCGGTCACCTTCTGCGCGGTGCCATCGTCCCAGTTGCCAACCACCTGCACGACTTCCCAGTCACCGCCGGAGGCATCGAGCACCTCATGAATGCCGACCGAGCGGTCGCGGTCGACCGAATTGCCGGGCAGACCGCGCACCTCGAGGATCTTTCCGGAGGTCTTTCCCTGCGCCTCCAGCTCCTTCAGCACGAAACGCGCCCACGTGCGACCCATCTCGAGCTGATCCTCGTTGACCTGCATCACCTTGTCGGTGTCGAGCACGTTGTCGAAGGGAACCAGCACCACATCTTCCCGGTCCGCAAGCCGGATCACCCGGTCGAAGCCGTCTGGCGAGACCGCAATGGTAACGATCGCGTCGAAGCCCTGGTTGATGAAGTCCTCGATCGCGCCAAGCTGCGCGGGCGCATCCGTTCCGGTCGAAACGACCTTGAACTCGCTGATCTTGTCAGCCACGGAGGGGTCCTGCGCGAAGGCCTTGGCCGTCTGGATCATTTGGATGCGCCAGGTGTTGCCCACGAAGCCGTTCACGACCGCGATGCGGTAGGGTCCCTCGCGTGCAGGCCATTGAAGATATTTGGTGCTTTCATCCCACGGCGCAAAGCACTCGGGCTCCGGTCCGGGTCCTTCCACGACCTCGGGCCCTGCGAATGCAGCGGCACTCGTAGCCGCCAGCGCTGCGATGGCCATCGTCAACTTGGCTGTTATGTTCATGTTTTTCCTCCCTTAAGCACTTAAAACGCCAGTTGCTTGGTCTGCCTTTCTCCCGGCGACGCCGCAGCCGTTTCCGCGCGGAAACGGCTGCGCGTGACACGGATTTTCAATAATGCGGTCGGTAATGACAGCGCTGACATACGTGACCGGGGCGGTCCGTAAAACGCTGCAACAGTCCTCAACCTCCCATTTTCAAGCCTCCTGTCTGGAAGCATAATTCGGGCAAGCTGAATTGACAATGCTAGCGCTGTCAAATTCGCGGGGCGAGAATGTCAGCAACATGCCTGCGACCGCCGGAAGCTGGCATAGATCCCGTTAGCGGGGATCAGAACGGCACGCGCGACCTATGAATGCCCTCTTCTGCGCGAGACAAGGAGGGCTGCTACAGTTCAGCTGCTTCCAAGGCGAGAAACCTGTCCGTGATGCCTTCCAGATGGTCTTCCAGCCAGTCGGCCATCGCCTGCTCCTCCTCGAGAATCTCCCTGCAGACGTCGGCCGTCTCGGTATCTCCCAATTTCTCCGCCGCCGAAATCAGGATCCTATAGCTGGCAATCTCCATATGCTCGAAGGTGTAGCTTGCAAGGACGCCTTTCATCACCTCGTCGCCCGTGAAGATGCCGCTGAGCGCCTGGCCGAGGGCCATCAGCTTGGTTCCCACATCCTTCACGGTTGAGGTGTCGCTGCCGTGGCGGCGAAGACACTCGCGAACTCGTTCCGCCTGCCGCCGTGTCTCGGTGACGTGCTGTTCAATGCGTGCCTTGAGTTCCGGGTAACTCTCGATACGCCGCGCCAGATTGCTGAGCATGGTGATTGCCTGCTCTTCAGCGGCGTGTGCATCCTTGAGCCACGAAAGCATATGGTCTTTTGGATTTGTCATTGTGGAGCTCCATCCTCGCAACGGCGCTCGAACCTTGTGATCTTCGGGATTGTTCCGGGATTGCCCTTCAGGAAACATTGCTCTTGGGGGCTTGCGCGGGTCGCTGACGAACACGGTCTGGCGGCAGATACGCGGCTGAAGAATGACTTGCGGCCCACCGCGCCCATTCGCGGAGCGTCGATCTGTCCCGCGGCATCCATTTTGACCTGCCTCCCACCTCGCCTATAGTGCCTGCCATGCGAAAGATCGGACAGTTCATCCTTTGGGTTCTGCTGGCGCCCGGCGACTGGGTTTCCGACCGGCTCGGCGTGACGACCGATCAAAACCGGGATCTTGTCCGGATGCTCATCAATTCGCTTTTCTGGATCATGATTGCCGTCATCGGCCTTGCGATCTGGACGTCGGGCATGCCCATATTTCAGTAGCGCAAGCCGCTCCGCCCATGGGCAGCCGGTCCGCGCCCCTGGCAAACGGATAGATGGGATATCACCCGCCGCATAGCGCGCTGGTTCTTCAACCCGCGCCGGAACTTATCGGCACCGGCTTCGTTCACCCATTTGGCCTCGATGCCAAGGACCGGGGATTTCAGCCATGGCGTCCGAAACCGTTCACAAGATGCACCAGGACCGTCCGCGCGGCTGGGTGCGCTGGGTCCACTCCACAAATCACAAGGACATCGGCACGCTCTATCTCATCTTCGCCATCACGGCGGGGGTAATCGGCGGTTTCCTGTCCATCATGATGCGCTGGGAGCTGGCGGAGCCTGGTATCCAGATCTTCCACGGGCTGGCGGCCATGGTCTACGGGTTCGAGGGCCCGGCGGCCATCGATGCGGGCAAGGAGATGTACAACGTCTTCACCAGCGCTCATGGCCTGATCATGATCTTCTTCACGATCATGCCCGCCCTCATTGGCGGTTTCGGCAACTGGATGATACCGCTCATGATCGGGGCGCCGGACATGGCATTCCCGCGCATGAACAACATCTCCTTCTGGCTGCTGGTCCCGTCGTTCATCTTGCTGCTCCTGTCCATGTTCGTGCCGGGCGCCCCGGGCGGCCACGGCGCCGGAACGGGATGGACGCTCTATCCGCCGCTTTCCACGGCCGGTCAGCCCGGCCCGGCCGTCGACATGGCGATCCTGTCGATCCACATTTCCGGCGCGTCGTCGATCCTCGGCGCCATCAATTTCATCACCACGATTCTCAACATGCGCGCGCCCGGCATGACGCTGCACAAGATGCCGCTGTTTGCCTGGTCAATGCTGATCACGGCTTTCCTTTTGCTTCTCGCGCTGCCCGTCCTCGCCGGCGCGATCACCATGCTGCTGACGGACCGCAATTTCGGGACGACGTTCTTCGCACCTTCCGGCGGCGGTGACCCGATCCTCTACCAGCACCTGTTCTGGTTCTTCGGCCATCCCGAAGTCTACATCATGATCCTGCCGGGCTTCGGCATCGTCAGCCACGTGATCTCGACCTTCTCGCGCAAGCCGATTTTCGGCTATCTCGGCATGGCCTATGCCATGGTGGCGATCGGCGTGATCGGCTTCGTGGTATGGGCTCACCACATGTTCACCGTCGGACTTTCGCTCGACGCGCAGCGCTATTTCACCTTCGCGACGATGGTGATCGCGGTGCCGACGGGCGTGAAGGTCTTCTCGTGGATCGCCACCATGTGGGGCGGGTCGATCACTTTCCGTGCTCCCATGCTATGGGCGATGGCCTTCGTGTTCCTGTTCACTGTCGGCGGCGTGACGGGCGTTCAGGTCGCCAATGCGGGGCTCGACCGCGCGCTGCACGACACATATTACGTCGTCGCGCACTTCCATTATGTCCTTTCGCTCGCCGCGGTCTTCGCCATCTTCGCGGGCTGGTACTACTGGTTCCCGAAAATGTCGGGCTACATGTACAATCCCTTCATCGCCCGGCTTCACTTCTGGATCATGTTCATGGGCGTGAATGTAACGTTCTTTCCCCATCATTTCCTCGGGCTTGCAGGCATGCCGCGCCGCTACATCGACTATCCGGACGCCTTTGCGGGGTGGAACATGGTCTCGTCCTACGGCGCTTACATTTCGGCCATCGGCATACTCATCTTCCTGTTCGGTGTGGCCGAAGCCTTTGCGCGGAAGCGGCTGGCAGGCTCGAACCCCTGGGGCGAAGGCGCGACAACGCTGGAGTGGCAGCTTTCCTCACCGCCGCCGTTCCACCAGTGGCAGGAGCTCCCGCGCATCAGGTAGCAGCGGCTTACGCCCTGCCTCAAAGGCTGCGATGGAACAGGAATCCAAACCCGGCTTGATTGCCGGTTTATCGATCCCTGTCGACATGCCCGTGCGCATCATCGTATCCTGAATTTTGTCCGCAACCCGTTATCCTTCGGCGAGTCACACCGGAAGCTGACGATGGATCTTGTTCCTCTCATAGACAGGCTGGGCGAGCCGGGCACGGCCGTGCTCGGCGGTGCCATCGTCGCGCTGGTCTTCGGCTTTCTCGCGCAGCGCAGCGCGTTCTGCACGCGCTCGGCCGTGCTCGATCTTACCCGCGGTCGCGACCTGAGGGCGCTCGCCACCTGGATCGCCGGCTTTGCCGCCGCCCTGCTCAGCGTTCAACTCCTGCTGCTTTACGGTGAGCTCGATGTGGTGGAAACGCGGTTCTTTTCGACCGCGCAGAGCCTGTCGGGCGCGCTGATCGGCGGTGCGCTGTTCGGGCTTGGCATGGTGCTCACGCGCGGCTGCGTTTCCCGCCTGCTGGTTCTCGCCGCCTCGGGCAATCTGCGCGCGCTTTACGGAAGCCTCATCGTCGGCGTGGTTGGACTCGCAACATATAGCGGCGTGCTTGTCCCGCTGCGGGATGCAATCGGCGGGCTGTGGAGCACCGCACAGGTCGGCGGCAACGACATTCTGGCTCATGCCCGGCTCGGCCGCTGGGCGGGCGTGGCTCTCGGCATCGTGCTTGTCCTTGGCGCGCTGGTGCTTTGCGTCAAGGTCCGGCTGTCGCCATGGCGTACACTGGGCGGCATAGGCGTAGGACTCACGGTCGCCGCCGGCTGGTGGTTTACCTACACGCTTTCCCAGCAGGTGTTCGAGCCGATCCAGGCCGAAAGCCTTTCCTTCATCCGGCCGCTTGCCACGACCGGCGAGATCGCAATCGGTTCCGATACGATTGCCGGGCTGGATCAGGGCGTGCTCTTGGGCGTGCTCGCCGGCGCGTTTCTTGCCGCCTTCCTCTTTCGCGAATTCCGGGTGGTTACCTTTTCCGAGCCAGGCGCGCCCTCGATCCTGCGCTATACGATCGGCGCCGCGCTGATGGGCTTCGGCGGCATCCTCGCCGTCGGCTGCACGATCGGCGCTGGCTTCACGGGCGGCTCGGTGCTGGCGCTGTCTTCGATCATAGCACTCGCGGCAATGATGACGAGCGCCGCAATTGCCGACAGGGTTGTGGATGGGCGTAGGGCCAGCGCGGTCTCAAGCAAGGAAGTGCCCTCTCCGGCCGAGTAGGCCGGGCCGCCTCAGCCCGCGATCCTGACCGAGCGGTTATCCTCAAGCCGCACCACGGGATTGTGCGACAGATATTCCTCCACCACCTCCCAGATCGGCGGGCCTTCCGTACCTTCATTCACTGAGGCCCAGCCAGCCACGACATAGTCCTTCGCCGGATCGACGGGCTCTCCAGTCCGAAGCAGCGTCATGCCCGAAATGCGGCTGCCCATCTCAGCTTGAGGGTCAATCGTGTAGGCCATCCCGCCCACGCGTACCATGTCGCCACCCTGCTGGTAGTAGGGATCCTTGTTAAACAGGTTGTCTGCCACGTCCTCGAGAATGGCCTTGATCGTCTCGCCGTTCATGGTCGAGCGGTAGGCCGCGGGATAGGTCATGGCGCAGGCGTTGTGCAGATCCTCCACCGTGATCGTCTGGCCGGGCAGCAGCGAGGCCCCCCATCGGAAGCCGGGCGACAGGGCGATGTCCGCCTCACGAACCTCCAGCAGCGCCTGGCAGAACAGATCGTCGAAGGTGCCGTTGAAATTGCCGCGGCGGTATAGCAGCGTTTCGGTCGTGGCGAGCTCGCGTTTCAGCTCGGCCTCATAGGGCGCGCGCAACCGGCTGACCAGCGCCGTGGTCTCCGCATCCGGCGTGATGACGTCGGAGAAGATGGGGATCAGCCGGTGCCGGAAGCCCTTCATCTCGCCGCCCTGAACGTCCACGTCGAGGCGGGTGACGAATTTGCCGTGCGAGCCGCTGGCGATCACCAGCGTTTTGCCGACAATGACCGGTTCCGGCAGCGCGTCATGGGTGTGTCCGCTCAGGATCACGTCGATGCCGGTCACCCTGGAGGCGAGCTTGCGGTCCACATCGAAGCCATTGTGGGAGAGGAGCACGACCAGCTCCGCGCCCTCCGCGCGCGCGGCCTCGACATTGGCTGCCACATCCTCCTCCCGGATGCCGAACGACCAGTTGGGGATCATCCAGGACGGGTTGGCGATCGGCGTATACGGGAAGGCTTGGCCCAAAACCGCGACCTTCACGCCGCCCCGCTCGAACAGTCGGTAGGCTTCAAATGCGGGCTCGTTCCATACCGCATCATAGATGTTGCCGCCGAGAAAGGGGAAAGGCAGCGCGTCCATGATCTCCTGGACGCGCTCCGCGCCATAGGTGAATTCCCAATGGCCGGTCATGGCATCGGGTGCGAGCGAATTCATCGCCTCCACCATGTCCTGCGCCTTGGTCTGCAGCGAGGTGTAGCTTCCCTGCCAGGTGTCGCCGCCGTCGAGCAGCAGCATATTGTCGGCGCGCTCGGCCCGGATATGCTTGATGACGGTCGCGATGCGGTCGAAGCCGCCCATCCTGCCATAGGTCCTGGCGAGCGACACGAAATCGTCCGACGTCAGCGCATAGGCCTCGGGGCTTCCGGGTTCGATATTATACAGTTTCAGGAAATCCACCCCGGTGACGTGGGGCGGAAGACCGGCCGCCTCGCCCACACCGATATTGATGGAGGGCTCGCGGAAGTAGACCGGCATGAGCTGCGCGTGAAGGTCGGTCAGGTGGACCAGCGTCACGTTGCCGAAGCTCTCGAAATCGAGCAGGTCGTTCTCCGTCAGCGCCTGCTGCGCCGCCGCCCGCGACCACTTTCCGGCAAGCCCCGAGCCGGCAATGGCCGACAGCGCCGCACCGGCCATCAAAAATTCGCGTCGAGAAAACATGCTTCCACTCTCGCAATCAAATGCCGGGCCGGCACTCGCCAGAGCCTTTTCCGCGCAAAAGCGGGTGGCGGCGGGCTGCTCGCCCGCCCGATTCTGCTACTGGCGGACCGCTGGCGTTTCGACAGAAAGCCCGGTGCCGCGCCAGGTGAGATACACCTCCAGCGCCATCAGTTCGTCGGAGAAGGCCGCCGGAGTTTCAGCGCGCGTATCGCGGATGCAGCCGCGCAGGCGGTTGTGCAGGGAGACCATGTCCGCCTGCTTGAGCCGGTAGGTCGGAAACCCATTCGCCTGGCCCTGGCTCAGATGGTCAGCGCGGATATACTGGCCGGAATTGGCCTCGTGGCAGGACGCACAGGCGAAGTTCAACTGCCCGGTGCGCAGGTAGTAGCGCTCCTTGCCACGCTCCCACCAGCTCTGCATGTCGCCTTCGGCAAGATCGAGATTTACTGGCTCGCCGAGCGACTGATGCTTGATGTAGGTCGTCAGCGCCTTCTGGTCGTCGGAATCGAACTTGTAGGGCTCGAGCCCCATGTGCTCGACGCGGCACTTGTCGATCCTGAGCTCAATATTGATGGGGCGCTGGGAATCCGCATCCCACTTGGGATAATGCGCAGCGATGCCGGCCATGGATTCGGCCGCATCGCCGTGGCAGGACGCGCAGGACTGGCCGGCAGGGCCTTCGACCGTGTTCCAGATCTCCTCGCCCCGCTCGACGTAAAGCATGCCCGGATTCTCGAAGGAATCAGCCTCCAGTTGCCGCGTCTCCGCCTCGCGGAACAGCCAGCCCGAGAGAACCTCGTCAAAGGGAAGGCCTTCCTGCGCCTTGGCCCGCGTGGTCATTTCCACGCCGTCGATGCTGAGCGTCTCGTCCACAGGCTCGGCCTGCACCGCCGAAAAGGCGAGTGCCGAAGCGACGAGCACGCCTGCGCCGATTGCGGCAAATTTTCCTCTCACGGGCAATCCCTCCCAAGCTCCACGGCGCATACACTTTACCCCGCCTTTATTCACTTCACCTCGATCTTTTCCTCGGCCTCGTAGACCGAACCGTCGTCATCGACCCAGGTGAATTTGAACGTCCCGCTTTCAGCGACCTTGGCGTTGAACTCGAAATAGGGATTGGCCGAGATCGCCGGGTCGATGTCGCACGAGAACACCGTCTGCCCGTTGAAGTCGCAGGTGAACTTGTTGATGATCTTGCGCGGGATCGTATTGCCCTCGCTGTCCTTGCGCTGGCCAGATTCCATGTCGTGGCTGATCAGCGTCTTGATCGTGATCACCTCGCCGGCCGCGGCCGTCTTCGGCACCTTCACACGTGGTCTGGGAGTAGCCATTCCAGTCGTCCTTCCTGACAGATCAGCCGCCGCAGCCGCCGATGGTCACCTTGACCTCTTTCTTGTCCATGTAGAACGTGCCGTCAGCCATCTTGGCGATGGCGATGACGTTCTGCGTCTTGGCAAGGCGCATGCGCGTTGTGGCGGCGGCTGCGCCGCTCATGGGCGTGAAACTGAAAACGACGACACCGGGATTGGGATTGCCCTCGGCCAGGATCGCAATCGATTCAACCATGTCGTCGCCGCTCATGGCGCTTTCTACACTGACAGAAACGGGCACGGTGTTTCCGTTTTCCGCGATCTCAGGAGTCTTCAGCGTGAGCTTGCCCGCCTCGGCAGGAATGATCCCGCCAGTGAACTCCTTGATCGCAACCTCGGTCGCAGCCGCATCAGCGACCGCCGGGGCCGCGCGGAAACCGGCGGCCGCGAAGACGGCCGCACCCGCGGAAAGCCCCAGGGCCTGACGTCTGTTTATCTTCATTCCTCTACTCCTTGCGCTGGCGCGCTTATTCCTTGAGCGTGGCGAGATAGGCCACCACATCCTCGACCTGCTGCGCCGTCAGGATGGTCTGGCCAACCCTGTCCTTGGCGACGTTCGCCCCCACATTGAGCGAATAGAAGCCGGGCATGACCGTCTCTTCCCCGAAGACCTTCTTGGCGTCGGCAACGATGGCGCGAAGCTGCGCCGGCTCCCAGCGGGAGCCTACCCCGTCAAGCGACGGTCCCACCGTTCCGTGGAACAGCTCTTCTTCCATGGCGGAGTTGGCATGGCAGGCGAGGCAATTGCCCAATCCGCGGTCCCTGAAAACCTCGGCACCCGCTTGCGGATCGCCGGGCACGCCCGTAAGCGACTCCGCAACAGCGAAATCCTCGAACTTGACCTGATCCGGCGGGACGGCTTCACCGGCGGGAGCGGCGGCCGCCTGCAGCGCGAAAATCGCTCCGGCAAAAATCGTCTTCGCAAACTTCATAGAACCATTCTCTCCCTGCCGTGCGCTGTGGCGGGCCAACCCCTAACTGGCCCTGCCGGACCATTTAAACGATGCATATGATTTTTTGCATATATCGCCACGGCCGCTACTCCACGTCCTGCCTGCCGGCGGCCCGCAGCTCGGCAAGTCTCCGGGCGTGGTATTTCTGGAAATGCTCGCCGTTTTCGTAGCCCTTCTGGGCGACCCACTCAAACATGTGCAGGAAGACCCATTTGCCGAAGGCGCCGGGCATGGTTGCCACCGCGGCCTCGGCGACCGACTTTCCTTCCGGCGGCTCTTCAGGGAGAAAGACTATAGTTGGCGTAAAGACATAACCCCATTTGCGCGCGGCGGTCTTTTCTGTCAGCACCTCGCCGTCCAGGTCGGTGACCTCTTCGTCTCCAAACATGTTGTATTGAACGACCTTGAAATGGGCCTTGATGAAGTCGCGCACCTCCGGGTCCGCGAGAAGCTCCTCGTGCAGCTTCCGGCAATAGATGCAGCCCCGCTGCTCATAGACGATGGCGAGGCGCTTTCCCTCGGCAGCGGCTTCCTCGATGTCTTCGGCAATGTCGCGGAAGGTGATGGAGAACCAATCCTGCTTGTGCAGGCCGTCGTCGCCGATTTCGACCGAAAGGGCGGGAAGGGCGAGCACGGCATTAAACGCAAGAGCGGCAAGAATGAGTCTGAACATGGCTGCGACCTTTAACCGATGGTCTGGAAGACCGGGAACATCTCAAGCAGCCAGTAGGAAATGGTCGACATCTGCCCCGTGATGAATAGCAAGCCAGTGAGGATCAAGAGCCCGCCCATCAGCATCTCGACCTTGCGCATATGTTTCCTAAAGCACACCGCCCAGTCGAGGAACCGACTTGCGAAAAACGCCGCCAGGAGGAAAGGAATTCCGATTCCGAGCGAATAAATGGTCAGAAGTCCCGCTCCGCGCGCGGCCGTCCCCTCCGAGCCTGCAATGAACAAGATCGCCGCGAGCACCGGGCCGACGCATGGCGTCCAGCCGAAGGCGAAGGCAAGCCCGATAATGTAGGCACCAACCGGTCCGGCGGGCTTTCTGCCGACCTGAATCCGTGCTTCGCGGTAAAGCAGGCCGATGCGGAACAGGCCGAGGAAATGCAGGCCCATGACAATGATGATGATGCCGGCAATGAAGGAGAGCACGCCGAAATACTGCGCGATCGTCCTGCCCACGACGCTGGCGGTCGCCCCGAGCGCGATGAAGACCGTGGTGAAGCCGAGCACAAAGGCGAATGCGGCGATGACGATGCGGCGCTTGCGCTTCGATTCCAGGCTGTCGGTGCGCAGTTCATCGAAGCTCACGCCTGCAAGCCATGCGAGGTAAGGCGGCACGAGCGGCAGAACGCAGGGGGAGGCGAAGGACAAAAGCCCCGCCATCAGCGCTGCCCCGGCACTCACCTCCAGCATCATTTTCCGCCTTCTTGCACATGCAGCGACCGCGCCGCCGCGAAACCCCGTGGAAGATATTCAGAAATTCCTATATGTCGCAAAGCACAAAAGGACGGATCATGCGTGCGACGAAGAAAATCCTTCCGGCCTTGGCAGCGCTACTGGCCACCGCCCTGCCGCTTCAGGCGGCGGAGCTCATCATGCTGGAGCGGCCAGGCTGTGTCTGGTGCGCCAAATTCAACGAGGAGATCGCGCCCGCCTATGCCAAGACCGAGCAGGGGCGGCGCGCGCCGCTTCGCCGGGTCGATATAACCAAGGAGTGGCCGGAGGATCTTCAGGGTATCGCCAGCGAGCGCATCACGCCCAGCTTTGTTCTTATCGAAGACGGCAAGGAAGTCGGCCGAATCCGCGGTTATCCCGGCGGCGAGTTCTTCTGGTATCTTCTCGACGAGCTCATTGCAAAGCTCGATCCACCGGAGGGCGCATGAGCCTGCCAGAGCCGAAACCCGGCCGCCCGCCCGACGATTTCAAACGGCTTCTGGAGCAAGCGCGCAAGGCAAGCAACGTTCTTAAGGCGCTCTCGCATGAAGGCCGGCTGCTCATCTTGTGCCTTCTGGCTGAGGGCGAAAAGTCGGTCTCGGAGCTCGAAGAGACCATGAACATGCCGCAGGCGGCCGTGTCGCAGCAACTGGCAAGGCTGCGCTTCGACCGTCTCGTCAACGCGCGTCGGGAAGGCCGCTTGATCTACTATTCGATCGCCAGGCAGGAGGTCGAGCCGGTGATCGAGGCCCTTTACGGCCTGTTCTGTGCACCGGCGCGCAAGGCCGAGCCGAGGGGTTCGGCAGGCATAAAGCAATTCCAAGAAAGACGGATACCGGTTTTCCGTCCGGAATTGCGTAAACAATAACTTGGATCGCGCTCTTCCGGACCGATAGATCAGACCAACCCTACGCTGCCACGAACCGGTAGGCACCATCCTTGCGCTCAACCGTTCCGGCTCCCGGATGCGGCAGATGATAGCCGATCAGCCGCGCCTTCTCGACTGCCAGCCGCTCGAGCAGCTTCGCCCGAGTTGCAGCCGCCAGCTCCGGCTCCTGATCGCTACCGGCCCGCAACTCCGGCTGGGCGAAGGAGGCGAGATTGGTGACCGCGTCACCCGCCACCAGAACCGGCTCCGCACCGCCATGGACCATGAAGGAGACATGGCCCGGCGTGTGGCCAGCGGTGTTCACCGCTTCCACACCCGGAATAACTTCCGCGCCGGGCTTGAACAGCCTGATGCTCTCTTCGATCCGCGGCAGCCGATTCTGAGCGCCTACGACGAAGCTCTTACGCTCCTCCGGCATCTTGTCCAGCGTATCCTCCGCGCGCCAGAAATCCCATTCGGCCTCGGCCATCCGGTAGGCGGCGTTGGGAAAGACAAGTTCATCGAAATCATCGAAGAGGCCCCAGAGATGATCCGGATGGGCGTGGGTAAAGATGACATCAGTCACCTCCGCCGGATCGATGCCCGCCTCGCCCATATTGTCGAAAAGCCTGCCGGTGGTCGGCGTGAAATTCGGACCGGCGCCGACATCGAAGACCGCCAGGCGGTCTCCGGCGCGCAGGAATGTCACGTTGCAGTCTGGACTGTAGCCGTCCGTGGGCATGCCGTTTGCGGCAAGCAGCGCCTTAAGCTCCGCTTCCGGAAGATCGGGAAAGAGAAATTCGAGCGGCAACGTCATGTGACCATCGCTGACGATGATCAACTCTCCCTCTCCGACGGCCAGCCGGCCCATCGCGCGGGCCTGCGGCAAGGCGGGCCCGGCAAGCGCAAGCGCTGCGGTGCCCTTCATCAGGTTCCGGCGTGAGATGGGCATCGGCAACTTCCCTTAAGCGCGCCCAGATGCGCAATCGACATATTCAGATTTTTGCATCCTTGATCTTTTCGGTTGCCTGGTCAACGCATGATGCTCAAGGATAGCAGGTGATCGTGCAAGACCAGAAGGAAGCGAAATGTTTGCGATCAGATCCGCGGCCATTGCCGCCGCCGTTTCCATGCTCACCATCGCGGCCCAGGCTGAAGAGGTTGTGCACAAGCTCGCCATTCATGTCGATCAGAACGATCCGGCCGTGATGAATCTGGCGCTCAACAATGCCGAGAACGTCCGGCACTATTACGAGGCCAAGGGCGAGAAAGTGCAGATCGAGATCGTCGCCTATGGACCGGGCCTCAACATGCTCGTTGCCGGAGAAAGCCCGGTGGAGGAGCGCATCTCAGCCATGTCGCTCGAAAGTCCGGAGATCACATTCGCCGCCTGCGAGAATACCCACAGGAACATGGTGAAGAAGGCTGGCAAGGACGTGCCGCTGATGAGCGAGGCGGTCATGGTACCTTCGGGCGTGGTGCGGCTCATGGAGCTTCAGGCCGAGGGATATGCGTACATAAGACCGTGAGCGGGAAGGGAGGGACCTGACTATGACGATGTTGCGCGCCGCCTGGCCAGCCCTAGCTTTCGGGCTCCTGCTTTCCGCCGCCAGCGCCCGGGCGCAGGATGATGTTACGCTCTATCAGACCGAAGCACCCTTCGAGGACGTCGCTTTCGCGGTCAACGACGCCATCATCAATCTCGGCTATGTGATCGATCACCACGGCGACATCGGCGAGATGCTTGCGCGCACTGCCGAAGACGTCGGCGCGGACAGGAAGCTCTACCGCGACGCAGAGTTCTTCCAGTTCTGCTCCGCCGTGGTCTCGCGCCGTGTAATGGAGCAGGACGTCGCCAACATCGCCTACTGCCCGTACATCGTCTTCGTCTATGAGACGGAAGCCGAGCCGGGCGTCGTCAAGGTCGGCTTTCGCCGCCTGCCCGAAGGCGGAGGCCGCGACGAGGTCAACGAAATCCTGGACGGGATCGCACGCGAGGCCGCAGGTCAGTAGCGGCCTCCCCGGCACAAACGCGGCCACATGAGACGTTTTGTCCGCGCGAGACGTTTTGTCATTGCGACAACCCATCCGTTGACCCGGAGCAGCTGCTCTGAATAGTGGTACTTGCGATACCACTTTTTAGAGCGACCAATGACCAATATCCGCATACAGGCTGCACGGCCCAGACCGGAAGAGCCCCTTGTCGCCGAAGGCGTCGACCGGGCCTTCATCGGCGGAATCGTACGCGATTTCTATGCTCGCGTGCGCAAGGACGAGCGACTGGGGCCGATCTTCGCCCGCCACATCGCCGGTAACTGGGAGCCGCATCTGGAGAAGATGACGGACTTCTGGTGTTCGGTGATCCTGAAGACCGGCGAATATCGCGGCCGCCCCGTTCCGGCGCATCTGAAGCTCAAGGAGGTGCGCGAGACGGATTTCGCAATCTGGCTCGGACTCTTCCGCGAGACGGTGAACGAGCGCTGTACGCCGCAGGTCGCGGTCGTCTTCATCGAGCGGGCGGAACGCATCGCCAAGAGCCTGCAACTCGCCATGTTCTTCACCCTCACCAGGCCTGGGATCCAGGAGGCCAGCCATGAGCCGTAAACGACACGCTTATGCGGCAGCCGCCTTCATCGCCGTCTTCTGGCTCGGCATGCTGGTCGGCGTTTCCTTCCTCGCCACGCCAGTGAAGTTCGAGGCACCCTCGCTCGATCTGCCGGTGGCGCTGGATGTGGGCCGCGTCACCTTCGCGCTTTTCTCGCGCATCGAATGGATTCCGGCCGTGCTCCTTCTCGCCGTTACGGCCTTGCCGCGGCTCGGCAGCTGGATGATCGCGGGAGCGGCCGCCGCCCTCCTCCTGCTTGCGATCGAGTTCTTCTGGCTGCTGCCGGTGCTCGATCAGAGGGTGGAAGCGATCATCGCCGGCAAGCCGCTTCCGCCGAGCTCGCACCACTTTCTCTACGCCTCGGCCGAGGTGGTGAAGGCATTTCTCCTGCTGGCCGTCGGGCTCGGCGGCCTCATGCGACCGGCCAAGGGGCGCGTTGCGGAATAGCCCCATGCGCATGACGCTCCATACCGATTACGCGCTGCGCATTCTGATGATGCTTGGCGCAAGCGAAAGCCGGCCGGTCACCGTCCAGCAGGTGGCCGACTCCTACGGGCTTTCGCGCAATCATCTGCTGAAAGTGGCGCTTAACCTGCGCAACATGGGGCTTATCGCGGCCACGCGCGGCCGCTCCGGCGGCATCGCGCTCGCGCAGCCGCCCGAAGACATCAATATTGGCGCGGTGGTGCGCGCGACGGAGAACGATCTGGCGCCGGTAGAATGCATGAGGAAGGGCGGGACGTGCCTTCTGTCCCCCTCATGCCGGCTGAAGGGCGTCGTGCGCGAGGCGCTCGAAGCCTATTTCGCCGTCTTCGACAAATACTCGCTCGCCGATTTGATCCAGAACAAAGACACGCTCGGCGTGATGCTTCAAATCGAGCCGCCGCACGGCGAAGCACCGTAAGCGGCACAATAGAAGAAAGGGTCTTGAGAGTGATCGCACGACTGACCATCGCTGAACGACAGATCGGTCTTTGGCTTGCGGGGCTCGTCACGCTTGCGGGCGCAGCCCTCGGGATCGCCGGCCGCAATGACGTTCTGGGCTATCACGGCCTTCTCATCACCATTTTCGGCGCAGTCGTCGTGGTCGCGCTTCTGCGGAACATCGACGCGCCCGAACCGGATGAGAGACGGCTTTCCGAGTATTACGACGATCCCATCCGCTTCGGAATCGTCCTCACCATGGCCTGGGCGGTCTTCGGCATGTTCATCGGGGTCTGGGTCTCCGCCCTGCTGGCCTGGCCGGAGCTGACCTTCGACGCCGCATGGGCGAGCTTCGGGCGCCTGAGACCGGCGCACACCACGGGCGTGATTTTCGGCTTCGGCGGCAACGCGCTGATCGCCACCTCGCTGCATGTGGTCCAGCGCACCTCGCTTGCGCGCCTGCCCGACCAGGTAAGCCCCTGGTTCGTGCTGCTCGGCTACAATCTGTTCTGCCTGCTCGCCGTCTCCGGCTATTTCCTGGGCATCACCCAGTCGAAGGAATATGCCGAGCCGGAATGGTATGCGGATATCTGGCTGGTGATCGTCTGGGTCGTCTATTTCGTGCTCTACATCCGCACGCTCGCCCGCCGCAAAGAGCCGCACATCTATGTGGCGAACTGGTACTACATGGCCTTCATCCTGGTCGTGGCGGTCCTGCACATCGTCAACAACCTCGCGGTGCCGATCTCGCTTTCAAGCGCCAAGGCCTATTCCCTCTTCTCGGGCGTACAGGACGCGATGACACAATGGTGGTATGGGCATAACGCCGTCGCCTTCTTCCTCACCGCGGGCTTCCTCGGCATGATGTACTACTACCTGCCGAAGCGGGCGGAACGGCCGATCTATTCCTACCGCATCTCGATCATCAGCTTCTGGGGCATCACCTTCTTCTATATGTGGGCAGGATCGCACCACCTGCACTACACCGCCCTGCCCCACTGGGTGCAGACGCTGGGCATGACGTTCTCCATCATGCTCCTCGTGCCCTCCTGGGCCTCGGCTGGCAATGCGCTGCTGACGCTCAACGGCGCCTGGCACAAGGTGCGTGACGACGCCACGCTGCGCTTCATGATGGTGGCGGCGGTCTTCTACGGCCTCTCCACCTTCGAGGGCTCGTTCCTGTCGATCCGCGCCGTCAACTCGCTCTCGCACTACACCGACTGGACCGTGGGCCATGTCCATGCCGGCGCGCTCGGCTGGGTGGCCATGATCACCTTCGGCGCGCTCTACACGCTGACACCCGCCATGTGGAAGCGTGAGCGCATGTACTCCAACACGCTGGTGGAGGTGCATTTCTGGTGCGCGGTCATCGGCACGCTGATCTACGTCTTCGCGATGTGGAACTCGGGCATCATCCAGGGGCTGATGTGGCGCACCTACAATGAGAGCGGCACGCTGACCTATTCCTTCATCGAGTCGCTGGTCGCGATGCACCCCTACTACATCGCGCGCACCGTGGGCGGGCTCTTCTTCCTCACGGGGGCTGTGGTCGGAACCTACAACATCATCATGACCATCCGGCACGAACCGTCGCTGGCGCGCCACCCGGCGGGCAAGCTCGCTGCCGATGGCCCGCTGGTGGCGGGAGAATAAGAACATGCCGGAAGTACACAGGAAACTCGAACGGACAGCCATCGGCTTCGCGCTGGCCATCATCGTGGTCTCCAGCATCGGCGGGCTGGTCGAGATTGCGCCGCTCTTCACCATCGATGAGACGGTGGAGAAAGTTGAGGACATGCGCGTCTACACGCCGCTGGAGCTTGCTGGCCGCAACATCTACATGCGCGAAGGCTGCTACGCCTGCCACAGCCAGATGATCCGCACGCTGCGCGACGAGGTGGAGCGCTACGGCCCATACTCACTCGCCGTGGAGTCGCAATACGACCATCCGATGCTGTGGGGCTCCAAACGCACGGGGCCGGACCTTGCCCGCGTCGGCGGCAAATATTCCGACGAATGGCACGTGGCGCATCTGATCGACCCGCGCTCCGTGGTGCCGGAGTCGAAGATGCCCGCCTATGCTTGGCTGCAGCGCAATACGCTGAAGATCGACGACCTGCCGGCCCATCTTGAGGCCATGCGCAAGGTGGGCGTGCCTTACACGGACGAGATGGTACAGAACGCCACCCATGACGCCTTCGCCCAGGCCTTCCCCGACAGCGCCGCGGCGGAAGGGGTGGCCGAACGCTACGGCGAGGACACCAACATACGCGCCTTCGACGGCGATCCCGGCCGGCTCACCGAGATGGATGCGCTGGTCGCCTATCTGCAGATCATCGGCAAGCTGACCGACGCCCCCTATCAGAAGTCGGCGGGCGGTGAGGTCGTGCAAGCTGAGGAGACCGAATAATGGACATCGGACACGACACCCTGGTCGCCATGGCCAAGAGCTGGGGCCTCTTCTATCTCATCGCGCTGTCCATCGGCGTGCTCGTCTATACGTTCTGGCCGGGCAACCGGAAGCGCTTCGCGCGCGCCAAGGTCAGCGTGCTCGACAAGGAGGACCGGCCATGGCGGTAGGCGAACGCGAGCGTGATCCCGTTACCGGTCAGTACACGACCGGGCACGATTGGAACGGCATCAAGGAGCTGGACAACCGCGTCCCGCGGCCCATCCTCTTCTTCCTCATCGCCACGGCACTGTTCTCCATCGTCTACTGGGTCCTGATGCCCGCCTGGCCTATAGGCGTGACCTACACCAAGGGCCTGCTCGGCATCGATCAGCGCCAGACGGTGGAAAAGGCGGTCGAGGAAGCCGCCGCTGCGCGGCGCGCCGCCTGGGCCGAGGACATCGCGAAGCTGGACTTCGCCGAAATCCGGGAACGGCCGGAGCTCATGCAGATCGTGCGCGAATCCGGCAGCACGCTGTTCGGTGACAATTGCGCCGTCTGCCACGGACTCGATGGAAGCGGCAATCCGGGCTTTCCGAGCCTCGCCGACGACGCCTGGCTGTGGGGCGGCGATCCGGAGATCGTGGCGGAAACCCTCCGTATCGGCATCAACTCCACCCATCCGGAAACCCGGTTCGCCCAGATGCCGGCTTTCGGCCGCGACGGCATCCTCGACCGGCCTTCCATATCTTCCATCGTCTCCTTCATCCGCAACAATGCCGAAGGGATAGAGGATCTCGGCCCGCTGGACACCAAGGGCGTGGAGGAGGGCGCGCGGCTCTTTGCCGAGAATTGCGCCGCCTGCCACGGCGAGGACGGACGCGGCGACCCGGCCATGGGCGTGCCAAATCTCATGGACGATTCATGGCTGACGGGAAGCGACCGGGAATCGCTGATCCGCACCATCTCCGAGGGACGGCAGGGCCACATGCCGCATTGGGAAGACCGGCTCAGCGAGCTCGACCGCAAGATCCTGACACTTTACGTGACGGAGATCATCAACGGTAAGCCGGAGGCCGAACGATGAAAGCCGCAATCCAGCGGCACAGGACGCGCCTTCTGGTGCTAACGGGGGTGGCCGCCGGTCTCCTCCTCTTCTTCGGCGCCAACGCGCATCTCGTCTATGTCGCGATTCAGGCGCAGTCCGAATGCGTTGACCACCTCAAGATGCCGGATGAAACTCGGCCTGGACAGTTCCGGGCCGCCAAATCCGCCTGCTAAGGGTGGAAGGAACGGGAACCATGGCAAACGACATTCACGCAGACGATTTTCAGGCCGCGGCGCTGTCTACCCGCAACCGCGGACTGCCGATCCTCGAGGCTTTTCACTGGCTTGGCGATGGCTGGCGGGACTTCACCGCGCGGCCGGGCCTCAGCCTTTTCTATGGCGTCGGCGTGCTTGCCCTTTCGGCACTTACGGTGGCCGCCATGTTCGCCGCCGGGTGGGACCATATCCTGTTTCCCGCGCTGTCCGGCTTCATGATCGTAGGGCCGCTGATCGCCATCGGCACCTATGAAAAGAGCCGCAGGCTCACCGAAGGCGAGCCGCTGGGCTTGAGGCACATACTTTTCGTGCCCCTCCGCTCCGGTGGCCAGATCTTCTTCGTCGGCCTGATCCTGGCCCTGCTCATGGTCTTCTGGATGCGCGCAGCCGTTCTCATCTACGCGCTGTTTTTCGGCCTGCGTCCCTTCCCCGGTCTCGATCACATCGTGCCGATGCTGTTTTTCACGCCGGTCGGCTGGGCCATGCTGGTGACAGGCACAATTGTCGGCGGGCTTTTCGCCGCCTTCTCCTTCGCCATCAGCGTGTTTGCCATTCCCATGCTGGTGGACCGGCGCACCGACGCGCTGACAGCCATGGGCACCAGCATGGCGCTGGTCTGGAACAACCTACCCGTGATGCTGATGTGGGGCGCCATCGTGCTCGCCTTCTTCCTCATCGCGGTTGCCACCGGCCTTATCGGCCTTGTCGTCATATTCCCGCTGCTGGGGCACGCCACCTGGCATGCCTATGCGGCAATTGCACGGAGCTGAGGGATTGACGGTCTGCTGCGCCCCGGGAGCTGATGTCGGCAGTGCTAGACGCTGGCCCTCCGACGAGGAGGTGCGCCTGGCAAGCCGCGCGCTCTCCGAGCAGCTAATGCAGACCGACCTTTCCGTGCCGTCGGCTCATTGCGCGGCCTGCATCAGAGCTATCGAGACGGCGCTGCTTGCCCTGCCGGGCGTTGAGGCCGCGAGGCTCAACCTCACCACCCGCCGGGTTTCGGTCCAATGGCTGAAGGACGGACCGGTGCCGCCCTTCTTCGCGACGCTTACACGGGCGGGTTACGACGCCGCGCTCTACACGCACGACCAGTCGGAGGACGATCCGGAGTTCGGCCGGCTCCTGCGCGCCACGGCCGTGGCGGGCTTTGCCGCAATGAACATCATGCTTCTGTCGGTATCCGTATGGTCCGGAGCGGATGCCGGAACGCGCCACGCATTCCACCTCATCTCGGCGCTGCTGGCGCTGCCGACGATCGCCTATTCGGGCCGCGTCTTCTTCGCCTCGGCCTGGTCGGCGCTGAAGCATCGGCGCACCAACATGGACGTGCCGATCTCCGTCGGGATCGTGCTCACGCTGGCGCTCAGCCTGCACGACACGCTGCGCAACGAGCCGCATGCCTATTTCGACGCCGTGGTCTCGCTCACCTTCTTCCTGCTCGTGGGCCGCACGCTCGACCACATGATGCGGCGCAAGGCCAGAACCGCCATCGTCGGGCTGGCGCGCATCATGCCGCGAGGTGCGGTGACGATCTCGGCGGACGGTACGCGCGAGTACAAGGACGTGCGCACGATCGCCAAGGGCGAAACCCTGTTCGTCGCCCCGGGCGAGCGCATTCCCCTCGACGGCACCATCACCGAGGGCCGCGGCGAACTCGACGCCCAGCTCGTCACCGGCGAGGTCGAACCCGTCAACGCCGGCCCTGGCGATCACGTCAGCGCCGGCATGCTGAACCTGAACGGATCGCTGACCATCCGCGCCGAAAGGGAAGCCGGGGAATCGTTTCTTTCCGAGATGATCCGGATGATGGAAGCGGCCGAAGCGGGCCGCTCCGGCTATCGCCGCATCGCCGACCGGGCCGCAAGCCTCTACTCCCCGGTCATCCACACGCTGGCCTTCATCGCCTTTGCCGGATGGATGGCGGCCACCGGCGACTGGCACCGCGCTCTAACGATTGCCGTCTCGGTGCTGATCATCACCTGCCCCTGCGCGCTGGGACTGGCGGTGCCCATGGTGCAGGTGATGGCGGCGCGCCGGCTCTTCGAGCGCGGCATCGCCCTCAAGGAAGGCAGCGCGCTGGAGCGGCTGGCCGAAACGGATACGGTCGTCTTCGACAAGACAGGAACGCTGACGCTAGGCGATCTTCGGGTCGCCGCTTCCACCGTTCCGGAAAATCATCTTGAAGCCGCGGCCGCGCTCGCCTTCAATTCGCGCCATCCCGCTGCGCGCGCCATTGCGAGCCTGCGCCCGGACAGCAGAATGGCGGTGGAGGACTTTGCAGAATATCCTGGCCTCGGCATCGAGGGGAGGATCAACGGCGCACTCTACAGGCTCGGCCGGCCGTCCTGGGCCTGCCGGGGCGTGGTGTCGGACAACGAGAAAAGCATGAGCGCGCTATCCTGTGACGGCGAGCTTGCCGGAACCTTCACCTTTGCCGACACGCCCCGACCCGACGCGAAGGAGGCCGTCCAGGCGCTCTGGGAGCGGGAATTTGAGCTGGAGGTGCTTTCCGGCGACGGAGAGCGGGCGGTGGCCGCCGTGGCTCGCGATCTCGGCTTTGAGCGCTGGCGCTCGGCCATGCTGCCTGCCGACAAGGTTGCGCGGCTTGACGAACTGCGCGGTCAGGGCCGCAAGGTGCTGATGGTGGGCGACGGGCTGAACGACGCCCCCGCGCTTTCGGCTGCGCACGTCTCGATGGCCCCCGGCAACGCCGCCGAGATTGGTCGCAACGCCGCCGACCTGGTCTTCTTCAACGCTTCGCTTGCCGCCGTACCCGCCGCCCTTGCCATCGCACGGCGCGCAGGCGCCCTCGTCAAGCAGAACCTCGGACTGGCGGTGATCTACAACGTCACGGTTCTGCCGCTGGCCCTCGCCGGCCATGTCACGCCGCTGATCGCCGCCATCGCCATGTCGCTCTCCTCCATCCTCGTGGTCGCCAACGCCCTGAGGCTGCGCGGCGACACTCCAAAGCCGGTAGCAGCCGGGCGGCGGGCAGGAAAGCTCGCGGAGGCAGCCTCATGAGTTATCTCACGTGGCTCATTCCCATCGCCCTTCTGATGGGCGCTACTGCGCTTCTTGCCTTCCTCTGGTCGCTGCGCGACGGGCAGTACGAAGATCTGGACGGCGCGGCCCAGCGCATCCTGCTGGATGACGGAGAGGACCGCCCGGCGGCTGCGGGTGGTCCCCGCTACAGCCGCCCGGAGCCCGAATAGGCCG
>ERZ777003.277-NODE-277-length-106367-cov-22.409822_pt1 | contig 106367 bp, 102 predicted proteins | sample MGYA00374956_ERZ777003 | MGnify/ENA primary metagenome ERZ777003 (study PRJEB29302, sample SAMN06268252) | bioreactor metagenome | isolation source: Joint BioEnergy Institute, California, USA | place: USA:Joint BioEnergy Institute, California, USA | collected...
GACTCATAATCCGTAGGTCGCAGGTTCGAATCCTGCCCGGCCCATCGCGCGCCCGTCGCCCGCGACTACGACCTCCGACGAAATGACGATGTCTTGCGGGCGCGTGGCCCGGGTAGCGGCGACTTGGTGCCAATGAGGGCGCCCATGACGGAAAGGAGCCCTATGAGGAGTCTCGTTATCGTCGCCTGCCTGGGCGCGGCCCTGGCCCTGGTCGCTCCGTCGGCCGCGAGGGCCGACCACGGCTTCAAGAAGTGCGGCGACCAGGCGCGGCCCGGTGCCGGCTGGTACGACGCGCGTGCGTACAAGGTCCCCTGCCGGGAGGCGAAGCGGGTCGCGCGGTGGGTCGTCCGCCACATCGGCAAGGTGGGCAAGCGGCACCGCTATCGCGTGCCCGCGCGAGGGTCCAACATGCCGAACTGGAAGTGCCGTTGGCGGCGCACCGGTTACGAGCTGACGTTCCACTCGTGCACGCGGAAGAGCCCGCGCAAGGGGCACCAGCACGTCAGGTTCCTCCTGGGTGCCTGATGGACGGCGCCGAGCGGGTCAGCGCGCCGCGTCCGCCCGCCAGGCCTCCCGCTTGAGTTCGTACTCGCGGGGGAGGTAGAGGTCGAGGTCCTCGACGACCTCGAGCCAGCGCAGCGCCGCGCGGTAGTCGCCCGCCTTCGCCTCGGCCTCGGCGGTCGCGAGCGCGAGGCCGACCACGTCGTGGTGGTCGTCGTCGGCGCTCGCGCCCGGGTCGAGGCGCGGCTCGAGATCCTCGAGCGACTTCGGCCCGCGGCGCGGGTAGCCCGCGCGGGCGTGCAGGTAGGGGGCGAGGTAGCGGCCGGCGATCTTCGCGGGCGGCCACCACAGCGCGTTGCGCGCGACCGCGGGGCGCTCCCCCTCGCTGAGCGGGGTCCGCAGGTATCGCGGGCCCCCGCCGGTGAGCAGCGCCCCGCGGAGCACCGGGCGGAACGGCTCGGGGTCGACGGGCGCCCCGGCGAGCGCCGCGATCGAGCGCGCCGCCACGTCGGCCATCTGCGCGGCGATGCCGCCCTGCTTGACGGGGAACCAGGTCATATCGCCGGCCGCGTACACGCGCTCGAGCCCGAACACCGCGCCGAAGCGGTCCACGGCGACGAAGCCGTTGTGGTCCTGCGGTATCCCCGGGACGGTGTAACCCCGCTGGACGGGGAGCGCGACGACGGCGTCGCAGGCGAGCGGCTCGCCCCGGGCGACCGCGAGCTTGCCGTCGGCGTACTCGACGGCCGGGGTCGCGAGGCGGACCCGGATGCCGGCGGCGGCGAGGATGTCGACCACCGCGGCGCTTGCCCTGGCGCCGAACACCTCCAGGGGGCGCGACTCGGGGGTGACCAGGGTGACCTCGACGTCTTCCAGGCCGAGGTCGCGCGCCTTGCGGCCGGTGAGCAGCGCGAGCTCGTAGATCCCGAGGGGCCAGGTCACCCCGACGGGCACCGCGAACGCGAGGCGGCGGATCTCGCCGCGCTTGAGGCGGCCGATGACGTCCGCGACGGCGCCTCCGTCGGCGCTGTCGCGGAAGGTAACGGCGCCCGGTACAGCGTCGACCTGCCGCGTGCCCAGGGCCAAGAGCAGCGCGTCGTAGTCCAGGGTCCGCTCCTCAAAGGTGGTGACGCGCCGCGCTTCCGGGTCGACGACGGCGAGCCCGTCGCGAAGGAAGGTCGCGCCCTGCTCGAGCGCGAGCTCGAGCAGGTCGAGCTCGCGCTCAGCGCCGAGCCCGAACGGCTCGGTCACCGACAGCGGGCGGAAGCGGAAGCGGCTCTCGGGCGCGAGCATCGACACGCGGACGCGAGGGCCCGCGAGGCGGCGCAGCGCGAGCAGTGCTTCCACTCCCGCCACGCCGCCGCCGGCGATGAGCACGTGTGTGGGCCGCTCGGCGGTCAATGCTCCATGCCTCCGGCGTCCGCGCCCTTCGTCACCAGGGTCCCGGACGCGCCCTTGCCGGTGTCCGCGAAGGCGTGGGTGACGAACGGGTAGGAGCCCTCCTCGTCGAGCGTGAACTCCACGTAGCCGCCCTGCGAGGGAGCCAGGTTGATCGTCTGCACGTCGCGCGCGACGCCGTTGTCGGTGACGGCCTTGTCGAAGACCGTGCCGATCACGTGGAACGCCGACCAGATGCTGGGCCCCGCGTTCAGGACGTACATCCGGATGCGCTCGCCGCGGTTGACCTTGATCGGGTGCTTGTCGTACTGGGCCGCGTAGCCGTTGAACGCGATGACGTCGGGCTCCTTGGCCTCCATCTTGGCCATGTCGGCATCTTCGCCCGGCTCGCCCAGGTAGTACTCCTGCTGGGTGATCCAGAGCTCGCGATCGACGGGGGCCAGGTCTTTCGGCTTCACGACCATCATCCCGACCATCCCCGCGCCCGCGTGGTGCAGGACCGGCGCCGTGGCGCAGTGGTACATGTAGACGCCCGGGTGCTTCGCGGTGAACCGGAAGGTGTGGGTCTCGCCCGGCGGGATCGTCACGAACGCCTTGTTCGGCGCGACCTCCGAGGAGTGGAAGTCGATCGAGTGCGGCATCCGCACGTCCATCTTCTCGTTGGCGCCGTTCACGAGCTTGATCTCGACGCGGTCGCCTTGGTTTACGACCATCGGTTCAGAAACGCCCGTGCCGCGGTTCAGCTTCCCGTTGACGCCGAACGACCAGACCCGGGTGGGGGCGAGCTCGTCGGAGACCTTGGTGACGTGCTCGTACACGTCGACGCGGAACTTCTTGACCTCGCCGGCGGGAACGGCGGGCAGGGTGGGGTCGGGGCGCTTGTACGGCTCGTAGTCGATCCCCTCGCCGGCCTCGGCGCTGATGTCCGTGGTGGCCGCGGCGGTCTCGTGCGTGGCGCCGGCATCCGCGGTCGCGTCGCTATCCGACGCCTCAGCGCCGATCAGGAAGATCGTGACCGCGGCGACCGCCGCCATCAGGATCGCGAAGCCGGCCATCAGGATCGCGACGTTGCTCTTCGTTGCCTCGACGTCGATGCGCTCGTCGATGCGGTCGTCGACGTCGCCGAGCGTGATCCGCGCGCCCGCGCCGGGCTCGCGCGGGCCGCCGCCCGCGGGCTGCTCGGCGGGGCGCCGGGGGCGGCGCCGGGCCGTGGTTGTGCGGTGTGTTTGAGTGCTCATCTCGGGTCCTCCCTCGGGCTTTCTCTCTCTCACCTCCACTATCGGCGCGCGGACGCGCGTTTTGGGCGCGCGGAGCCGGTTCGTGGGCGCGGAAACCGAGGGCTCGTGAAAACCGCTGGTTATGAGCCCTGGGGCGGGGCGGGGAGGACCGTGAGCCGGCGGCGGCGCAGGAACGCGATGAGCTCCTTGGCGCGCGGCGGCAGATCGGCCTGCGAGCGGCAGACGATCAAGAAGCGCCGCGGGAAGCGCAGGCCCTCGACGGGGCGCCGGTAGAGGTGGTCGCGGTGCTCGTCGAGGGCGAGCGCGGAGAGGAGGAGCGGCGCGCCCAGCTCGAGGGCCTCGCTCTTGGCCGCCACGGTGCTGCCGACCTCGAGGAGGGGCGGGGCGAGCCGCAGCCGCTTCGAGGCGAGGACCGCGTCCACCAGGCGGCGGCTGTGCGCGCTCGGGTCGCGCACGATCAGAGGCGTCGCGAGGAACCGGTCGCGCGGGACCTCGGAGCGCTGGTACCAGGCGTGCGACTGGGGCACCGCCAGCACGATCTCGTCGTCGAGGAGCTCGAGCTCCTCGAGGCGGTCCTCGGGGTCGTCGGGCAGGCGAGCTGCAGCGACGCCCACGTCGGCACGGCCCTCGGCGACCGCCTGGCGGACCGTGCGCGAGTTGCCGACGATGGTCTCGATCGGGAACGGCCTGGCCCCCTGGCGCGTCTGGAAGGCGACGAGCTCCGGCGCGAACACGAACTCGGCGATCGTGTGGCTCAGTGCGATCCGCAGGGCCCGCTCGCCGGCCTCGAACAGCCCGAGCATCTCGGTGATGTGGTCAGCCTGGTCGAGGAGCTTGCGCGCCTCCGGGTAGAGGCGCCGGCCGGCGTCGGTGAGCTTGACCCCGCCGCGGGAGCGCTCGAGCAGCTCCACGCCCGCCACCGCCTCGAGCGTGCGCAGGCGCTTCGAGACAGCCGGCTGGCTGATCCCGAGCGCCGCCGCCGCGCGGCCGATGCTGCCGAGATCGGCCGCCACGCAGAAGGCGCGGAGCTCGGCGATGTCCGGCGGCCGGATCGGGCGCGTCATCGCGCTCGACCGGAGCTGTAGACGACCTGTCCCGGCATGTCGTCTCGCACCATAGACCCGGAGCACGGACGCTTGGGCGGCGGGTTTGATGGGATACCGGCGTGATCGCCGTCGCATGGTTCGTGTTCATGGGGCTCTTGGTCGCCGCCGGGCTGCGGGTCTGGCGCGAGCTGCAGGAGCTTCGCGGGGAGGGCGCCGCCGGCGAGGATGCGGCGCGGGAGATGCGCGGGCTGTGGCTGCGCGCGGCCGGGATCGTGCTCGCGGCGGCCGCCGCCATCGCCTTCGTGTTCGTCTACAACGACCAGAAGCGCGCGGCCTGCGTGGAGGACGGCCACAGCTACGAGACCGGGCTGTTCGTGCGCTGCGAGTAGCGCGGGCCTCGGCTCGCGGCGAGCGCTCGCGAGAGCGGCCTATCCGCGGCCGATCGAACAGCGCGACGTCGGCGTAGCCGGTCCGTGTCAGCTGCGGCGCGGTAACTCCGACCCGTCTTGCGCAATGGAGCTTCGTGCGTGGATCGCGATCGCGAACTTCCCGCCGCCCGATGACGAGAAGCGCTGGGAGTCGTTCTTCGATGCGCTTCAGGACGTCGGAGGCGAGCTCGGCCCGGTGCTGGGGGGAGGGGGTGGAGTCACCGAGGTCGTCGTGTCCGCGGATGCCGACGACTATCCCGGCTTCGTGGCCGAGGCGGTCGGATGCGTCGCGGATGCTCTGCGCGCTGCGGGCCTCTACCGCTCCTACCCGGCGAAGATCGAGGTCGAGCGCGTGCCCGCAGACGAGCTCATGGGGGCCCGATAGCGGCGGACATCCAGCCCAGTGCGAGCGCGGGGCCGACGCGTCTGGCGCGCCGCGCTACGCGGTCGAGACCAGAAACGAAAGCAGGAACCCAAGCGCGGTGAAGTACGCGATCCGCGGCTTGCCGCGCGCCTCCTCGTAGGCCTCGGGCATGAGCGTGTCGGCGAGCGAGGCGAGCACCGCCCCCGCGGCCAGGCCGAGCGGCCAGGAGAGTGCCGACTCCGAGACTCCCTCGAGCGCGCCGTAGCCCACCAGCACGGGGATCGCGAGCAGGATTGCGGCCGCGGTCCAGATGCCGAGGATCGCGCGCTCGGACATCCCCGCCTCGCGCATCTTCTCGGCGCCGACGATCGCCTCGGGCAGGTTCGAGACGAAGATCGCGACCAGCAGGGCCAGGCTCGTGCCCTCGACCAGGCCGACGCCCATGGCCAGGTTCTCGGGGACGCCGTCGAGCGTCACGCCGGCCAGCAGCGCGAACCCGATGCCGCCGCCCGCGGCGTGGCGCCGGTGCTTGCGGCGCTCGAGCCAGGTGTCGGCCACGATGAAGATCGTGGCGCCCGCGAGGAACGCGAGCCCGGCGCGCCACGCGCCGCCGTGCTCGAAGGCGGCCTCGAACAGCTCGATGGCGACCGCGGTGACGAGCGCGCCGGAGGCGAACGCGAGGAGGGCAGCGGTTACCTCGCGGCTCGGCGCGTGCCAAGCGCCGATCCACCCGCCGAGCGGCAGGGCGGACGAAGCGATCACCGCGAAGAGAAGGGCCTCAGCGATGCGCCCACCCTAGCCGCGCGCGGCGGGTTCACCGGGTCAGTTGCCGCCTCCTGCGATGTCCTGGGTCACGTAGGCGACCACGTCCTCGATCTCCTGGTCGGAGAGCTTGCCCTCGAACGGAGGCATGCCGCCACCGCCGTTGCGCACCTGTCGCTCGACCGCCTGCGGGTCGTCGAACGGCGCCAGGGCGGGACCGGCTCCGCCGCTGCCCTCGGGGCCGTGGCAGGCCTCGCAGTTGTCGGCGAAGACCTGTGCGCCGGCCTCGGCGTCACCGCCACCGCCACCGCCTCCGCCCTCGTCCTCGGGCGCGGGCTCCTCGGTCGTCTGCTCCTCCGTCGCGGTCTGCACGTCGACCCCGCTGTCGGAGTCGTCATCGTCGCCGCAGGCGGCCAAGCCGCCGAGCGCGAACATGAGCGCGGCCGCGAGGGCAAGCATCGCGAGCGCCCGCTTACGCGTGGGGTCGGGATCGGTCATCCTCGTCCTCCTTTGCCTCGGCCGGAAGGCCGGTCGGCGGGTTCAAGGGCACCCTACCCGACGCAGCCGAGCCGTCAAACCCGCCCCCAAGCCCCACGTTCAGCCCTGGTCGTCGTTTTTCGAACACCAGGGCTGAACGTCCCGCAGCGCCGCCGCGACGTTCAGCCGTGGTAGTCGATTTTCGAAGGCCAGGGCTGAACGTTTGGTGGGGATGTCTAACCTCGGGGTATGAGGGAAACCTTCGGTCCCCCGCTTCGCGCGGCCGCGATCGCCGCGTTCATCGCCGGGGTCACCCTCCTGCTTCTGAACCCGCCGTCGCTCCGCGGGGTGAACGACCTGATCACCCTGCTGGTCGCCGTGCTCGCGATCGTCCTGCTCACGGCCTGGGGGGTCGTGGCGCTCACCGGCGACGAGATGTCGGAGCGTGAGTACCACCGGCTCACGGAGCGCAGCGAGAAGCTCGCCGCCATGCCGCCGCCCGAGCGGCCGCTCACGGAGTTCGACCAGCTCGTCATCGACGCGCTCGACGCGCTGCCGCCGGACATCCAGAAGCTCCTCGAAGACACGCCCGTGGTGATCTCGAACCGCGGCCGCGAGCACTTCGCGTACGGCCACTACTTCGGCGACACGTTCGCGCGCCGCAACTACCACAACCGGATCGTGATCTACCAGGACACTCTCGAGCGGGACTTCGGGCACGACCCCGAGCTCCTGCGCGCGCAGGTGGAGCGCACGGTGCGCCACGAGGTCGCGCACCATCTCGGCTGGAACGAGGCCGGCGTGCGCCGCCTCGGCCTGTAGGCCGGGCCGAGGAGCAGCGCCGGCTCAGGTCGCGATGGCGAGCATCGCGACGTCGTCTGGGAAGCTGTCGCACTCGAGCTGGTCGCTCAGCCAGTCGAGGCACGCGTGCGGATCCCCGGGCGCGCTCGCGAAGGCGCGCTTCAGCCGCGCGAGCCCGGTGCGCACGTCGCGGTCGCGGCCCTCGATCAGGCCGTCGGTGTAGAGCAGCAGCATGCTCCCGGGCTGGATCGCGACCTCGGCCTCGGTGTACGTGGCGCCGGAGAGGACGCCGACCGGCGGGTTCCCCGTGCCCTCGAGCGGGGTGATCGACCCGTCCGAGGCGCGCAACAGGGCGGGCGGGTGGCCGGCGCGCACGAAGCGGGCGATCCCCCGGTCGCGGTCGTACCGCATGTGGAAGATCGTCGTCATCACGGGGTCGGCGATCTCATGCAGCAGGCGGTCGAGCCTGCCCACGGCCTCGTGGGGCGGGTGTCCGTCCAGCACGTAGGCGGCCAGCGCGGGCCGGATGCGCCCCATGACGGCGGCGGCGCGCAGGCCGCGGCCGGCGACGTCGCCGATCGTGAGGCCCACCATGCCGTCGGCGACGCTCACCACCTCGTACCAGTCGCCGCCCACCTGGAGCCCCGGCGCCGCCGGCTCGTACCGGGCGGCGAACGCCATTCCCTCGATCTCCGGCAGGGCCTTCGGGAGGAGGGCGCGCTGGAGGGTGACGGCCGCGTCGTGCTCGCGACGGAACACCTGGGCGCTCGCGACGGCGAGTCCGGCGCGGTGCCCCAGGTCCTCGAGGAGCGCGAGGTCGGGCGAGTCGTACCGGCGCGTAGCCGTGGCGGCGCCCAGCACGAGCGCGCCGAGCGCGCGGCCCTTGGCGCGCAGCGGGGCGACGATCAGCGAGTGGGCGTCGAGCGAGTGGGCGAGCGCCCGTGCGTCGGGGTACCCGTCGAGCCACGGCTTGCCGGGGGAGACGCCGTGCAGCTCGCCGCCGCGCACCAGCGCGCGGCCCACGATCCCGTCGCCGGGCGCGGCGCGCAGCTGCTCGGCCAGGTCGCTCGTGCGCGCGCGCAGGTCGGGATGCGCGTGCGCCACCGCTGCCACGGCGAGCTCACCCTCGTCGTCGACGAGGTACGCGCAGGCGAGGTCGGCCAGGTGGCGCACGCTGAGCTCGCTGAGCCCGACGAGCGTCGCCCGGGGGTCGAGCGAGCCCGCGAGCAGGCCGCCCGCCTCGCCGAGGAACGCCTGTCGCTCCGCGTCGAGGCGCTGAAGCTCGTAGATCTGCGCGCGGCCGAGCGCGTACGCGGCCTGCTGGGAGGCGGCGAGGAGCAGGGCGCGCTCCTCGGCGTCGAACTCGCGCGGCGCGTCGAAGCTCACCGACAGCGCGCCCAGCGCCCTGCCGCCCGCGACCAGGGGCAGGACCACCGTGGAGGACGGGGGGTCCGCCGCCGCACCCTGCTCGTCGCCGGCCTCGTTGGGCCAGATCGGCTCGCCGGTGCGCATCGCCTCGGCGATCGGCAGGTCCGCGTCGAGCGGGAAGCTCTCCAGGCGCTCCAGCTCCCCGGCGTCGTGGCCCGCGCTGGCCGCGACCAGCACGTCGCCGTTGCGGCGCAGGCCGAGCTTGACCGAGTCCGCGCCGAACGCCCGTAAGGCGTTGTCGACGGTCGCCTCGACCACGGCGGCGGGCGTCACGGCCCGGGACAGGTCGGCGGTGACGCGCTGCAGCAGGCCCGAGAGGCGGGCGCGGCAGTGCCGGTCGGTGACGTCGCGGGCGATGACCGACGCGCCGAGGATCGTTCCCTCGGCGTTGCGTACGGGCGAGATCGTCAGCGAGACGATGATCACCCGGCCGTCCTTCGTGAGGCGCTCGGTCTCGTAATGCGAGACCCGCTCCCCGCTCAGGATGGTGCGCATGATCTCCAGCTCCTCGCCGGCGCGGTGCGGCGGGACCAGGATCGAGATCGGGCGGCCGATGACCTCATCGGGCTCGAACCCGTAGATGCGCGTCGCGCCCGGGTTCCAGCTCATGATCCGCCCGGTCGCGTCCTTGCTGAGGATCGCGTCGTCGGAGTTCTCGACGATCGCGGCCAGATGCTCCGTCGCCGACTCGCGCGGCAGGTCGAACGGTGACTGCGTCTTCATGCGGCCGCGCCCGTCCGCCCGGTCTCGGTCCGCAGCGCGCTGGAGGGGTGCCCGGTCACGAGACGGGGGTCCCCTGGGTAGTTCCCGCGAACGTCATACGGACTCGCGTTCCGTGCTCGGAGGAGCTGAAGCTGGCGTCGTCGGCCAGGCGCGTGATCAGGGCGATCCCCACGCCGAGTCCGCGGCTGGTTGAGTTGAGCCGCATTCCACTTCCGTTGTCAGTTACTTCCACTTCGAGGCCGTCCGGCGCCGCGTGCGCCAACACGCGGATCGTGCCGAGACGTCCCTCTGGATACGCGTGGAGCACCGCGTTGGTTACAGCCTCGGTCACCGCGAGGCCCACGTCGCCCGCCGTGTAGCCGTGCTCGGCGGCGACGCGCTCGACCGCGCGCCGCGCCACGGCGACGCTGGCCGGCTCGCTCGGCAGGGTGAGATCGAGGTCGGCGCCGCCGTCATGTTGCATCACCGGGAACCGATACCCACGAAGGGGGCCGGTTAGCGTGCGGCCGGCGGCTTCCCGCCTCTGCGGCGCCGGCGCGATCAGGCGCGCCGCGGCGTGAGCTGCGCGAGCAGGAAGGTGGCGAGCGCCGCGAGCGCGATCGCCGCGCCCGCGGCGATATCGAGGTAGTGGCTCGCGTACAGCCCGGCGGCCCCGGCGAGCACGCCGAGCGCGGCCGCGACGGCGAGCGCGGGGCCCAGGCGGCTGGTCAGGCGCAGCGCGGCGGCGGCCGGGGCCACGATCAGGGCGACGACGAGTAGGTTGCCCAGCGCCTGCACCGCGAGCAGCGTCGTCGCCGCGAGCAGCAGCAGGAGCGCGAGCTCCGTCGCCCTCGCCGACGAGCCCAGCGTGGCGGCGAGCTGCGGGTCGAAGGCGGCGGCCGTGAGCGGCCGGTGCAGGGCGGCCATCGCGGCCAGCACCACGGCCGCTCCGGTCCCCGACAGGACCAGGTCGTCCGGCGAGACGCTGAGCGGATCGCCGAACAGAAGCTCGCCGAGCCGCGGGGGCGCGTCGGGCGCGAGCGCGAGCACCGCGCCCAGCCCGAGGAGCACGGTGACCGCCACGGCCACCCCGACGTCGGGCCCGACGGCCCGCTGCCGCTGGGCGGCGGCGATCGCGAGCGCGGCGAGGAGCAGCCCGCCCGCGGCCCCGAGCGCAAGGGGGACGCCGAGCAGCGCGGCCGCGACCAGGCCCGGGAGCATCGCGTGCGCGAGCGACTCGGCGGCGTAGCTCTGCCGGTGCAGCACCACCCAGACGCCGAGCGGCCCCGCGACCGCGCCGATCAGCACGACCTCGAGCAGGGCCCGCTGGCCGATGGTGTGGGCGAACGGTTCGGTGAGCGCGTCGACCATCGCCGCGGGGTCAGTGGGAGTGGTGCTGCACCACGACGGCCTGCTCGCCGTCGGCCAGGCGGACGAGCTCCGCGCCGTAGGTCCGCGCCACGGCGGCGGCGGTGAGCACCTCGTCGGGCCGCCCGCACCCCACCTGGTCGCGGTTGATGCAGAGCACGGAGTCGAAGCGCCGCGCCTGGTCGATGTCGTGCGTCGAGACCAGCACGATGCGGCCCTCGTCGCGCAGCTCCTCGAGCAGCGCGAGGACCAGCTCGGCGGAGGGGCGGTCGACCCCGCTCATCGGCTCGTCCATGAGCAGGACGCCCGCCTCCTGGGCGAGCGCGCGGGCGATCAGCACGCGCTGGCGCTGGCCCCCGGACAGCTCCCCGTACCTGGTGCGGGCGTGGTCGCCGAGGCCGACGCGGTCGAGCGCCTCGCGGGCGGCGCGCCGGTCGTCGCGTCCGAGCCGCCGGTACCACGGCGCATACCGGTAGCGGCCCATCAACACGACGCCGAGCGCGTCGATGGGGAAATCGAGCCGCGACCGCTCGGTCTGAGGCACGTAGGCCAGCGAGCCCCGCACGACCACCTCGCCGCGGCGCCAGGGGGTCTGGCCGAGCAGCGCGCGGAAGAGCGTCGTCTTGCCGCCGCCGTTCGGCCCGAGGACGGCGACCGAGTGCCCGCCCGCGACGTCGAGGTCGACGCCCTCGATCGCGGGGACGCCTGGCGCGTACCCGGCGGCGAGGCCACGGACTTTGAGAGCCGCGTCCATCAGGCCCCCTCCGGGACGCCCCGGCCACGCGACCGGGAGAGCTCGGACAGCACGAGGGATGCGGCGAAGGCCGCGCCGCCCACGAGCGCGATCGCGGCGCCGGGCGGCAGGTTGAGCTCGTACGCGATCCAGAGCCCCGCGATGCCCTGCACGAGGGCGAGGGCCCCGGCGCCGAGCTCCAGGCGCAGCACGCTGCCCGCGAACGGCCTCACCGTCGCCGCGGGCAGCACGAGCACGGCGCTCACGAGCAGGGCGCCGGCCGCGTCGAGAGCGGCGACCACTGCGACCGCGATCGCCACGAGCAGCGTCCAGTCCCCGGCGCGGCGGATCCCGAGCGATCCGGCGTGCGCGGGGTCGAACGCCGTGAGCGTCCAGTCGCGGCGGAAGACGACGGTCAGGCAGCCCACGACGGCGAGCGCGACGACCGTCGCGGCGAGCTCGTCGGAGCCGATCGCGAGCAGGCTGCCGAAGAGCATCTGGTCGACCTCCGCGCCGACCGCGAAGACGTCGCTCGCGAGCACGATCCCGATGGCGAGGGCGGCGACGAGCGCGAGGGCGGTCGCGGCGTCGGCGCCGAGGCGCGGGCCGCGCAGGCGGTCGGTGAGGCCGGCGAAGAGCAGCCCGGTCCCCAGCGCGGCGGCAGGAGCCGGCGCTCCCGTCGCGCTCGCCACGACCAGCCCCGGGAAGGCGGCGGTGCCGACGCCGTGGGCGTAGAAGGCGAGCCCGCGCAGCACGATCTGCGCGCCCAGCACACCCGCGAGCGGCGCGAGCAGGACGAGCTCGAGCGCGGCGCGCTGCATGAAGGGGAGCTGGAACGGATCGAGCACTGCGCCTGCGAGGATAGGGGTAAACTGATATCGATTCCCGCTTCACGTTAGCCGCTGCACGCCTTGACCTCCACCGAAGCCACCCGCGTCCCGTCGCCGCCCGCCGACGAGTGGGTGGAGCTCGCCGAACGCGAGCTGCGTCGCGCGGGGCACCGCGCGAGCGTGCCGCGGTCGACGATCCTGCGGATGATCGGCGCCCAGGAGTGCGTGCTCACAGCTCGGGAGATCGCCGACGAGCTGCGCGCCGCGGGCAAGCCGGTCGGGGTCGCGACCGTCTATCGCACGCTGGAGCTGCTCGAGGACCTGCGGCTCGTGCAGCGCCTCGACGTGGGCGGCGACTCGGCGCGCTACGAGCCGGCGATGCCCGGCGGCGAGCACCATCACCACCACCTGGTCTGCGACGCGTGCGGCCGCGTGACCCCGTTCCAGGACCCGCACCTCGAGCGCGCCATCCACCGGGCCGCCGAGCGCGTCGACTACCGCGTCGGCGACCACGACGTGATCCTGCGCGGCAGCTGCCCCGACTGCGCGGAGGGCTCCTCGCGCAAGGCGCGGGGCGCGCGCTCCTAGATCCCGCACTCCCGGGCGCCCAGCCCGGCGGCGATCGTCCGCGCGTTCGCGGCGAGCGCGTCCAGGTACGTCTCCGCGCCGCTGCCCTCCGGGCCCAGCCCGTCGGTCCACAGCTCGCCCCCCAGGCGAACGCCCGCCTCGTCGGCGATCGCGCGCTCCAGATCGGGGCTCATCCCGGCCTCGACGAAGACCGCCGGCACGCCCTCCTCGCGGATCAGGTCGACCAGGTCGGCAACCTGCGCCGCGGAGGGCTGGGCCTGGGTGGTGAGCGCGGGGAGCGCCGCGCCGACCACCTCGAGCCCGTAGTGCTGGGCGAAGTAGGCGAGCGAGTCGTGCGTCGTCACGAGCTTGCGCCGCTCCGGCGGGATGCGCTCGAAGCAGGCGGCGATGCGCCGGTCCAGGGCGGCGACGCGCGCGTCGTAGCGGCGCACGTTCGCGCGGTAGGCCCGCTCGCCCTCGGGGGCGAGCGCGATCAGCCGCTCGCGGATTCCCGCCACCGCCTGGCGAACCAGGTCGGGGTCGTGCCACCAGTGCGGGTCGAGATCGGCGTCCCCGCCGTGACCCCCGTGGTCGTCGTCCCCGCCGTGGCCGTCCGCGACGGGGATCGCGTCGGCGGCGCTGAACAGCGAGATCCGCGTCGCGTCGGTGCCCGCCGCGTCCGCCAGCTCGTCCATCCAGAGGTCGAGACCGCCCCCCGAGGTGATGATCAGATCGGCGTCGATCAGGGCCTCGGCGTCGGCCGGGCGTGGCTCGTAGTCGTGGGGATCGGCGTTCGGCGGCATGATCGCCTCGACCTCGGCGTGCTCGCCCGCCACGTTGCGCGCCAGGTCCGCGACGTAGGTGGTGCTCGTGACGATGCGGAGCTTGCCGTCCGAGCCCCGCTCGTCCTCGCCGCAGCCCGCGACGGCGGCGAGCGCGAGGCCCGCGAAAACCATACTGAGAATCGTTCGCATCACGCGGCCCTCGAATATACACGCGCCCCGGGCCGTCCCCGCCGGCGCCCCCTCACCCGAGCGAGGCGGATTTGTTCGGATATGTCGCACATATCCGCCTCGGTCCCCGAGGTGAGGCGGATCTGTTCGCCTATGCCGTACAAATCCGCCTCACTCGGGTTGGCGGGGCGGTGCGGGCTCGCGCGGCCTTTCGGGGGGCCGAGGTTGGCTGCGTGCGAAGATCCCTGGGGACAGCCTGCGATCGACAAGGAGGCCTCCTGGATGCGAGTTGGTATTGGCCTGCCGAACGCCGTGGCCGGAACGAGCGGGGCTGAGCTGCGCGACTGGGCGCGCGAGGCCGAGGCTGCGGGGTTCTCGACCCTCGGGACGATCGACCGGATCGTCTACGGCAACTACGACCCGCTGGTCGCGCTCGCGGCCGCCGCGGTGGTCACCGAGCGGATCAAGCTCGCCACGACCGTCGCGCTGGGCCCCGTCTTCGCGCCGGCCGCGCGGATCGCGAAGCAGTTCCTGAGCCTCGACGCGCTCGCCGGCGGCGGCCGGGCGGTGCTCGGGATCGCCCCGGGCGGGCGTCCCGACGACTACGAGGTCGCCGACGTGGCGATGAGCGAGCGCGGGCGCTGGATGGACCGCGCCGTCAAGCAGATCCGCGAGATCTGGGACGGGGTGGACGGCGGCGAGCAGATCGGCCCGCGGCCGGTCGGCGACGCCCGCCCGACGCTCCTCGTCGGTGGCTGGGTCGAGGCTTCCTACCGGCGCGCGGCGCAGTACGGCGACGGCTGGATCATGGGCGGCGGCTCGCCGGACCAGTTCCGCCAGGCCCTGGACGGGGTGCGCGATCACTGGGCGCGGGAGGGCCGCGAGGGCGAGCCGCAGACCGCGGCGCTCTCCTACTTCGCGCTCGGCCCCGACGGCGAGCGAGCCGCACAGGCCTACCTCGGCGACTACTACGCGTTCCTCGGCGAGGAGGCGGTGGGCGCGATCACCAGCGGAGCCGCGCGCGACGCGGACACCGTTCGCGCCTACATCGCCGGCTTCAAGGAGGCCGGGTGCGGCGAGCTGATCTTCTTCCCGTGCTCTAGCGACCCGGCGCAGGTGGGGATGCTGGCCGAGGCGGTGGGGCTGTAGCCGCCGGCTGCCAGCTCCCAGCTCCCAGCTGCCAGCTTCCCGGCGGGGAGACGGCTCCTCGGGCTTGAGGGCTGGCAGCTGGCAGCCAGCGCCTAGCCTTAGGCCGCCGAGGCTGCCGATGAGCGCTTACGAAGGATTGCCCGACACCAGGACGAGCCTGTGCGGCCTGACCGTCGACGGCGACGAGGTCTGGCTCATCCGGGGCATCTCGCAGAAGCTCTACCGCTGCCCGGCGTGCGGCGGCGCCGTGGAGATCGGCGCCGACCACGTGATCGTCCAGACCGTGCTGCGCCTCGGCGGAACCGAGCACCAGCACTGGCACCGTCGCTGCGTGGACGAGATCCTCATCTACCAGCTGCACAACCTGCGGCGCGTGAGCGCGCTCGAGTCGACCCGCGAGCGCCTGGAGCGCCGGGCGCAGCTGAAGCCGGGCCGGCGCCGCCGAAACCTGCGTAGGCGCTAGGCCCCGGGGCTGGCATCCGGCGGCTGGCCGCTATTTGCGCGCGAGCCACGCGAACCCCGCCGCCATCGCGGCGTTCGCTGCGCCGGCCAGCCACAGGGCCGCGCGCGAGCCCCGGCGCTCGAACGCGGGCGAGCGCGACCAGACGATGTCGGTCGCGAGCTCGGTGCCCCGCAGCCAGGCGAGCGCCCACCAGTCCTCGGGGCGGCCGCGTGCCGCGGCGAGGGCGTGGGCGGCGGCGAACGTGAACCAGATCGGCGCGCAGCGCCGGAAGAGGTGCTCGGCGTCCGGCGAGGGCTCCGCGTGCCCGAGCGCGGCGAGCGTCGCCCGGGGCGCGAACAGCGCGCCGCTTGCGAGCGCGACGTCGAACCCGATCATCACGCGATTGGTGAGCCGGAGCGCCTGCTCTGCGTTCACGGCCCGGGATCCAAACAGACCGCGCGCCGGCGTGAGCCGCGTCGCGCGCGAGCCGCGCCGGAAGGGAATCCGGGGGAGGGGGCGAAACAACCCGCCGTGAGCAAGACGGCGACTAAGACACGACCCACTTCGAACTCGACCCGATCGAGCGGCCGCCGCAACGGCACCAGCACCCGGCGGCCCCGCAAGCGCGACCCGAAGAGCCTCTCCGCGTTCATCACCGAGCGCTTCGACGAGTTCTCGCGCTCCCAGAAGGACGTGGCCCGCTACATCGTCGACCACCTCGACGAGGCCGCCTTCCAGACCGCCGAGGAGCTCGCCCGGCGCGCCAACACCTCGTCCTCGACGGTGGTGCGCTTCTCGCAGGCGCTCGGCTTCGAGGGCTACCCCGAGCTTCAGCAGGCCGCGATCGAGGAGTACCGCACCAAGGGGCCGAACGGCGGGCGCTCGGGCGGCGCGGCGCTCTTCGACTTCGACCACTCGGAGTTCGAGGCCTCGATCGCTGCCGACTACGACGACCTCGAGGACACCGCGCGGCGGCTCACCCCCGAGCAGGTGCAGGAGTGCGTCGCGGCCCTCGCGGGCGCGCAGCGCGTGCTCATCGTGGGCATGGACCAGCTCGCCTTCTTCGCGAGCTACCTGCGCCACCTGCTCGCGCTGCTCGACATCCGCGCCGAGGTCGTGGCGAGCCCGCGCCAGGAGTCGGTCGCGCGGCTCTCCCGCGTCGACGAGGACACGCTCGTGATCGCCTTCTCCGCGGGCAGCGCGCACCCGATGGTGATCCGCGCGCTCAAGCTCGCCCGTCACCGCGGCGCGCGCACGCTCGCGGTCACGGACGCGACCCTCTCGGAGGTCGCCGAGCACGCGGAGCTGATGATCTACTACTCCTCGAACAGCCCCTCCTTCCTGCAGTCCCACACCTCGCTGCTCGCCATCGTTCAGGCGCTGGCCTACGGGGTGTACGCGCGCGACAAGGCCGCGTTCAAGGACCGCATCCGCGCCTTCAAGCTCAAGTAGGGCGTCGCTTCTCCGCCGGCGGTCAGGCGAGCCAGCGGCTCGCCAGCCACCCCGGCACGGCGGCGACGCCCTCGCCGCGCGCGACGGCGCGCTGGCGCATCGCGCCGTTGCGCTCGGCGAGCCCGGCGGCGAGGTCGAGCTCGGCCTCGCAGCCGAGCTCGCGGGCGGTGTCCCGCAGCGCGGCGATGAGCTCGGCGATCCGCTCGCGGGTCGGCTTGCGCAGCCCGGTGTCGAGATCGGCGAGGGCGCCCTCGACCCCGTCGCGCGCCGCCCACCACCGGTTCTCGGCGATGGCCCAGCCGGGGTGGGTGGGGAGCTTCTCGCCCGCGTCGTGGCGCGCTCCGAGCCAGGCGACGAGCGCCTGCGCGAACGCGGCGACCGCAGCGGCCTCGCCCACCGTGGTCTGCGCGTCCGGCACGCGGATCTCGAGCGTCCCGAAGCCGGGGTGGGGACGGAGCTCCCACCACCAGCTGCCCGGGTCGGCGATCGCGCCCGCGTTGGCGGCCCAGGCGAGCGCCCGCGAGTACTGCGCCCAGGAGGCGAGCGCCGGCGGCACGCCCTGGCGGGGGAGCTGCTCGGAGATCTTCGGCCTGATCGAGGCGAGCCCGGTGTCGCGGCCCGCGTGAAACGGCGCGTTGGCGGCGAGCGCCGCGATCTCGGGCAGGTACGAGCGCAGGGCGTTGTAGACCGCGAGGGCGCGGTCCGCGTCCCCGGGGGCCACGTGGACCTGCAGGGCGAAGACGAGCTGGGTGCGTGCGATCGTCCCGAACTCGGCGGCGGTGCGGTCGTAGCGGGCGCCGCGGTTGAGCTCGCCATGGGCGGGGGCCGTGGGGTGGACGCCCGCGGCGGCGAGCGCGAACCGCCCGGCGAGCGCGGCCGCGAGGTCGCGCCGCGCCGCGCGCAGCTCCGCGGCTGCCTCCGCGACGCGCGCGCGGGGTCCGATCACGATCTCGAGCTGCGCGGCGGGGAGCTCGCGCGTGAAGCGCGGGTCGCCGCCGGTGAGCGCGAGCGCCTCCTCGGCGGCCGGGACGAGCTCGGCGGTGCCGGGGTCGAGCAGCATGAGCTCCTCCTCGAGGCCGAGCGTGTACGGCTCGGTCGCGTCGAAGGCGGCGCGCAGCTCGTCGGCGGTCGGTACGCTCGCCATGGTTCAGATTCGCGCCATGGGGAAGCAGGGGCGGCAGATGAGGCTGCTCACCGTACCCGGCGTGTTCGCGCCCCGCAGCGACAGCCGCATGCTGGCGCGCGAGGCCGCCGCGCGCGTCCGCCCGGGGGCGAGCGTGCTCGACCCCTTCACCGGCAGCGGGATCCTGGCGATCGCCGCGGCCCGGGCCGGAGCGGGTTCCGTCGTCGCCGTGGACGTCTCCCGGCGCGCGGTCGCCTGCGCCCGGCTGAACGCCCGCCTGAACGGCGTGCGGATCAGGGTGCTGCGCGGGGACATGTTCGAGCCGGTCGCGGGGATGCGCTTCGAAGCGATCGTCGCGAACCCGCCGTACGTCCCCGCGCTCTCCGACGCGCCTCCCCGCGGCGCGGGGCGGGCGTGGGAGGCGGGCCCCGACGGGCGCGCGCTCCTCGACCGGTTCTGCCGGGAGGCGCCCGCGCACCTGGCTCCCGGCGGCGAGCTGCTCCTGATCCACTCGTCGGTCGCCGATCCCGCGCGCAGCCGGGTGCTCCTCGAGCGGGAGGGGCTCGCGGTGCGCACGCTGGCCGCGCACCGGGGGCCGTTCGGCCCGATCCTCGCGGCGCGCGCCCGCGCGCTCGAGCGCCGCGGGCTGATCGCGTCCGGGCAGCGCGAGGAGGAGCTGGTCGTGATCGCGGCGGGGCGGCCATGAGCCCGGCGCGCGTGGTCCCGTACCGCGACGGGCCGTACCTCGTGCGCGGCGAGTTCGAGTTCGTCGACCAGGACGGGAACGTGATCGAGACGCGGCGCGGGACGATCGCGCTGTGCCGCTGCGGCGCCTCGCGCACCAAGCCCTTCTGCGACGGCACTCATAAGGCGATCGGCTTCAAGGCCCCCAGCGACGCGTCCGACCAGCCCCTGCGCCCCAAGCCGGACGGCGATCAGGCGTAGGCCGCCTTCGCCGCGGCCGGGGCGGGGTCGAGCAGCGACGTGCGCCCGGCCTCCCACGAGTCGAGGATGTGGGTGACGAAGCGCTTCTCCGTGTGGAGGAGGGCCTGGACGCCGAAGATGACGTCGGCGGCGAGCGCGGGCTCCTGCCGGGCGAGCCCGCCGGCGAGGTCGTGCGCCGCGATCTGCTCGTGCACGGAGTCGGCCTCGACATGCTCGTCGTAGAACTCGGTCGCCTCGGGCCCGTAGCCGAGGCGCCGCAGGCCGTTGCCGTAGCGGCGGTTGGGCTCAGGCGAGGTGATCTCGAAGCCCGCGAGGTGACCGACGAGCGCGCCGCGCCAGCGCCGGTGCAGGCTGAAGACCGAGATCAGGTTCACGGTGGCGAGCGTGGTGCCCGGCAGCAGGTGCACGTAGGCCCCGTAGGTCGTGTCGAGGCCGAGCGCGGCCATCGTCTTCGCGAAGAGCTGGGAGTGCATGCGCTCGAACTCCCCGCCACCGTACTCGTCGGCCTGGATCTCGACCATCGCCGCCTTGGCGCGCCCGCGCACGCGCGGCATCGCGAACGTGTGGGGGTCAGCCTCCTTGAGCTGGTAGGCCGAGCGGTGGATGACGAACTCGCGGAACTGCTCGAGCGTCGCGCGCTGCGCCACGTAGCGCGAGAGCGGCGGCGCGTCGTCGCGCTCGACGAGCTCGAAGATCGCGTCGCCGACCTCGCCGGGGTCGATCTCGCCCGCGGGCTCGATCTCCTCGCGAAGCTGGGCGAGCATGAGGCGCTCGAGCGCGAGCCGGAAGGCGATGACGCCCAGGTCCCACTCGGCCTCCGGGGGGACCCCGTCGATCCCGCCGTACATCAGCTCGTGGCAGAGGAAGAGGGCGAGCTGGAGGTCGTCGTCGCCGAGGGCGTCGTCGGCGCTGGCAGGCGCTGGGGGAGGGGCGCCGCCGCGCAGCGCCTCGCTGAGCGCGGCCGAGAGCGGGCCCCGTGGCTGCGGCAGTTGCATCGGCCGCCGATTACCCAGGCCGGTCGCGTGGGAATCGCGTCTGGTCATCGGGCGCGTGGGCCTGCGCGCCCCCGCGGACCGGCGGGCGTCTCGTATCCTTCGCCGTGATGAGCGAACGGGGCACATTCCGCGTCAAGCGCGGCCTGGCGGAGATGTTGAAGGGCGGCGTGATCATGGACGTCACGAACGCCGAGCAAGCGCGGATCGCGGAGGCGAGCGGCGCCGTAGCGGTGATGGCGCTCGAGCGCGTTCCCGCCGACATCCGCGCGGAGGGCGGCGTCGCCCGGATGGCCAGCCTCAAGGTGATCGAGGAGATCCAGAACGCGGTCACGATCCCCGTGATGGCCAAGGCGCGGATCGGCCACTTCGTCGAGGCGCAGGTCCTGCAGGCCATCGAGGTCGACTACGTCGACGAGTCGGAGGTGCTGACGCCCGCCGACGAGGCGAACCACATCGACAAGCACGCGTTCGAGGTCCCGTTCGTCTGCGGCGCGACCAACCTGGGCGAGGCGCTGCGCCGCATCGCCGAGGGCGCGGCGATGATCCGCTCGAAGGGCGAGGCCGGCACGGGCAACATCGTCGAGGCCGTGCGGCACCTGCGCGAGATCGTGGGCGGGATCCGCAGGCTGCAGAGCGCGCGCCGCGAGGAGCTGCCGTCGATCGCCAAGGAGTTTCAGGCCCCGCTCGAGATCGTGGAGGAGGTCGCGGAGACGGGCTGGCTGCCGGTGCCGCTGTTCTGCGCGGGCGGGATCGCGACGCCGGCTGACGCCGCGCTCACGATGCAGCTCGGCGCGGAGGGCAACTTCGTCGGCTCGGGCATCTTCAAGTCGAGCGACCCGGAGCGCCGCGCCCGGGCGATCGTCGAGGCGACGACGCACTACAAGGACCCGGAGCGCATCGCCGCCGCCTCGCGCGAGCTCGGCGAGGCGATGCGCGGCGACGACATCGCGCAGCTCGCCGCCGAGGGCGAGCTCCTCCAGCACCGCGGGGCGTAGGCCCTTGGGCGGCGCGGGTCCAGCGGTCCCGCCCGAGGTCGGCGCAGAGCGCCTGCGCGTCGGCGTCCTGGCGAGTCAGGGCGACTTCGCGGCGCACGTGCGCATGCTCGCCCAGCTCGGCGCCGAGAGCATGGAGGTGCGCACGCCCGAGCAGGTCGAGAGCCTGGACGCGCTCGTCATCCCCGGCGGGGAGTCGACGACGATCACGAAGGCGATCGAGCGCGACGGCCTGCGGCCCGCGATCGAGGCCCATCACGCCGCCGGCAAGCCGATCTTCGGCACCTGCGCGGGGATGATCGTGCTGGACCGCCTGCACCTGGGGCTGCTCGACGCGACGTGCCGGCGCAACGCGTTCGGGCGGCAGATCGCGAGCTTCGAGGCCGACCTCGAGGTCGAGGGCGTCGGCCCGGAGCCGATGCGGGCCGTCTTCATCCGGGCGCCGTGGATCGAGGAGCACGGCCCCGGCGTGGAGGTGCTGGCTCGCGTGGACGGGCATCCGGTGGTGGTTCGCGAGGGGCCCGTGCTGGCGGCGGCGTTCCACCCGGAGCTGACGGACGACTCGCGCCTGCACGCCCTGCTGATGGCGATGGCGAGCGGGCGCGGGGCGGGGTCGCCCGACGCGGGCGGCGAGAGGAAAGGAGCGAGCTAGTGAGGGACCCGCGCGTAGCCAACCTGGCGAGGATCCTCGTGCGCTACTCGACCCGCGTGGGCGAGGGCGACACCTGCCTGATCGAGGGCTCGGCGGCGGCGCAGCCGCTGATCGCGGCCGTCTACGAGGAGGTGCTGGAGGCGGGCGGCCACCCGGTGGTGGCGATGTCGTTTGAGGGGCAGGCGGCGTCCTTCTTCGAGCGCGCCAACGACGCGCAGCTCGAGTGGATCTCCCCGCTCGCCGAGTGGGGCGCCGAGCAGGCCGACTGCCGGATCGCGATCGGGGCCGACACCAACACCCGCGAGCTCTCCGGGGTCCCGCCGGAGCGCCAGACGAAGCGCCAGGCGGCGACGCGACGCCTCATGCAGCGCACGATGGAGCGCTCGGCCGAGGGCACGCACCGCTGGGTCTACACGATCTTCCCGACCAACGCCTACGCCTCGGACGCCGAGATGAGCCTGCGGCAGTTCGAGGACTTCTACTTCGGCGCCTGTCTCGCGGACGAGGCCGACCCGCTCGCCGCCTGGGAGCGCGCCTCCGCCGAGACGCGCCGGCTCGCCGAGCGCGTGCAGGGCGCGAGCGAGATCCGCATCACCGGGCCCGGGACCGACATCCGGCTCGGCGTCGAGGGCCGCACGTTCATCCCGTGCTTCGGCGACCGTAACATGCCCGACGGCGAGTTCTTCACCGGCCCGGTCGAGGACTCGGTCGAGGGCGAGGTCACCTTCCACCTGCCCGCGATGGTCGGCGGGCGCGAGGTGGCGGGCGTGCGCATGCGGTTCGAGGGCGGCAAGGTCGTCGACGCGACCGCCGAGCGCGGCGAGCAGTACCTGATCGAGCTCCTCGACACCGACGAGGGGGCGCGCCGCCTGGGCGAGCTCGGCATCGGCACGAACTACCGCATCGACCGGGGCACGCGCGACGTCCTGCTCGACGAGAAGATCGGCGGCACCGTCCACATGGCCGTGGGCGCGAGCTATCCCGAGAGCGGCGGGCGCAACGAGTCGGCGGTCCACACCGACCTCGTCTGCGACCTGCGCCGCGGCGGCCGCATCGAGGCCGACGGCGAGCTCATCCAGGAAAACGGTCGCTTCGTGGTCTGAAGCGCCCAGGGCCCGACCCCCGGGACTGCCCGACCCCGAATCTACAAGTCGCCCGCCAACCCGAGTGAGGCGGATTTGTGCGGCATATCCGAACAAATCCGCATCACCTGGAGGACTGAGGCGGATATGTGCGGCATAGGCGAATAAATCCGCCTCACTCGGGTTCCGCGTGCGCTTTGGTTTCGCGTGCGCTTTGGGGCGCGTGCGGCCCGGCTGCGAACGCTAAAGAGGACCGCGATCCGGGTCCCCTCCATGGGATCGCGGTCCTCTTTCGGCATCCCCACATGTGTCGGTGAACGACCCCTGGCGCAGCGCCGGTGTCATCCACGCGCAAACACAAAACACCACTGGGGCGCGGAAGTTGCGCTGTCGGTTGCGCTCGTAGAATCAACCGCCATGGCCGGACATTCCAAGTGGGCGTCGATCAAGCACAAGAAGGCTGCGACCGACGCGAAGCGGGGGCAGCTCTTCACCAAGCTCGCGCGCGCGATCACCGTCGCCGCGCGTGACGGCGGCGGCGACCCCGCCGCGAACTACGCGCTCGCCGCCGCGATCGAGAAGGCGAAGAGCTTCTCGATGCCCAAGGAGAACATCCAGCGGGCCATCGAGCGCGGCACGGGCGGCGGCGAGGCCGGTGCGATCGAGCACGTTGTGTACGAGGGCTACGGGCCCGGTGGCGCGGCGGTGCTCGTGGACGCGCTCACCGACAACCGCAACCGGACCGGCGCCGAGATGCGCCACACTTTCGACCGCAACGGCGGCAGCCTGGGCGAGCCCGGGTCCGTGGCCTGGCAGTTCGAGAAGAAGGGCGTGGTGCTGGTCGACGGCTCCCGCTACGGCGAGGACGACGTGATCGCCGCGATCGACGCCGGCGCCGACGACGTGGTCGAGGACGGCGACTCGCTGAAGATCACCTGCGAGCCCGCCGTGCTCTCCGACGTGCGCGCCGCGCTCGAGGAGAGCGGGGTGGAGATCCAGTCGGCCGAGCTCACGATGGAGCCCAAGACCACGGTCGAGGTGACCGACCCCAACGAGGCCCGCCGCCTGATGAAGCTGATCGAGGCGCTCGACGACCACGACGACGTGGACACGGTCCACGCCAACTTCGACATCCCGGCCGAGCTGCTCGAGGAAGCGGCGGCCTGAGCGCCGCGCCACGGGGAGCCGCGGCCCCCGTCGTCCGGTTCCGCCCGACCCGGTGCGGCGCATTTCGGGGAGGCATCCGGGCCCGCGGCCAGAATCAGTCCCCGTGAAGGTCGTGATGGGCATCGACCCCGGCGTCGCCAGCACCGGGTTCGGAGTGGTGCGCTTCGACGGCGGGCGCATGTCCGCGCTCGACGGCGGGGTGATCGAGACCCCCGCCGCCCTCGATCCCGGCAGCAGGCTCGCGCGCATCCACGGCGCCGTCAGCGATCTGCTCGACCGGCACGAGCCTGACTCAGTGGCGCTCGAGGACATCTACTTCGGCCGGAACGTGCGCTCCGCGGTCGCCGTCGGCCAGGCGCGCGGCGTGGTGATGCTGGCCGCCGCACAGGCCGGACTCGAGTGCTTCGACTACACGCCCCAGGCGGTGAAGATGGCCGTCTGCGGGACGGGCGGGGCCTCCAAGGCGCAGGTGCAGCGCATGGTCGGCGCCCTGCTCGGGCTCGAGGGCCCGCCCAGCTCTGACCACGCGGCCGACGCGCTCGCGGTGGCGATCTGCCACGGCAACCGCGCCGCGTTCGAGCTGGCCGCCGGCGCCTCGCAGCAGGCTTCCCAGGCCCAGGCCGCGGGGGTGGCTCCGTGATCGCCTCGATCCGCGGCGAGGTCCTGGTGCGCCGGCCCGACCACGTCGTCGTCGAGACGGGCGGGGTGGGCTACCGGCTCGCGGTTTCGGCCGAGACGCTCAAGGCGGTGCCCGCGCACGGCAAGCAGGTGACCCTGCACGCGCACATGGTCGTGCGCGACGACTCGATCTCCCTCTACGGGTTCGCCAGCGAGGAGGAGCGCGACCTGTTCCTCCACCTCAACTCGGTCTCGGGCGTGGGCCCGAAGGTGGCGCTGGCCATCCTCTCGACCGGCACGCCGCGCGAGCTGCTGCGCGCGATCGCGACCGGCGACGCGAAGCGCTTCCAGGCGGCGCCCGGGGTCGGCAAGCGCACGGCCGAGCGCCTGATCGTGGAGTTGCGCGAGCGCGTCGCGAGCGAGCTCGACGCCGAGCCGGTGGCCGCGGTCGGCGGCGGCGCCGACGAGGACCCGCGCCTGCTCGCGCGCGAGGGCCTGGTCGGGCTCGGCTACTCCCTGCTCGAGGCGGAGAAGCTGCTCGCGGACGTCGAGGGAGAGACCCCCGAGGAGATGATCAGCAGCGCCCTGCGGCGGGCCGCTGAGGCGAGCGGAGCGAAGCGATCGTGAGCGAGCGCAACCCGGACATCGTCCCCGACCCGAGCATCGAGGCCGCGGCCGCGGAGGCGCCGGTGCGGCGCGCCGAGCCGATGGCCGCTGCGCGCGCGGGCGGCGACGACGACCTCGACCGCTCGCTGCGGCCCGCCCGGCTGGCCGACTTCGTCGCCCAGGAGCAGGTCACGACCCAGCTCGGGATCTTCATCGAGGCCGCCCGGCGGCGCGGGGAGCCGCTCGACCACGTCCTGCTCGCCGGGCCGCCCGGGCTCGGCAAGACCTCGCTGGCGCACATCATCGCTGCCGAGCTCGACGCGCCGCTCGTGCAGACCGCGGCGCCCGCGCTCGAGCGCAAGGCCGACATCGCCGCGTTCCTCACCGCGCTCGAGCCGAACTCGGTGTTCTTCATCGACGAGATCCACCGGCTCAACCCGGCGATCGAGGAGACGCTCTACCCGGCGATGGAGGACCGCCGCCTGCCGGTGGTGCTCGGCCAGGGCGCGGGCGCGCGCACGGTGACGCTCGACCTGCCGCCGTTCACGCTCGTGGGCGCGACCACGCGCGCCGGGCTGCTCTCCAAGCCCCTGCACGACCGCTTCGGCGTCACGCACCGACTCGAGCACTACGACACGGTGGACCTCGCCCGGATCGTCAGGCGCTCTGCGAGGATCCTCGGGGTCGAGATCGACGAGGGTGGCGAGCTCGCGATCGCCTCGCGCTCGCGCGGCACGCCGCGGGTCGCGAACCGGCTGCTCAAGCGCGTGCGCGACTTCGCGGAGGTCAAGGCGAGCGGCGTGATCACCGTCGAGATCGCCGAGGAGGCGCTCAGCATGCTCGAGGTCGACGAGGCGGGCCTGGACCGCCACGACCGCCTCATCCTCGACACGATCGCGACCAAGTTCGGCGGCGGGCCGGTGGGCCTCTCGACGCTCTGCGCCGCGATCGACGAGGAGCCCGACACGATCGAGGACGTGTACGAGCCCTACCTGCTGCAGCAGGGGCTGATCAAGCGCACGCCCCGCGGGCGGGTGCTCACCGAGCGCGGCTTCGCGCACCTCGGCCTGCCGGTGCCCGAGGGCGCCGCGACGCTGTTCTAGAACGCGGCCGTCCGCGCTCAGCCCAGGTCGGGCAGCTTCTTGCGGAGTACCGGCGCCAGCGTGCGCGAGAACGTGGCGGTCAGGTGGTTGCTGCCGCGGTACGTGACGGCGTTGCCGATCACCGCGCGGCAGATCCCCTTGGCGCAGAGCACGTCGGTGATCTCGACGAGCTTCACGCCCGCCACGCGCCTGGCGGCGCGCCGGTCGAAGGCGTCGGTGTTGCGGCGCTCATCGATCCGGAACGCGCACTCGTCCAGCGAGTCCAGGTTCTCGCTCACGCAGTCGGAGACGTCGAACGGCGCGTGCGGGACGTCCCCGATCACGACCACGCGCTCGCTGCTCTCGGCGAGGCGCCTGAGCGTTCGTGTGAACGCCGCCTCGCGGGCGCGCCCGTTCTCGTCGCCCTCCAGGCGCTCGTCGTCCTCGACCACCGTGTAGAAGCTCGCGGTCGAGACGATCGTCAGGTCCGGCTTCTCCTTCGCGATCCGCTCGAGAGCGTGCTCGCGCCACTCGTCGCATTCGGTGTAGGGGCGGCCGAGGCGCCCGTTCCAGACCGTCGCGTCCCCAGGCGCGCACCCCATCTTCGTGAGCCCGACGATCCGCCAGTCCTCGCGCTCGCCGATCCGCTCGACCGCGGGGAAGAAGTGCGCCGCGTGGGAGTCGCCGAAGAGGGCGACGGTCGCGGTGGGCCGCTTGGGGCCGTACGTGCACTCGGGCGACTCGACCACCTCGCGCGCCACCAGGCAGCCGTCGTCGGTGAGCCGGCCGCGGTCGTTGCTCGCCCTGAGCGGGTCCGGCCGCAGGGCGTGTGCCTGCTTCTGGGGCTCGGCCTGATAGGCGAGCGCTGCGGCGCCCTCGACCTCCTCGGGGTCGAGGACGTCGACCTGGGGCTGGGCCCTGACCAGGACGAGCGCGGCGATCACTCCCGCGACGGCGCAGCCCGCGCCCAGGGCGAGCGAGCGGCGCGGCACCGCGGCCAGGCGCTTGGAGTGCGTGAACGGGTACTCGACGGTGTGGTACGAGACCGCGGCGAGCGCGATCGCGACGGCGATCGCGATCCCTGCCTGCCAGGGCGAGAGCGGTCCCCAGAGCTCCGTCGCGAAGATCAGGACCGGCCAGTGCCACAGGTAGGTGCTGTACGAGATCCGGCCGAAGTAGCGGACCGGGGGCGAGGCCAAAATGCGCAGCGGTCCGACCATGTGCCCGCTGGTGCCCGCGAAGACGATCGCGGCGGTGCCGAGCACGGGCATGAGTGCCGCGACGCCGGGATACGGGGTGGCGTCCGAGTAGAGCAGCGTCGCCAGCGCGATCGCTCCGAGGCCGAGCCCGGCTATGCAGGCCGCGGCCCAGCGGCCCACCACCGGCAGCGCGACGAGCGCCATGACCGCCCCGATGCCGAGCTCCCAGGCGCGCGTGAAGGTCGAGAAGTAGGCCTGGTTCGGGGCCTCCTGCGTGTAGATGACGCTGTAGGCGAACGATGCCGCCGTCACGAGCACGGCGACGATGAGCACGGCCCTGCGGCTGATGCCGGCGACCCGCCCGAGGAGCATCGTCGCGGCCAGCAGGAGCAGGGGCCAGACGAAGTAGAACTGCTCCTCGACGCCAAGCGACCAGTAGTGCTGCAGCGGGCTCGTCTCGGTGATCGGCGCGAAGTAGTCGGCCGCCTGCGCTGTGAACCGCCAGTTGGCGAAGTACAGGGAGGAGGCGATCGCGTCGCCCGAGACGGTCAGCTGGCGCGCGGGCGGCAGGATCAGCAGCGCGAGGATCACCGTCGCACCGACCACCAGGGTCGCCATCGGCAACAGCCGGCGCGCGCGGCGCGCGTAGAAGTTCACGAGGTCGATCGTGCCCCGCTTCTCGACCTCCCGCATGAGCAGGCCGGTGATCAGGAAGCCGGAGATCACGTAGAACATGTCGACGCCGACGTAGCCGCCCGCCGCGACGGCGACGCCGCCGTGCGCGAGCAGCGCGCAGCTCATCGCGACCGCGCGCACGCCCTCGATGTCCGGGCGGAAGCCGCCGCGCCAGATAACGCGCTTTTCGCTTGTCCCTTGCCGGTCCACGGTGCTGGCTTGGACGCGAGCCGTCAGGGGGCTCGCCGGACCCCACGAAAACGCGCGCCGCTGGGCGCGCTCAGTCCCGCCAAGCGAGGCTACCCAGGTTTGCATCAGCGTTGGATGAAGACTTCTTAAGAACTTCCCGCCCGGCCCACTCACTAACCTCCCGTGCCCCATGCGCCCACGCCGACAAGCGCTCGGCCGGCCGCTCCTCATCGCCGTTTTCGCGCTGGTCGCCACGCTCCTAGCCGCCTGCGGCGGAGGCGGAGGCGATGACGAGCCGCCGTTCGTCCCGGCATCGCCGAACCGGCCGAACATCGTGTTCCTGCTGACCGACGACCAGGAGTACGAGTCGATGGCCGTGATGCCGCGTACCCGCCGCCTGCTGGGCCGCGCGGGCATCACCTTCGAAAACGCGTTCATCACCTACCCGCTCTGCTGCCGGTCGCGGGCGACGTTCCTCACGGGCCAGCTCGCGCACAACAACGGCGTGATCGACAACCGCGCGCCGGACGGCGGCTACTCGGCGCTCGACCACTCGGAGACGCTGCCGGTCTGGCTTCGGCGCGCGGGCTACCTCACCGCCCACTTCGGCAAGTACCTGAACGACTACATGCGGGAGGACGGCGTGCCGCCCGGCTGGCATCGCTGGTTCGGGATGGCCGAGCCCGCCGCGCGCTACTTCAAGGCGACCTTCGTCGACGATGGCGAGATCGTGCGGACCGGCACCGACCCGGCCGAGTATTCGACGGACCTGATGACCGACAAGGCGGTCGAGTTCATAAAGAGCGACGAGGCGGCGTCGGCGCCCTTCTACCTGTCGCTCGGCTACGTGGCGCCGCACGTCGGCAAGTCGTTCAGGACGACCGACCACTGCACCGACAAGGGGCCGGAGCCCGCGCCGCGCCATCTGGGCCGCTTCCTCGGGCGCCAGATCCCGCGCTGGCCCAGCTTCAACGAGGACGACGTTTCCGACAAGCCGAGCTTCATCCGCGAGACGCCGAAGGTCCTCGGCGAGACCCTGCGGGAGAAGACCGACAAGTACCAGTGCAGGCTCGAGACGCTGCTCGCGGTCGACGAGTCCGTCGCCCGGATCGTGCGCGCGCTGCGCGAGGCGGGCGAGCTCGACAACACCTACATCTTCTTCATCTCCGACAACGGGTTCGTGCAGGGCCAGCACCGGCTCAAGGGCGGCAAGGCGGTGCCGTACGAGGAGTCGATCCGGGTGCCGATGCTCGTGCGCGGCCCCGGCTTGCCGCGCGGCGTGACCTCGCGTGAGCTGGTCGCGAACGTCGACTTCGTGCCCACGATGCTCGCGATCGCGCGCGGCGAGGCCACGCTGCCCCAGGACGGGGAGTCGCTGTTGCCTGTCTTCGCCCATCCCGAGCGCGTCACCGGGCGCGCGATCCCGATCGAGTCGTTCCGGGACGACGGCTTCCGCGGCGTGCGCACCGACCGCTACGCGTACGCGGAGCGGACCGCGACGGGCGAGGTCGAGATGTACGACCTGCGCGCCGACCCATACCAGCTCGAGAGCGTCCACGACGACCCGCGCTACGAGCGCGCCCGCGCCGCGCTCGCCGAGCTCACCGAGGCGCTCGCCGAGTGCGAGGGCGCGGCCTGCGTGGCGCGGCCGCGCCTCGAGCTGGGCGTCGCCCGCCGCCCCGCGGGCGGGGGCGCGTGCGGCCCGGGGCGGGCGGAGGTCGCGCTCGCCGGGGAGGACGCAGGCGAGGTCGAGCGGGTCCGCGCCTGGGTCGGCGACCGGCGCCTCGCAGCGGCCGGCGGCGAGACCGTGGTCGCGCCCGTCCCGGCTCGCACCAGGGCGCGCGTGCGCGTGCGGGCCGGGCTCGTCGACGGCCGGTTGATCGACCTGCAGGGTCGCGTGCCGCGCTGCGCCCGCGGCTAGGAACCACCTCAGGGGAGGCCGAGGGGCGCCGTGGGCGAGATCATCCTCATCACCGGGCTCTTGACGACGCTCGCTCTGGCGGCGTCCCTGCTCGCCGGGCGCCTGCGCGTGCCCGCGCTCCTCCTGTTCCTCGCGATCGGGATGGCGATCGGCTCGGACGGGTTCGGGTTCGTGGACTTCGCCGACTACGAGCTCGCGCGCGACGTGGGGATCGTGGCGCTCGCGCTGATCATCTTCGAGGGCGGGCTCACGACCAACGCGGAGTCCCTGCGTTCGGTCGCGGGCACGGCCGCGCTGCTGTCGGTCGGCGGCACGCTGCTGACCGCGGTTATCACCGGCGCGGCCGCGATCCTGCTCTTCGACCTGCCGACGCTCGAGGGGATGCTGCTCGGCGGCATCATCGCCTCGACCGACGCCGCGGCCGTGTTCGCCGTGATGCGCGGCTCGGCGCTTCCGCCACGCACCCAGCACATGCTCGAGGGCGAGGCGGCGAGCAACGACCCGGTCGCGATCCTGCTCGTGATCGGGTTCATCGAGTGGATCCAGCAGCCCGACTACGGGGCGCTGGACATGCTCTGGCTGTTCGTCAAGCAGCTCGGCCTGGGGGCCGTGGTCGGGGTCGCGGTCGGCATCCTCGCCGTGCGGCTCCTGCGGCGGATCGACCTACCGACGATCGGGCTCTACCCGGTCGCATCGCTCGCGGTAGCAGCGATCGCGTTCGGCATCCCCGACGTGCTCGGGGGCTCCGGCTTCCTCGCCGTGTACGCCGCGGGGCTCGTGCTGGGCTCATCGCCGATCCCGGCGAAGCGCACGGTCAGCGCCTTCCACACAGGCCTCGCGTGGCTCGCGCAGCTCTCGATGTTCTTCACCCTGGGCCTGCTCGTCTTCCCGTCGCACCTTGGCGACGTCGCGGTGGAGGGCACGCTGCTCGCCCTCGTGCTCGCCTTCGTCGCGCGGCCCGTGGCCGTGGCGATCACCACGGCCTTCGGGCCGCTCTCGGCGCGGGAGCGGCTCCTGGTCGGCTGGGCCGGGCTCCGCGGCGCCGTCCCCGTCGTGCTCGCCACGTTCCCGGTGATCGCGGGCATCCCGGACAGCCTCGAGTTCTTCAACATCATCTTCTTCGCGGTCGTCTTCTCGCTGCTCTTGCAGGGGCCCACGTTCGAGCCGCTCGCCCGGCGCCTCGGCCTCACGGTGGAGGCGCCGCCGCTGCCCGACCCGATCGCCGAGATCGGCTCCTCGCGGCGTCTGGGCGCTGAGGTCGTGGAGTACGAGGTGGGCCCGCAGGACGCCGCGGCCGGCGCGCGCGTGCGCGACCTGGGGCTGCCGCGCGAGGCGGTCGTGAGCGTGATCGTGCGCGACGGCAACGCGCTGCCGCCGCGCGGGTCGATGCGGCTGCTGGCGGGGGACCACCTGCACATCCTCGTGCGCCGCGAGGCCTCCGCCGAGCTCGCCGACCTCGTGGAGCGCTGGCGCCGGGGCCCGCTGGGCCCACCGCCGCGCCCGCCGCGCGTGGTCCGCGGCGTGGCGCCGGTGTTCACGATCAAGCCCTTCTCCGAGGAGGTCGTGGACGGCGAGATGACGCGCCCGGAGCGGGTGGTGGGCGAGCCCGTCGTCGCCCGCCTGCGGATCCGGCGCGACCAGCCCGGGGCGCTCGTGCGGCTCGCCGACGGACGCTACGCCGTGGTGGGGCCGATCGTCATGGTCGGCGCGCGCGACGACCTCGCGAACTACGCGCGGCGGCGAGCCCGGGCCGCGGACAGCGACGAGCGCGCCTGGCTGCAGACCGTCGTCGGCGCCCTGGCGGCCGACACGTTCAGCTAGCAGGCAGCGCCGCTGGCGCCATCGCTAGGCTTTCGGGCGTGCCCTTCTTCATCTGTCCAAGTTGTGGCAACAGGGAGCTGAGCAACTCGCGGACCGCGGGGTTCTCGAACCGTCCCAAGGGCTGCTCGAAGTGCGGCTTCGGCTTCCTGTTCGAGTTGCTCGATGACTACTACCCGGCGCCCGACGCGGCCTTCTTCACGTGCGACAAGGAGGGCCGCGTGCTGGACGTGGGGCGTGGCGGCTTCGAGCTCACAGGGCTCAAGGACGAGGACGTGATCGGTCGCCCGATCAAGGAGGTCCTCGGGCTCGAGTGGAAGGACCAGGGCGACGGAGGCGAGGAAGCCGACATCGACGGCGACGGCGTCACCGACCCCATCGAGACCACCCTGGAGTGGGGGGTGAGGTCGCTCGGCAAGCGGGTGACCGTCAACGCCGAGGGCGATCTGCCGGCCGAGGCGGTCGCGGATGTCTTTCCCGCCTATGACGACGATGGCGGACTCCTCTTGGTTCTCACGCCGCAGTAGGGTGCGCCGCATGCTCCTTTTGACGCCGCTCGCCGGGGAAGCGAGCTAGACCAAGATGGGCAGCCGCCGTTTCAGCACGATCGTGCTCGCGCTCGTCCTCCTGCTCCTGGCGGGCTCGGCGTGGGCGATCAAGAACAAGCCGACCGTGCTCGGCCTCGACCTGCAGGGCGGGACCGAGCTGATCTACGAGGCGATCCCGACTCCGAAGAACCCGGAGATCGACAACGACGACATGGAGCGGGCGATCGAGATCGTCCGCAACCGCGTCGACGCATTCGGCGTCGCCGAACCCGAGATCGCCCAGGTCGGCGCGACGCAGATCTCGATCGCGCTCCCGAACGTCGACAACGCAGACGACGCGATCGCGCAGGTCGGCCACACCGCTCAGCTCTACTTCTACGACTTCGAGGGCGGCCCCGAGGACGACGTGTCCAACGTCATCCCGCGCGACGAGGACGTGCAGAACCCCGGCTCGCGGCCCTACATGCGCCTCTGGGACGCGGTGCAGGACGCGTCCAAGCGCGAGCCCGAGTGCTACCAGAACCTCTGCACGACGAACGGGCCTACCTACTACCTCTTCAACAAGCAGACCCTTGAGCTGATGGCGGGCCCGACCGAGCGCCGGGAGGACCTGTTCCTCGAGTGGGACGGCGAGCAGCCCGAGAACTCGGTCGTCAAGGAGGTCCCGCAGGGCACGGTCGTGGTCCGGGCCGAGCCGGGCACCGACAACCCCGAGACCGAGGAGGTCGACGAGTCCGACTCGGCGCGCGGCTGGTTCGTGCTGCGCGACCGCCCGGAGCTCTCCGGCGACGAGATCCGCAACCCGGAGCAGAACTACGACCAGTTCAACCAGCCGGTCGTCACCTTCGAGTTCACGGACGAGGGGCGCGAGGCGTTCAAGCGAGTCACCGAGCGCATCGCGATGCGCGGCGCGTCCGACGCCCCGCCCGGGCTGTGCGCGACCGCTCCCGACCAGGCGCCCGGGTACTCGGGCACCTTCGCCGTGGTGCTCGACGGCGAGATCCAGTCGCGCCCGATCATCGACTTCTGCGAGAACCCGCGCGGCATCGACGGGCGCACCGGCGCGCAGATCTCCGGCCTCGACTCGCTGAAGGAGGCCCAGGACCTCGCCACGGTGCTGCGGATCGGCGCCCTGCCGGTGAAGCTCCAGCTGATCTCCGAGTCGCAGGTCTCGGCGACGCTCGGCCAGCAGGCGCTCGACGAGGGCCTCGTCGCCGGCCTCGTCGGCCTCGCGCTGGTCCTGATCTTCCTCGTCGTCTACTACCGCTTCCTGGGCGTGGTCGCGGGCCTCGGCCTGCTCGTCTACGCGCTCTACTTCCTGGCGCTGATCAAGGTCATCCCGATCACGATGACCCTGCCGGGCATCGCCGGCACGATCCTCACGATCGGCGTCGCCGCCGACTCGAACATCGTCATCTTCGAGCGCATCAAGGAGGAGGTGCGCAAGGGCCGGTCGCTGATCTCGGCGATCGCGGTCGGCTACCGGCGCGGCATCGCGACCATCCTCGACGCGAACGTGATCATCCTGATCACGTCGTTCATCCTCTTCGTGCTCGCCACCGCGGGCGTGAAGGGCTTCGCGTTCACGCTCGGCGTCGGCACGGTCGTCGCGCTGTTCACCGCGGTCCTCTTCACGCAGGCCATCCTGGCCGTCCTGGGCCGCTCCAAGTTCCTGCGCTCGCCGCGCTTCCTCGGCGCCAGCGAGGAGCAGAAGATCCGCTGGAACATCGACTTCACCGGCGCCAGCAAGTGGTTCTTCTCGATCTCCGGCGTGATCCTGCTGGTCGGTGCGATCGCGTTCGCGACCAAGCAGTTCAACCTCGGCATCGACTTCGAGTCGGGGTCGCGCATCACCGCGGGCCTCGCGGAGGAGGCGACGGTCGAGGAGGTGCGCGACGCGCTCATGGACGCCGGCATCCCGGGGATCGACTCAGCGAAGATCCAGATCGTCGAGGGCGAGGGCCTGGGTGAGACCGGCGTCCAGATCCAGGCGCCGCTCGACCCCGACCAGGCCGCTGAGGTGCGCCCGGCGCTCGAGGAGGCCTTCGGGCTCGCCGGCGCCGAGGGCGGCGAGGAGGCCTACGAGTCGACCACGGTCGGCCCGACCTTCGGCGCGCAGATCGCCAAGAGCGCGGGCTGGGCGATCGGGTTCGCGCTGCTCGTGATCTGCATCTACGTGGCGATCCGGTTCGAGGCGAAGTACGCCGTGCCCGTGCTGATCGCCCTCATCCACGACATCCTGCTGACGATGGGCGTGTACGCGCTCGTGGACCGGGAGGTGACGAGCGCGACCGTCGCCGCGCTGCTCACCATCCTCGGCCTGTCGATGTACGACACGATCATCGTCTTCGACCGGATCCGGGAGAACGTGCCGCGCATGCCGCGCGCCGCCTTCTCGCAGATCGTCAACCGCTCGATGAGCGAGATCCTCACCCGGACGATCATCACCGGCCTCTCGACGGTGTTCGTGCTGGCGGCCCTGCTCGTCTTCGGCGGCGAGACGCTGCGCGACTTCGCGTTTGCGATGTTGATCGGCACGGCCTCGGGCTTCTACTCGTCGATCTTCATCGCGACGCCAGTGCTCACGCACTGGAAGGAGCGCGAGCACGCCTACCGCGTGCGCCGCGCCCAGATCGAGGAGGCCATGGGCTACGTCCCCGTGTTCCCCGAGGACAACGTCGTCGCCAAGCTGGAGGATGAGGAGGGCGCCTCCGCCGGTGGCCGCGGCCCGGTCGAGCCGGGCGACGGCGGCGCCGCGAGCGAGGCGGCGCCGGCGTCCGGCGCCGCGGCGGTTGGCGTCGCGGAGCGCGAGGAGGATTCCGGCCGGGGCCCGGGCGGCTCCGGCGACGAGGGCGGCGCGGGCACCGGCCCGGCGGCAGAGCTCAGCCCCGCCTCGCGCGCCGCCGCCGAGCGCGCGGCCAAGCGGCGCGCCCAGCGCAAGCGCCGGCGCAGGCACGGCAGGAACAGGTGACGAGCGGGAGGTGATGTGCTGATGGCGGTCTTGGTCTGGATCTCGACGGCGGTTGCGGTCTGGCACTTCACCGTGCTCGTCCCCGACCGGTTCTGGGGTGGGATCGCGGGCGCGCTGTTCGGCGCCCTAGTCGGCGGCCTGATCTCGGGCGCTGCGTTCCAGGCGGCCCTCGGCCTGAGCCTGGGCGAGACGAGCCTGGCTACCGTCCTCTACACGCTGCCGGGCTGCCTCCTCGGCTGCGCCGCGGTCTACGCCTACGGCGTGCGCCACGAGGAAGAGATCCAGATCTAGCGCGGCCGCGCTCCTCCCGGGCGGTGCGAGCCCCGGGCGCGGGTCGGCTTGGATTCAGGGATTTCCCGGATACCGCGGCCGCGCGCCGTCGGCGATTCTCGCTGCTCATGAGGTTCGTGCGTGCCAGCGTGCCGCTGGCTCTTCTCGCTGTGCTCTTGATCCCCTCGAGCGCAGGGGCGATCACGCGGATCACCGGGGAAACAGACCGCTTCAGCCCTGACGACTCCGAGCAGATCACCATCGAGGGCGATGCCGAGGCGGCCGACATCGAGGTCGCGTACTTCGAGGACCATCCGACGGGATCGGCCACGATCGGCCGCCCAGTGCTGCGGTTTCGTAGCCGCAACGGTTCCGAGCTCGTCTCGCGCGGCACGTGCGTGCCGCTGGTGCAGCAGACAGGACTCCGGCTGATCGTCCTCTGCCCCGTGGGCTTCGACGGGAGGATCGAGGAGATCAATGGCGACCTGGGCGGGGGCAACGACGTGCTCGAGGTGATCGGCGCCCAGGCTGAGCTTCCGAGGCTGCGCATCAGCGGCGGCCCGGGGGCCGACCGCATCACCGGCGGGCCCGACCGCGACATCATCGCCGGAGGTGGCGGAGCCGACGAGCTCTCGGGCAGCGGCGGCAACGACCAGCTCTCCGGAGGCCCGGGCAACGACATCCTGCGCGGCGACGCGGGCAACGAGACGTTCGTGACCGAGCCCGGCGCTGACGCCTTCCACGGCGGCCCCGGGCGCGACACCCTCTCGTACCAGGACGCGAGCGGACCCGTCACGGTGACCCTCGACGGCGCCGCGAACGACGGCACCGGCGGAGGCTCCGAGGGCGACAACGTCGGCGGGACCCTCGAGGTCATCGTCGGCACCTCGGGCCCGGATTCGCTCACCGGGGGGCCGAACGCGGACGAGCTGCGCGGCGGGGCCGGTGACGACGAGCTGAACGGGCTGGGCGGCGACGACGTCCTGCAGCCGGGCACCGGCAACGACGCGGTGAGGGGGGCGCGGGAAGCGACACCGCCTCCTACGCTGACCGTACAGCGAGCGTGACGGCGAGCCTGGTCAGCGGGGCCGGGGGCTCCGCCGGTGAGAGCGACCTGTTCACCGGGATCGAGAACCTGCGTGGCGGCGCGGGCGACGACGAGCTCGAGGGCAGTACGGCCGCGAACGTCCTCGAGGGCGGCGCGGGGGCCGACCAGCTCCGCGGGCTCGCCGGAAACGACGTGCTGGACGGCGGCCCGGGCGCCACGGCGGCCGATGCGCTGGACGGCGGGCCCGGCATCGACGAGGCGAGCTACGCAGCCCGCAACGACGCGGTGCGCGTGGACCTCGGCGGTGGGACGAGCGGCGCGGGCAACGGCGCCGAGGGTGACGTGCTGACGTCGGTGGAGCGGGCGCGAGGCGGCAGCGGGGACGACGAGATCCTCGGTTCGGCCACGAACAACGTCCTCGCCGGCGGGCCGGGGGACGACTCGATCATCGGCCTCGGCGGCAACGACGAGCTCCGCGGGGAGGCGGGCACCGACGTGCTCTTCCGCGGCGCGGGCAACGACGAGCTGCTGGGCGACGACGGCTCGGCTGGCCAAGTCGGGGCGGACATGCTCTTCGGCGAGGCCGGGGACGACCTGCTCGACGGCGGCTCGTTCGGCCTCTCCGGGGCGACGCCGGTGCCGAACGTGCTCGTCGGCGGACCGGGCGACGACGTGTTCCGAAGCAACGGCAGCCAGGCCGTCGACACGGTGAGCTACGAGGGCGCAGCCGGCCCCGTGGTGGTCGACCTCGCCGCCGGGACGGCGAGCGGCGAGGGCGAGGACACGCTGATTCTGGTGGAGAACGTGCGCGGCTCCGCGCACGCCGACACGATCACCGGCGACGCGCGCGCCAACCGGCTCGAGGGCCTACTGGGAGACGACGTGATCACGGGGGGTGACGGCGCTGACGAGCTCGACGGCGGCTTCGGCGAGGACTCGCTGTTCGCGCGGGACGGATTCCCCGACCAGCTCATATGCGGGCCGGACCTGGACGAGGCGGTGGCGGACACGATCGACGTGCTCGACGGAAGCTGCGAGGCGAAGCAGCTCGCGAACCCGGACAACCGCTTCTCGTTCGTCAAGGTGAAGCCCAACAAGCGGCGCGGCACGGCGCGGCTCGTGATCGCGGTCCCGGGCCCCGGCAGCCTCTCGCTCAAGGGCACACGCTCGGTGCGCCCCGCGAAGGTCCAGGCCGAGTCGGGCGGCAAGGTGCGGCTCTTGGTGCGCCCGCGCGGCCGCCTGCGCAAGCGCCTTCGGGCCAAGGGCCGCGGGCGGGCCAAGGTCCAGGTGACCTTCAGGCCCTTCGGGGGCGACCCGAGGACGAAGAGCCGCAAGGTCGCGCTCCGGATGACCCGCACGCGCAAGCGCTGAGGCAGGACCGGCGCCCCCAGCCGCAGCGCCACCCGAGTGAGGCGGATTTGTTCGACATAGCCGCACATATCCGCCTCACCTCGGGACGTGAGGCGGATTCGTACGACATAGGCGAATAGATTCGCCTCACTCGGCCCGGCGCGGCGGCTCGGGGCGCCCGGGGGCGCGCGGGGTGCGCGGCGGCTCGGGGGTGCCCGGCGGCGGCCGCCGCGCGGCGCGCGCCGCCGGTTCCGTCCTCGCGCGCCCATACCTTGCCGGGCGTGCGCGCAGCGCTTGACAGCTCTCCGGCCCGGTTCGAGCTCGAGCCGTTCTCCTACGCCGACGCGCTCACGCTGGTTCGCGAGCTCGGGGTGGCCGAGCCGGTCGCGGTCACGCTCGTGCGGCGCGGCTACCGGACGGTGGAGGAAGCGCGCGCGTTCCTGGAGGCCTCCGAGCGCCACGACCCGTTCGCGTTCGCAAACATGCGGGCCGCGGTCGACCGGGTCCGCGCCGCGATCGAGCGCGGCGAGCGCATCACCGTCCACGGCGACTACGACGCCGACGGCGTCTGCGCGACCGCGATCCTCGTTGGCGCCCTGCGCGAGCTCGGCGCCGACTGCGACTGGTTCATCCCGGACCGCGCAACGGAGGGCTACGGCCTCAGCCTGGGCACGGTCGAGGCGCTCGCCGCGCGCGGCACGCGGCTCTTGATCACCGTCGACTGCGGGATCGGCTCGGCGGCCGAGGTCGAGCGCGCCGCGGAGCTCGGCGTGGACGCGATCGTCACCGACCACCACCAGCCCGGCGAGCGGCTCCCCGGCTGCCCGATCCTGCATCCCGTCGTGAGCGGCTACCCGTGTCCCGACCTCTGCGGGGCGGGCGTCGCGCACAAGCTGGCCGAGGCGCTCCTGGGCGCGGAACGCGCCGAGCTCGACCTCGACCTGGTGGCGCTCGCGACCGTCGCGGACATGGTCCCGCTCACCGGCGAGAACCGCGCGCTCGTGCGCGCCGGCCTCGCCGAGGCGCGCCGCGCCCGGCGCCCCGGCCTGCGTGCCCTGATGGCGGTGGCGAGCATCGTCCCGGAGACGCTCGACGAGGGCGACCTCGCCTTCCGCCTCGGCCCGCGGATCAACGCCGCCGGGCGGCTCTACCGGGCGGACGCCGGGGTCGAGCTGCTCCTCACCGGCGACGAGCTGCGCGCCGGGCGGATCGCCCAGGAGCTCGACCGCGCGAACCTCGACCGGCGCGAGCAGGAGGCCGCCGTCGTCGCCGACGCCGAGCGCCAGCTCGCCGCGCTGCCCGCAGAGGTGGCCGAGGAGGGCGCGATCGTCCTGTGGGGCGAGGGCTGGCACCCAGGGGTCGTCGGCATCTGCGCGTCGCGCATCGTCGAGCGCCACCGGCGGCCCGCGATCCTGATCGCGATCGACGGCGACGGGCTCGGCCGCGGGTCGGGCCGCGCCGTCCCCGGCTTCGACCTGCTCGCGGCGCTCACGGAGTGCGCCCCGCTCCTGCGCAGGTTCGGGGGCCACCGCGCCGCCGCGGGGCTGGAGATCGATGCCGAGCGCCTCGAGGAGTTCCGCGAGCGCTTCCGCGCGGCCTCCGCCGAGGCGCTCGCCGCCCTCGATCCCACCCCGGTCGAGCGCGTGGACGCCGTCGTCGGCGGCGAGAGCCTGGGTCTCGACGTCGCCGACCAGCTCTCCCGGCTCGGCCCGTTCGGCAAGGGGAACCCGCCGGTCCGCCTGCTCGTCCCGTCGGCCGAGGTGCAGGACGTGCGGCCGATGGGGGAGGGGGAGAAGCACGCGCGCTTCTCGCTCGCGAGCGGCTCGGCGCGCGCCGCCGGCGTCGCGTTCGGGGTGAACGGCTCGCTCGCGAAGGTCGCGCGGAGCGGCCCGATCGACCTCTCGGTTGCGCTCGAGGTCAACCGCTGGAACGGCGCCGTAGAGCCGCGCGTCGTCCTCGGCAGCATCTTCGTCGACGACGGCGAGGCCCAGGCGCCCGCGAAGCCAGTCGCCGCGCCGAGCACGGGCGAGCGCGTCCGCCGCTTCGACGCGGAGTGGGCGCTCGGCGGCAGGCTGCCCGAGCCCCCGGCGGCGCCGGGCGGCGGGGAGCGCGAGGTGATCGAGCGCGGGCGCGCGTCGGGCATCGCCACGGTCGCCGCGCTCGCCTCCACCGGGGAGCCCGTGCTCGTGGTCGTCGCCGACGCCTTGTGGCGCCGGGCGCTCGTGGAGCGCGCGGCGCGCCCGGCGCGCTTCGGCGGCGGCGCCCTGGCCCTGGTGGCGGCGCGCGGCTCGCTGGACCTGGGCGTCGCGGCCGCCCGCGGTCTCGCCGGCGGCGGGGGCGTCGCGCTCGCCGACTGGGCGGCGCTGGCCCTGCACCCGGACCTCCCGGCGCGCTTCCGGCACGTCGTCGTCGTGGACCCGGCCCCAAGCCCCGAGCTCGCCGCGCTCATGACCGCCGCGGACGAGGGCGGGTCGGGCTTTCTGCACGTGCTCGCCGAAGCGCGCGACGCGAGCCTCAGCCAGCGCGCGCTCGCGCTCACCTACCCGGACCGCGACGCGCTCGTCGCCGCGTACCGGAGGCTTCGCGACCGGGCCGGCGGGCGGGCGCTCACCGGAGAGGAGTGGTGGGCGGCGCTGGCCGACGAGCGCACGCCCTGGGCGGTCGAGTTCGCCGCGCGCTGCCTGCGCGTGCTGCACGAGATCGGCGTCGTGCAGGTGAGCGGCGAGGGTGAAGCCCGAGCGCTGGAGGTCGTATCCTCGGTGCAGACGAAGCTCGAGGATTCATCGAGCTATGCGGTGTACCGCGACGCCCGAGAGGAGAGCCTCCGATATCTGAGCAGGGGCGGAAAACCGAGCTGAAGCGCGAGCCGCTCGAGGGGCAGCTTCAGGACGGCAACGGCAACGGTGCCGGCCCCGCCGATCGAGGCGGCGACCCCTGGCAGGATCCCGGCGAGGCGATCCTGGAGCAGCGTGCGGGCCACGAGCGGGTCGGCGCGAGCGCGGGCGAAGCGCAGCCGGCGCCCGTCGGCGAGTTCACGCGCGAGCTCACCGACGCGGAGCGCGTGCTGCTGGGCGACCTGTTCGCGGTGATCGCCGAGCACTCCGAGAAGGAGCGCGAGCAGGTCGACCGGGCGATGGTCGAGAAGGCCTTCGCGTTCGCGTGCGAGCGCCACGCCGACCAGCGGCGGCGCTCCGGCGAGACCTTCATCACGCACCCGGTCGAGGTCGCGAAGATCTGCGCCGGGCTGCGGCTCGACACCGAGACCCTGTGCGCCGCGCTCCTGCACGACACCGTCGAGGACACCACGGCGAGCCTCGACGAGGTCCGCGAGCTCTTCGGCGAGGTGATCGCGACGCTCGTCGACGGCGTCACCAAGCTGACCGGCATCACCTTCCAGAGCCGCGACGAGTCCCAGGCCGAGAACTACCGGAAGATGATGGTCGCGATGGCCACGGACGTCCGGGTCATCCTGATCAAGCTCGCGGACCGTCTCCACAACATGCGCACGCTGGCCGCGCTGCCCAAGCACAAGCAGCTCGAGAAGGCCCGCGAGACGCTCGAGATCTACGCCCCGCTCGCGCACCGCCTCGGTATCCACGCGATCAAGTGGGAGCTCGAGGACCTCGCGTTCCAGCGCCTGCACCCGCGCAAGTACGACGAGATCAAGAAGCTCGTCTCACAGCAGCGCGCCGAGCGGGAGCGCTACATCGCCGAGGCCGGCGCCTTCCTTGAGAAGGAGCTCGCCGCGGTTGGGATCCACGCCGAGATCTCCGGTCGCGCCAAGCACTTCTACTCCATCTACTCGAAGATGACCAAGAAGGGGCGCGAGTTCAACGAGATCTACGACCTGACCGCGATGCGGGTCATCGTCGACTCGGTCAAGGACTGCTACGGCGCGATCGGGATCATCCACTCGCTGTGGAAGCCGCTGCCCGGCCGCTTCAAGGACTTCATCGCGACCCCGAAGATGAACCTGTACCAGTCTCTGCACACGACGGTCATCGGGCCGCAGGGCAGGCCGCTGGAGATCCAGGTCCGCACGCCGGAGATGCACCGCATCGCCGAGTACGGCATCGCGGCGCACTTCCTCTACAAGGAGGGCTCGGTCGGCAGGCGCGACTCCGAGCACGAGAAGATGGCCTGGCTGCGCCAGCTGCTCGAGGCCGAGAGCGAGCAGGACCCGCAGGAGTTCCTCGAGTCGCTCAAGATCGACCTCTTCGAGGACGAGGTCTTCGTGTTCACGCCGAAGGGGGAGGTCAAGAACCTCTCCGCGGGCTCGACCCCGCTGGACTTCGCCTACGCCGTCCACACCGACGTGGGCCACCGCTGCGTGGGCGCCAAGGTGAACGGCAAGATCGTGCCGCTCCACTACCAGCTCAAGTCGGGCGACATCGTCGAGATCCTCACCTCGAAGCAGGAGCGCGGCCCGTCCCGCGACTGGCTCGCGCTCGTGCGCACGAGCCGCGCCCGCAACAAGATCCGGGCGTTCCTGAAGCGCGAGGACCGTGACGACGCCGAGCGCCGCGGCCGCGAGGAGCTCCAGGAGGCGCTGCGCAAGCAGGGGCTGCCGCCCACCCGGATCGCCGGCTCGCCGCTGCTCGCGGACGTGATCCGCGAGATGGGCTTCCGCAAGGCCGAGGACTTCTACATCGCGCTCGGCTCGGCCAAGATCTCCGCCGGCACGGTCACCAACAAGGTCATGCAGCGCCTCAAGGCCGGCGAGTCTATGGCCGGCGACGAGACCGAGGCGCGCCTGGCGAGCGTGCTGGAGGGGCGCGACGAGCGCCAGCGCCAGACCCAGAACGCGTCCAGCTACGGGATCGTGGTCGAGGGGATCGACGACGTCATGGTGCGCCTCGCCAAGTGCTGCCGGCCCGTGCCCGGCGACGAGATCGTGGGCTATGTCTCGCTCGGCCGCGGGATCACCATCCACCGCGAGGACTGCACCAACGTGAAGGCGCTCATGAAGGCGCCGGAGCGCTTCACGAAGGTGCGCTGGGACGGCGACAACGCGTCCTCGTATCGCGTCGAGCTGCAGGTCGACGCCTGGGACCGCACCCGCCTGCTCGAGGACCTCTCGCGCACGTTCGCGGAGACCGGCGTGAACATCGTCGAGGCGTTCTGCACCACCAAGCACCCGATGGTGAAGAACCGCTTCGTGGTCGAGGTCGGCGACTCCGAGCAGCTCCGTCAGTGCGTGACGCGCCTGCGCAACGTCGACTCGGTGTTCGACGCCTACCGGGTGACGCCGACCACCTGAGCATCCGACGCCCGCGGGCGCTATCCTCGCGCAACTTCGACGAGTGACCAGGTTGGGGGGACTGGAGGAGCTGATGACGAAAAGGTTTCGGTTCTTGGTCGTCTTGGCCGCCGCGGCGTTCGTGACCGGCGTCCCGATCGGGATGGCGATCGCAGACGACGAGCCGCTGGAGCTGGTGACGGCGCCGGCGCCCGGTGGCGTCCCGGCCGACCAGTGCCCCGAGGCGAAGGCGCTGTTCGAGCGCTTCGGGCAGAGCGTCGACACGTTCCATCCCGACTGCCCGCCGCCGGAGCGCCTGGAGCAGATGCGGCGGTCCTTGGAGCAGAGCGAGGCGCTCGAGCAGCTGGCCGATGAGGCCGAGGAGGAGGGGGACGATTCCCTTGAGGAGTAGGGCGCTCAGACGCCCCTCGTTCCCAGTGGTCGTTGCGACCACGTTCCTCTGCGCCGGGGTCCTGACGGGCCTCTCCATCAAGGGGGAGTATGCGGACGCGGTCGCCTGCGTCGACCTCGGCAAGGGCAACGACGTGTGGTACGGGGGGCCCGCGGACAACTGCGTGAAGGGCGGTCCCGGCGACGACATGCTGTACGGCGGCGGCGGGAACGACCGCCTGTTCGGCGGTGACGGCTTCGACCTCGTCGACGGCGAGAACGGCAACGACTACCTCGAGGGCAACGGCAACGGCGACGACGTGTTCGGCCGCGCCGGGAACGACGAGCTCCACGGTGGCGTCGGTGCCGACTTCCTGCTCGGCGGCGACGGCAACGACGAGATGCGGGGCGAGAAGGGCAACGACTGGCTGGACGCGCGCGACGGCTACGTCGACTTCGTCGGCGGCGGCGTGGGCCGCGACACCTGCCAGTACGACCTGCCGCCCGGCGTCCACGACGAGCGGGCCAGCTGCGAGGAAGTCCGGTAGTCCCGGGTCGAGCTAGAGGGCGGCCGCGATCCGCGCGGCGATCGCGGCCGCCTGCTCGTCGTCCTCGTACTTGGTGCGCGGCCAGAAGAAGCCGCGCAGGCCGTCCTTGCGCACGCGCGGCACCACGTGCACGTGCAGGTGCGGCACCGACTGGCTGACGACGTTGTTCATGGCGACGAAGGCGCCCTGCGCGCCCATCGCGTCGCGCACCGCGACGCTCAGGCGCCGCGCCGTCGCGAACAGCGGGCCCACCTCGGCCTCGGGCAGGTCCCAGAGCGTCTCGTGGTGGTCGCGCGGGACGAGCAGGGTGTGGCCGTGGAACAGGGGCCGCGCGTCCAGGAAGGCGACGCAGCCGGGCTCGTCGAGGACGACGTGCGCCGGCTCTTCGCCCGCGACGATGCGGCAGAAGAGGCAGTCGGGCTCGCGCTTCGGCATGGCGCCGCAAGCTACCGCAGCGCGCGGCCGCGAAACCGCTCCTACGCGACGATCGTCAGCGCGCCCGGCTCGACGCCGATGTCGAGCGCCTCGTGGTCGCCGATGTAGTCGCCGTCGACCTGGACCGGGAAGAGCACGGGCTCGCCGCGCGCGTCGGCCGAGATCGACTCGATGCGGGCGGTGGTCACGCGCTCGAAGGCCTCGATCTGGCGGTGGTTGGGGGCCGGGAAGCGGTCCCACAGGCAGCGCAGCGCGACCGTCGGCATGTCGCGCAGGGCGGCGCGCTTGAGCATCGCCAGCGAGATCGTCCCGTTGTCGATCGCCGCCTCCCGGCAGATGCGGACCGGGCGCTCGCCGAAGTACGTGAACGGGTCGGAGTTCTGCACGATCGTCGTGATGCCCTCCGACTCGCCGCCGTCGGCGCGCAGGCGCAGGCGCGCGGGCGAGCCCAGCAGGAAGTGCCGGTTGAAGCCTGAGATCGCGGCCCACGTGTAGAACCAGGGGCCGAACCGCGCCTTGAGGTGCGGGTGCGAGTCCACGCGCTTCACGACCATCGCGTCGAGCCCGGCGCCGCACGCGAACAAAAACCGCCGGCCGTTGGCCGTGCCCAGGTCGATCTTGCGCGGCCGGAAGTCGTCGGCGAGCCCGAGCAGGCGCTCGGTCGCGTCGACGACGTCGTTGGGGATCCCCAGCGTGCGCGCGACGACGTTCGTGGAGCCGCCCGGGAGCACCGTCACGGGGACGTCGGAGCCCGCCAGCCCGTTCGCGACCTCGTTGAGCGTGCCGTCGCCGCCGAACGCGACGACCACGTCGTAGCCGGAGTCGCGCACCTCGCGGCCGATCTCGGTCGCGTGGTTCTGCGCCTGCGTCGAGATCGCCTCGACGCGGTAGCGGCCCTGCAGCGCGTACACGACGAGTCCCTTCAGCCGGTCGGAGACCGTGGTCGCGTACGGGTTGACGATGATGAGCATCTTCTTCTTGCGCGGGCGCGCGCGCAAGCCGGCGCCGTTCTGGGCGCTTGTGGGCTGCTCGCGCACGACGCTCGGGGGGACGCTCACTGCGGCCGATGCTACCGGTGCGGGGTGGGCGCGGTCGCTCAGGTCGTCTCGTACACCGAGCGCTCGCCCTCGGTGACCTCGCGCACGGCGCCCTCGCGGACGAGCAGGTCGAGGTGGCCGATCACCTCCGAGAGCGTGAGGAACGCCTGGGTCACGGCCACGTTGCCCCAGATCTCGAGGGCGATCTCGTGGGCGGAGCGGGGGCGCTCGCGCACGATCGCGAGGATCTTCTCCTTGCGCCGCTCGGTCATCTGCAGGCGCGCGTCGATCAGCGCGACGTGGTCGGTGATCGGGTCGCCGTGCCCGGTGAGGACGAGCTCGGCGGGAAGCTCACGGGTGCGCGCCAGCGAGTCGAGGTAGTCGATCAGCGAGCGGGTGCGGCCCGGCGAGTCGTCGAGCGGGCGGGCGAGCAGCGGGTTCGAGGAGATGTGGGCGAGCAGATGGTCGCCCGCGACGAGCAGCCGGCGCTCGGCGTCCCACAACAGCGTGTCGGACGGGCTGTGCCCCGGGCGGTGCTGAACCTCCCAGGTCCGGTCGCCGAGCTCGAGGCGCTCGCCGTCGGCGAGCGGGCGGGTGACCGTGACGTGCGAGCCCCAGGCCCGGAAGCTCCGCGAGACCGACTGCAGGGCGGTGACCACGTCCTCGGGCACCCCGTGGCGCACCATGAGCGCGCCCGCGAAGCGGTCCTCGAGCTCGGCGTCCTCGGCGTAGTTGGCGAGCCGCCGCGCGGCGGCGCCGAGCGCGGCGACCTCCGCGCCCGAGCGCTCGGCGACGATCTCGGCGAGCCCGGTGTGGTCCACGTGCTGGTGCGTGATCACGATCAGCCCGAGGTCCTCGATCGCGTGGCCCGCGGCAGCGAGCTGGCGCTCGAGCTCGTCCAGCGCCTTGCCCGAGTTCGGCCCGGTATCGATCAGCGTGAGCGGCTCGGTCTCGACCAGCCAGCAGTTGACCCGCCCGACCGCGAACGGCGTCGGGATCCGCAGGAGGACGAAGCCCGCGGCACGCGCGCGCTCGAGGGCGGCGGCCGCGTCGTCGGTCTCGGGCATCGGCTAGGAGCGGATGACCGCGAGGACCTCGTCGCGGCGGCGCTCCATGTCCTCGCGCGAGATCAGCGACTCGAGGTTGAGGCGCAGGAGCGGCTCGGTGTTCGACGGGCGCACGTTGAAGTGCCAGTCGGGGTAGTCGACCGAGACGCCGTCGAGCCAGGTCACCTCGGCGTCGGGATGGAGCTCGGCCAGCTCGCGCATCTTCGCCTGCTGGTCGGCCACCTCGGAGTTGATCTCGCCGGAGATGAAGTAGCGGCTGCGGAACTCGCCGACGAGCTCGGAGAGCGGCCGGCCCTCGACCGACACGAGCTCGAGCACGAGCAGCGCGGGGATCGTGCCCGAGTCCGCGCACCAGAAGTCGCGGAAGTAGTAGTGGCCCGAGACCTCGCCCGCGAAGGCCGCGTCGTGCTCGCGCATGGCCGCCTTCATGAAGGCGTGGCCCACGCGGTTCACGATCGCGGTGCCGCCGTGCGCGGCGACCGTGTCGGGCACGGCGCGCGAGGCGCGCACGTCGTAGAGGATCGTGGCGCCGGGCTCGCGGCGCAGAACATGCTTGCCCAGCAGCGCGGTGAGGAAGTCGCCGTCTACGAACTCGCCCTGGTCGTCGATGAAGAAGCAGCGGTCGGCGTCGCCGTCCCAGGCGATGCCGAGGTCGGCCCCCTCGGCGCGCACCCGCTCGATGATGAACGCGCGGTTCTCGGGGAGCAGGGGGTTCGGCTCGTGGTCGGGGAACTCGCCGTCGGGGGTCCAGTAGGTCTCGATCGTGTCGAGCCCGAGGCGCTCAAGCAGCGGGCCGACCATCGGGCCCGCCATGCCGTTGCCGCCGTCGACCACGACCCGTAGCGGCTTCACGTTCGCCGGGTCGATGAAGCCGAGCACGTGCTCCTGGAACTCGGCGTAGATGTCGACCTCCTGGGCGGAGCCGCCGCCCGGGGCCTCGGGCAGGCCGGCCTCGATGACGCGCCTGATCTCCTGGATGCCCGCGTCGCCGGAGAGCGCGAGCGCGCCCTCGCGGACGAGCTTCACGCCCGTGTAGGCCTTGGGGTTGTGCGAGGCGGTGACCATCGCCCCGCCGTCGAGCTCGCGCGACCCGACGAGGTAATAGAGCATCTCGGTGCCGACCATGCCCGCGTCGAGCACGGTGCAGCCCTCGTCGACGAGCCCGTCGCGCAAGCGGCCCGCCATCTCGGGCGCCTGGATGCGCATGTCGCGCCCGAGGCCGACGCGCAGGTCGGCCGGCGCCTTGCCCCGCAGGTCGGCCAGCACCCGGGCGAAGGCGCGGCCGATCGCGTACGCGGTGTCGCCGTCCATGTCGCGGCCGTAGATGCCGCGGACGTCGTACGCCTTGAAGATCTCCGCCTTGACAGTCACCTAGAACTTCCCCTTGAGCGCCGCGTAGGTCTGGTCGAGGGTCTGGGGCATCACCCGCGTGTCGGCGAGCACCGGCATGAAGTTGTTGTCGCCGCCCCAGCGCGGGACGACGTGCATGTGGATGTGGTGCTCGACGCCGGCGCCCGCGACCCGGCCCTGGTTGAAGCCGACGTTGAAGCCGTGCGGCTCGTACTCCTGCTCGAGCACGACGATCGCCCGCTGGGCGAGCGCCATCATCTCGGCGGTCGTCTCGGGCGGGAGGTCCTGGATCGCCCCGATGTGCTCGAACGGGGCCACCATCAGGTGCCCGTTCGTGTACGGGAACAGGTTGAGGATCACGAAGCAGCGCTCGCCGCGGTGGACGATCAGGTTCGCCTCGTCGTCACCGGCGGCGGGTTTGGCGCAGAAGATGCACTCCTGCTCTGAGTCCTTGGATGCGTCCTTCACGTAAGCGAGGCGCCAGGGCGCCCAGATGCGTTGGTTGGCCACGGGGCGCTGATCCTATTGTCCCGCGCTCGCGCGAGCGCGCGCGGCGCGGGGCCTACAGCCAGCCGCGCTTGCGGAAGTAGGCGACCATCCCCACGAGCCCCGCGAGCATCACGCCGAGGATCACCCAGAAGCTCACCGTCGGGCCCCCGCTGGGGTCGCCGCCGCCGGGGAGGCCGACGTTCATGCCGAAGATGCTCGCGATGAGCGTCAGCGGGAGGACGATGACGCTGATCGCCGTGAGCACGCGGAGGATGTCGTTCACGCGGTGCGAGATCACCGACTCGTTGGTGTCCTCGAGCGCCTCGACCACCTCCTTGTAGTTCTCGAGCATGTCCCAGATGCGCTCGTGCGCGTCACCCAGGTCCTCGAAGTAGATCTCGAGCTCCTCGCCCTCCGGCGGGAGGAGGAAGCGGTGCTTCACGTTCTCGAGGTCGCGCAGCACCTGGCGCTGCGGGCGGATCACCTTGCGGAAGTTGATGATCTCCTGCTTGACGTTGGAGATGTCGCGCACGACGCTGGCGCCTCGGCCCTCGAAGATGTCGTCCTCGAGCGCGTCGAGCTTGTTCCCGATCTTGCGCAGCATCGGGAAGCAGTAGTCGAACCCGTCGTCGATGATCCTGTACAGCAACAGCCCCGAGCCCCGGGCGAACAGCTGGTCGCGCAGCTCCTCCTTCTGCCGGCAGCGCTCGAACAGGTACTCGACGGGCTGCAGGGGCTGGTTCGGGATCGTGACGATGAAGTCGCGGCCGACGAAGGCGTCGAGCTCGCCCGCGTTCAGGCGCCCGACCTGGCTGTCGAACACCGGGAAGTGCAGGAGGATGAAGAGGTAGTCGTCGTACTCGTCGATCTTCGGCCGCTGGTTGCGCGAGAGCACGTCCTCCAGCGCGAGCGGGTGGAAGTCGAAATGCTCGCGCAGCCAGGCGATCTCGACCTGCGACGGGCGCTCGACGTGCACCCAGCGGAAGCCCTGGCCGCTGACTACCTCGACGCGCGGCTTGCGCTCAGCCGGCTCAGGCTTCGGCGCGAGCGACGACGAAGCCCGCGTCGTCCGGCGCAACCTCGGCTTGGGAAGGCTCGGCATCGGCCGTGCTCCTGTCGCTCGTCACGGGCATGGGCTAAGGGTACGCCACATGCCAGCCGCCGCGGAGGCGCGCAACGCCGCCGTCACGCGCGGTTCCGCGCGCTCCGTCACGCGCGTTGTTAGACTGCCCTGCCACATAGCCACTGCATCAAGAGGGGTGGAGGGACTGGCCCTGTGAAGCCCCGGCAACCACCGGAGAGCCGAGCGCTCGAAGGAGAGGTGCCAATTCCAGCAGGTGGAGACACCTGGAAGATGCGAGTGGAGTTCCGGTTCGGGACCTCTGCTCGCAAGCAGAGGTTTTTTCGTAGGTAACCCGACAAGACCGGAGATGGAGAACAGCTAGATGCCCCCGACGGCGCTTCAGTGCAAGGAATGTGGAAGCCGCTACGGGCTCGATGCGCGCTACGTGTGCGAGCAGTGCTTCGGGCCGCTCGAGGTGGCCTACGAGGCCCCGCAGGCCGACGCCGCCGAGTTGCGTCGCAAGATCCAGGCGGGCAGCTCAGGCATCTGGCGCTACGCGGACTTCCTGCCGTTCTCCGAGCGGCCCAAGGACCCCCTCGAGCCGGGCCTGACCCCGCTCGTGAAGGCCGACCAGCTCGCTGAGCGGCTCGGGATCGGCGAGCTTTGGATCAAGAACGACGCGGCGAACCCGACGCACTCCTTCAAGGACCGGGTCGTCGCCGTCGCCGCGGCCAAGGCGCAGGAGCTCGGGTTCGAGACGCTCGCCTGCGCGTCCACCGGCAACCTCGCCAACGCGGTCGCCGCGCACGCGGCGGCGCGCGGGCTCGAGTCCTACGTGTTCGTGCCCGCCGACCTCGAGGAGCAGAAGCTGCTCGCGACCGGCGTGTACGGGACCAGGCTCGTCGGCATCCGCGGCAACTACGACGACGTCAACCGGCTGTGCACGCAGCTCTGCGAGGAGCGGCCGTGGGCGTTCGTGAACGTGAACCTGCGGCCCTACTACGCGGAGGGGTCGAAGACGCTCGCCTACGAGACCGTCGAGCAGCTCGGTTGGACGCTGCCCGACCGGGTGGTCGTGCCGATCGCCTCCGGCTCGCTGTTCACGAAGATCGGCCGGGGCTTCACCGAGTGGCTCGAGCTCGGCCTCGTCGAGGGCGAGCTGCCCACGTTTAACGGCGCGCAGGCGGAGGGCTGCAGCCCGGTGGCGACCGCGTACCAGGAGGGCTGGGAGGTCTGCAAGCCGCAGCGCCCGGACACAATCGCCAAGAGCCTCGCGATCGGAAACCCGGCCGACGGCCCCTACGCGCTCGAGCTGGCGCGGCGGACGGGCGGCACGATCGAGGCCGTGACGGACGACGAGATCCGGGCCGCGATCCGGCTGCTCGCCGAGACGACCGGGATCTTCACCGAGACCGCCGGCGGCGTGACGATCGCGACGCTCGCGAAGCTCGCCGAGCGCGGCGACATCGACCCGTCTGAGCGCGTCGTCGCCTACATCACCGGCGAGGGGCTGAAGACGCTCGACGCCACGCGGGACGGGTTCGTGATGCACGAGATCGACCCGACCGTCGAGGCGCTCGACGCCGAGTTTGCAACTGCGACCAGCGCCGTGGCGGCGCACTAGCATTTCGCGCGCAATGGCCATCACCGTCAAGATTCCAGCCCAGCTGCGGGCGGCCACCGGGGGCGAGGGGGAGATTCAGGTCGAGGGATCGACCGTCGGCGAGGCGCTCGACGCCGTTTTCGAGCAGTACGCCGGCCTCCGTGAGCGGATCACCGAAGACGGCACCCTGCGCCGCTTCGTGAACGTCTACGTCTCCGGCGAGGACATCCGCTTTCAGGACGGTTTGGACACTGCCCTCGACGACGGCGACGAGGTGACCATCCTGCCCGCCGTGGCCGGTGGCGCCTGAGGCCCGGTCACGGGCCGAGATCCCTGTCGCGATCCTCTGCGGCGGGCGCGGCACGCGCCTGCAGGAGCAGACTCACGCGATCCCCAAACCGCTGGTGGAGATCGGCGGCAAGCCGATCGTCTGGCACGTAATCCGGATCTACTCCGCCCAGGGCTTCCGCCGCTTCCTGCTGCTGACGGGCTACCTCGGCGAGATGATCGAGCGGTTCGTCGTGCAGGAGCGGTGGGCCGACGGCGTCGAGGTCGAGTGCCTCGACACCGGGCAGGAGACGCAGACCGGCGGGCGCGTGGCGCTCGCAGCCGACCGGCTGCGCGAGGGCACGTTCTGCCTGGCCTACGCGGACGGCGTCGCCGATATAGACCTGGGAGCGCTGCTCGCGCTGCACCGCGCCCGGGGGGCGGCGGCGACGATGACCGTGGTGCGCCCCTACAGCCAGTGGGGCATCGCGGTCATCGGCGACGACGACCGCATCGAGGGCTTTCGCGAGAAGCCGCGGCTCGACTACTGGATCAACGGCGGCTTCTTCTGCTGCGAGCCGAGCTTCCTCGACTACCTGGAGCCTAGCAGCGTGCTGGAGCGCGAGCCGCTCGAGCGCGCGGCTGCGGACGGACGGCTGGCCGCGTACCGCCACGACGGATTCTGGGAGTGCATGGACACGTACAAGGACGCGATCGTGCTGAACGACCTGTGGGCGACCGGCGACGCGCCGTGGCGCGTGTGGGACCGGGCGCCTGAGCGGCGCGAGGAGGCGAGGGCCTGATGGGGGTTTCGATGGTCACCGGCGCACGCGGCTTCGTCGGCGCGTGGCTCGCGAAGGCGCTGCTCGAGCGCGGCGAGCGCGTGGTCTCGTTCGACCGCAGGCGCGTCACCGAGAAGCCGTCGGCCGTGGGCATGCTCGGCATCGAGGACGAGCTCATCCAGGTCGAGGGCGACCTCTGCAACCCCGACGAGGTGTCGGCCGCGATCGCCCGCAACAACGTGGACACGGTCTTCCACCTGGCGGCGGAGACGATCGTGGGCACGGTGCAGGCGTCGCCGATCCAGGGCTTCGAGTCGAACGTGCGCGGCACCTGGACCGTGCTGCAGGCGTGCCGCGAGCACGGCGTCGAGCGCGTCGTCTTCGCCTCGTCGGACAAGGCCTACGGCGCGCACGATGAGCTGCCCTACCGGGAGGACTTCGCGCTGCAGCCGACGGCGCCGTACGAGGCGTCGAAGGCCGCCGCCGACCTGATCGCGCGCAGCTTCTGGCACTCCTACGGCGTGCCGGTCGCGGTCACTCGCTTCGCGAACATATACGGCGGCGGCGACCTCAACTTCTCGCGGCTGATCCCCGAGGCGGTGAGCGCCGCGCTGTCGGGGCGGCGGCCGGTCCTGCGCTCCGACGGCTCGCCCGAGCGCGACTTCCTCTACGTCGAGGACGCCGCCTCCGCTTACCTCGCGATCGCCGACAACCTGCACCGCGACGACGTCCGCGGCGAGGCGTTCAACGCGGGCGGCGGGCGGCCCTACCGCGTGGGCGAGGTGGTCGAGCTGATCACCAAGCTCGCGGGCACCGGCGTCGAGCCCGACATCCGCGGCACCGGCAACCCCGAGGGCGAGATCGACCGCCAGTACGTCGACCCGACGAAGATCCGCGAGGTGCTCGGCTGGGAGCCCGCCGTGGGCCTCGAGGAGGGCCTGCGCCGGACGATCGAGTGGTACCGCGAACACCCGGAGTCCTGGGCCCCGGACCCGGACGCCGCGGCGGTCTCGTAAGAGCGCCCCGCCCGGGCGCGGCGTGAGCCGCTGCGGCGATCCGACGTGAGGCGGATCTGTTCGCCTATGTCGTACGAATCCGCCTCACCTCCCGAGGTGAGGCGGATCTATTCGGCTATGTCGAACAAATCCGCCTCACTCGGGTTGGCGCTGCGTTTTCGTACGGTCGGCCGGGTGTCAGCCGTGGCCGTCCGCGCCTAACGCCGGCGGCACGTGCGGATGATCAGGCCGCGGGCGAAGTCGCCCTCGGGCCAGTGCAGCGCGCCGCGGACCTGCAGCGCGCCCCACGAGCAGCGCGCGCTCACGAAGCTGCGGCGCTTGCCGCGGTGGCGCCAGCGGCGCTTGAACGTCGCCTTGAAGCCGACGAGCGACACGCCCTCTCCGAGCTCGGGGAACGAGATCTCAGCCCGATCGCGGTAGGGGCGCCCGGGCGCCTTGGTGATCCGCACCGGCGCGATCACCGTGACCGGCTCCGGCGCCGCGAGGCGCGCGTGCAGCAGCACGGTGCGCGCGCCGCCCACGCGCCCCGCGTTGAAGGCGAGCAGGCGCGCCTTGGCCTGGAGGTCCTCGTCGGGGCCGTCCACGAGTACGCGCGCCTCGCCCCGGCCGACCAGCGCGCGCCGGCACGCCCGCAGCGCCCCCGGGCTGCCGACGCCCGCGATCCGCTCCGCGCGGCAGCGCGGGAGGCCGCGGACGTCCATGCGCCCGTCGCGGTCGAAGTCGAGCACCATGCGCTCGAGCGTCGGCGGGAACGAGCCGTCGCGCATCCGGATCGAGTAGTTCACCGTGAGCGCGATCGGCGCCATCCGCTTGGCGGGCAGGCGCTTCGGCTTGAACGACCCGCCGGCCGTCACGACGCGGTCGGGGAACTTGTAGACCTCGGCGTGCGCCGGCGCGAGCGCGCCCGCGGCGAGCACCGCCAGCGCGATCGCGAGGGGGCGCAGCGCGCGCATCGCCCTACGCCGCCGCCTGCTCTCGCTCGCCCAGCGCGGCGGCGGCCAGCTCGCGCAGGGCGTCGTTGACGAGCTCGGGGCACTCGAGCGGGGTCATGTGGCCGCAGTCGGGCTCGACCCGCAGCCCGAGCGAGTGGGGGAGGGCGCGCTCGATGCGCTCGGCGTGCGAGATCGGCGTCATCCGGTCCTTGGCGCCGGCGATCACGATCGCCGGCACGCGCAGATCGTCGAGCGCGTGCAGGAGCTTCATCCGGGCCATCGCGCGGCCCGCCCGGGCGCGCGCGACCGCGCGGCAGTCGAGGGCCATGCGCGCGGTGAGCTCGACGTCCTCGGGGCGCGCGTTCGGCCCGAGCGCGACGTAGGCGACCGCTTCGTAGAGCATGTTGAACGGCACGCCCTTGATCGAGACGGGCGCCTCGAGTGCGAGGTCCGTGAGCCTGCCGCGGACCGTGTCGAAGCGCCCGGGGAGCTGGCGCATCACCGCGCTCGAGCTCGTGAGCGCCTCGAGCCCTGTGGACATGAGGGCCGCGCCGCGGGCGTGCTCCGCGGTCCGCTCGCGCAGCGCGTCGGCCCAGGCGGCGATCGTCATCGCGCCCATCGAGTGGCCCGCGAGCAGCGGGCGCTCGCCCTCCGGCACGGTGGCGTCGATCACGGCCTCGAGGTCGGCGGCGAAGGCCTCCAGCGAGTAGTCGCCGTCGGGCGCGTCCTCGGAGATCCCGTGGCCGCGGTGGTCGTAGGTGACGATGCGGAACTCGCCCGCGAGCGCGTCGATTTGCTTGTGCCAGAGCTCCTGCGTGCCCGTCCAGCAGTGGACGAGGATCAGCGTCGGCGCCCCCTCGGGGCCGTGGATGCGGGCGGCGATCCGGTTGCCGGCCGCGCCCCGCACCTCGACCGGGCGGCCCCGGTCGTTGCGCGCGCGGCGCTGGGCGCTCGCCCGCTCGACCGCCCGCGCGTTCAGCCAGCCGCCCGCGGCGATCGCAGCGCCCGCGACGCCGGCGGCGGCGAGCAGGGCGCGCTTTCCGGTCCGCTCACTCATCTGCCGAATGATCGCGCGTCCGCTCGCGCATGCGCATCACCAGGAGGCCGCCGACGATGAGCAGCGCGGGCGCGAAGAACGGCACGGCCGTGATCAGCGCGTGGTGGGCGAGGGGAAGGGTGAGCTCCGCGGTCACGTCGCCGCCCCCACGGATGGCCGCTTGACGCCGGGAACCGGGCGCTCGCGCAGCGGCGGCGCGGGCGGGCGCCGGCCCTCGGCGGCGACCGCCAGCCGGTGCAGCGCCCAGGCGATCAGGACGAGCAGCGCGAGCGCGATGCTCGCCACGGTGAGGTACCCGACCGTGCTGAGCCAGGCGGGCACGTCCTTCTGCTCGCGCTGCAGGATCAGGTGGTCGGCGATGAACTCGCGCTCGAACCGCGGCGGCGCCGGGACCTCCTCCGCGGGGATCGCGGCGTCCTCGGGCAGGAAGATCGGGATCGCGCTCAGGGTGTTCCCGCGCGACATCCGCACGAGCGACTTCCACGTGCCGTGCACCGGCACCGGCTCGGCCACGCGGAAGGTGCCCGGCTCGCCGGTCGGCTCGAGATCGGCGAGCACGAAGCCGCCGCCCTGCCACGTGGTGACGTTCAGCATCTCGGCGCCCTCGGGAGCGTCGGGCGGGTCGAACCGCACCGTCGGCACGACCGCGCGCTCGGCGCCGCCCCTCACCTCCTCGAGCGTCACCTCCGCGCGCACGCCCTCCACCGCGGGCTTGGGGAGCGCGAGCCCGACGATCGCGAAGATCGCGATCGCGCCGGCCACCGCGCCCGCCTTGGTGCTCCGCGCGCGGGGCAGCCGGTCGGAGGAGAGGCGCTCGCCGATCCACCCGCCGACGAGCGAGCCGGCGACGGCGCTCGCGAACCCGAACGCCGCCCCCTCGGGAAGGAGCTCCGGGCTCCACGGGATCGGCATCCAGACGTGCGACCACGCCCACTCGCCCGCGAGTCCGACGGTGCCGAGCGCGGCGCCGGCGGCAAGCGAGCGGGTGAGGGTGTTCGCGCGCGGGAGCAGCAAGAACGCCGCCTCGATCGCGATCGCGGCGGGCACGAAGAGCGCGAAGTGCGGCGTCGTCTGGCCGAGGATCGGGCCGACGATCACCGACACCGCTCCGCGCACGAGGAGGAAGAACCCGACCGCGCCCAGCGCGGCGCCCGCGCCGAGCCAGATGCGGGTCGCGACCAGCCCCACGCCCGCGGCGAGCATGAGCAGGATCGGGCCGAAGACGAGCCGGAACTGCGGGACCCCGAAGTCGAACTCGACCGGGAAGACGCAGAGGCCGATGAGCAGCCCGCCGCTGAGCGCGACGCGGCGCACCCGCTGCGTCCAGCCGAGCTCGCTGTGGCCGCTGTCGGCGTTCGCACGCTGCGCCTCGACCAGGAGCACCGCCACCGCGATCAGCGACATCGCGGCGCCGCCGATCATCATCAGGTGCGTCGGGCCCCAGAGGGTCACGTCCTGGCCGAAGAGGCGGTGCCAGATGTCGTCGAGGGGGAACCCGACGAGCGCGAAGGTCGAGCAGGCGACGAGCAGCACGCCGCCGAGCGGGGCGTACCAGTCGCCGACGACGCGCACGGCACTCCGCGACGGGCGCTCGCGGGGCAGCACGCACGCGAAGAAGCCCGCGGTGAAGATCCCGAACAGGCCGGCGAGGATCAGATAGTGCGACGGGTTGGCGAACGGGCCCTCGTCGCGGCCGTTGTCGATGTGGATCGAGACGTCCCACAGAAAGCCGAGGAGCGCGACCAGCAGCGCGACGGCCGAGATCGTGGACGGGAGGGCCGCCCAGCCGGGCAGGCCGGTGGCGCGCTCGCTGCCGCGCGCGAGGCGGCCGAGGACGGACACCGTGCCGCTGCGGTGGCCGGCGCCGAGCCAGACCAGCGCGGCCGTGAGCAGCATCGCCGCCACCGTCGCGCCGATCACCTGGTCGAGCGCGGCGCCGCCGGCGGGCGGGTCGGACGCCTGGGCGAGCGCGGCCGCCGGGACAGTGAGCGCGCCGCCTGCGGAGCCTGCGAAAGCGAGCGCGAGCTTGCGTCTCATCCTCTTCCTTCCTCTCGGGGGGTGAACGGGCGATCTGCCCTGGTTACCCGTATCACCAAACGACGTTACATCAATTGGTGTCACGTAGGCAAACGTCGCATGGGCGGGTGGTACGCTGGCCGCGATGGCTGCCGAGCGGCTGCGCGTGGTGCAGAGCGACGAGGGCGACGCGAGCTCGTCGCCCAACCAGCTGACGATCGAACAGCTCGCCCACGAGACGGGGATGAGCGTGCGCAACATCCGCGCGCACCAGGCGCGCGGGCTCCTGCAGCCGCCGGAGGTGCGCCAGCGCGTCGGCTACTACGGCCCCGAGCACGTCGCCCGGCTGCGGCTGATCCAGGAGCTGCAGGCCGACGGCTTCAACCTCAAGGGGATCGAGCGCCTGCTCGAGGGCGCGCACGCCTCCTCCGAGCGCCTGCTCCACCTCAAGCGCGCGATCACGGCGCCGTTCGAGTCCGAGCAGCCCGAGGTCCTGTCCCGGGAGGAGCTCCAGGAGATGTTCGGCGAGCAGGCGAACGCCGAGGCGCTCGAGCGGGCGGTGGAGCTCGGCCTGCTGGTGCCGATGGCCGACCAGCGCTTCGAGGCGCCCAGCCCGTCGCTGATCGCGACCGCGCGCGAGGTGATGGGGCACGGCGTGCCGCTGACGGCGGCCCTGGAAGTGGTCGAGAGCGTGCAGAAGCGCTGCGCCGCCGTCGCGGAGGACTTCGTGGAGCTCTTCCTCAAGTGGGTCTGGCGCCCGTTCGAGGAGGCGGGTCACCCCGAGGAGCGCTGGGAGGAGGTCGTCGAGTCGATCGAGCGCCTGCGGCCGATCGCCTCCGACGTCCTCGTCGCGATCTTCAAGCAGACGATGACCGAGTACGTCGACCGCGCCTTCGGCGAGGAGCTCGGGCGCATCAGCAGCTCGGGCGGAAGGCGGCGCTGATGGCCCCGTTCGACCTCGGCGTCGTGCGCGACGCCGTGAGCCTGCTGCCCCGGCTACTCCAGGAGCTGCGCGCGATCCACCAGGCGGTCGAGGAGCTGAACGCTGAGGTCCGCCTGATGCGCGAGGGGGTGGAGCGCATCCACGCGGAGACCCGCGTCGTCGGCGAGGCCGTGAGCCCGCTGGACGAGCGGCTCAACGAGGTCGGCGTGGCGGTGGCGCGGCTCGAGCCGAAGATCGCCGAGGTGAGCGACGCGATCCACCCGCTGCGCCGCGCCACCGGCCTGCTCACGCGCCGCAACTCGCGCGACGCCAACGGCCGCGCCGCGCAGGCCGAGGCCCAGCCCGCGGCGGCCGACGACGAGGGCTGATCCGCCCGCTTCCGGCCCGCGGAGCCGCGTCGGGCGGTTCCGTGCATTCCCCGTAACCCCTGTCAAGACGGCAGGGGGCCCGCGCGTGCCGCCGTAACCGGGGGCGTGGCACGCGACGAAAGGAGAGCCGCTTCATGAAGCGCCGAGCGTTGGGGGGATCGGGAAGGATCGCCGCAGCGGCAGCAGCGCTGGCCGCGAGCGTAGGCGTGGCGAGCGCCGGCGGCGCGGGAAGCGCGCAGGCCGCCGCGCCGCACGTAGTGCAGCCCGGGGAGACCCTGTGGTCGATCTCGGTGGCCAACAACCTGACGACCCGCACCGTCGCGGTCTTCAACGGCCTGTCGGAGGACGCGCACCTGATCGCGGGCCAGACGATCCAGGTGCCGACGGTCGAGGAGGGCGCCGCGGCGCTCGCGGCCGCGGGGATCACGCCGGGCTCGCCTCCCAGCGCAGGCTCGTCTTCAGCCGCGGGCTCCGGAGGGACGTCGGCCGCTCCGGCGTACGGCCTCGGCAGCATCCCGTCGCCGTGGGGCGATCTGTATCTGGACCCGGCGGCGGCGAACGCGTGGAACGCGATGCGCCAGGCGTCGCTCGCCCAGTACGGCATCGACCTGTACCCGGACGGGCCGCTGTCGGCGTACCGCACGTACGAGCAGCAGGCGCAGCTGTACGACCTCTACCTGTCCGGCCAGGGCCCGCTCGCCGCGCCGCCCGGGACCTCCGCCCACGAGCGCGGGGTCGCGGTCGACGTGGCCGAGCCGGTGATGCGGCAGATCATCGACGAGATCGGCGCCCAGTACGGCTGGGCGAAGACGGCGGACGCGCCGCACGAGTGGTGGCACGTCGTCTACGTGGGCGGCTACTGAGCGCCCGGCGGAACCCGCAGCCCACACAACCGCAGCGCCCACCCGAGTGAGGCGGATTTGTCCGATATAGCCGCATAAATCCGCCTCACATCGGGGTGGGGGCCCGGTGTGGGACCTCACGTCGAAGGGGCGGGCCGGATGTGAGGCGGATTCGTACGACATAGGCGAACGAATCCGCCTCACTCGGGCGGCCGGGGGGCTTGGGGTCTAGTAGCGAGCCGTGACCCGCGCCTCGATCGCCACGTGCCACGGGCCGCGGCCGTCGCGGGTGCGGGGGCGGAAGATCGCCCTGCGCTGCAGCTCGCCGAAGCCCGCGAGGCGCAGCAGGTGCCCGAGGCCGACGATGTTCGGCAGCCACCACGTGTAGTTGGTCTCGAGCGCCCGCAGGCGGGCGAGCGCGACGCGGCGCGGGATCAGCGAGAGGAAGGGGGAGAAGGGCTCCACGATCAGCAGGCGCCCGCCGTCGGCGAGCACAGAGTTCACGCGCTCCAGGCCCTTCACCGGGTCGCGCAGGTGCAGGAGCAGGGCGCCGATCACGACGTAGTCGACGCCTCCGCCCACGCGCCCGGGCTCGAGGTCGTAGATCGAGCACGCGATCCGCTCGACGCGCGAGCCGAGGATGCGGTGGGCGAGGTGGAAGCGCTCGCCGGGCACGGCGTTCGCCGCCTCCATCTCCCGGGCGAGGCGCGCGCGGTTGGGCGGCGGCCAGTCGGTCTCGTCGTGCGAGTCCAGGTCGGCGGCGTAGACGTGCGCCGCGCCCCGGCGCTCGAGCTCGAACGCCCAGAAGCCGTCGAAGGTGCCCACGTCGAGCGCGCGCTTGCCCGAGAGGTCCGCGGGCAGCACCTTGGGGGCGTTCGCGCGCAGGTCCACGTAACCGGGCGTCGCCGTGCCCGGCGCCAGGTCGATGGTGTGGTACCAGTCGCGCCCGAGCGCCTCGGCAAGCGCCGCGGCCTCGCTCCCCGTTTCCGCGCTCCCCGTCACTCGGCGGGCCACTATAGACCGGCGAGGGGGAGCTACTCGCCGGTTCCCGCCGCGGCCTGCGCGGTCCCCGCCGCGCCCGAGAGCCGCCGCACGAGCTCAGCGCCCGCGCGCGCCATCGCGTCCGGGTCGCCGGCCGCGGTCACCGAGGCCACGCCGAGCTCGGCAGCGCGCTCGGCGCCGAGGTCGTCGCGCCCGACGACCGCGTGCACCTCCGCGCCCGCCGCCCGCGCCCGCGCCGCGGCCCGCCCGGCGATCTTGCCCTCGAAGGTCTGCTCGTCGAGGGCGCCCTCGCCCACGACGACAGCGTCCGCCCCGCGCACGGCCCGGTCGAAGCCCACCGTGTCCAGCACGTGGTCCGCGCCGGGAACGAGCCGCGCCCCGTAGCGGGCCCAGAGCCCGCCGGAGAGCCCGCCCGCGGCGCCGGTCATCTCAACGCCCCGCGGGTCGCGCGGAAGCTCCGCGGCGAGCCGGTCCAGGCGCTCGGCCAGCCTCACGACCATCTCCTCGTCGGCGCCCTTCTGCGGCCCGTACACGTGGGCGCAGCGCCCCCACTCGGTGCGCACGTCGCAGAGCACGACGAGCTCGGCGTCGCCCAGGCCGCCCGCGGCCTCGATCGCCTCGATCGCGCCCGCGCCACCGTCGACCGTCGCCGAGCCGCCGACCGCGACCATGATCCGGCGCGCGCCCGCGCGCGCCGCCGCGACGATCAGCTCGCCGACCCCATAGGTCGAGGCGACCCAGGGGTTGCGCTCCTCCTCGCGCAGCAGCCCGAGGCCGTTGGCGCGCGCGGCCTCGACGATCGCCTCGGGCGCGCCGGCCGGCGAACCCTCCGCGGGCTCGAGCAGCGCGAACCGCGCCCGGATCGGCCGCCCCAGCGGGTCGCGCACCTCGGCCTCGCGCACGGCCGCGGGGCGCGCGGCCAGGATCACGTCAAGGGTGCCCTCGCCGCCGTCGGCGAGCGGCAGCTCCACGGCTTCGCCGCCGGCGGAGCGGATGCCGGAGGCGATCGCCGCCGCGACCTCCGCGGCTGAGTAGGTGCCCTTGAACGAATCGGGCGCGACGACGATCACGGGCGCGGTGGGCGCCCCGGTCGTGCTCGCCGAATCACTCGCTCCCTCGGCCAACGCGCCCGGCAGGATTTGAACCTGCGACCTTCCGCTCCGGAGGCGGACGCTCTATCCCCTGAGCTACGGGCGCTGGACCGCCCAGGGTACTTGCTCCGGCGGAGGGTGGAAGTCTCGGCCGTAGATCCGCGAGCCGCACGAGTACCGTAGGCGCCCGCATGGACCTGGACGTGATCTTCCTCGGCACCGGCGGCTCGGTCCCGACCGCGCGCCGCAGCACGGCCTGCGTGCTGGTGCGCGCCGGCGGCGAGCGCCTTTTGTTCGACTGCGGGGAGGGCTCCCAGCGGCAGATGCAGCGCTCCACGGGCCTCGTCCAGGTCGACGAGATCTACCTCACGCACTTCCACGCCGACCACTACCTCGGGGTGCCGGGGCTGCTGAAGACCTACGACCTGCACGACCGCTCCGCGCCCATCCGCATCGTCGGCCCGCCCGGCCTCACCGACCTGTTCGCCGCCCTGCGCCGGATCATGGGCAAGGTCCGCTACGAGGTCGAACTGGTCGAGCTCGAGCCGGGCGAGGCGGTCGACCACGGCGGCTGGGAGGTGCGCTGCTTCCCCGTCGAGCACCGCGTCCAGGCCTATGGCTACGCGTTCGTCGAGCACGAGCGCCCGGGCCGCTTCGACCCCGAGGAGGCCCAGCGGCTCGGCATCAAGCCCGGCCCCGACTTCGGCCGCCTGCAGGCGGGGGAGACGGTCGTCGGCGAGCGCGGCGAGGTGCGCCCCGAGCAGGTGATGGGCGACCCGCGCCCCGGGCGCAAGCTCGTTTTCACCGGCGACACCGCGCCCTGCGAGATGACGCGGCTCGCCGCCCACCAGGCGGAGCTGCTCGTGCACGACGCGAGCTTCGGCGACGAGGAGGCGGAGCGCGCCGCCGAGACCGCGCACTCCACGGCGCGCCAGGCCGCCGAGATCGCGCGCGACGCCGAGGTCCGCATGCTCGCGCTCGTCCACATCTCCTCGCGCTACCACGTGCCCGAGGTGGTCGCCCAGGCCCGCGAGGCGTTCCCCGGCGCGGTCGCGCCGCGCGACTTCGACCTGGTCAGGGTGCCGTTCCCCGAGCGCGGCGCGCCCGAGCTCGTCGAGGGCGGCGCGCGCGAGGCCCCCGACGAGCGCGCGGCCCCGCCGGACGCCGCCCCGTGACCGGCTCTCCTCGTCCCCTGGGCCGGGAAAGCGGAGCGCGTCAGCCGAGCGGGGCCACCAAGTCCGCGATCGCCTGCGCGACCTCGGCCGGGTGGTCCTCCTGCAGGAAGTGCTTGGCCGGGAGCAGGTACCCGTCGTCCGCGCGCAGCGCGGCGCGCACCGCGTCGTAGCGCTCGCGCCCGAGCACGGGGTCCAGCTCGCCCCAGACCACACGCGTGTGCACGTCGAGGCCGGCGAGGCCCTCGCGCAGGAACCGCTCCTTCTCCTCGGTGAGCTCGAACGAGCGCATGATCCGCAGGAACGCGCGCCCGCGGTCGTGCATCCGCAGCAAGGCGACGTGCGCGTAGACGTCGGAGCGGGGGACGAGCTCGCGGCGCGCGATCCCCAGCGAGTAGAAGAGCCGCGCGACGTAGAACCGCGGCGTCGCCCGCAGCCACGCCTCGCCCAGCCCGCGTCGCGCGAACGGCGCCATCGGCCAGGGGCGCCGGAAGCCGGCGACGTCGACGAACGTGTTGAGCGCGGTGATCGACAGCACCCGGTCGGGGTTGCGGATCGCCCACTCGAAGCCGATCGGCCCGCCGATGTCGTGCACGACGAGGTGGCAGCGGTCGATGCCGAGCGCGTCGATCGCCTCGCCGGTCCAGCGGGCGAGGCCCGACCACGAGTAGTCGAAGCCCTCCGGGCGCTCGGCGAGGCCGAGCCCGGGGAAGTCAAAGGCGTTGGCGCGCACGCCCTCGTCGGCGAGCACCGGGATCACCTTGCGGTACAGGAACGAGCTGGTGGGCACGCCGTGCAGGAGGACGACGTCGGCGCCCTCGCCCTGGCGGCGCACGAAGCTCCGCACGCCGCCCGCTTCGAACCACGATCCCGCCGCCGCGTGCCGGGCGATCGCGTCGTTCACCTCGCGGTCGATCGGCCGCAGCTTCGAGGGGTCGCGCACCGGGCGGTGCGGCATCGGGATCCGGCGCTCAGCAACCATGCCCCGATCATCGCTGATCGTGCGGTCGAATGTCCGCGACGAAACCGCGGCTCGCCATCCGCCCCGGCCGCTGGTAGTCTCGACACGTCGGTTCCTTTAACCCGGTCCAGCGAGGCCAGGAAGGAGCGAGTTGAACGAGAAGGTCGTACTCGACCGCGATGACGTGCGCCGTACGCTGGTGCGGATCGCGCATGAGATCGTGGAGAACAACCGCGACGCGCAGGCGCTCGCGATCGTAGGCATTCACACGCGCGGAGCGGTCCTCGCCAACCGCCTGCACGCGCTCGTGGCCGAGCTCGCCGGCACGGAGATCCCCCTCGGCGACCTCGACATCTCCTTCTACCGCGACGATCTGGGCGAGCGCCCGACCGCGCCGGTGGTCCACGCCTCACACCTCGACTTCGATCCCGACGACCGCACGGTCGTGCTCGTCGACGACGTCCTGTTCACGGGCCGCACCGTGCGGGCCGCGATCGACGCGCTCTTCGACTACGGCCGCCCGGCGCGCGTGCAGCTCGCCGTGCTCGCCGACCGCGGCCACCGGGAGCTGCCGATCCGGCCCGACTACGTCGGCAAGAACCTGCCGACCGCGCGCGGCGAGCGCGTCTTCGTCCGCCTCGAGGAGATCGACGGCGTCGACGAGGTCGCGATCGCCGATGCCGCCGAGCCCGTCCTCACCGGCGGGGGGAAGGCACCGCGATGAGGCACCTGCTCTCGATCGCCGACCTGGACCGCGACGAGATCGAGCGGATCATGGAGCTGGCCGACAGCTTCGCCGAGGTCGGCCGGCGCGACATCAAGAAGGTCCCGACCCTGCGGGGCCGCACGGTCGTCTCCCTCTTCTACGAGTCGAGCACGCGCACCTCGTCCTCGTTCGAGCTCGCCGTCAAGCGTCTCTCCGCCGACCTCGTCTCGGTGAAGGCCGCGGGCTCGTCGGTCGACAAGGGCGAGTCGCTGCGCGACACGATCGCGACCCTCAGCGCATACGAGCCCGAGGCGATCGTGATCCGCTCGCCGCACGCCGGCGCCGCGCAGCTCGTCGCGCAGTGGACCGACGCCGCGGTCGTGAACGCCGGGGACGGCAAGCACGAGCACCCCAGCCAGGCGCTGCTCGACGTCTACACGCTCCGCGAGCGCCTGGGCGCGCTCGACGGCAAGCAGGTGTGGATCGTCGGCGACGTGCTGCACAGCCGCGTCGCCCGCTCCACGGCGCAGGCGTTCACCAAGATGGGCGCCGCCGTCACGCTCTGCGGCCCGCCGCCGCTGATCCCGCGCGCCGCGGCCGAGGCGCTCGGCTGCGCCGTCACCTACGACCTGTCCGGCCTGGGCGAGGCGGACGTCGTCTACGCCCTGCGCATGCAGCGCGAGCGCATGGCGGAGAGCTTCGTGCCGTCCCTGCGCGAGTACGTCGCCAACTACCAGATCAACGAGCGCCGCCTCGGCGCCCGCCAGCTGCTCATGCACCCGGGGCCGGTGAACCGCGGCGTCGAGCTCTCCGACGACGTGATCGAGCACCCCAACTCGCTGATCACCCAGCAGGTCCGCAACGGGCTGTTCGTGCGCATGGCGATCCTCTACGAGCTGCTCGCCGGCGGCGAGCGCCCGCGGGGCGCGCGCGAGCAGGGGGCGGCCGAGGCCGCGGTCTCGCAACCGATCGGAGAGCCGGCGTGAGGCGCATCGCGAGCCTCGACTGGCGCGCCTCCGGCTCCGCGCCGGAGCCCGTGATCGTGCGCGGCGCGCGCGTGCTCGACCCGCGCGCCGGCATCGACGCGCCGCACGACATCGTCGTGCGCGAGGGCGAGATCGCCGAGCTCGCCGCGCCGGGCTCCGCCGAGCTCGAGGGGGCGGAGGTGATCGAGGCCGAGGGCCTCGTCGCCGTGCCCGCCTTCTTCGACCCGCACGTGCACCTGCGCGTCCCGGGCCGCGAGGACAAGGAGGACATCGAGACCGGCACCCGCGCCGCGGCGGCGGGCGGTTACTGCGGGATCATCGCGATGGCGAACACGAACCCGCCCGTGGACACCCCGGGCGCGATCGACTCGCTGCGCGAGCGCGCCCGCCTCGACGCCTCCGTCCCGGTCGGCTTCGTCGCCACGGTCACCCGCGGGATGCGCGGCGAGGAGCTCACGGACATGACCGAGCTCGCCGCGGCCGGCGCCGTGGGCTTCTCCGACGACGGCCTGCCGATCCGCAGCGCACGCGTGATGCGCAGGGCGCTCCAGTACCAGGCGATCGCCGGGCTGCAGATCGCGCTCCACGAGGAGGACCCCGAGCTCTCGGGCAGCGGCGTCATGCACGAGGGCGAGGTCTCGGCCGCGGTCGGCATGGCGGGGATCCCGTCGGTCTCGGAGACGGTGATGATCCTGCGCGACGCCGCGCTCGCCGGGTACGAGCAGGCGCGCATCCACGTGCAGCACCTCTCGGCCGCCGAGTCGGTGGAGGCGGTGGCGCGCGCCAAGGAGGCGGGAGTGCGGATCACCTGCGAGGCGACGCCCCACCACCTCACGCTCACCGACGAGGCCGTCCGCAGCCTCGACGCCCGGTTCAAGATGAACCCGCCGCTGCGCACCGAGGCCGACCGCCAGGCGCTGATCGAGGGGCTGCGCTCGGGCGTGATCGACTGCATCGCCACCGACCACGCCCCGCACACTCGCCAGGAGAAGGAGGTGCCCTTCGAGCAGGCGGCGATGGGCGTCACCGGCCTGGAGACCGCCTTCGCCGTGCTCTACACCGACCTGGTGCTGCCCGGCGTCCTGCCGCTCGAGCTGATCGTCGAGCGCCTCGGCGCGGGCGCTGCGGCCTTCGGCTTCGAGCCCCCGGCGCTCAAGCCCGGCAGCGAGGCGAACCTGACCCTGCTCGACCTCGAGCGCACCTGGGAGGCGGGCGCCGACGGCTGGGAGAGCCGCTCGGTGAACTCGTTCGCCGCCGGGCGCGAGCTCACCGGCCGGGTGCTGGTCACGATCGCCGGCGGCGAGGTCGCCTACCGGCAGCGCAGCTTCGCGATGGGGGTCGCCCAGTGAGCGCGGCCAGGCTGGAGCGCGAGCGGGCGGCGCTCGTGATCGTGGACGTGCAGGAGGCCTTCGCCAAGGCCGTGCCCCGCTACGGGCTCGTCGTGCGCGCCGCGGCGACGCTGGCGCGGGGCGCGGCGGCGCTGGGCGTGCCCGTGATCGTCACCGAGCAGTACCCGAAGGGCCTGGGGCGCACCGACCCCGCGGTCGCGGCCGCGCTGCCCGACGGGGTGGAGCCGCTCGAGAAGGTCGAGTTCTCCGCGGCCGGCGCGCCCGGGTTCGACCTCGCGGGCCGCGACCAGGTCCTGCTCTGCGGGATCGAGGCGCACGTCTGCGTCGCCCAGACCGCCCTTGAGCTGCTCGAGCGCGGCGTCGCCGTTCACGTCGCCGCCGACGCGGTCGCCTCGCGCAGCGCGGAGAACGAGGCGATCGGCCTGCGCCGGACCGAGCGCGCCGGCGCGGTCCCCACCAGCGTCGAGACGGCGCTGTTCGAGCTGCTCGGGCGCGCCGGCACGGACGAGTTCAAGGCCGTCCAGCGCCTGATCCTCGAGTACGCGCCCAACCCAGCCTCGAACGGGGGCGCCGCATGAGGGGCTACGTGCTGCTCGAGGACGGGACGCGCCTGGAGGGCGAGCTCTGCGGAGCGGGCCCCGAGCAGGGCACCGACGCGGTCACCGGGGAGGTCGTCTTCAACACGGCGATGACCGGCTACCAGGAGGCGATGAGCGACCCCTCGTACTCGGGCCAGATCATCACCTTCACCTACCCGATGATCGGCAACTACGGCGTCGCCGAGGCGGCCATGGAGTCCGACCGCATCCACGCCCGGGCCGCGATCATGCGCGACGCGCGCAACTCGACCGACGCCGCGGCCGCGGAGGGCGGCTGGCTCGACTGGCTGCGCGAAGGTGGCGTGATGGCGATCACCGGCGTCGACACGCGCGCCCTCGTGCGCCACATCCGCGACAAGGGCGCGATGCGGGGCGGCGTCTTCGCCGAGACGGTCAGCGAGGCGCAGGCGCGCGAGCGGATCGCCGCGGAACCGGCGATGACCGGGGCCGACCTCGCCAGCAAGGTGACCCTGAGCGAGCCGCTCGAGCTCCCCGGGCAGGGGCCGCGCATCGTCGCGCTCGACACCGGCATCAAGCGCTCGATCATCGAGCAGTTCCGCGCCCGCGACGCGCACCTCACGCTGCTGCCCTGCACGTCCTCGGCCGACGAGGTGCTCGCGCGCGACCCCGACCTCGTCTTCTTGGCGTGCGGGCCCGGCGACCCGGCGGCGCTCGACTACATCGTGGGCACCGTTCGCGAGCTGGTCGGGCGCAAGCCCGTGATCGGCATCTGCCTGGGCCACCAGCTGCTCTGCAGGGCGGTCGGCCTGGACACCTTCAAGCTGCCCTTCGGCCACCGCGGCGCCAACCACCCGGTCAAGGACCTGGAGAGCGGGCGCATCGACATCACCTCGCAGAACCACGGCTTCGCGGTGCGCCCGCCGGACGGCGGCGAGCGCGTCGAGTCCGACGAGCCGGTGCGCTGGGAGACCGACTTCGGCGCGGCCGAGCTCACCCACGTGAACCTGTACGACCGCACCGTGGAGGGCCTGCGCCTGCGCGACGTGCCCGGCCGCACGTTCCAGTACCACCCCGAGGCCGGCCCGGGCCCGCACGACGCGCGGCACCTGTTCGACGAGTTCCTGCGGCTCGCGGAGGAGGCGAGCTGAACCGATGCCCAAGCGCACCGACATCCACCGGATCCTGCTGATCGGCTCGGGCCCGATCGTGATCGGCCAGGCCGCCGAGTTCGACTACTCGGGCGTGCAGGCCTGCAAGGTCCTGATCGAGGAGGGCTACGAGGTCGTGCTCGTCAACTCGAACCCGGCGACGATCATGACCGACCCGGAGTTCGCCCACCGCACCTACGTCGAGCCGCTCACGCCGGAGTCCGTGGCGGCGATCATCGAGCGCGAGCGCCCCGACGCCCTGCTGCCGACGCTGGGCGGGCAGACCGCCCTCAACCTGGCGAAGGCGCTCGCCGACGACGGCACCCTGGAGCGCTTCGGCGTCGAGCTGATCGGCGCCAACTACGACGCGATCCACCGCGCCGAGGACCGCGAGGCGTTCCGGGAGACGATGGAGGGCGCCGGGCTGCGCGTCCCGTGGTCGACGATCGTCACCTCGGTCCAGGAGGTCGAGCAGGGGCTCGCCAACGGCACGATCACGCTGCCCGCGATCGTGCGCCCGGCGTTCACGCTGGGCGGCCACGGCGGCGGCGTGGGCAACACCAAGGAGGAGCTGCTCCAGGTGGTCTCCGAGGGCCTGGCCGCGAGCCCGATCAACCAGGTCCTGGTCGAGGAGTCCGTGCTGGGCTGGGGCGAGTTCGAGCTCGAGGTGATGCGCGACGCGAACGACAACGTCGTGATCATCTGCTCGATCGAGAACGTCGACCCGATGGGCGTGCACACCGGCGACTCGGTGACCGTGGCGCCCGCGCAGACGCTCACCGACGGCCTCTACCAGGAGCTCCGCGACCAGGCGATCCGCGTGATCCGCGCGGTCGGCGTCGAGACCGGCGGCTCCAACGTGCAGTTCGCGGTCAACCCGAAGACGGGCGAGATCGTGGTGATCGAGATGAACCCGCGGGTCTCGCGCTCGTCGGCGCTCGCCTCGAAGGCGACCGGCTTCCCGATCGCGAAGATCGCCGCCAAGCTCGCCGTCGGCTACACGCTCGAGGAGATCCCCAACGACATCACGCGCGCCACGCCGGCGGCGTTCGAGCCGACGATCGACTACGTCGTCACGAAGGTCCCGCGCTTCGCGTTCGAGAAGTTCCCCGGCGCCGAGGGCAGCCTGACCACGCACATGAAGTCGGTGGGGGAGGCGATGGCGATCGGGCGCACGTTCCGCGAGTCGTTCGCCAAGGCGATGCGCTCGCGCGAGCTCGACTCCTCGCCGGCGATCCCCGACGACGACGAGGAGCTGCTCGGGCGGCTCGAGCAGGGCTCGCCGGAGCGCTTCGACCTGATCCTGGAGGCCTTCCGCCGCGGCGCCGGCGTCGACGAGCTGCACCGGCGCACCGCGATCGACCCGTGGTTCCTGCGCGAGCTGCGCCTGCTCGCGCTCGAGGGCGACGGCACCGAGGGCCTGCAGCGCACCTTCAAGGCGGTCGACACCTGCGCCGCCGAGTTCGAGGCGCGCACGCCGTACTACTACTCCTCGCACGAGCGCCCGCCGACGCCGCTTCAGGGCGAGGTCCGCCGCGGCGAGCGGCCGTCGGTGATCATCCTGGGCTCCGGCCCGAACCGGATCGGGCAGGGGATCGAGTTCGACTACTGCTGCGTGCACGCCGCGATGACCGTGCGCGAGCTCGGCCGCGACGCGGTCATGGTCAACTGCAACCCCGAGACGGTCTCGACCGACTACGACACCTCGGACCGCCTCTACTTCGAGCCGCTTACCGTCGAGGACGTGCTCGCCGTGGTCGAGGTCGAGCAGCCCGAGGGCGTGATCGTCCAGTTCGGCGGGCAGACCCCGCTGCGCCTGGCGCGCGCGCTCGAGGCCGCGGGCGTGCGGCTCCTGGGCACCCCGGTCGACGCGATCGACCTCGCCGAGGACCGCGGCCGCTTCGGCGAGCTGTTGCGGCGCCTGGGCGTCGAGCACCCGCCGTACGGGACCGCGCTCTCGGCCGAGGAGGCGATGCGGGTCGGCCGCGAGGTCGGCTTCCCGCTGCTGGTACGCCCGTCGTACGTGCTCGGCGGGCGGGCGATGGAGATCTGCTACTCGCCCGAGCAGCTCGACGCGTACCTGCGCGCGAACGTCAAGGCCGACCCGGAGCACCCGCTGCTCTTGGACCGGTTCCTCGAGGACGCGATCGAGGTCGACGTCGACGCCCTCGCGGACGGCACCGACGTGGTCGTGCCGGGGATCATGCAGCACGTCGAGGAGGCCGGCGTCCACTCGGGCGACTCGGCCTGCGTCCTCCCGCCGATGAGCCTCGGGGAGGAGATGCTCGACCAGATTCGCGAGACGACCCGCGCGATCGCGCTCGAGCTCGGCGTGGTCGGCCTGATCAACATCCAGTACGCGGTGGCCGGCGGCAAGCTGTACGTGATCGAGGCGAACCCGCGCGCCTCGCGGACGATCCCCTTCGTCTCCAAGGCGATCGGCGCGCCGCTCGCGAAGATCGCCTGCCGGCTCATGCTCGGCGAGCGCCTCGCCGACCAGGACGTCCCGGACATGCCGACCGGGCACGTCTCGGTGAAGGAGGCGGTGATGCCGTTCGCGCGGTTCGCGGGCGCGGACGCCGTGCTCGGCCCGGAGATGAAGTCCACCGGCGAGGTGATGGGGATCGCGCGCGACTTCCCGACCGCGTTCGGCAAGTCGCAGACGGCGGCCGGCTCGGCGCTGCCCAGCGAGGGCTCGGTGTTCATCAGCGTGACCGACACCGACAAGGCGGCCGCGACCCAGCTCGCCGCGCGCTTCCACGACATGGGCTTCCGCGTGCTCGCGACCGGCGGCACGGCGCAGGCGATCTCGCGGATGGGGATCCCGGTGCGCCGCATCAACAAGATCAGCGAGGGCTCGCCGCACGTCGTCGACCTGATCAGCGCGGGCGAGGTCGACATGGTGATCAACACGCCGACCGGGAGCGGCGCCCGCTCCGACGGGTACGAGATCCGCACCGCCGCGGTCCGGCACGGGATCCCCTGCGTGACGACGATGACCGGCGCCTCCGCCGCGGCGCGCGCGATCTTCGCGACCCGCTCCGCCGCGCCCGACCCGCGCAGCCTGCAGGAGCTCCACGCGCGCGCCTCGGGCGAGCCCGCGGTCGAGGCGCTGGAGCAGCAGCCTTGAGCGACCGGGTCCAGGCCCCGCTCGGGGCGCGCGACTGCGAGGTCACCGACCGCCGCGCCACGGGCGGCTACGTGATCGTCTCGGCGCTGGACGCCGAGGGCCCGGATCCCAAGCCCGGGCAGTTCTACATGCTCTCCGCGGACGGCTGGGGCACGCACGGGGGGCGCCCGTTCCTGCCCCGGGCCTTCTCGGTAGCCGACGCCGAGCGCGCCGACCGCGGTGTGCGCCTGGACTTCCTGATCGACGCCGTCGGGCCCGGGACCAGCGTGCTCGCAGGGCTCGAGCGTGGCGCGCGCCTGCGCGTCACCGGGCCCCTCGGCGTGCCCTTCTCGCCGCCGCGCGAGCTCAACCCCGACGCCGCGGGCGCGATCCTCGTCGGCGGCGGCGTGGGCATCGCGCCGCTCGCGATGCTGCGCCGCGAACTGGCCAGGCGCGCGTTCCCGACGCGCACGCTGCTCGGCTTCCGCGACCGCGAGCACTCCGGCGGCCTCGAGCTCTTCCGCTGCCAGGAGGTCGGCCTCGCCAGCGAGGACGGCCACGCAGGGCACCAGGGCTACGTCACCGACCTGCTGGCGGTGGCGCTCAAGGGCCCGGACGCGCACACGGCCGCCGTCTACGCCTGCGGCCCGCCCGGGATGCTGGAGGCCGTGCGCGCGCTCTGCGCGGAACGCGGGGCGCCGGTCGAGCTCGCGCTCGAGACGCCGATGGCCTGCGGGTACGGAGCCTGTTTCGGTTGCGCCGTGCCGCTCGCCGACGGCGGGTACATGCGCCTCTGCGTCGAGGGCCCCGTGGTGCGCGGCGACCGGATCGCCACCGCGATCGTCGAGGGGGCGGGGCACCGGTGAGCGTGCGGATCGGCTCGCTGGAGCTCGAGCACCCGGTCCTGAACGGCTCGGGCACGTTTGACGCGATCGCCGCCCGGCAGGTCTTCGGGGACGCGCTGCTCGAGCGCTTCCCCTTCGCCGCGTTCGTCTCGAAGACGATCACCCTCGAGCCCCGCGCCGGCAACCCGCCGCCGCGCCTGTGGGAGACGCCCAGCGGGATGATCAACTCGATCGGCCTGCCGAACAAGGGGCTCGAGGGCTTCCTCGCGCACGACCTGCCGCAGCTGGCCGAGCTGCCGGTGCCGCTGATCGTCTCGGTGATGGCGACGTCCCGCGACGACTTCGCGCGGCTCGTGGGCGCGGTCAGCGAGCGCGAGGAGGTCGCGGCGCTCGAGCTGAACGTGTCCTGCCCGAACGTCAAGTCCGGGCTCATCGTCGGCGCCGAGCCCGCCGAGACGCGGGCGCTCTGCGAGGCGCTGCGCCCGCTCACCGACAAGCCGCTGATCGTGAAGCTCACGCCCAACGTCGCCGACCCCGCGCCCGTCGCGCGCGCCGCCGAGGAGGGCGGCGCGGACGCCGTCTCGCTGATCAACACGCTGCGCGCGACCGCGCTCGACCCCCGCACGGGCGAGCCCTGGCTGGGCGCTGGCAGCGGCGGGCTCTCCGGCGCGGCGGTCAAGCCGGTCGCCCTCGACCAGGTGCGCCGCGTGCGCGCCGCCGTGTCGCTGCCGATCATTGGCATGGGGGGGATCGAGAGCGGTGCAGACGCCCTTGACTTCCTGCGCTGCGGGGCCACGGCGGTCGCCGTCGGCACCGCGAACTTCCGCGATCCGCTCGCCGGAGAGCGGGTCCGCGCGGAGCTCGAAGCGCTGTCCGAACCCGCCCGATCCCTTGACCTCAAGTAGAGGTCGAATCGAATTTCGTTGAAAACCCTGGGAACCCCCTTGCACACCAGAACCTGCGCGCTATATTCGCCGCGCCGTGGCCCCCTCCACCGAGACCCCAACCGCCGTTCCCGAGAGAACTCACGAGCAGCGGATGCGGGCTCTTCGCAGGGCCAACGAGATCCGCAGCAAGCGCGCCCAGCTCAAGCGGGACCTGAAGGCCGGCAAGGTCAAGGTCGAGCAGCTTCTGCTGGACCCGCCGGAGTGGGTCGAGTCCGCGAAGGCGTTCGACATGCTCCTCGCGGTCCCGAAGTACGGGCGCGTCAAGGCCAACAAGGTGCTCGCCCAGTGCCGGATCTCCCCGTCCAAGACGATCGGCGGGCTCTCCGAGCGCCAGCGCGCCGAGCTCGTCGAGCTGCTGCGCAGGCGCTAGCGCCGCGGGCACGTTGGAGGCCGCAGGGGAGCAGACCCGCGTCCCGCGGGGTTGGATGGTCGGCGTGAAGTCGCGCGTGTTCGTCATCACCGGCCCGTCGGGCGTCGGCAAGGGCACCCTGATCTCGCGCCTGCGTGAGCAGATCCCCGAGCTCGAGCTCTCCGTGTCGGCCACCACCCGCAAGCCGCGGGCGGGCGAGGTCGACGGGCGCGACTACCACTTCCTCACGCCCGAGGAGTTCGCGCGCCGCGCGGAGGCCGGGGACTTCCTCGAGCACGCGACGTTCAGCGGCAACCGCTACGGGACGCTGCGCTCCGAAGTCGAGCGCACCCTACGCTCGGGCCGCTCGCTCGTGCTCGAGATCGAGGTGCAGGGCGCCCGCCAGGTGCGCGCCGTGATGGGCGACGAGGCCGTGCTGATCTTCATCGCGCCGCCCGACCCGAAGGTCCTGCGCGAGCGGCTCGCCGGCCGCGGCACGGACTCCGAGGAGGCGATCGCGCGGCGGCTGGAGACCGCCAAGCAGGAGCTCGAGGCCCAGCAGGAGTTCAAGCACGTGATCGTCAACGACGATCTCGACCGGGCGACCGAGGAGCTCGTGCGGATCGTGCGCTCGGAGCTTTCAACTACACTCGACCCCGCTGATGATCAAGCCTAGAGTCGACACCCTGCTCGAGCACACCGATTCGCACTACGCCGCGGTGATCGTCGCCGCGAAGCGGGCGCGGCAGCTCAACAGCTACTACCGCGCGCTCGGCGAGGGCAGCTACGAGGAGTTCACGCCGCCCATGGTCGAGACGCGGTCGGGCAACTACCTGACGATCGCGCTCGAGGAGCTGGCCGCCGGCAAGCTCCGCTACAGCTACAAGGACAAGTCCTAGTCCCCTAGGCAAAGGGGCTCGCGGTGGCCCGCATCCTGCTCGGCGTCACGGGGGGCATAGCGGCCTACCGGGCGCTTGAGCTCGCGCGCCTGGCCACCAGGTCCGGGCACGCCGTGCGCGTGCTGATGACGGAGGCCGCGACCCGGTTCGTCGGGCCCGCCTCGTTCGAGGGGATCGTGGGGGCGCCCGTGCTCACCTCCGAGTTCGAGCGCGATCCGATGCGCGGCGCCTTCCCCGGCGAGCCGCTGCCCGGGCACGACCCGATCGGCCACCTCGCGGTCGTCGAAAACTGCGACGCCTACCTCGTCGCGCCCGCCTCGGCGAACACGATCGCCAAGCTCGCCGGCGGGCACGCCGACTCGATGGTGACGACCGCCTTTTTGGCCTGCGATGCCCCGCGGCTGGTCGCCCCGGCGATGAACGACCGGATGTACCGCGACGCGGCCACGCAGGCGAACCTGCGGACGCTGCGCGAGCGCGGTGTGGAGGTGATCGACCCCGACACCGGCCCGCTCGCCTCGCGCGGCGAGTACGGGGCAGGGCGCCTGCCGCAGCCCGACGCCCTGCTCGCGCGCGTGGAGGCCGCCCTGGGCGCGCCAGCGCAGGGATCGCTGGCCGGCGTACGGGTGCTGGTCACCGCCGGGGGCACGCGCGAGCCCCTCGACTCGGTGCGCTTCATCGGCAACCGCTCGAGCGGCCGGATGGGGGTCGCCCTGGCGGCGGCCGCGGCCGCCCGCGGCGCCGAGGTGACGCTGGTCGCCGCCAACGTGGCGCTGCCCACGCCGCCGGGCGTGCGGCGCATCGACGTGGAGACCGCCGCCGAACTCGCCGAGGCCGCGCGCGCCGAGTTCGAGGCGTGCGACGTGCTGCTCATGGCTGCCGCCGTCGCCGACTTCCGCCCGGCGGACGCTGCCGCGGGCAAGATCGCCCGCGAGGGCACGGACGGTCTCGAGCTGCGGCTGGAGCCGACCGAGGACGTGCTCGCCGGGCTCGCCCGGCGGCGCCGCCCGGGCCAGGTGCTGTTCGGGTTCGCCGCCGAGCACGGCGCCGAGGCGATCGAGCGCGCCCGCGCGAAGCTCGAGCGCAAGGGCGTCGACGCGATCGTCTTCAACGACGTCTCGCGCTCCGACATCGGGTTCGACGCGGAGCACAACGAGGTGACCATCGTCGAGCGCGACGGCGAGCACCGCGTCGAGCGCGCGACCAAGGACGAGGTCGCGGCCGCGGTGCTCGACCGCGTCGAGGCGGTGCGCGCCGCCCCCTAACCCGGTTTGGCCCCCTGGGGTGTGGTCGGCCGAACGCCCGCCCGGACGAGGTGTCACGGATTCCGCGCTCGCGGCGCGCGGACGGCCGATCGGGAAGGGGTGCCACCCGGCCCCGTCCCTACACTGGGTTACGTGGCCGACGATCGCGAGCGCACCGAGGACCTGGGGGAGGAGAGCACGTACCGCCTCTACCGGCGGGGCGTCGAGCTGCTCGAGGACGGCGCCTTCAGCGAGGCGACCGTGCCCCTCGCCGAGGCCGCCCGGCGAGCCCCGGAGAAGAGCTCGGTGCGCGAGGCGCTGGGCCGCGCCTACTTCCGCAACCGACAGTACGCCGAGGCGGTGGCCGAGTTCGAGGCCGTCGTCGCGACCCATCCGGTCAACGACTTCGCTCACTTCTGCCTCGGCCGCGCGCTTTCCTTGACCGGCGAGCCGGAGCGGGCCCGCCACCACCTGGCGCTGGCGTCGAATCTGCAGCCGCAGCGGCGCGACTACCGCCTCTACCGGGACCGCGCCCGCCGGGCCGCGTAGCGACAGGGGGAGAGCTGGGTGCGAGCGCTCGTCCAGCGCGTGCAGCGGGCGTCCGTGACCGTCGACGGGGAGCGGATCGCCGAGATCGGCGAGGGCTTCCTCGTGCTCCTCGGCGTGACGCACGCAGACGACGAGGCGGTCGCGGACAAGCTCGCCGACAAGGTGCGCAACCTGCGGGTCTTCCCCGACGCCGACGGCCGCATGAACGAGCCCCTCGGCGAGCGCGAGGTGCTGGTCGTGAGCCAGTTCACCCTGTACGGGGACACGCGCCGGGGCAACCGCCCGAGCTTCGTGGATGCCGCCCCTCCCGAGCAGGCCGAGCGGCTGTACGAGCGCTTCCGCGAGCGGCTCGGCGCGCAGGGCGGGAGGTTCGGCGCCCACATGCTCGTCGAGCTGGTGAACGACGGCCCGGTGACGCTCTTGCTCGAGGCCTGAAGGGGCCTTCCGGCGAGCCTACCCACGGCTATACTCGAACGGACCTCCTGCGAGTACCCGAACCCTTATGAGGTGGGCCCGGGCCCACCATTTTTTTGGCTTGAAGCGGGTGCCCGGAGGGGGTTACATGGAGGGGCGGCACATTATGAGCGATACGCAGAGACTTCAGGAGACGATCGAGAGCAGGCTTCGGGCGTTCGACCCGCAAGTCGAGCTGATCGCGCTCGAGCGCCCCGCGCACGGGTCGCTGCGGCTCCGCATCGACCATCCGGACGGGGTCGACCTGGCTCTCTGCGAGCGCGTCACCGACGCGCTTCGGGACCTCCTCGAGCAGTACTCGCTCGAGGTGTCCTCACCCGGCGCGGACCGCCCGCTCACGAAGCCCGAGCACTACCGACGCTTCATCGGCCGGCGGGTGCGCGTGCGCACCCGCGAGGCCATCGGGGGGCAGCGCAATTTCACGGGGACGCTCACCGGCGCCGAGGGCGACGCGGTCGAGCTCTCCTCTGATGGCGGTGCCGTGCGGATCCCGCTGGCCGGGATCAGCCGCTCGAACCTGGTACCGGAGGTCTGATGAGCGAGATTCGTTGCGAGAGGAACGCAGCCCCCGTGGCAACGTCCAAGAAGTCTGGAGGTAAGCAGTGAGCCGCGAGCTCGTCGACGCGATCAGGGAACTCGCCACCGAGAAGGGGATCGACTCAGAGACCCTGATGACGGCGCTCGAGGATGCGCTGCTGTCCGCGTACAAGAAGACCCCCGGGGCGGCCCGCTACGCGCGCGTCGAGCTCGACCGTGACACCGCGGACTTCCGCGTCTACGAGCTGATCCTCCCCGAGGAGCTCGAGCGGAAGCTGCTCGCCGAGGTGGCCGAGCAGCGCGAGCGCGAGATCGACCCGGAGACGGGCGAGCTGCGCGAGCCCGAGGAGCCCGAGCTCGACCCCGAGATGCTCGCTCCCTACGAGGACCAGATCGAGACGCGCGACGTCACCCCCGAGGACTTCGGGCGCATCGCCGCGCAGACCGCGAAGCAGGTGATCCTGCAGCGCGTCCGCGAGGCCGAGCGCCGGATGATGTTCGAGGAGTACCAGGACCGCGTCGGCGAGCTGGTCACCGGCATCATCCAGCAGTCCGACAACCGCTACACGCTCGTGCAGCTCCGCGAGCGCGTCGAGGCGCTCCTGCCGCGCTCCGAGCAGGTCTGGAACGAGCGCTACGACCACGGCATGCGGATCAAGGCCGTGATCACCGACGTCTCGGCAGAGGGCAAGGGCCCGAGCATCGTGGTCTCGCGCCGCAGCCCGGAGCTGATCAAGCAGCTGTTTGAGCTCGAGGTGCCCGAGATCGCCGACGGCCTCGTCGAGATCGTGGGCGTGGCGCGCGAGCCGGGCTTCCGCTCGAAGATCGCGGTCGTCTCGCACGCCGACGGGGTGGACCCGGTCGGCGCCTGCGTGGGCCCGCGCGGCTCGCGCGTGCGCATGGTCGTCTCCGAGCTGCGCGGCGAGAAGATCGACATCATCCCCTACAACGAGGAGCCCGCCCGCTTCGTCGCCAAGGCCCTCTCGCCGGCGCGCGTCCGCGAGGTCATCGTCGACGACGAGACCAAGGAGGCGACGGTCGTCGTCCCCGACGACCAGCTCTCCCTGGCGATCGGCCGCGAGGGCCAGAACGCGCGGCTCGCCGCGAAGCTCACCGGCTGGAAGGTCGACATCGTCTCCGAGACCGAGTTCAGCCAGCAGGACGACATCGGCGCCTTCGAGGAGGAGGAGCAGGCCGACGGCCGCTGCGCCGCGGTGCTCTCCGCCGGCCGCCGCTGCCCGAACGCCTCGCTGCAGGGCTCGCGCTACTGCGGCCTGCCCCAGCACCAGGCGCTGGCGCGCTTCAGCACGAACCAGGTCAACGTGCTGGCCTCGCTGAGCGACGACGAGATCGCGACGCTCGCCGACCCGGACGCCGACGAGGGCGTCGTCGCGGAGCTCGTCGAGCGCGCGGAGGCCGCCTTCAAGGAGGCCGAGGAGGCCGCCCAGGCCGAGGAGGCCGCCGAGGGCGACGCCGAGGGCGCGGGGGCCGCGGCTGACGCGTCCCCCGAGGCCGAGGCCGCGGCCGGGGACGCCGAGGAGGCCGCCGACGCCGAGGGCGAGGGCGAGCCCGCGGGCGAGGAGCCCGCGGACGACGCCGGCGAGCCCGCCGACGAGGACGGCGAGTCCGTCGCCGAGCAGGACGCCGAGCCGAGCGCCGAGGAGCCCGCGGCCGACCCCGACGGCGCCGGGCCGCCGGACGCGGACGGCTCAGCGGAGCCAGCCGAGCAAGCCAGCGAACCCACGGAGGCTTAACTTCGTCTCGTGGCAAAGAAGCGCGTTCACGAGATCGCCAAGGAGCGAGGGCTCTCCAGCAAGGAGCTGATCGCCGCGCTGCAGAAGGCGGGCGTCGACGTCAAGGCGCCTGCCTCCAGCGTGGACGAGGACGTCGTCGCGAAGGCGCTCGCCGGCGGCGGGGGCGACGGCAAGGCCGCGCCCGCCAAGGCCGCAGCGCCCGCCAAGAAGCAGGCGCCCGCGCAGAAGGCGGACGGCAAGCCGCCCGCCCAGCCGAAGGGCGACGGCGCCCAGCAGGGCCAGCAGCAGCGCCCCGTGCGTCCCGTCCGTCCCGTGGACGGCGGCAAGCGCGGCGGCAAGCGGCGCGTCGTGATCGACTCGCAGGCCTCGCGGCGCGAGAACGTCGCGCCCCCGACGCCCTCGCGCCCGCCGCGGCGCCGGGGCGGCAGGCGGCGCCGGCCCGTGCTCGAGGAGCCGCAGGAGAGGGCGCCGCAGGTCGAGCAGGAGGAGCCGGCGCTCAAGGTGAACTCGGGCGCCACCGTGCGCGAGGTCGCCGAGACGTTCGGGGTCTCGGCCGCCGACCTGATCAAGAAGCTCATGCAGCTCGGGGAGATGGCGACGCTCACGCAGACGCTCTCCGACGAGACGATCGAGCTGCTCGCGGTGGAGTTCGACCGCAAGGTCGAGGTCGTGAGCGCCGCGGAGGAGGAGGCCGAGGAGGTCGTCTACGACGACGCCGAGGAGGACCTCCAGCCGCGGCCGCCGGTCGTGACGATCATGGGCCACGTCGACCACGGCAAGACATCGCTGCTCGACGCGATCCGCCAGACCGAGGTCGCCGCGGGTGAGGCCGGCGGCATCACCCAGCACATCGGCGCGTACCAGGTCCACCACGAGGGCAAGACCATCAGCTTCATCGACACGCCGGGCCACGCCGCGTTCACGGCGATGCGCGCCCGCGGCGCCGACGTCACCGACATCGTCGTCGTGGTCGTCGCCGCCGACGACGGCGTGATGCCGCAGACGATCGAGGCGATCGACCACGCCCGCGCCGCGGACGTGCCGATCATCGTCGCGATCAACAAGATCGACCTGCCCGAGGCCAACCCGGACCGGGTGAAGGGCGAGATGGCGCAGCAGGGCCTCACGCCCGAGGACTGGGGCGGCGAGACGATCTTCGTGAACGTCTCGGCCAAGACCGGCGAGGGGCTCGACGAGCTCCTCGAGATGATCCTGCTGGTCGCCGAGGTCGAGGAGCTCCGCGCCAACCCGAACGCGCCCGCGTCGGGCACCGTGATCGAGTCGCACCTCGACCAGGGCCGCGGCCCGGTCGCCACCGTCCTGATCCAGCGCGGCACGCTCAAGATCGGCGACGCCGTCGTCGCCGGCCACGAGTGGGGCCGCGTGCGCGCGATGCACGACCACAACGGCGCCCGGCTCAAGGAGGCCCGCCCCGGCGATCCCGTCGAGGTGCTCGGCTTCAACGGCGTCTGCGAGGCTGGCGACCGCGTCGAGGTCGTCGAGAACGACCGCCGCGCCCGCCAGATCGCCGGCGAGCGGCTGCACCGGCTCAAGGCCGAGCAGCTCGCGCGGCGCCAGGCCCGCAAGGTCACGCTCGACGAGGTCTTCGCGAAGGCCCAGGAGGGCGACCTCAAGGAGCTCAACATCGTCCTCAAGGCCGACGTGGCGGGCTCGCTCGAGGCTCTGCAGGACGAGATCGCCAAGGTCCCGCAGGACCAGGTGCGCATCGACGTGATCCGCGCGGCCGCCGGCGGCATCAACGAGTCCGACGTGATGCTGGCCGCGGCGTCCGACGCGATCATCATCGGCTTCAACGTCCGGCCGCTCGCGGACGCCCGCCGCGCCGCCGAGCGCGAGGGCGTCGAGATCCGCACGTACTCGGTGATCTACAAGGTCACCGAGGACCTCAAGGCGGCGATGGAGGGCATGCTCGAGGCCGTCGAGGTCGAGGAGGCCCTGGGCCAGGCGGAGGTCAAGCAGACGTTCAAGGCGTCGCGCGTCGGCACGATCGCCGGCTGCGAGGTCACCGACGGCAAGGTCGCCCGCGACGCGGAGGTGCGCCTGGTGCGCGACGGCACGGTCATCTGGACCGGCGCGATCGCCTCCCTGCGCCGCTTCCAGGACGACGTGGCCGAGGTCGACCAGGGCCAGGAGTGCGGCATCGTGCTCGAGAACTTCGCCGACATCAAGGTCGGCGACGTGCTCGAGGTGTTCCGCACCAAGCAGGTCGAGCAGAAGCTCGAATAGCTGCGAGCTTCCAGCTTCCAGCTGCCAGCTGCCAGCTTGCTCCTGGTGGTGCCGGCGTTGGCGTTTCGCCGGGTCGCCGGTCGCCGGTCGTCGGTCGCCCGTTGGGTGATTCAGGCGCTGGTGGCTGGCTGCTGGTGGCTGGTAGCTGGTAGCCGGCAGCTCTATCCGCGGATGTCCTCCAGGCTCAGGACGTCCCGGTCGAACGCGCAGCCGTCCGGCACCCGGGACATCACGAACCGTTCCAGCTCGTCGGCGCGGTCGTCGATGTCGGCGCCCCCGACGAGCGCGCAGACCAGCGTCGAGCGCTGCCAGGTGTCGTGCCCGTCGGTCTCGGTGACCGCGACCCCGAAGCGGTTGCGCAGCTGCCCCTTGAGCGACTGCAGCAGCTTGCGCTTGCCCTTCAGATCATGCGCCTCGCCGAGGTGCAGCCGGACCTCGACGATGCAGACGAACGCGCGCACCCAAGGAACGTTAGAACCGCTGGCCGCCGAGTACGAGCCACGCCTGACCCGCCCAACCGACGACCGGCGACCGACGATCGGCGACCGGCGAAGCGCCAACGCCGGCACCACCAGGAGCAAGCTGGAAGCTGGCAGCTGGCAGCTGGACGCCGGCAGCTGGAAGCTGCTGCCGCAGGCGTCTGTATGCTGGCTTACGCCATGGCCACTGAGCGCATGAGGCGCGTCAACGAGGTCATGCGCGAAGTCGTCGCGGACGCGATCGCCTCTGAGCTCGACGACCCTCGCATCGGATTCGTGACCGTGACCGCCGTCGATACAAGCCCGGACCTGCGTTCAGCGCGGGTGTACGTGAGCGTGCTCGGCGACGAGGCCGCCCGCGAGTCCGCGCTGGCCGCGCTCGGCGCCGCCCACGGTGTGCTGCAGGCAGCCGTCAACCGGGAGCTGCGCCTCAAGCGCACCCCGACCCTGAAGTTCGTGTACGACGAGAGCCTCGAGCGCGCACAGCGCCTCAGCGAGCTGTTGGAGGATTGATGCCCGCGCCGATCGAGACGCCCGCGAAGACGACCGCCCTCGACGCCGTGGCCCACGAGATCCGCACGGGCCACAGGTTCCTGCTCACGACCCACGAGGGTCCCGACGGCGACGCGCTCGGCTCGCTGCTCGCCACCCACCACCTGCTCGAGCAGCTCGGCAAGGACTCCGTGATGTTCCTGCCGGCGAAGGAGTTCCCCCTGCCCGTCGAGTACCGCTTCCTCCCGCTCACCGACGTCTTCCACGAGGCGCCCGCGGACGTGGTCGACCGGACCCTGATCTTCCTGGACTGCGGCAACCGCGACCGCATGCCGGAGCCGTTCCTGCACCGCGACGGCGCCCGCATCATCAACGTCGACCACCACCACGACAACACCCACTTCGGCGCGGTCAACCTGGTCGACGTCGAGGCCTCGTGCACCGCGGAGATCGTCTGGCGGCTCGCCAAGGTCCTCGGCGCGACGATCACGCCCGACATCGCCGCGGCGCTGTACGTGGGCCTGATCACCGACACCGGCAAGTTCATGTACGAGAACACCGACGCGACCGCGCACCTGATGGCCGCGGAGCTCATCGAGGCCGGCGTCAGCGTCGACGACATCTACCGGCGCCTGTACGAGCGCGTGCCGATGGAGAAGATGAAGCTGCTCGCCCGCTCCCTGGAGAAGCTCGAGCGCTACGACGGCGGCGTGCTCGCGCTCACCTACATCTCCCAGGAGGACTACGAGGAGACCGGCTCGACCGAGCACCTCACCGAGGGGATCATCGACCACGTGCGCGCGCTCGAGGGCGTCCGGGTCGCCGCGATCGTGCGCGACAAGCCCGGTGGGCGGTGGGCGCGCAAGGTCAGCCTCCGCTCGAGCGACGGCGCCGTCGACGTCTCGGCGATCGCGCGCGAGCACGGCGGCGGCGGCCATCGCCGCGCGGCAGGGTTCGGCACGGACCTCGAGTACCCCGAGCTCGTGGAGTTCCTCCGCGAGCGGGTCGCCGCGCAGCTTGGCTGAGGCGCACGCCGACCTCGCGAGCGAGGGCGCCGTCGTCCTCGCGGACAAGCCGTCGGGGGTGACCTCCCACGACGTGGTCGCCCAGGTGCGCCGCGAGCTCGGCGTCCGGCGCGTCGGGCACGCCGGCACGCTCGACCCGTTTGCGACCGGGTTGCTGATCGTGCTCGTCGGCCGCCCCGCGACGCGAGAGCAGGCGCGCTTCATGGGCCTGCCGAAGACCTACCGCACGGTGGCGCGCCTCGGTGCGGTCTCGACCACCGGCGACCGCGACGGGGAGATCACGGTCACCGGCAGGGTGCCCGAGCGCCTCGAGCTGCCCACCGGCCGCATCCGCCAGCGCCCGCCCGCGTACTCGGCCGTCAAGATCGACGGGGAGCGCGCCTACAAGCGGGCCCGCCGCGGCGAGCGGTTCGAGCTTCCCGAGCGCGAGGTGACCGTGTACCGCTTCGAGGAGCTGGGGCGGGAGGGCGACGACGTCGAGCTCGAGATCGAGTGCTCCTCGGGCACCTACGTCCGCAGCCTGGTCGCCGACCTGGGCGACGCCTACTGCCTGGAGCTGCGCCGGACGCGGATCGGGCCGTTCTCGGTGGAGGAGGCGGGTCCCGAACCGATCCCGCTGCGGGATGCCCTCGCTCGCCTACCCTCGTCTGATTGAGTTCCGCGCGATGGCGATCAAGGTCACCGAGCTGAGCGAAGCCGAGCCGCGCCCGCGACGGGTCGCGATCGGGACGTTCGACGGCGTCCACGTCGGGCACCGCCGGGTGATCGAGGGTGCCGACACGGTGCTCACCTTCGACCCGCACCCGCTGAGCGTGCTCGCCCCGGACGCGGCCCCCAAGCTGCTCATGCCGTTCACCGCGAAGCGCGACGTGCTCGATGGCCTGGGCGTGCGCGAGCTCGTCGTGATCCGCTTCAACCGCGAGTTCTCGAAGCTCTCCGCCGAGCAGTTCATCGAGGAGGTGCTGATCGGCCGGCTCCGCGCCGAGCACGTCTCCGTCGGCGAGAACTTCCGCTTCGGCGCCAAGGCCAAGGGCGACCCTGCGATGCTCGCCGCGCGAAGCGAGTTCGAGACGCGCGTCGTGCCCCTGGTGGAGGTCGACGGCGAGACGGTCTCCTCGACCCGCATCCGCGCGCTGGTCCAGGCCGGGGAGGTGGAGGCCGCGATGCGCTGCCTGGCCGCGCCGTTCCTCTACGAAGGCGTGGTCGTCGAGGGCGACAAGCGCGGCCGCGAGCTCGGTTTCCCGACGGCGAACATCGTCCCGGACGACCGCCTGGTCGTCCCCGGGCACGGCGTGTACGCGGGCTTCGCCAACGAGCACCCGGCGGCGATCCACATCGGGGTGCGGCCGATGTTCGAGACCGGGCGGGGCCTGCTCATCGAGCCCCACCTGATCGACTTCGAGGGCGACCTCTACGGGCGCACGCTACGGATCGCCTTCGTCGCGCGCCTGCGCGGCGAGAAGCGCTTTCCGTCCGTGGACGACCTGATCGCCCAGATGCACCGCGACGTCGAGCAGGCGCGCCGGATCTGCGCCGAGTTCCGGGGGCCGCCCGCGGTGGCCTCCTGATGTCTGTCGTGAACCTCGCTAACCTGTCCCGCCCGAAATGCCACTGACCGCAGAAAGAAAGCAGGAGCTGATCGCCAAGTACGGCCGGTCCGAGGGCGACACCGGCTCCGCCGAGGTGCAGATCGCGCTGCTCACCGAGCGCATCAACGACCTGACCGAGCACCTCCGCACCCACCGCAAGGACCACCACTCCCGTCGCGGCCTGCTCATGCTGGTCGGCCGTCGCCGCCGCCTGCTGCGGTACCTGGAGCGGACCGACCTGGACCGCTACCGCAAGGTCGTGTCGGAGCTGGGGCTCCGCCACTAGGGCCCCGCTCGAATCCTGCCTCCGCATCCGCGGATAGACCCGCCCGGATGAAGCCTCCTGCGCCGCAGGTGGCTCAACCGCGGGTTATCCGGGTAACCGCTGTCAAGCGGCGGTCCGCAGTCGGCAGGGCACGAACCGTCGGATAAGCTGCTCTGCGGATACAGAGAAGAATCGAAGCAAGTGGGTCGCCAGGGGGCGACCGGAAGGAAACAAGGGAATACATGAGCATGTTCGATGTGAGCCGCGTCTCGGTCGAGATCGGTGGTAAGGAGATCTCGTTTGAGACCGGCAAGCTGGCCCGCCAGGCCAGCGGAGCCGTGGTCGTGCGCTCCGGCGGGACCATGGTGCTGTCGACAGCCACTGTCGGCAGCCTGCGTGACGTTGACTTTCTGCCGCTCACGGTCGATGTCGAGGAGCGTCACTACGCGGTAGGCAAGATCCCGGGCTCGTTCTTCCGGCGCGAGGCGCGCGCCGGCGAGAAGGCGACCCTCACCGCCCGGATGATCGACCGGCCCCTGCGGCCGCTCTTCCCCAAGGGCTGGCACTACGAGACGCAGCTCGTCGCGCTGACGCTCTCGCACGATCACGAGCACCCGTACGACATCCTCGCGATGAACGGCGCCTCCGCCGCCATCGCCGTCTCGGACATCCCGCTCGACCAGCACGTCGGCGCCGTGCGCATCGGCAAGCTGCACGGCGACTTCGTCGTGAACCCGGGCGAGGACGTGGCCGAGGAGCTCGAGATGGACCTGATCGTCTCGGGCACCGAGGAGGCGATCCTCATGGTGGAGTGCGGCGCCCGCTTCGTGAGCGAGGCCGAGGTGCTCGACGCGCTCGACATCGCCCACGGCGAGATCCGCAAGATCACCGCCGCGATGCGCGAGCTGGCCGAGAAGGCCGGCAAGCCCAAGCGCGAGATCGTCGTGCCCCAGGTCGACGAGGCGCTCTACGAGGAGATCCGCGCCCGCTTCGGCGCCAAGCTCGACGAGGCCACCCAGGTCCAGCAGAAGCTGGAGCGCCAGGCGGCGATCGACGCCGTCGAGGAGGAGGTCCTCGCCGCGCTCGCGCCCGAGAGCGACGAGGAGGGCGCCGCCGAGCGCCGCGTCGAGGTCCAGCGGGCCTTCGCGAAGCTGGAGAAGGACATCATCCGGCACCGCATCGCGGTCGAGAAGAAGCGTCCCGACGGGCGCGCCCAGGACGAGATCCGGCCGATCGAGGTCGAGGTCGACGTCTCCCCGCGCGTCCACGGCTCGGCGCTGTTCACCCGCGGCGAGACGCAGATCCTCTCGAGCGTCGCGCTCGGCACGAGCCGGATGGACATGAAGATCGACAACCTGAGCCTGCAGGAGTCGAAGCGCTTCTTCCACCACTACAACTTCCCGCCCTTCTCGGTGGGCGAGACGGGGTTCATGCGCGGCCCGAAGCGCCGCGACATCGGCCACGGCGCGCTCGCCGAGCGGGCCCTTGAGCCGACGATCCCGCCGGAGGACGAGTTCCCGTACGTGATCCGCGTCGTCTCCGAGACGCTGGAGTCGAACGGCTCCTCGTCGATGGGCTCGGTGTGCGCGTCCTCGATGGCGCTGCAGGCCGCGGGAGTGCCGGTCTCCGCGCCGGTCGCCGGCGTGGCCATGGGCCTGATCAAGGAGGGTGACGACTACATCGTCCTCACCGACATCGCCGGCGTCGAGGACCACCTCGGCGACATGGACTTCAAGGTCGCCGGCACCGAGCGCGGCATCACCGCGCTCCAGATGGACATCAAGATCACCGGCGTCACCTTCGACATCCTGCGCGACGCGCTCGAGCAGGCGCGCCGCGGCCGCCTCTTCATCCTCGACAAGATGGCCGAGGCGATCGACGGGCCGCGCCCGCAGATGTCGCCGTACGCGCCGCGGATCGAGACGACGAAGATCGACCCGGAGAAGATCGGCGCCGTCATCGGCAAGGGCGGCGAGACGATCCGCGCCCTCCAGGAGGAGTTCGAGGCCGAGATCGACATCGACGACGACGGCACGGTCCGCGTCTACGCGCCCACGGGCAACCAGGTCGAGGCCTGCATCGCCCGCATCGAGTCGATGACGAAGGAGGCGGAGGTCGGCGACCGGTTCCGCGGCAAGGTGGTGAAGACGACCACGTTCGGCGCCTTCGTCGAGCTCACCAAGGGCACCGACGGCCTGCTTCACATCTCCAACGTGAAGCCGGGCGAGCGCGTGAACTCGGTCGAGGACATCCTCAGCTCCGGCGACGAGATCGACGTCACCGTCGTCGAGGTCGACCGCGAGCGGGGCCGCATCGGCCTGCGCCTCTCCGACGACCCGGCCATCCAGGGCAAGTCGCCGGCCGAGCTCTCGAAGCTCGGCACCGGCGACCCGACCATGGGCGGCGGCGGTGGCGGCGGTGGCCGCGGCGGCAACGGCCGCAGCGGCCGCGAGCGCGAGCGTCTCGAGAGCGGTGGCGGCGGTGGCGGCAGCCGGCGTCGTCGGCGTCGTCGGTAACACCAGCGTGGAGCTTCCCGAGAACGTCGAGCTGACGGAGCTCGATAACGGCGTCCGGGTGATCACCGAGGCGGTGCCCTCGGTGCGCTCGGTCGCCCTCGGGATCTGGGTCCGCACGGGCTCGCGCGACGAGTCCCCGGGGCAGGAGGGCGTCTCGCACTTCCTCGAGCACCTGTTGTTCAAGGGGACGAAGCGCTACTCGGCGATCGAGATCTCCGAGCTCTTCGACGGGATGGGCGCGTCGGCGAACGCGGCCACCAGCAAGGAGTCGACGCACGTCCACGCCCGCTTCCTCGACGAGCACACCGACCGCGCCTTCGACCTGATGGCGGAGATGGTGCTCGGGCCGACCTTCCCGGAGGTCGACTCCGAGCGCCAGGTCGTGCTCGAGGAGATCGCGATGTACGAGGACGAGCCGTCCGACCGCGTCCACGACTTCCTCGCGGAGGCGATCTGGGGCGACCACCCGCTCGGGCGCCGCGTGATCGGCTCCGCCGACGTGATCGCCTCGATCCCGGTTCCTGAGATCCAGGCGTACCACCGCGAGCGCTACGCGGCGCGCAACCTCGTGGTCGCCGTCGCGGGGCACGTGGACCACGACCACATCTGCGAGCTCGCGGGGCGGCTCATGGATCCCGAGCGGGGCGGCGAGCCCGGCGTGCGGGACGCGGAGCCAGAGCTCAGGCCGCGGCTGCGCTTCCACCGCAAGGACACCGAGCAGTACCACATCTGCTTCGGCGCTCCGGGCATCGCCCGCGGCGACGACCGGCGCTTCGCGCTCTCGGTGCTCGACTCGGCGTTCGGCGGCTCGGTCTCGTCGCGGCTCTTCCGGGAGGTGCGCGAGAAGCGCGGCCTCGCCTACTCGGTCGGCTCGTACGCCGAGCAGTATCTGGACGGCGGCACGGTCGCCATGTACGTGGGCACCCGTGAGGACAACGTCACGGAGGCGTGCGAGATCATCGGCCGCGAGCTCGCGTCGCTGCGCGACGGCGGGATCGAGGGCCCCGAGCTCGAGCGCGCCAAGGAGCACGTCAAGGGCCGCACGGTGCTGAGCCTCGAGTCGACGGCCGCGCGGATGTCGCGGATCGCGCGCTCGGTGCTCTTCGGCCTGCCGGTGCTGTCGGTCGACGAGATGCTCGCGCGCATCGAGGCGGTCACCGCGGAGGACGTGGTCGAGCTCGCCCGCGAGCTGTACGACCCGGCCCGCTTCTCGGCGGCCTGCATCGGCCGCGACGAGGAGCGCTTCCGCGCCGCGACCGGAGCGGTGTCCGAGGCCCTGGTAGCAAGCTGATTCGAGAAGGGGAGGTGGGTGCGTGATTCGCGTGGTCGTCTCCGGCGCCGCCGGCAGGATGGGCGCCACAACCTGCGAGGCGGTCGAGGGCGCCGACGACATGGAGCTCGTCGGCCGCGCCGACCCGGCGCTGGGCGCCGAGCTCGCCGAGTTTCTGGGCGACGCCGACGTCGTCGTCGATTTCTCGACGCCGGCCGCTGCGCCCGGCAACGTGCGCGCCTGCCTGGAGGCCGGCGTGCACGCGGTGGTGGGCACGACGGGCTTCGACCTCGAGCCGCTGCGCGAGGCGGCGCAGGGCTCCCAGGCGAACGTGCTCGTCGCGCCCAACTTCGCGATCGGCGCGGTGCTGATGATGCGGTTCGCCGCCGAGGCGGCCAAGCACATGCCGGAGGTCGAGATCGTCGAGCTCCATCACGACCGCAAGCTCGACGCCCCCTCGGGCACGGCGAAGCGCACCGCCGAGCTGATCCGCGCCGCGGGCGGCAACGTGCACGAGCCGATCCACTCGGTGCGGCTGCCCGGGCTGGTCGCCCACCAGGAGGTGATCCTGGGCGGGGAGGGGCAGACGCTCACGATCCGCCACGACTCGATCGACCGGCGCTCGTTCATGCCGGGCGTGCTGCTCGCGGTGCGCCGGGTGGGCGCTCTCTCCGAGCGGTTCGTGGTCGGCCTGGAGAACGTTCTCTGAGCGGCGGCGGACGATGGGGGATAATCGACCGGTGCGCGAGATCTCAGGTGTGATCACGGCGATGGTGACGCCCTTCGGGGCGGACGGCGCCGTCGACCTGCCGGCGGCGCGGGCGCTGGCGCGCTACCTCGTCCGGCACGGCTCCCACGGCCTCGTCGTGGCGGGCACCACCGGCGAGTCGCCCACGCTCACCGACGACGAGAAGGTCGCGCTCTTGGAGGCGGTGCTCGAGGAGGTCGGCGACGAGGCGACCGTGATCTTCGGCAGCGGGTCCAACGACACCGCCCACACCGTCGAGCTCACCGAGCGCGGGCGCGAGGCCGGCGCCCACGGGGTGCTCGTGGTCACGCCGTACTACAACAAGCCGAACGAGCGCGGCCTGCGCGCCCACTTCGCCGCCGCCGCCGAGGCCGCGGGCCCCCTGCCCGTCGTCCTCTACAACATCCCCTCGCGCGCGGTGGTGAACGTCCCGCCGGCCCTGCTCGCCGAGCTGGCCGCGGAGATCCCGAACGTCGTCGCGGTCAAGCAGGCGAACAACGAGGACGTGCAGCCGATCGAGGGGCTCACGCTCCTGGCCGGGAACGACGACGTCTTCCTGCGCTGCCTCGAGGCCGGCGGCGAGGGCGGGATCCTGGTGGCCTCCCACGTGGTCGGCGACGAGATGCGCGCCGTCTACGAGGCGGCGATGGCCGGCGACTGGGAGCGGGCCCGCGAGCTCGACGCCGCCCTGCGCGACGTCTACGCGGCGCTCAGCGTGACGACGAACCCGATCCCGGTGAAGGCGGCGCTCGAGCTCACCGGAGTGTTGTCCGACGGCCGCTTGCGCCTGCCGATGGTGCCCGCGACCGAGGAGGAGCGGGCGCGCATCCGCGAGGCGCTGGCTGCACACGGAGCTTTGGCGACGGGGAAGGCGTGAGCACGCGGATCACCATCCTCCCGCTCGGGGGGCTCGGCGAGATCGGCAAGAACATGACGGCCTTCGAGCTCGAGGGCCGGATCGTGCTGGTCGACACCGGCCTCATGTTCCCGACGTCGGAGATGCTCGGCATCGACCTCGTGCTGCCGGACTTCACGTCGCTGCGCGACCGCGCCGACGACATCGAGGCGATCGTGCTCACCCACGGGCACGAGGACCACGTGGGGGCGCTGCCGTTCGTCCTGCGCGAGCTGGACGTGCGCCCGCCGATCTACGGCGGCGCGCTCACGATCGGGCTGGTGCGGTCCAAGCTCGAGGAGCGCCGCATCCGCGACGCCGACCTGAACGTGGTCGACCCGGGCGAGCGCTTCCGCGCCGGGCCGTTCGAGATCGAGACGATCCACATGTCGCACTCGATCCCCGACGCCCGCGCCGTCGCCCTGCACACGCCGCTGGGCGCGATCCTCGTCACCGGCGACTACCGCTTCGACCAGACCCCGATCGACGGCCGGCCGGCGGACATCGCACGCCTCGCCGAGCTGGGGTCGGAGGGCGTGCTGTGCCTGTGCGGGGACTCCACGAACGCGGACCGCCCCGGCGTCGTGCCGTCGGAGGCGACGGTCGGCCCGGCGCTCGCCGCCGAGTTCGCGCGCTGCGAGGGGCGCATCATCGTCACCTGCTTCGCCTCGAACGTCCACCGCGTCCAGCAGGTGATCGACGCGGCGGTCGGGCTCGACCGCAAGATCGCGCTCGTCGGGCGCTCGATGCGCAAGAACTTCAACATCGCGACCAACCTCGGGATCGCGCACGCGCCCGAGGGGATGATCATCCACCCGAAGGAGATCGAGGACTACCCCGACCACAAGGTGATCGCGATCTCCACCGGCAGCCAGGGCGAGCCGCTCTCGGCGCTGCGGCGGATGGCGTTCAACGACCACCGCGACATCGAGCTGCACTCGGGCGACACGGTGATCTTCTCGGCGACCGCGATCCCGGGCAACGAGCGCGCGGTCAACGAGACCATCGACCGCATCTACGAGATCGGCGCGCGCGTGATCACGCCGGCCGACGCGCCAATCCACGTGTCCGGCCACGGCTCGCGCGAGGAGCTCAAGCTGATGCTCAACCTGACGCGGCCGCGCTACGTGATGCCCTTCCACGGCGACCACAAGCGCATCCGGCTGCACGGCGAGCTCGCCGAGGCGGTCGGCGTCCCGCCGGAGAACATCTTCCGCGGCCGCAACGGCCTGCCGCTCGTCATCGACGAGAACGGCGCCCGCTGGGGCGAGGACACGAACGCGGGGATGATCTTCGTGGACGGCGTCGACATCGGCGACCCCAACGACGTCGCCTTGCGCGACCGCCGCACGCTGTCCGCCGACGGCGTCCTGATCGTGGTCGCCACGATCTCCTCCGAGGACGGCGAGTCCGTCGCGCCGCCCGAGGTGCTCTTCCGCGGGGTGCCGTTCATCGAGGGCGAGGCGGCCGCGTCGCTGGTCGAGGAGGTCCGTGAGCTGGTGACCGACGTCGTGGCCGACGCTGCCGAGGACGGGGTGCGCGAGAACGCCCTGATCCAGCAGGACATCCACGACGCCGTCGCCGAGCTCATCTACGAGCGCCTGCGCCGGCGGCCGATGGTGCTGCCGGTCGTCGTCGAGGTTTAGGGGGGCCCGCCCCGCGCGCGGCCCTCACGAGCCCCCGGCGGGGGACTCGCCCTCCCGCGCGCCCTCGCCCCCCTTCTCCTCGTGGGGCGGGTTGGCCAGCCTGCGCCGCGTCTCGCTGAGCTCCTCCAGGCGCTCCTCGACGGCGCGGTACACGGTGCCCTCTGGGTAGGACCCGTCGGGGCCGGGCTCGCCGGCCGGGCGCCCGGTGAGCAGCTCGACGGCCTCGTCGACGTGCTCGACCGCCCAGATCGCGAACTGCCCATCGCGGACGGCCTCGACCACCTCGTCGCGCAGCATGAGGTTGCGCGCGTTGGCCTTGGGGATCACGACGCCCTGCTCGCCGGTGAGCCCCGCCCGCTTGCAGACGGTGAAGTGGCCCTCGATCTTCTCGTTCACGCCGCCGATCGCCTGCACGCGCCCGTGCTGGTTCACCGACCCGGTGATCGCGATCCCCTGGCGCACGGGCACGTTCCCGAGGCTGGACAGCAGCGCGATCAGCTCCGCGCAGGACGCGGAGTCGCCCTCGATGCCGCCGTAGCTCTGCTCGAAGACGAGCCGCGCGTGCAGCGCGAGCGGCCGCTTCTGCCCGAAGCGGGCGGCGAGGTAGCCGGAGAGGATCAGAAAGCCCTTGTCGTGGATCGGCCCGCTGAGCTCGACCTCGCGGTCGATCGCGATCATCTCGCCCTCGCCGAGGGCGGTCGTGGCGGTGATTCGCGAGGGGTGGCCGAACTCGTAGTCGCCGAGCTGGGTGACCGAGAGGCCGTTGACCTGGCCCACGCGCTCGCCGGCGACGTCGATCATCAGGGTGCCGTTCTCGATCAGCTCGTGGGTGCGCTCCTCGATCAGGTTCGAGCGGTGGATCCGCTCGTCGACGGCGCGGTCGACGTCGTCGGCGGTGACGACGTCGCGGTCGTCCTGTTCGGCCCAGTGGCTCGCCTCGCAGATCACGTCGCTGATCTCGCCGAGGCGGGCGGAGAGCTTGCGCTGGTCGCCGGCGAGCCGGGCGCCGTGCTCGACGAGCCGGGCGACGGCGTCGTTGCGGAAGGGGAGCAGGCCGTGCTCCTGGACGCGGTTCGCGACGAAGGCGGCGTAGTTGCGGTGCTCGCTCTCCTCCCAGGGAAGCTCGACGTCGAAGTCGGCGCGGACCTTGAAGAGCTTGGCCACGTCCTCGTCGAGCTGGACGAGCTGCTGGAAGACGTAGGCGGGGCCGATCAGGACCACCTTGACGTCGAGCTCGATGGGCTGCGGCGCGAGCGTCGCGACCGGGAGGGCGCTGAACTCCGACGCGAGCGGCTCGACGGCCAGGCGGCGCGTGCGGAGCACCTCCTTGAGCTTCTCCCAGACGAGCGGCTGGCGCAGCACGTCGAGGGCGTTGAGCATCAGATAGCCGCCGTTGGCGCGGTGCAGGGCGCCGGGGCGGATGTGGCGGTGGTCGGTGCTCATCGCGCCGAACACCGGCGCGTAGTCGATCCGCCCGAAGACGTTGTAGTAGGTGGGGTTGGTCTCGAAGACGACCGGCGCCCCGCCGTCTCCGGCGTGGCTCACGAGCACGTTCGCCTCGTAGCGGGCGAGGAACGCCTGGCGCGCCTCGTGCGCGGCCGCGGCGATCGGGGCGGGCACCGGCGGCTGCGCGTCGGCGTCCCCGCGCAGGTGCTCGAGGTGGCCGACGATGTCCTCGCGGACGCGGTCCAGCCAGGCGCCCGCGCCCCGGACGCGCTCGAACTCGGCGCGCAGCTCGTCGAGCAGGTGCCCGATCGCGAACAGGGCGACCTCGCGGTCGAGCTCGGCGATCCGCTTCGTGCCCTCGCGCTCGATCTCGCGCACGCGCTTGAGCGCGGGCGGGATCTCCTCGTCGAGCTGCTGGATCGCGGCCTCGATCCGCCGGCGGGCCTCCGGCGGGAGCGCGGCCATCTGGTCGCGGCGGATCGGCCTGCCGCCGACCACCGGGAACGTGACGAGGCCCGCGGGGGTGACCTCCAGCGCGAGCCCGAGGGACTCCGCGCGCTTGCGCAGGCCTCCGATCACCTCCTCGCGGCGGCGCTCGATCTCGGCGACGAGCTCGCGGCGGCGGTCGTCGTACTGGTCGCTCTCGAAGGCGGCGGGAATCCGCCGGCGCGCCTCCTCGACCACCTCGCGGAGGCGGTCGGCGAACCGCCTGCCCTCGCCGGCCGGGAAGCGCAGGACGATCGGCTCGCGGGGCTCGTCGAAGTTGAAGAGGTAGACCCAGTCGTCGGCCGCGGGCTGGGACGAGGCCCGCGCGCGCAGGTAGTTCTCGACGGTCGTGCGCCGCCCCGTGCTGGCCGGCCCGGTGACGAACACGTTGTAGCCCGGCGCGCGCATGTCGAGCCCGAAGTCGAGCGCCCGCAGCGCGCGCGGCTGGCCGATCGTCCGGGCGAGCGGCTCGAGCTCGGCGGTGGTCCCGAAGCCCAGGCTCTCCGGGTCGCAGCGGCGGCGCAGCTCTTCTGGGGTAAGTGGCTCGACGGGACTCACCGCGCCGAGCGTACCCGCTCGCGGTTCCCGGCAAAGTGAAGGCCCGCCGGGTCAGGGAGGGGGAACCCGGCGGGCCTGCTTGGCTCTGTAAGGCCAAGGCGCCCGCCGAAGCGTCATCGGGGGGAGACTCCGACGGGCGGCTTGTGTCTCGTCCGGTTGAGGACGATATATGCCTAATGTAAACGAACCCTAAAGGTTCGCTGAGACTTCCCTAGTAGAGCCTTCGCGCTCGCCGTCCAGGGCCGGGAGGGTCACGACGAAGCGCGCGCCGCCCGCCGCGGAGCGCCCCGCCGTCACGCCGCCGCCGTGCGACTGGGCGACAGCGCGCACGATCGCCAGCCCGAGCCCCGTGCCCCCGTCGCCCGCGATGTCGGAGGGGCCCGCGCCACGGACGAAGCGCGAGAAGACCTGCTCCTCCATGCCCTCGGGCAGGCCGGGGCCGTCGTCGGCCACCTCCAGCACGGCGGTGCCGTTGCTGCGGGCCAGCCCGAGCTCGATCCGCGTCCCGGCGGGCGTGTGCTTGAGGCCGTTGTCGAGGAGGTTCACGACCAGGCGGTGCAGCTCGTCGGCGTTGCCCATCACCCGGGCCGAGTCGAGGCTGCGGAGCACGAGCTCGTGGTCGTGGGCGACCGGCTTGACCTCGGCGTAGGCGGCCTCGACCACCTCGGCGAGCTCGAGTTCGGCGCGCTGCGTCGTGCGCCCGGCGTCGGCGCGCGCCAGCAGGAGCAGGTCGCCGACGAGCCGGCGCATGCGCTTTGAGGAGCGCAGGGCGGAGGCGACCATCTCGCCCTCCTCGCCGCCGCCGCCCCGGCGACGCGCGAGCGCCTCCTCGAGCAGCTCGAGGTTGGCGAGGATGCTGGTCAGGGGCGTGCGCAGCTCGTGGGAGGCGTCCGCGACGAACTCGCGCTGCGCTTGGACCATCTGCTCGGTCTCGCTGCGGGCCTCGTCGAGCTCGCCCAGCATCTCGTCGAGCGTGCGCGCGAGCTCGGCGATCTCGTCGTCGGTCTCGGGGCGTGGCATGGACAGCGACGGGTCGCGCGTCGACGCGATCCTGCGGGCGGCCTTGGTGAGCGCGGAGATCGGGCGCATGGCGCGGCTCGCGACCGCGAGGCCGGCGAGGAACGCGAGCACCGTGCCGCCGAGCACGCCCGCGCCGAGGAACAGCCAGACGCGGTTGATCGTGCGCTCGACGACCGCCTTGTCGCGCCCGTACTGCAGGTACGCGCGCGCGACGACGCCCCGGACGGGCACCTCGCGCACCGCGATCTCGTAGCCGGAGCTACGCGGCTCGGGCGTGATGTCGCCCAGCTTGGCCGCGCCCTTGGTGGCGGCGATCACGGTGCCGTTGAAGACGATCCGGGCCTCGGAGGAGCTCGGGAGGGGCAGGTCGCCCACGTTCTGGACGGCCCGGCAGGAGAACGTCGCCGCGTCGCAGTCCACGGCGAGGCGGGTCGCCAGGTCCGACGCGTTGGCGGCCACCTCGCTGCGGAAGTCGCTCTCCAGGCGCTCCTCCGCGAGCCTGCCGACGACGGCGGCGAACACGATCAGGATCACGAACGTGAGCAGGGAGGAGACCGCCGTCAGCCGCCAGCGGACCGGCCAGCGGGCGGGCGGGGGCAGCGAGGGCAGCGCGACTCCCCGCAGCCAGGCCACGGGCTCAGTCCTCCTTGTCCTTGGCGGCGCGCAGGACGTAGCCGGCGCCGCGCTTGGTGTGCAAAAGGCGCGGCTCGCCGCCCTCCTCGAGCTTGCGCCGCAGGTTGGAGACGAAGACGTCGATCGTGTTCGTCATCGCGAGGGGGTCGTATCCCCAGACCTCCTCCAGCAGGCGCTCGCGCGAGACCACGATCCGCTCGTTGCGCATCAGGTACTCGAGCAGCTCGAACTCGCGGTTGGTGAGCTCGATCTCGCGGTCGCCGCGGAAGACCTCGCGGGTGTCGGGGTTGAGGCGCAGGTCACCGACCACGAGCGCGGCGCTGCCGCGCGGCGGCCGGCGGCGCAGCAGGGCGCGCAGGCGCGCGAGCAGCTCCTGGCGCTCGAACGGCTTGACGATGTAGTCGTCGGCGCCCGTGTCGAGGCCCTCGACGCGGTCGGAGAGCTCGGAGCGGGCGGTGAGGATCAGGACGGGCACGTCGCTTTCGGCGCGCAGGCGGCGCAGGACCTCGACGCCGTCGAGCTTCGGCAGCCCGAGGTCGAGGATGACGAGATCCGGGACGAACTCGGCGGCGGCGGCGAGGGCCTCTTCGCCATCGGCGGCGATGCGGACCTCGTGCCCCTCCTGGCGCAGGGTGCGCCGCAGAACGTCCGCGATCTCAGCGTCGTCCTCGACGACGAGGACGCGCCCGGTGGCAGATTGCGCGGAGAGCATCTTCCGCCGAAAAGGGTAGGGGGCGGCCGCGTCGAAGGGATGGGCCGTAAATGTCGCGTGCACGCAAGACAAGCGCTCGCAAGAGCGCGCCGCGCAAGCGCGCCCCGGCCCGCAAGCAGCGCGGCGGGGGCGGGATCCGCGCTGCCCTCGACGGCCTCGAGCAGCGCCACTACGACCTGATCGGCCTGGCCCTCGTCGCCGCCGGCGTCTACTGCGCGTTCGTGCTCTACCTCGACTGGGAGGGCGGCCCCGTCGGCGAGGGGATGGTGACCGTCCTCGAGTACGCCGTGGGCAAGCTGGCCTTCCTCGCCCCGGTCGCGATCTTCGCCGGGGGCGTGGCCCTGATCGCGCGGCCGATGCTCGACGCGCCGCGCTCCGTCGGCGCGGGCGTGGCCCTCATCCTGCTCGCCATCGCCCTCGCGCTCGCGGCGGAGACGCTCGGCCTCGGGCCCGACCGCCCGGCGCGCCACGGCTTCTTCGAGCCGCGCTTCTACCGCACCCACGGCGGCCTTCTGGGCGAGACGATGTACTGGGCCTCGACGCAGCTCTTCCAGCGGCTCGGCGCGCAGATCCTCGCCGTGCTGCTCCTGATCTGGGGCGCGCTGCTCGCCAGCGGCACGACGATCGCGAGCCTCTTCCACGGCGCGGGCGGCGCGGCGCGGCGCGCCCGCGAGACCACGCGCGAGATGGCGCGCACGGTGCGCGAGACGGCGCCGGTGGAGTGGGGCGACGCCCCCGGCGACGAGATCGCGATCACGCGCGTGAGCGAGACCTCCGAGTTCCAGACGCAGCCCCTCCGCGAGGCGGAGGAGCCGGTGGAGCCCGAGTGGGACGACGACCCGGCCGACGCGGAGGAGGACGCCGCGGCGGGGTCGGCCGCGACGACAACGTTCGCCTACGAGGTCGTGCACGGCGACGACGAGCCCGAGGAGGAGCCCCCGCCGCCGATCGACGACGGCGACGTCGAGCGCACGCCGATGGGCAAGCGCAAGGAGGGGATCACGACCTCCGACGAGCTCGACTACAAGCTGCCCTCGCCGAAGCTCCTGGAGCGCGGGAAGGGCGACGCGGGGCCCGATCCCCGCGACGCCGAGGCCACCGCGAAGGCCCTGCTCGAGGCGCTCGCGCACTTCGGCGTCGAGGCGCGGATGCTGGGCATGGTGAGCGGCCCGCACGTGAGCCGCTACGAGCTGCAGCTCGCGCCCGGCACGAAGGTCGGCAAGGTCGCGCAGCTCAAGGACGACCTCGCCTACGCGCTCGCCTCCACGGACATCCGCATCCTCGCGCCGATCCCCGGCAAGAAGGCGGTGGGCGTCGAGGTGCCGAACTCGCGCCGCCGGCTCGTGCGCCTCGGCGACATCTACGAGGGGCGGCCCAAGAACTCCTCGCCGCTCGTCTGCTGGCTCGGCAAGGACGTCTCCGGCCAGGCGGTGTGGACGGACATCGCGCTCATGCCGCACCTGCTCGTCGCCGGCACCACCGGCTCGGGCAAGTCGGGCTGCATCAACGCGATCCTCTCGTCGATCCTCCTGCACGCGTCGCCGAACGAGTGCCGCTTCGTGCTCGTCGACCCCAAGCGCGTCGAGCTCAACCACTACGAGAACCTCCCGCACCTGCTCACGCCGGTGGTCACCAACCCGCGGCTCGCCTCGAACGTGCTCGCGAACCTGATCGGCGAGATGGAGAGCCGCTACCAGGTGATGGGCGAGGCGCGGGCGCGCAACCTGGTCGAGCTCAACAAGGCGCGGCGCCGCGCGGGCGAGCGGCCGCTGCCGCACATCCTGTGCGTGATCGACGAGCTCGCCGACCTGATGATGGTCGCGCCCGCCGAGGTCGAGGACTCGATCATCCGCCTCGCTCAGAAGTCGCGCGCGGTGGGCATCCACCTGGTGCTCGCGACGCAGCGGCCGTCGACCGACGTCATCACCGGCACGATCAAGGTCAACATCCCCGCCCGGATCGCGTTCGCGGTCGCCTCGCAGGTGGACTCGCGCGTGATCCTCGATCAGGGCGGGGCGGAGACCCTGCTCGGCCAGGGCGACATGCTGTTCCGCCCGATCGGCACCTCGAAGCTGCAGCGCATCCAGGGCGCGTTCCTCACCGAGGACGAGATCGCGCGGCTCACCACCCACTGGGCGAAGCAGGGCGAGCCGGACTTCGACCAGCAACTGCTCGAGGAGCGCAAGGAGGAGGGCGGCGACGTCGACAAGGACGAGTTCTCGCCGGACCAGGACGACCTGCTCGAGGACGCGGCGCGGATCGTGGTGGAGAGCGGCACCGCGTCGGTCTCGATGATCCAGCGCCGCCTGCGCGTGGGCTACACGCGCGCCGGGCGGCTGATCGACATGCTGGAGCGCCGCGGGATCATCTCCGGCTACGAGGGCTCCAAGCCGCGCCAGGTGCTGGTGTCCGCGGCCGACCTGCCCCGGATCCTGGGCGGGGAGGCGGCCCCGAGCGAGGGGGAGGCCGCCGAGGTGCCGCAGCCCGAGACCGTCGAGTCGCGTTAGCGCGGGGGCGCGGACGGACGTGCGGCGCCGGAGTCGCCAAGATGGGGGCGTGAGCAGAGCCGGAAACCTCCCTGGCCTGGCGATCGGTGCCGAGCTTACCCGCGCGCGCGAGGAGCTGGGCCTCGACATCCGCGCCCTCGAGGAGCGGACGAAGATCCGCAGCCGTTACCTGCGCGCGCTGGAGGAGGAGGCCTGGGACCTGATCCCCAGCCCGGCGTACGCGAAGGGCTTCCTGCGCACCTACGCTGCCGAGCTCGGGCTCGACGCCGAGGAGCTCGTCGACGAGTTCCGCCGGCAGGTCGAGTCGCGCCTGCCCGACTCCGAGCGGGCCTACCCGATCGGCGACCGCGTCCTGGAGGCGCAGCGGCGCCCGGGCTCCGGGCCCCCGAACCGCTTCGCGCCGCTCGCGATCGTGGCGGTGATCGCGCTCGTCTCGGTCGCGGGGATCCTGTTCCGCGACCTGATCGCGGGGGGCGAGGAGGAGAAGCCCTCCGGCTCCGTCGAGGTCGTGGGCTCCGGCGGCGGCTCGGAGAAGAAGCGCAAGCCGCGCGGCGGGACGCGCCGCTTCGAGCTCGCGCTCGAGGCCCGCGAGGACGTCGAGCTCTGCCTCGTCAAGGGGCAGAAGCAGGCGCTGATCGTCGCGCAGACGGTGCGCTCGGGCAGCCGCGAGGGGCCGTTCACCGGCAAGGAGTTCCGGCTCGACGTGATGTCCGGCGGCACGCTGCTTTTGCAGGTGGACGGCGAGCGCGTCAAGGTGGCCTCGCGGGAGCCCGCGCGCTACATCGTCACCAGCCGCGGGGCGCGGCCTGCGGCCTATCCGTCGCGCCAACGGGCGGGGTGCCCGTGAGCGCCCCGGTCCGTGCCGGGATCGTCGTCACCGGCACCGAGGTCCTCACCGGCACGATCTCCGACCGCAACGGCCCCTGGCTGTCGGAGCGGCTGGGCGAGCTGGGCGTCGAGGTCGCGCACATCACGTGCGTGGGCGACCGCCCGCAGGACATGGAGGCCGTGCTGCGCTTCCTGGAGGACGAGGGCGTCGACCTGATCGTGACCTCCGGCGGGCTCGGGCCGACCGCGGACGACCTCACCGCGGAGATCGTCGCGCGCTTCGCGGGCCGCGAGCTCGTCCTCGACGAGCGGCTCGAGCGGCGGATCACCGAGATCGTCCAGGGCTTCTCCCACCACCTACGGCGCGACCCGGAGGCGATGCGCGCCGGGACCCGCAAGCAGGCGCTCGTCCCCCGCGGGGCGACGCCGCTCGACCCCGTCGGCACCGCGCCGGGGCTGGTCGTGCCGAAGGAGGGCGGGCCCACCGTGCTCGTCCTGCCCGGCCCGCCGCGCGAGCTGCAGGCGATGTGGCCGGCGGCGCTCGAGGCGCCGGCGCTGCGGGAGGTGCTCGACCGCGCCGAGCCGTACGAGTACCGCGTCCTGCGCCTGTTCGGCGTCCCCGAGTCGGAGATCGCGAAGACGCTGCGCGAGATCGAGGCCGAGGGCGTGGATCTGGGGCGGCTCGAGATCACGACCTGCCTGCGGCGCGGGGAGCTCGAGGTCGAGATCCGGCACCGGCCGGGCGCCGAGGCCGAGCGTGAGGCGCTCGTCGAGGGGATCGCCCGGCGCCACGGGCCGCGGCTGTTCTCCCGCGACGGGTCGACGGTCGACGAGCAGGTCGCCGAGATGCTCGCGGGCAAGACGATCGCGCTCGCGGAGTCGTGCACGGGCGGCGGGCTCGCGGCCCGGCTCACCGACCGGCCGGGCTCGTCGGCGTACGTGGCGGGCGGCGTGGTCGCGTACTCCAACGAGGCCAAGATCGACCTGCTGGGCGTCCCGGCCGAGCTCATCGAGGCGCGCGGGGCGGTCTCCCGCGAGGTCGCCGAGGCGATGGCGGACGGAGCGCTGGAGCGTTTCGGGGCGGACGTCGGCGTCGGGATCACCGGGATCGCGGGGCCCGGCGGGGGCACCGAGGAGAAGCCGGTCGGCTACGTGTGCATGTGCGTGAAGACGCGGGACGGCGCGAAGCTCGAGCGCGACCCGGTCATCCCCGGCAGCCGCGCCGACGTGCGCGAGCGCGCGACCTTGATCGCGATGCACATGCTGCGCCGGGTGCTGCGCGGCGAGGCCGGCAGCGACGGCCCCTGAAACGACGAAGGGCGCCCGGAGGCGCCCTGAAGCTCGTCGCTGATGAAGTGGTCCCTAGGCGACGCGAACGTGGATCGCGCGCGGGCCCTTCGGGCTCGACTCGGTCTCGTAGGTGACCTGGTCACCCTCCTTGATCGAGTTCGAGGGGTCGACACCGGTCTGGTGGACGAAGAGGTCGCGATCGCCCTCGTCGGGGGCGATGAACCCGTAGCCCTTCTCGGTGTTGAACCACTTCACTGTTCCGGTAGGCATAAGAGCCCTCCTGTACTGGTCTGCATACGCTGCCGTTTCGCCCGGCGACCCGGTCAAGGGGCGCCCGGCTTCCGGGCCGGGGCTCTTTGCCTCCGTCAGCGGCACGACTGACCGTAGCAGTTCGGGGGCTTCGAAAGGTCGATCTCGCGAGGGCGGCCCTCGCGAGATCGCGGTTTCGTCGGATCAAGGAGCACAACTGCGCGGTCGTGCGGGCCGCCGATGCGAGCTCGCAGTTTGCGTTGGATCAACCGACAAAACCGCGAGGTCGGCGCCGAACCGGGGCGCCGCGCGCCCGGCGCCGGCGCGCGCGCTGCACACACCCGCCACACGCCCGCCTCAAACCTGCAACGAAGCGCGCGCGTTTGGCGCATCCGCGGCGCCTAATCTCGCAGGGGTGGGCCGTGATGCCGAACGTGAGCCGCACGCGCGTCTCTTCGTCGCGCTCGACGTCGCGGCGGAGGTGCGCGACGAGCTCGCCGACTGGGCTGCCGCGGCGCTCGCCGACCCGGCGATCCGCCTCTTGCCGCGCGGGTCGCTGCACGTGACGCTGTGCTTTCTGGGATCGGTGCCCGAACGGCGGATCCCGGAGATCGAGGCGGTGCTGGACGCGCTCGCGCCGCGTCCGGTCCCGCTCGCGCCGGCGCCGCGGCTCGCCGCCAAGCCGCCGTCGCGGCCGCGGTTCTTCGCCGTCGAGCTCTCCTCGCCGGCGGCGATCGAGCTGCAGGCCGAGCTCAGCGCCGCGCTCGGCGCGCGCGGGCTGTACGAGCCGGAGCAGCGCCCGTACTGGCCGCACCTGACGCTCGCCAAGGTCCGCGGCGAGCGCGGCAAGCGCCGCCCGCAGCGGGTCGGGATCGAGGTCCCGGAGCTCCCGGACGGGCTCGTACGTACGTTCGATTCCGTCCGCATGGCTCTCTACCGTTCGATCCTGCGGCCCACGGGCGCGGAATACATCCCCCTGGCCACCTGCGACTTACCGAGGTGATGAAGAACATGGCAGAAGCGAAGACCGCCAAGGCAGCCGAGAAGGAGGCCCAGGCGCGCCAGGCCGCGCTCGACGCGGCCGTGACACAGATCGAGCGGCAGTTCGGCGCGGGCGCCGTGATGCGCCTCGGCGACAACAGCGCGCTCGAGGTGGAGGCGATCCCCACGGGGGCGCTCTCGCTGGACCTGGCGCTCGGCGTGGGTGGCGTCCCGCGCGGCCGGATCATCGAGATCTTCGGCCCGGAGTCCTCGGGCAAGACGACGCTCGTCTACCACGTGATCGCCGAGGCCCAGGCGCGGGGCGGCGTGTGCGCGTTCGTCGACGCGGAGCACGCGATCGACCCCGTGTACGCGAAGCAGATCGGCGTCAACACCGACGAGCTGCTCGTCTCCCAGCCCGACTACGGCGAGCAGGCGCTCGAGATCGTCGACGTGCTCGTGCGCTCGGGCGCGGTGGACGTGGTGGCGGTCGACTCGGTCGCCGCGCTCACGCCGCGGGTCGAACTCGAGGGCCAGATGGGGGAGACCCAGGTCGGCCTGCAGGCGCGCCTCATGTCGCAGGCCCTGCGCAAGCTCGCGGCCAACCTGAACCGCGCGAAGACGGTCTGCCTGTTCACCAACCAGATCCGCGAGAAGATCGGCGTCAGCTTCGGCTCGCCGGAGACCCAGCCGGGCGGCCGGGCGCTCAAGTTCTACGCCTCGCAGCGCCTCGACATCCGCAGGATCGAGACCCTCAAGGACGGCACCGAGGCCGTCGGCAACCGCTGCCGCGTCAAGGTCGTCAAGAACAAGGTCGCGCCGCCGTTCAAGCAGGCCGAGTTCGACATCGAGTACGGCCGCGGCATCTCGCACGAGGGCTGCCTGCTCGACTTGGCCCTGGAGCACGACCTGATCACCAAGTCGGGCTCGTTCTTCTCCTACGGCGAGCTGCGCCTGGGGCAGGGCCGCAACAACACCAAGGCGTACCTGGCCGAGAACCCGCAGCTCGCGGCGGAGATCGAGGGCAAGATCCTCAGCAAGCTCGGCATCGAGCGCGCCCCGCGGCCGATCTCGGTGGTCGAGGGAGGCGCCGAGGACGCTGCGGCTGAGGCCGAGGCCGGCGCCGAGGAGGCGGCGGCCGAGCCCGAGCGCAAGGCGGCTTAGCGCAAGCGGCTGGCCGTGGACGACGAGCGCCCGCGCGGGGACGAGGCTGCGCGGGCGTTCGAGGCCGCCGTGCGGGCCCTCGCCCGCAAGGAGCGCACGCTCGCCGAGATGCGCGCCTTGCTCGAGGCGCGCGGCTTCGACCCCGAGCACGTCGAGGGCACGATCGCCCGGCTCGTCGAGATCGGCGAGCTGGACGACGAGCGCTTCGCCGAGCGCTTCGCGGAGGACAAGCGCGAGCTGCGCGGGTGGGGGCCGGAGCGCATCCGGGCGGCGCTCGCGGAGCGCGGCGTGCCGGAGGACGCGATCGAGCGGGCGCTCGCGGGCCAGGGCCACGCCGAGCAGGCAGAGCGCGCCGCGCGCCTTCTGCGCGAGCGCGGGCAGCCGCTCACCGACGACCGCGCGCGCTCGCGCGCCCTGGACTTCCTGGCGCGTCGCGGCTACGACTACGAGGTCGCTTACGCCGCGATCCGGATCGCCGAGCGCGGCGCGGAGTGAACGCCCCGTTGCGGCCGCCGAATTCCTTGCCAGGTAAAGGACCTCGCCGTACGATGTGAAGCGCGGCCGGCGCGTCGCGACGTGAGTGACCCATCTGGCGAAGAAACCGGCATGAGCTTGAACCGTCAAGAGTTTCTCGATCGCACCGCACCGGTGCGGAGGTGCGCCGTCTAGAGCGGCGGCGGGCCAAGGCAGCCCCGCGTCCCGGGGCGAATCGCCACCAGCAGGCATCCGCGTTCGCGCAGCGCCGGCCCGCAGGGCCGCGCGACTTCTGCGCGGTGCTCGACTGAAATCGAAAGCACGCGGATGAAACCGAGGAGAGAGAACGATGGGAACACGCGCGTTGCTGTTTCCGTGGCGACGCCGCGAGGCCGCTGCACGGAACGCCGCGCCCAGCTCGCACGCCAGCGACGCGGCGCTTGCCGCGGAGCTGCAGGCGCGTCGCGAGGAGATCGCCCGCATGGAGGAGCGCGCGCTACGCCAAGCGGAGTCGCTGAAGCTCCGCGAGGCCGAGCTCGAGCGGCGCGCCCAGGCGCTCGACGATCGCGAGCGCAACCTGATCGGCCAGCAGGATGAGCTCAAGCGCGCCAAGCGGATCCAGCGCCGCGAGCTCGAGCGGATCTCGGGGCTGAGCGCCGCCCAGGCCAAGCAGATCCTGCTCGCGGAGGTCGAGCAGGAGGCCCGCCACCAGGCCGCGCTCAAGATCCGCCAGATCGAGGAGGAGGCGCGCCGCGAGGGCGAGCGCCGGGCGCGCAACATCCTCGCCGTGGCGACGCAGCGGCTCGCCGCGAAGCACGCGAGCGAGACCACCACGCGGCTCGTCGAGTTGCCCTCCGACGAGATGAAGGGGCGGATCATCGGCCGCGACGGCCGCAACATCCGCACGCTGGAGGCGCTCACGGGCGTCGACATCATCATCGACGAGACGCCGTCCGCGGTCGTCCTCTCGAGCTTCGACGGGGTGCGCCGCGAGATCGCGCGGATGACGATCGAGCGCCTGATCGCCGACGGCCGCATCCACCCGGCCCTGATCGAGGAGACCTACGAGCAGGCCAAGCGCGACCTGGACAAGCGGATCGTCGACGAGGGCGAGAGCGCCGCGCTCGAGGCCCACGTCCACGGCCTCGACCCGGAGCTGGTCAAGCTGCTGGGCCAGCTGCGCTTCCGCACGAGCTACGGGCAAAACGTGCTCGACCACCTCATCGAGTGCGCGAAGCTCGCGAGCGTGCTCGCCGAGGAGCTGGGCGCTTCGGCCGAGACCGCGCGGCGCGCGGCCTTCCTGCACGACATCGGCAAGGCCGTCACGCACGAGGTGGAGGGGCCGCACGCGCTCATCGGGGCGCGCATCGCGCGCCGGCACGGCGAGTCGGAGGCGGTCGCGCACGCGATGGAGGCGCACCACAACGACGTCGAGCCCAAGACGGTGGAGGCGGTGATCGTGCAGGCCGCGGACGCGGTCTCCGGCGCCCGCCCGGGGGCGCGCGGCGACTCGCTCGAGCAGTACGTGGGGCGCATGCGCGACCTGGAGGAGATCGCCTCGCGCCACCACGGCGTGCAGCGCGTGTACGCGATGCGCGCGGGCCGCGAGATCCGCGTGGTCGTGGACCCCGGGATCGTCGACGACGACACCGCGACGGTGATCTCTCAGGAGATCGCCGCCGCGATCGAGAAGGAGACCGAGCAGCCCGGCCGGATCAAGATCACGGTGATCCGCGAGAGCCGCGCCGTGGCGTACGCGGGCTGAGCCCGGGCGCCCGCCGGGCGCCCCAACCGCAGCGCCACCCGAGTGAGGCGGATTTGTTCGATATAG
>ERZ777003.280-NODE-280-length-105435-cov-18.348842_pt1 | contig 105435 bp, 80 predicted proteins | sample MGYA00374956_ERZ777003 | MGnify/ENA primary metagenome ERZ777003 (study PRJEB29302, sample SAMN06268252) | bioreactor metagenome | isolation source: Joint BioEnergy Institute, California, USA | place: USA:Joint BioEnergy Institute, California, USA | collected...
CGAGCAGCAGCGCAAGCGTCACGGCGATGACAAAAGCCGCCTGCAGCACGCGCTTCTGCGCTCGGGCCAGCAACACACCGCTCGCGATCAACACGAAACAAACAGCAGTGACATCGGCCATGCTGGTCATCTGCAGCGGATCTGCGTCGGCTGCGGGAGAGACGGCACTGCCGAGAAGGCTGGTCTCTACGCCGAGATCCAATCTCCACAGCGACTGCAATGAAGCAAAGAGCACCAGCACGGCGAGCGCCTGGCCGAGGCGCCAGCTCACACGCGCTTGATGCGCGATCGCCAGTACCGCACACCCAGATATGACGAGGACGATGGACGTCAGCACCCGCGTCGGCTGAAGAAAGGAGAACCAGCTCTTGAGGATGCCGATATCGAATATCCAGCCGCACAGCACACCTAGACCGATGAGAGCCGCACCGACCGATGAAGCGCACGAAAGTGTCGTTCTCGTTGGTGTCGCCCAGGTGCCAGGCGGTAGTTCACCGAGCAGCCCGACTGCTGGCATTATGTTCACATTGAGCCCCCTACACCCGACGGCTCACCCGCGTGCCGTGTGTTATTCGTTCCCCGGTGGCCGACAACGGACGCGGGGCAGCAGAAGTTCCGACGCTCGAGCTGCTGCTGGGGCTGCGAGCACACCCACGCGTCGTCATCCACCGATCGCGATATCGCGCCCGCCTTCGGTAAACTAATCGAAGTACCGCTCGGCAGCGTCAAGGAGGCTTTATGATTCGTCAACTGGGATGGCTCATCGTTCTCGCCGCCGCACTTGGAATGAGCACTGCTGCAGTCGCGGCGCAAGCCGATCAGCTCGATGCCAAGTTTCAGGAGCTGGACAAAGACTCGAACGGTAAGGTGAGCATCAACGAAGCCAGCGAAGACGATGATCTGTTCATCGCGTTCGAGAGCTTGGATAAGGATAGAGACGGCGAGCTCACCAAGGAGGAATTCGCAAGCTATCGCGCGGCCAAGGAGTAAGGACTAGACATCCGGCTCGAGAGCAACGCGCCCCTCCCCAACCCTCCCCCGCTTCGCGGGGGAGGGAGCATCATTCTGCACTTGTGCTTCGCCCACCGTACCCGAGTCCGACCCCCAAGCCCCGCGCCAGCTCAGAGCATTATTCTCGATCCAGCGGCCCGATGCCGTAGAAGCGTCGCTTGTGCTCGAGCGCGATCGAGATGACATGAGGCGCGAGCGACGCGCCTTCGAGCTCGGAGTAATTGGCGTCGACAAGATCCAGCCCATGCTCGCGCACTACCGCAATCAATTGCGGCTGCACGATCGCAAAATCGGCGTACTCGCTCATGAGCAGCACGTCGCGTCCTCCCTCCCTGAACAGCGACCTTCCGACGCTATAGTCCTCCACCGGCGAGCTGCAAGCGAAGTAACGTTGCAAGATGGTCGGCACGACATCGAAATGACTCGTGCGATGTCGCAGCACTCGCGGCTCCAGATCCGGCGCGTAGAGCATGAACGGGACTCCCGTTTGATAGCGAGTGAAATTGCTCGAATGTCCCCAATACCCTTTCTTCGTATCATTGAACTCCTGCCCATGGTCCCCGGTGATGAGCACGATCGAGCTCTCGAGTAGGCCGTGAGAATCGATCAGCTCCAGCGCCTCGCCCATGAGCGAGTCGACATAGTGCACCGAGTTCAGGTAGCGATTGTAGAAGGGACGCACGTCTTTGAGCCGGTGCAGCTCGAGATAGTTGACCCGTTTACCGTTCGGCTTGAATGGCACCGGATAATCCGGCGGCATGTCGAAGCTGTGCGGAGAATCGTAGAAGAGAAACGCAAAAAACGGCCGCTCCGGATCGCGTTGCTCGAGAAACGCTCTGAAGTCATTCGTCAACGACCGATCCCATTCATAGGGACGGTGGCCTTCCGAGCGCATACGAAGGTTTGGCAAACCAGCGAAGATCGTCCGATCGAACTCGGGACTGTACAGCGGTGCACTACGCAGCACAGCGATCTCGTAGTCGCGTTTCAGCAGCTCCTCAATGAACACCGGACGGCGTCGCTCGGCGAGAATACGGTGCCAATAGGTGCCAGGAATGCCGTAAAAGAGCGAGAAGATGCCGATACGCGTCGCATTGCCGCCGCTGAAGTGATTCTCGAAGCGGACGGCTCTTTGCGCGAACTTGTGCAGATTCGGCGTGATCTTCGGACCGATCGCGTCGAAGCGCCACGAGTCGACCACGATGAAGATGACGTTGGGAGTGCTCTGCGACGCCTCGCAAGTAAGCGGTCGCAGCGGATAGGCAAGACCGCTGCCCTTGTGGCTCGCCGCAACCAGTGTCGACCCGGAGCGCACCTCGAAGCCCAGGCGCCGCAGCATACGCTTCGCGGTGGCCGCGTAACGGAACGGCAGCACTTCGGTCTGCCGCACGATCGACTTGTTCGCGACAGCGTCCGCCCAGATGTGCACGCCATGAAACACGAGCGTCGCCACGGTCACGAACAGGATCGCCGGACCGCGTATCGACCGCCGCGGCGGCCCCTTGCGTACATACCGCCACGCAAGACCGGCGCACACAGCGACCACAGCCACGATCCCGAGAAAGATCAGGGCCGCCTCGAGATACATGTCGGGAGGAAACACGAAGGTCTCGCGGGCCGCCCCCCCGAACAGCAGGTTCATGACACCCGCGTTGATGTGAAAACGGTAGAGATGGTAGACCTGCGTGTCGATGAGCAGCGCCGCCAGAATCAGCGCCACGTACAGCACGCCGACAGGGATCACCAGCTTCGGGCGCGATAGCAGCAGCAACAGCAGCAGGACGGGCAACAGCAACAGCAGCGACAGCAGCGTGAAGTGCGAGCTCAGCATCGCACCTCGAAAGAGCAACAACAGCGGCGAGCTGTCGAGGTCGGCGGCAGCGTAGTAACGCACGGATACGAGGCAGGCAAGCGCTACGGTCGTCAGTACCAGCCAGCCCCACCAGCGACCCAGTTGCCGACGCGTGTTAGTCATTTGAGTAGTTGGGCCATCGTTCTCTTTAGGGTAGCATGTCGGCGTTTGTGGAGAGAATCAAGAACATGCAACCGTACCGCTTGGGCTTCATCATACTCGGTTCCGTCCTTTCTCTAACAATGATCGGCTGCAGCAAGCCCGCCTCCGACGAGGCCGCTGCGTCGGCAACTGCTCCAACTGCTGAGGCAAACGCGACCATGTCTCGAGAACCGTTCGGCACGTTGCCCGACGGCACCGCCGTCGAGCTCTTCACGTTGCGCAATCCCTCCGGCATGGAGGTGAAGGTCACCAACTACGGAGGAATCATCACCGAGCTGAAGGTTCCCGATCGCAATGGCAACATCGACGACATCACGCTTGGTTATTCCTCGCTGGACGGCTATCTTGAGAGCAGCCCCTATTTCGGCGCCATCATCGGCCGCTACGGCAACCGCATCGCGAACGCACAGTTCCAGCTCGACGGCAAGACGTACAAGCTCCCAGCGAACGACGGCCCCAACACATTGCACGGCGGTGTGAAGGGGTTCGACAAGGTCGCCTGGCACGCCGAACCTTTCGACCGCGACGGCGAGCGCGGCATTATCTTCACTTACACGAGCGCCGACGGCGAAGAAGGGTTTCCCGGCACGCTCGAAGTGCGGGTGACCTATACACTTACCGATAACAACGAGCTCATATTCGATTATCACGCGACGACCGACAAACCTACTGTCGTCAACCTGACACAGCATGCTTATTTCAATCTGGCCGGCGACGGCTCGGGCGATGTGCTCGAGCATGAGCTCATGATCAATGCCGACCGCTACACACCGGTTGATGCGACGCTCATCCCGACCGGGGAGATGGCGAGCGTGGAAGGCACACCGTTCGACTTCCGGCAGCCGACTGCCATCGGCGCACGCATCAATGCAGCGCACCAGCAAATCAAGATCGCGGGCGGTTACGACCACAACTTCGTGCTCAATCGCTCCGGCGAAGGGCTGGTGCTCGCCGCGCGCGTCGACGAGCCCAAGAGCGGCCGCCGCATGGAGGTGTACACGACCGAGCCCGGCATGCAGTTCTACAGCGGCAACTTCCTGGACGGCTCGATCACAGGCAAGAACGGGCATGTCTACACCAAGCACAGCGGATTCTGCCTGGAGACACAGCACTATCCCGACTCGCCGAACCAGCCGTCCTTCCCAAGCACCGTACTACGGCCTGGCGAGACGTATTCGTCGCGAACGGTATACGCGTTCAGTACCTTTGATCGCTGATGAGGGGCTGGGGCTGGAGACTGGTGGCTGGAGCAGGCGCGCCCCTCTGACCAGCGCCCAGCAGTCCGCCATATGTCGCAGCCCCCACCCAGCCCTCCCCCGCGAAGCGAATGCGAAGCGGGGGAGGGAGCACCTACTGCGAAGCCCTACACCCCTCGCTCAACAGGCGCGTCATCTGGCGTGCTTTCTCGCGTGCGTGCTCGATCGTATCGCCGAGAGCCAGCGAGACCCCCATGCGACGCCGGCCGCGCACTTCGGGCTTACCGAACAAGCGCAGCGCCGTATCGGGCTGTACCAATGCGCGCTCGACGTGCTCAAAGCGGACGTTGTCGGAATCGCCGGTCACCAACAAGGCGCACGACGCGCTCGGACCCCGCTGACGGATTGCCGGAATCGGTAGTCCCAGAATCGCGCGAGCATGGAGTGCGAACTCGGAGAGATCCTGTGAGATCAACGTGACGAGCCCGGTATCGTGCGGTCGTGGTGAGACTTCACTGAAATACACAGTGTCCCCGGCAACGAAGAGCTCGACGCCGAACACACCATAACCACCCAGGTTCTCCGTGATAACGGTCGCGATGCGCTGCGCCTCCGCGAGCGCGGCGGCGCTCATCGGCTGCGGTTGCCACGACTCGCGATAGTCGCCGTCCACTTGCAGGTGACCTATCGGCTCGCAAAAGCTCGTACCTCTGGCATGACGCACGGTGAGCAACGTGATCTCGTAATCGAACTCCACCCATCCTTCCACGATCACTCGCCCGCCGCCAGCACGACCGCCTTCCTGAGCGTAACGCCACGCAGGCAGCACATCGTCCCGAGTGCGCACGACGCTCTGTCCTTTGCCGGACGAGCTCATCACGGGCTTGACCACACACGGCATGCCGATAGCTGCAACGGCGCGCTCATATTCGTCTTGTGTGCCGGCGAATCGGTACGGTGAAGTGGGCAAGCCGAGCTCCTCTGCAGCAAGTCGCCTGATCCCTTCTCTATCCATGGTCAGCCGCGCGGCGCGCGCTGTCGGCACGACCTTGTAGCCTTCCTGCTCGAGCTCGACGAGCGTCGGCGTGGCGATCGCCTCGATCTCCGGCACGATCAACATCGGACGTTCGCGTTCCACGAGCTCGCGCAGCGCCGTCCCGTCGAGCATGTTGATCACGTGCGCGCGATGTGCAACTTGCATCGCCGGCGCATTCGCATAGCGATCCACTGCGATCACCTCGCAACCGAAGCGCTGCAGCTCGATTGCGACCTCTTTGCCGAGCTCACCCGAGCCGAGCAGCATGATGCGAGTTGCGGAAGGAGAAAGCGGCGTGCCAATGGTGACCATGGTGGAGGGTCGTTCGTGAGGCGCAAAGCGCAGGTTGATGTTGATGCAGCGTGATTCAAACTGACAGGCTACAGGCGAAGCCGTCGCAAGTGAACGGCGGTGTTGGATGGACTGGAGGCTGGGGGCTGGAGAGTGGAGCGGAGCCCAGTGCCATGCCCGGCAGCCCACCCTTCTCAGGCTGTAGGCGGTGGGCTGCAGGTGGTAGGTGGATGGCGCTTACGCGCCATCGGCCCCTGTCCCCAGTTGCGAGCCCCTTGCCCATCACAGACGCTTTCTCCATAGTGCGCGCCTTTCCACCGTCAAACCAGTTCACGTTTCAATGCTGCCGTCGATCGAATCGCGTCTCGCTGCCGAGCTGTCTGTCAAACCTCAGCAAGTCGCCGCCGCCGTCGCGCTGCTCGATGAAGGCGCCACCGTGCCGTTCATCGCACGCTATCGCAAGGAAGCGACAGGTGGTTTGGATGACACGCAATTGCGAACTTTGGAGGAACGACTGGCATACCTGCGCGAGCTCGAAGCACGACGTGCGCAGATTCTTGCCAGCATCGAGGAACAGAAGAAGCTCACGCCAGAGCTCAAAGCCGCGATCGAGGCAGCGGAAACGAAGCAGCGTCTCGAAGACCTCTACCTACCCTACAAACCGAAGCGGCGCACGAAGGCTCAGATAGCACGCGAGGCGGGTCTGCAGCCGCTCGCGGATGCGCTGCTCGCCAATCCCTCGCTCGCGCCGGAAACTGAGGCTGCACGCTATTTGAAGGAGCCGTTCAAGACCGAGCACGGCGACAATCCCGGCGTTCCTGATGTCAAGGCCGCGCTCGACGGCGCTCGCGCGATTTTGGTGGAGCAATTCTCCGAAGACGCAGAGCTGCTCGGGGAGCTGCGTGCGTATCTGAACGATCATGCCGTGCTCGTCTCCAGAGTGGTGCAAGGCAAGGAAGAGGCAGCCGCCAAGTTTCGCGATTACTTCGCTTATCAAGAGCCGCTCAGCAAGATTCCGTCGCACCGGGCACTCGCACTGTTCCGCGGTCGCAAAGAGGAAGTGCTGCGGCTTGCGCTCAAGCTGCCGGAAGAGCTGGACGAGGAGCGCCCATCGAACGCGTTGAATGCGTGCGAGCTCAAGATTGCAGCGCGCTTTTCGATCGCCGATCGCAATCGCCCCGGTGATGCCTGGCTCATTCAGACCGTGCGATGGGCGTGGCAAACGAAGCTCTCCTGGCAGCTCGAAACGGAGCTGCTGGCGCAGCTGCGCGAGCGCGCAGAAGAAGAAGCCATTCGCGTATTCGCACGCAATCTGCACGATCTGCTGCTCGCCGCGCCGGCCGGTCCGCGTGCGACGATCGGCCTCGATCCCGGGCTGCGCACGGGTGTTAAGGTCGCGGTAGTCGATCGAACCGGCAAGCTGCTCGAGACGACCACCATCTATCCGCATGCACCGCGTAACGATTGGGACGGCTCGATTGCGGTGCTGGCCGCGCTTGCCCGTAAGCACAATGTCGAGCTGATCAGCATCGGTAACGGCACGGCCTCGCGCGAGACGGACAGGTTGGTAGGCGATCTGCTCAAAAGACATCCGGAGCTCAAGCTGACCAAGATCGTGGTCTCAGAAGCTGGCGCATCGGTGTACTCCGCCTCCGCGCTCGCAGCAAAGGAGCTGCCGCACATCGACGTCAGCTTGCGCGGTGCCGTATCGATCGCACGTCGTTTGCAGGATCCACTTGCCGAGCTCGTCAAGATCGATCCGAAGTCGATCGGCGTCGGACAGTACCAGCACGATGTGAATCAGACCAAGCTCGCGCGCACGCTCGATGCGGTCGTCGAAGATTGCGTGAACGCAGTCGGGGTCGATGTCAATACTGCCTCCCCGGCGCTGCTCGCGCGCATCTCCGGCTTGAGTGCCACGCTCGCCGAGAACATCGTTCGCTACCGCGACGAGCACGGCGCATTCACGAATCGCGAGCAGCTGAAGAAGGTACCGCGCCTGGGCGAAAAGACGTTCGAGCAGGCAGCCGGATTCCTGCGCATCATGAACGGCGACAACCCACTCGATGCATCGGCGGTGCACCCAGAAGCGTATCCGGTCGTCGAGCGGATTCTCGCCGATCTGAAGCGTCCCGTGCGGGAGGTTCTGGGCGATTCGAATACGCTCAAGAAGATCGATCCGGCCAAGTACATCGACGACCGCTTCGGGCTGCCGACGGTGCGCGACATCCTGCGCGAGCTCGAGAAGCCCGGCCGCGACCCCCGGCCCGAATTCAAGACGGCAGAGTTTCGCGAAGGCGTCGAGGATTTGAAAGATCTCGAGCCGGGCATGATCCTCGAAGGTGTGGTGACGAATGTCACCAACTTTGGCGCCTTCGTCGACATCGGCGTGCACCAGGACGGCTTGGTGCACATCTCGATGATGTCGCACAAATTCGTCAAGGATCCGCGCGACATCGTGAAGGCGGGCGACGTCGTCAAGGTGAAAGTGCTGGAGGTCGATCAGGAGCGTCGTCGCATCGCGCTCAGCATGCGCTTGGATGCGCCTGCACAAGGAGCGCGAGTAACGGGCGATGCCGCCGGCGGCAAGTCACGCGCGGCGAAGCACCGTAAGGAGGCACCCGCTGCGGCGGGCGGCGGCATCATGGCAGAAGCATTCGCTCGAGCGCTCAGGCGCGAGTAAGGGCAAAGCACCGGGACCGGACCGCAGAATAAGCGCTGTCCGGTCAAGCGTCAGGCATACGCTCGAGTTACGTATTCTCCCGGCGCAACGCCCCGGTCCTTCTAAGTACGACACGGGGCACGCCGCGCATGTTTGCTGCGCCTTCTTCGTCGTCGCCGTGCAAGCCGAGTAAGTCCATCAACGTATCCCGCCTATCGGCGAGCGTAGCGCCGAGAGAGACAAGATCGACCCTTGCTGCACGTACGCGCGGGAAAAGCTCGTCCTCCTCCCAGCGAACATGCGCTACGACCAGCTCGTGCAGACGCTGAACGGCCACCATGAATTCCTCGTGCTCCGAGGTCATGGATTCGATGTGCGCGATCGCTCGCTTGGCCTCGCCATGCTCGCGTTCGGCGTGACTGACCAGCTCATCCGAATCGATGGCGCGTCGGGTGGCGGGATAGAAGAGTTCTTCTTCGATCTGTGCGTGAATGCGCAGCATTTTGCAGAGCCTACGCGCAAGAGGATCGAGCTGCTGTGGCGCAGCTCGAGCGAGGCTCGCGAACACCTCGTCCACCAGACGATGATCACGGGTCAGAAAATCGACTGCATCGGTGCTGCCGTCGGCTGACTCGTCAGGTGTGATTCGCGCCATCGTAGGTTCCTCGGGTGCCCGTGCAAGCACGTCTAAGGCGCAAGGTATTGCGACAGTTCCAGTGGCCTGAGCACCAACGGCACGCCCGCCTCAACGCTCCGCAAGAAATGCCGCCACCCATACCAGCGGCGCGTTCCAGTTGATTGCGACTTCGTTGAGCGCGTACGCGTCCGCATCGTCGCGCCAGCACGTTTGCGGCAGACAGGTGCCTTTCATCTGCTTGGCGACCGGATCGATCATGCTGGAAGAGTTCGGCCCACCGGAGAGCGCGCCAGGAGGCGGCGGCGGGAAAGATTCGTTCTTCTGATGTGCCCAGAAGCGGTGATGCGGATTGCGCATGGGACGTGCGCCGTAACCGCTCACATAGGACTGATCGAGCGGATTGCGCCCGAGCACGTAGTCGAGAGCGTCGACGACACGGTCGCGATAAATCGTCTTACCGGTCAGGTCATAGGCGATGCCCAGCACGATCGCGCGATTGAGCACGGCAGAGTTCGAGCCCCATGGATATGCGTCTGCGCTGTACGGAATCGCATAGCCCTCTTCGCTCGCCTGCCGCAGATAGTTGTCCGCGGCGGCGATGAGATTCGCACGCGCTTGCGCCAATTCCTCCTTGCCGAGGCAGTTCGGAACGGTCACGAGCGAGATCGTGCCGAGCGTGCGTACCTGACCCCACGAGATGTCGCCGTCGCCATCTGCGGTCGGCGCGGCCAAAAAGTGTGGCGACTCGCGCAACGCTTGTGCGTACTCTGCCTCTCCCGTCGACAGAAACAGCTCCGCGGCCGCCCAATAGAACTCGTCAGAGGCGTCGCGATCACCATAATCCCCGCCTCCGTCGAAGCCGCCGACGGGCAGTAGATCGGGATGACGACGCGCGGCTGCGTAGGCGCGTTTCGCCGCGCGCAAGCAGCGCTGCGAGAACTCGGGATCGATGTTGCGCCAGATGCGTGCGCATTGCGCGGCAGTCGCTGCCAGATTGAGCGTGGCGGTCGTCGACGGCGGATAAAGGAAACGCTCCGAGCGATCTTCGTGCGGCGCGCTCGGGAAGGGTGTCCAATGTAGTCCGTGCACCTTGTGGTGCGCCATGCCAGAGATGTCTAGCTCGACCGACCCTGCGCCGCCCGCCCGCCCTGAGACCCGCGGCATCTTGAGCTTTGCACCTTCTGGCGCCTGCATCCGCAGCAGAAACTCGAGCTCCCAGCGCACCTCGTCCAATAGATCGTTGACGCCGTTACCGCGCTCGGGCAAGGATGCCTCGCCGTCTGCAAACGGCGCCGGTGAGTCCGCGGCGAGGCGGCGTGTCCGTTCGTAGTAATTGAGCAGCGTCCAAACGCTGATGCCGGCATTGACGACATACTTGCCGTGATCGCCGGCATCGTACCAGCCGCCTGTCGTCTCGAGCGTGTAGTCACAACCCGGCCATTCGATCCCGCGTTGATCCCGTCCGTTGAAACAGCGGGCAATCTCGCGGACGTGACCGGCCGGTCGCGCCCACTTCGCATCTCCGATGTACTTCGCTTCGATCGGGATACCGCTGCGATTGTGATAGAAGTAGGCAAGCGCATCATGTTTGAGCCGATCGAAGAGCGTCGCATCGATCGAGAACGAACGACTCGTCTGATCACCGACGATGAGTCGATAGCCGCTGCCAGAGCCCTGATAGCGCGAAAAATCGACCTGATGCACGTGCTCGCCGGAGCCGGCATTGACGCCGAACACCACGGTTTCACCACGTGCGACCGTTTCCCCGTTCGCGGCGACGAGGCGCCATGGCAGCGGCGCGCGCGAGGTATGCGCGACGATTGCGCGCTTCGGCCCGTGCGGCTGGAAGCCGAGCTGGTTGAAGCGAATGTTCGACAGCTCTTGCTTTTCGCTCGCGTACGAGGCAAACGCCGCGAGCCACAGGGTCATGAACGCGAGCGCATAACGAAACATTCGATCCTCCTGACTGCGCAGACGATACCCCGCCGTCGCGCTCTGTGACTGTCAAGAATCGCGAGCGACAGTGGGCATTCACAAAGAAAGACCCCGCGCGCCTGACGGCGCGCGGGGCAAGGAGCTGCGGTTGAGTGTCGTTATTGTTATGGAGGAGCAGGTCAGAACGTGAGACGAACGATCAGCGAGTACCGTCTGTCGTTCATGAACCACGAACGCGGAGCGGACAGCAGATCGTCGTTGAGGATCTGTCTCGTCTTCGTGACCTCGTTCAGGAGATTGACTCCCTGCACTCCGATCTTGATGTTGTCGTTGAGCGTGTACATGAACGAGCCGTCGAGCTGGCCCGTGTCCTCGTTCAGGATCGGAGCGAACGGCGTGATGACATCACGCGTGGTCAGCAGGAACTCCGAGCGCCAGCTGTACGCCAGGCGCGCCGAGATCGGTCCTTTCTCGTAGATCGCGGCGATATTCGCGTTGTCCTTGGACAACCCGACGAGCGGCAGCAAGCTCGTGTCCACGTTCGCCTGTGTGGCGGCCGGATCGCCTACCGTGTTGTCCAACGTGCTCTGCTTGACGCCCTTGCTGTCGATATAGGTGTAGTTCGCCTGAATACCGAACCCGTCGAACGGCGCAGGCAGCATGTCATAGAACTGCGTATACGCAAGCTCGAAGCCCTTGATCTTGCCCTTTTCGGACGAGTTCACGGGGCGCGTGAACTCCACTGGGAAAGTCTCCCCGCCCGCAGTGATGTTCACGACCTGCGTCCCGTTCGTGAGCACGTCCTTGAGCGTCTTGTGGAACAGCGACAACGTCAGAGAACCAAGACGCTCGTCGAAGTACCACTCGAGCGATGCGTCGAATTGTGTTGACCTCGTCGGCTTGAGGAAGGCATTACCCGTGGAGGCTTGCAGACCGAGCCACTGATTGTCCTCGATCAGCGGCGTGATCGAGAAATAGTGACGCGTGAGACCGAGATCCGGCCGCGCGATTGCCTTCGAGAAGCCGAAGCGGAACAGCAACTGAGGCGTGATGTTCACCTTGAGATTGAAACTCGGCAACCAGTTCTCGTAGCTGTGCTTGGCCGTCTCCGGGACCGTCTGACCGGTGGCAAAAGCGCGGTAGCGTTCCCGCTCCGACAGCGGCAGCCGGCAGAACGGCGGCGGGGTCCACGTCTGACCTGGCTCGAGGTCCGTCGGCTCCTCGCAGCTCTCCTCATCGACCAGATCGGAAGGCAGCAGGTATCCGACGGTGCCTTTCGCTTCGAACTTGGTGCGCACCCAACGCACGCCGACATTACCGCTGACCGAACGACCGTTATCGAACTCCTGGCCGAACCGCATCATGAAGTACAGCGCTTCGGTCTTCTCGGACGTGTCGTTGACCTCACGCGGCAAGAACGGGCTGCCGGGTGCGATGTGCTCGCCGCGACGCGGATCGTCGAGGCGCTCCCAATCGCCGGGATCGTTGCGACCCCATTCGTCGCGGATCCGCATCGCAAACTCGGCGGCTTGATCGTAGTTCTTCGCCAAATTGTGGCGATAGAACGGCACCACGACCGGCACGGGCGTCTTGCCGCGCATGAAGTTGTCGAACGTGAACAGCTCGGTGTGGAGGCTGGTGGGCTCGCCGCCTGTGCCTCGCGAGCCGTCCGGCTCATGCAAGCCGTCGACCGGGTCGTTGAACCATACCGGGCCACCCTGTCCCCAGATCTCGCTCAGCGCGCCCCAGTTATAGGTGGAGAAGCGAGTGATCTGGTCACGCTGCGCGTAGCGTGCGCCGGCACGGAAACCGTCGATCCACCCGCCCTGCGGTAGACGGAAATCGACATCGAAGCGCGCGGCATCCTCCTGTCCCTCACTGTCTTCGATGTGATCCATGGCCGCGCGCCAGAAGCTGTTGTATGGATCCGCGAAGCTGTCATGCGGCGCGTTGAAGTACGTCGGGCAATCGCCCGACGGCGTCGGACACTGCGCGACCGTTCCATCCAGCGATGGCGGCAAGAAGATTGCCCGCGGGAGGCTGCCGCGTAGGTCGAGATCGACGTTCTGGAACGTCGAGCCCCAAATACCGAAGTCGACGTTCTCCACGGTCGAGTCGACGTGCTGCAGGTCGAAGTTGAACGCCCACCGCTCGTTCGGAGTCCATTTGAAGTTGAAACCGTAATCCGACGTCACGTAGCGCTGGTCGACATCACGGCGTATGTTGTTGCTTTGCAGACCGTAGATAGGCGTCCGATGTGCGCGCCCGTCGAGCTGGTCATCGCGCCAACCGACCGGCACGGTGATGACGCCGTTCGTGAAGATGCCGCTGTCGTCGAAACCGAACGTGGTGCCCTCGACCGATACGGGCTCGCGTCCATCGCCTTCGGCTACGTCGGTGGCGATCTCCACCGCATGCTCGGTCCAAGCGACCCGCGCGTCCGAGCGCAGGAACTGTAGCGTCGCGAGCATCGTATCGTCGGTGCTCGCCCACTGCGCAGCAAATCCGGCGCCGATTCGCTCGCGATCGGTGATCTGCGACCTGAACGCCGCACCCGATGGGAACCACACGGCTCGCGTCGGATCGCCGGGCACGCGTCCGACACGCTCGCGGAAGCTGGATGCCTGAATACCATCCGAGCGCGTCTTGAGCTCGGAATAGACACCATTCACGAGGATGCCGAACTCGCCGATGTTGGTCAGCCAACGGTCGCTGTACAGCGCCGAGGCAGTGGGCGACCATTCCTCTGCAAAGTCGCCGTAGTTCGCCTCTAACGAGGCTGCGGTGACGCGTCCCTCCGAGTCGAACGGCACGCGCGTCCGCAGATTCACCGTGCCTGCCAAGCCGCCCTCAATCATGTCGGCGGACTGGTTCTTGTAGACATCGACGCCGCCCATGAGCTCCGGCGGCACATCGGCGAAGCTGAGGAATCGCCCGTTGTTGGCGGAGAAAGTATCGCGACCGTTGAGCTCGCTGCGCACGGCGTTGAGCCCGCGCACAACCACCCCGCTACCCTCCACGGAAAAGTGATCGGGGTCGTTGCCGGCCGCAAAGCGAGTAATCGCCACGCCGGGAATACGTTGCAGCACCTCGGTGACGCTACGATCGGGAAGCGCGCCGATATCTTCGGCCGTCACGGCATCGACGAACACCTCGGCGTTGCGCTTGATCTCCTGCGCGCTCTCTAGGCTGTACCGAATACCTGTGACGACGATTTCATCGAGCTGTTGTCCGCCTTCGGCAGATTGCGCATGAGCCTGCGACCCCATCGCAAGCGCGCCCAGCGCCAACGCAGGCACACCGCGTCGAACGGTGGCGGACAAGACTGAACGAATGGCTAACGAAATATCTTGACTATGCTTATGGTTACTATGCTTATGGTTCTCCGTCGACACATGTCCGGGTTCTCTTGCAGACATGAGCGCCTCCCTCATCGTTGTTATCGCAACGCTCCCCCCAGCGCAGGGCGAATGATTCTGTACACACGTCACGATTGCAAGTAGAAAATACGGGGGCCCTCTGATTTCCAATGATCCTCATGAGCGGTCTTGAGCGATTCTATTGACGCATCACGAAAATCGATCAAAATCGATCAAAATCGCTTGGTTACAAGCACGTTGCGCGCGCAACGGGCGCCAACGATAACCGAGCTGATCAGGCAGTCAGACTGAATCTAAATTGCATGGCATAGCGCCTTCCGGGGCGATTGCTCTCGTGAACACCGATCCGATTCGAAGCGTGCTCATCGTTGGAGGCGGCACGGCCGGCTGGATGGCCGCCGCGGCACTCTCGCGTGCGCTGGGCCGGAGCGTGCAGATTCGTCTCGTGGAATCCGAAGACATCGGCACGATCGGCGTCGGCGAAGCGACGATCCCTCCGATCCTGACGTTCAACAGCATGCTCGGCATCGACGAGAACGACTTCGTGAAACACACCAATGCGACGTTCAAGCTCGGGATCGAGTTCGTGAACTGGGCCCAGGTCGGGCACCGTTACCTCCATGCGTTCGGTGCGCTCGGCCTCGACATAGAGGCGATCAAGTTCTACCAGCTGTGGCTGAAGCTGTACCGACAAGGGCATCCGCACTATATCGACGAATACTCGGTGAGCGCGATGGCCGCAAAGCTCGGCCGCTTCTCGCCGCCGACGCTCGACCCGCGTGCGATCACTTCCACGATCGCCTATGCCTATCACTTTGACGCGGCACTGTATGCGCGCTATCTACGCCGCTATGCCGAGCATCACGGCGCCATTCGCATCGAAGGCAAGATCGTCGACGTGCGGCTGCGCGGCACGGACGGCTTCATCGAATCGGTGGTGCTGGAAGGCGGCGAGACACTGGAGGCTGACCTGTTCATTGACTGCTCGGGTTTTCAAGGCCTGCTCATCGAGCAGGCGCTCAAGACCGGCTACGAGGAATGGACGCAGTGGCTTCCGTGCGATCGCGCCGTGGCCGTGCCGTGCGACAGCGGTGGCGAGCTGACGCCCTACACACGCTCGACGGCACACACCGCCGGCTGGCAGTGGCGCATCCCGCTGCAGCATCGCATTGGCAACGGGTACGTGTATTGCAGCCGCTTCATCAGCGACGACGAGGCGGCTGCGACACTGCTCGCGAATCTGGACGGACGGCCGCTGGCAGAGCCGCGCTTTCTGCGCTTCACGACCGGCCGTCGCAAGAAGTTCTGGAACAAGAACTGCGTCGCGCTCGGTTTGGCGAGCGGCTTCATGGAGCCGCTCGAGTCGACGAGCATTCATCTCGTGCAAGTAGGCATCACGCGGCTGCTGGCACTGTTTCCCCGCCGCGGGTTCAATCCGATCGAGATCGACGAGTACAACCGACTCTGCACGCGCGCTTGGGAACGCACTCGGGACTTCATCATCCTGCATTACCATGCGACCGGTCGCGACGACGCCCCGCTATGGGAGTACTGTCGCAACATGAGTATTCCCGACACCCTGAGGCGCAAGATCGAACTGTTCAGAACGAGCGGGCGCTTTTTCAGAGAGGATGACGAGCTGTTCGTCGACTCGAACTGGGTGGCAGTGTTCTTGGGCCAGAAAATCTGGCCGGCCACCTACGATCCGCTGGCAGATGCACTCGATTCACGAGCCCTCGAACGTAGCTTCCAGCATCTGCGCACCATGATCCGGCGCGCCGTCGAGGCCATGCCCTCGCACCAGGCCTACATCGAGCGTCACTGCAGCGCAGTAACGTAGCGAGAGACGACGTGAGCACGAACCGGCTGAGAAGGATCGTCATCGTGGGCGGCGGCACTGCAGGTTGGATGGCCGCTGCTACGCTGGGACGATTTCTCAAGAACCGCTACTGCGAAGTTCGCCTCATCGAATCTGAGCAGATTGGCACGGTCGGCGTCGGCGAGTCGACCATCCCGCAGATGCGGACGTTCAATCGGATGCTTGCGCTGGACGAGAACGACTTTGTTCGACGCACTCGAGCGACTTTCAAGCTCGGCATTCAGTTCGTCGATTGGACCCGTATCGGCCATAGCTATATTCATCCGTTCGGGCCGTTCGGTCTGAGCATGGAAGGCGTATCGTTTCACGCCTACTGGTTGAAGTACCGGCTGCTCGAGCCCACCACGGACCTGAGCGACTTCTCCTTGCAGGCCGTTGCGTGCCGACGCGGGAAGTTCATGCGCGCGATCAACGCCGGGAATTCCCCACTTTCCAATATTGCTTATGCGTTTCACTTCGACGCGGCACTGTATGCGCGCTTCCTGCGGAGTTACGCCGAGGAGCGGGGCGTGGTTCGTACCGAAGGGAAGATTGTGCACGTGGAGCAGCGGGGCGAGGACGGGTTCATCACGGCGGTCGTGCTCGAAAGCGGCGAGCGTATCGAAGGCGATTTCTTCATCGACTGCTCCGGCTTTCGCGGCCTGCTGATCGAGCAGACACTCAAGACGGGTTACGAAGATTGGAGCCATTGGTTGCCATGCAACCGCGCCGTGGCGGTACCGTGTGAGAGCGGCGGTGAGCTCACGCCGTACACGCGTTCCACCGCGCGCAAAGCCGGCTGGCAATGGCGCATTCCGCTGCAGCATCGCATCGGCAACGGCTATGTCTATTCGAGCGAGCACATCAGCGACGATGAGGCGATTGCGACCTTGCTCGCGAATCTGGATGGCGCCCCACGCGCCGAGCCGCGCATCATCAAATTCGTCACAGGACGCCGCAAGAAGTTTTGGAACAAGAACTGTCTCGCGCTCGGGCTGGCGTCCGGATTCCTCGAGCCGCTCGAGTCGACCAGCATCCACCTGGTCCAAAGCGGCCTCGCCAACTTCATGACGCTCTTCCCCGATCGCGACATCTCCCCGGTCGAGATCGAGCAATACAATCGCACCATGACCTGGGAGTTCGAACGCATCCGTGATTTCCTCGTGCTGCATTATCACGCCAACGAGCGCGACGACTCGGAGTTCTGGGTTTATTGCCGCAACATGAAGCTGCCGGATTTCCTGCAGCACAAGCTCGAGCTGTTTCGCGCCCACGGCCGCATCTTTCGCGAGAACAACGAGCTATTCAACGACACCAGCTGGTTTGCCGTCATGATCGGACAGAACGTGCGACCGCGCGCCTACGACCCGCTCGTCGACGTGCTCGACGAGGCCGAGCTTCGTTATCGAATGCAGCACATCCGCGACACGATCAGCCGCTGCGCCGACGTGATGCCGACGCACCGCGAGTTCATCGAGAAGCATTGCAAGGCGGACTTGAGCTGACAGAGGCTGGACGCACAAGGGCAACGGCGGGCCGCGGTGCGCGCACACCTCGCGAATCGCGAGATTTGGCTGCTATACACCTGACCATGCCAGTGACGACAGCCGACAGCCAAAAATCTGCAGCCTATCTACGGCTCAGCGCACGCACGAGAATCGCGCGAATTTCGCGAGCGCGCTCGGGCGTGATCGGACCGAGGATGCCGCGGTGCTCCGGCGCAAGGTGCACCAGCGCGTCGCCGTTCTTCTGAAAGACGTAATGATCGAACACGATGCGCCAGGCATCCCGCTGCGCGGGCGGCAGATCGCGCAGCGCGAGTATCGCATGCAAGAGCGCGTCGAACGGCGAGTCGCCGTGCACGCGCGCAGGGTTCCACCAATAATTGACCAGCACGTTGAAACGCTCGAGCGACTCGACGTGATGCCACCAGAAATACGGGATGTAGAGCGCATCACCCGGACCGAGCTCTGCCACGAGCGCATGCTCGAGCGCCTGCTCGAAGCGCGGATAGCGCTCGAAGTCCGGCTCGTGCAAGGACACCATGCTCACTGGCGGCCCCGATAGAGTGAAGTCGAAGGGACCGACATAAAGATTCGGCAATTGCTCCGGCGGGAACAACGTGAAGCGACGGCGACCCGCCACCACGCAGGCAATGTTCTCGTTCAGATCGAAGTGCGTTTGCACGGTGATCGCATTGCCGATCCAGATGCGCGGCGGCACCGTTGCAGGCAACAGAGGCTGCATGTTCTCCTGCACGAAGCCCGGCAAGTGCTCTGGAATCGGCGCCGACTCCACATAGATGGCGGGTGCCTGCTCGTCATCGAGCGACTTCACGAGCGCATCGAGCGCAATGGCCAGCGGTGCGAGCCGCCGCTCGAAGTTCACACCGCGCATATCCTCGCGGTAGAAGAACCGGCCTTTGCAAGCGGCATCCGCGGCCAGCGTGCGAACGGGCCGTCCTGCATCGAAACGAAGCAAGTAATCACTCATTGCCGCCGGCGACTTGGTGCCCGCGGCCACGGCCGGCCAGTCGGCGACGAGCCCTCGCAAGACCGCGGGCCGATTGAGCGGCAGGATCTCCTGCTGAAAACGGTTGACGTCGACGTCTTCCCAGACGGGAACGGCAGCAGGCGCGGACATTGGTTCGCAGCTCAGCGCTTGGTGGCAGCCCGCGGACGATGATCTAGGTTCAAAGTCGCTTTCAGCGCCGCCGCGATGGCCAGTGTTGCTGGTGCCACCTCGTCCGACGCCGGCCAGAGAATACCGAACTCCATCTCGCGCGTCTTGTCTGCGAGCGCGATCGCGCGCAAGCCATGCGTCTCGCGGCCGCGCAGCACGATGGCAGGCAACAGCGTCGGAATGCCCGTCTCCGCGACACTCGACAGGACTGCATCGACGCTGTCGAGCTCGAAGGCGACTCGCGGATGCACCTTCGCGTGCAACAAGACCGCATCTGCCGCACGCCGCATGTCGAAGCTCTCCGGCAACATGACCAACCGCTGACCGTCGAGCTCTTGCAGCTTCAACCTGGAACGTTGCGCGAAAGGGCTCGCAGACGGAGCGATTAGGGAGAACGGCTGCGAGACAAGTCGCTCATAGTGAATATTGGGGGAATTGCCGGTCATGAGCCCGAACCCCAGATCGAGCCGACCGGCTTCCAGCTCGGTTTCCACTCCGCTGGAAGCGAGCTCCTGCACGCCGACGGTGACCCCGGGATGCTCTCGCGCCATAAATCCCAGCACCGGGGGCACCCACGCGATATGCAAAGCTGGAATGACACCAAGCTCGACACGCCCCGTCATCAGCCCGGCGATGGCGTTGACTGCGCCACATGCATCCTCGAGCTTGCGGAGCACGACTTCCGCGCCTTTACGAAAGGCCGCACCGGCTTCCGTCAAGAACACTCGCTTGCCAACTCGTCGAAACAGCGGTGTGCGGAGCGCTGCCTCCAGCTGCGTGATCTGCTGCGAGATGCTCGGCTGCGAGATCTTCAGCCGGTCGGCCGCACGAGTGAAATTCTCTGTCTCGGCGACCGCAAGAAAGTACCGTAGGTGTCGTATCTCGATATCGGACATGCGTGGGGCTGTGGCGATTGACGTTGAAGAGGGAGATTACACTGTTCTTGGGCTTGGGGCTTGGGGCTGGGGCCGGTGTATATAGCAACGCCCCCTTCCCTACTCCCATTCCCCATTCCCGTTCCCATTCCCCGCCGGTTGACCCATAAGCCACACCTTGCGCATCATTGCTCGCAGCTATCGATCCAGCCCGATCGCGCGCAGAGCGAACCTGCGCACCAACGAGGGAGCTCATCCGTTGCGGCTTGCCCTGCTTCAAAGCGGCCGAAGCACGAGCGCTTTCTGGCTCGGCTGTGCGCTGGTCACCATCGGTGTCGTGCTGCACCTGCCGATGTATTGGATAGCACGTCACCATGGCTTCGTGCTCGCAGGCATGCCCATGGACGCGAACATGCTCTGCGGCATGGCGCTCATCCTCATCGGCGCCGCCTGCGCCGCGTACGGCTTGTTGCCGAAACCACGATCCTTTCTGTCTCGCCAAGCACCACTCGCGTTGGCGCCGCCGGAGGATGCGCCGCTGTCTCGCGCGCATTGGGGTCTCGCCACGCTTCTTTCGATCGCGCTCATCATCGACATCATGAAGCCGGCTAGTCTCGGCTTCGTGACGCCGGGCATGCGCGCCGAGTACGGCGTCAGCGATGAGACGGTTGCCTGGCTCCCGTTCAGCGCGCTCGCAGGCACGGTGCTCAGATCGTTCTTGTGGGGATGGCTCGCCGATGTCTATGGACGGAGGGCCTCGATTCTCTTGTCGTCCGTGATGTTCACCGGCACATCCCTCTGCGGCGCGATGCCGGAGTTCGGGTGGAACGTGTTCATGTGTTTCATGATGGGCGCGGCGGCTGGCGGCATGTTGCCCGTTGCATATGCGCTCCTCGCGGAAACTATGCCGACGAAGCATCGCGGTTGGAGCCTGGTGCTCGTGGGGGGGCATCGGTGCCGTCGGCGGATACTTTGCCGCGAGCTGGTGCTCAGCCTTGCTGCAGCCGACCTTCGGTCGGCGGATCATGTGGTTCCTCAACCTGCCGACGGGACTCGCGCTCATTGCCTTGAGCCCGCTACTACCGGAGTCCGCGCGCTTCCTCGAACGGGTGGGGCGTCTGCACGAAGCGCACGCGATACTCGCACGGTTCGGAGTGCGGGTACGCAGTGCTCCCGCCGCTGCTACAGAACCTCCTGCTCGCATCGTCGCACAGACATTGAGGAGACAGCACCTGATCGGCTTGACCTCGGCGCTCACGCTCTCGGCGCTCACATGGGGGCTCGTCACGTTCGGCTTGCTGCTGTGGCTGCCCTCGGCGCTGGTGGCGACAGGTCGCAGCGTCGGCGCCTCGAGCGCATTGATCGCGCAATCGACGTTGTTCGCTGCGCCGACGATCCTCGTGTGCACGCTCTTGTACAGCCGCTGGAGCACCAAGCGCTCGCTCGTATTGATGAGCGTCCTAACGATCGTGGGACTGTTTGCATTGGGAGCTCAAGAAGCCGGACCTGACAGCCTGTCCGCGCCGCTCGTCCCGCTCACCTTGATCGTCGTCGGCTCGTCCGGGCTCATCGCGATCTTGCTGCCATACACCGCGGAGAACTTCCCGCTCAGAATCCGCGGCCGTACCACAGGTTGGATCGCCGATTGCAGCAAGCTCGGCGGTCTGCTCGCCCAAGGCCTGAGCGTGATCGGCGCAGTGCCCAGGCTCGCAACCGCGATCGTGATGATCGGCATCCTTGCAATCCTCTCCACATTGCTCGTGATCCTCTATGGCCACGAGACGCGCGATCGCGACCTGCGCGAGCTCGAAGCATCGGCTGTCGCAGGGAACGAAAAATAGGGGACAGGGAAGAAGGCGGCACGACCGCCCGTGCGTCGCTACGGCTTAGGACCCCAAAAGCCTAATCGATGTTTTCCAATGCCTTGCGTAGGATTCGCTGCGCGGCGCGCGGATCGAATCCGAGCTGTACCGCACGCGTCATTTCGCGACGTGCGCCTGCTTCGTCGCGGCGTTTCGCTGCCACCAACGCCATATTGACATACGGCACGGGATAGAACGGATCGCGTTGCAGCGCTGCGCGCAGCCACTGCACTGCCTGGTCGAGCTCTCCTGCATTGATGAGCATTTGCCCGATGTTGTTGCGCATGATGGCCACACCGTCGAAGCTGTAAATGTTCGGGTAGAGCACGACCGCGAGGCGGTGCCAGCGTGCACGCTGCAGTTTCTTCTCGAGCTTCTCGTAGCGTGCCTGCGCCTTGGCCCATTCGCCTCGCTTCGCGGCGCGCCGCGCGAAGAAGAGATCCCGGCCCCATATGCTCACGATCAGCACGTAGAGCGCCAGCATTCCCAACAGCGCCAGAGAGGCCAATGGCGGCAGACGCGTCAGGAGCAGATAGACGACGACGAGAACCGTCATGATGATGAACAGATAACGCTGCGGTCGTTTCATGGCGGTGCAGATGTATCTTCCGGCACGCTGAGTGTGTCGAGCTCGCTCTTGGCCGCAGAGGCATACAGCGCCGCGGCAAGCTCGCGTGCCACCTGCGCTTCGAGATAGGGAATGCGTACCTGATCGGCCTGTGCAGCAGCGCCTGCTGTATCGACCCGAACGGCTGCCATACGGTGGCGTCGATCGAACGGCGAGCTCGTCACACAGACCACCTGCACGCGGTTTCTGGGCATGATCGCAAGCCTGCGTGTCAGCCAACCCCGTCGGAAGAACAGCGCATCCTCGTGCAACGCCCAGCGCGTGTAGCGCACGTACATCACGGCATGCCACCATGAGATGATCGCCGTGGCAACCAAGAGTGCGAGAGGCAGCCACGTGCGCAGCAGAGCTGCGAGCACAAGGAGCGAGACAGACCAGGCAGCGCAGATCTTGACGAAGATCCGACGTCGCGCGCCTGGCGCCAACGGTTGCCAAGCGAGGGGTCGCGCAACGTCGATGTCAGGCAAGGCTTGCGCGATGAGCGACCGCGCCTGCGCCGGCTCAGCAAGCGGCGCGAGCCAACGGATCTTAATGTTCGCCTCCTCTGAGCTCTGCCCAGTCGCCGCGCCTCCAGCAAGATCGACACGCACGGACACGCGTCTGAAGACACGATGCAGCAGCGTTTCCGTCGCATACGCCGCTTGAATCCGGCGTGCGCGTAGTGTGAGCGAGACACGGGTTGCAAGCCCGTAGCGCACGCGAAAGTCGTCTCCGGCTCGCGTCAGCCTGAAGCCGTGCAAAGTGACGAGCGTCAACAAGATGGAGAACACCCGCACGAGCAAGACCAGCGCCACGAGCAGCGCGAAGCCGAGCAGCGCCTGGGCGAGCGGAGCGAACGTCGTCAGCGTATCGACCGCCTGCGAGCTAATGCGAGCTTTGAGGAACGCGCCCCACAGCTCGAGCGCGCCGGTCTGCTGCAGCAAGCCGAAGAAGCCCGCGACGAGGATCATGCCTCGATTGTCGATCAACCCGAACTTGACGAGCTCTGAGGCAGGCAGTCGTAGCAAACATTTCTCCGATGGCGGTGGCGCCGCCGTGGTGTGCGTCTCCCCGCGATGGGCGAACACTTGCTGACGCAGCGTTTCGGCATCTCGCAGCCCGAGCACTTGAATCAACGCCTCGGGCTTACCGCCCGTCGAAGTCTCTACCCGCAGCTCGGCCACGCCGAGCAAGCGGTGCAGCGGTCCGCGCGCGGTATCGATGTTCTCGATGCGCGCGTAGTCGATCTGACGGACGTTGCGGAAGAAAATGCCGTCGCGGATGACGAGCCCCGTCGGGCCGAGCCCGTATCGATAGAAGAGCTGCCTCCAAGCGGCTGCCGCCACCAGCGGTATGAGCGCGGCCCAAAGCCACAGGTGCGTGCCCGATCGCGATCCGAAAAGCGCAGCCGCGATCAATGGCACGATGAGCTGGCGCACGAACGTCAGCACCCCGAACAACCACGACGTTGGGTGCAAACGCTGGGTCGGCTCGAACGACGCGTCAGGCACTGAGCGCCTCTCGTGCGAGCAGTCTGTCACGCAGTGCCAGCGCGTCTTCGTGCCGCAATCCTTCGAGCTCCACCTTCGTATAGCGGCTGCCAGCTGTGTAAAGCTTCAATGTCGCGATGCCGTAGCGGCGCTGCAGCGGACCTTGAGAGACATCCGAATGCTGGATGCGTGCGCGCGGGAGCGCGATCTGTCTGAGCCACCAGACCCCATCGTTGATGGTGAGCCCCATCGGATCGATGCGATAGGTGAGGCGGCGATAGCGGGCCACCGGCCAATACCAGCCGATCGCCAAGCCGACGACAGTCACGCCGACCATCACTGCGAGCGCTACCGGTAAGGCAAGAGGCACGAGCGGGATCGCGCTCGCACCGGCGATAGCGAGCGTGGTCAACCACACCTGCACGCGCCACGTGACGATCGCCGCTGGATCGACCTGTCGATCGCACATCGATTGAAACTCTCCGAGGCACGCTTCGTTGAACATTGTAGCGCCGCAGTGATCCTGCGCCCGCAACGTTTGCGGACTTGACGGACAGCGCGGCCCCGCCGCGGCTGTCGCGGTTGTCGACAAAAGGCGAATAGCGCGAGCGTTCCGACTTGGGGAACAATGCCGGCATGGCAGTCCTCGCTCCAACGTCCTCTGCGGAGCGCATCCACGTGCTCGATATCACCCGAGGGATCGCGGTGCTTGGGATCTTGCTGCTGAACATCACCGCGTTCGGCCTGCCGTTCGCTTACGAGGATCCCACGAACTGGGGCGGCCATGAAGGCAAGGACTTGGTCGTCTGGCGCCTTGCCTCGCTGTTCTTCGAAGGCAGCATGCGCGGCTTGTTCACGCTGCTGTTCGGTGCAGGCGTCGTGCTGTTCTTGCAACGGCATCGAAGCCGCGATCCGAACGGTCCCACGGCGTTGCTCTATTACCGCCGCACGGTGTGCCTCATCCTGTTCGGCCTGATCGATAGCTATCTCTTCCTCTGGGATGGCGACATCCTCGTTTACTATGGAGTGGTCGGCCTGATCCTGTACTTCTTCAGCAAGCTTTCACCCCGCGCCCTGATGCTCAGTGCGGCGCTTGTCGTGGCTGTGCAGACCGGAGTGACCGTCGTCGAGTACGAACGCTACTGCCAGATACGCGAAGCCGCCGCAGCCGTGCAGCAAATGCAGCGCGATGCTGCTGCGCGCACATGGGGCGAGCACATCACGCTGACAGAGCATTCGAGCATCGAGCACGAGCTCAAACCCTCCCGCTCGCAGCTCCAATATACGGTCGATACCGTGCGCGAGAGCTATGCAAGCGCCTTGCGTCACGTCGCGCAGCGAGTTTCCTTCACTCAGACCTCATTCTTCGTGCGTCACGGATTCGCGGATGTCTTCAGCTTCATGCTGCTCGGCATGGCGCTCATCAAGATGGGTGTGCTGACGGGAGCTGCGCCGCGCCGCGTGTATGCGTGGATGGCGTTTGCCGGTTACACGCTGGGCCTGACGGTCAATGCATTCGAAACGGTGAGCTACGAGCGCTCAGGCTTCAGCGTCGACATGCTCATGCGCTCGTACTTGACCTACGACCTGGGTCGGCTACCGATGACGCTTGGTCACCTCGGCACCATCATGCTGATTCATCGCTACGGTCTGTTCACTCGAGCCCAACAAGTACTGGCCGCCGTCGGCCGCATGGCGCTTACGAACTATCTGGCACAAAGTGTGATCTGCATGTTTCTGTTCACCGGTGCCGGACTAGCGCTGTACGGACAGCTCGATCGGCACGAGCTGTACTACGTCGTGTTGGCCATCTGGCTCGCACAGCTGCTGTGGAGCCCGTTATGGCTCGGCCGCGTCCGATTTGGCCCTGCAGAGTGGCTGTGGAGGAAGATGACGTATCTTAGGCTGTAGGGCTGTGGCGCGGGCAGCTACTCTTCCTATTTCCTATCCCCTGTTCCCCATCCCTATCCGCCGCACCGCATTCATGTCGTCGGCCTCGCTGGGGGTCTTGTCGAGCCGGTAGCGTTTGACGCGCGCAAGTCGCAATGCGAGACCGCCTTTGTAGCGGGAGCTCACTTGCAACTCACTGAAAGCGATCTCCACGACGAGCCGCGGCTTCACGTACACCGTGTGGCGATCGCGATGCGTCTCCAGCTGCAAGAGCGCCTGTGTCTGCCATATAAGCTTCTCGTCCGTCAAGCCTTTGAATGTCTTGCCGAGCATCACGTACTCGCCGGTCGCAGGCTCGTATGCGCCGAGATGCAAGTTCGAGAGCTTGCCGGCACGCCGGCCGTGACCCCACTCTGCCGCCAGCACGACCAGATCGAGTGTGTGCGTGCGTTTGATCTTGAGCCAGCTTGCGCCGCGATTGCCCGCTTCATAGGGCGCATCGAGTGACTTCGCCATGAGCCCCTCATGGCCAGCATCGATCGCCGCATCGTAGAACGACTGCGCTTCCGCGTGCGACGCAGTGACAAGCCGCGGCATGCGCAGCGACTCGGGCACGACTTGCGCGAGCGCTTCGAGGCGCTCGCGCAGTGGGCGATCGGTGATGCTGTGGCCGTCGACGAACAGACAATCGAAGAAATACGCACGGATGGGCAGCTCAGTCTGCAGCGCTGCCACATCGAGCTTGCGTCCGAATCGTCGCATCGTCGTTTGGAAAGGATGCGGACGACCCGTGGCGGTCACTGCAACCGCCTCGCCATCGAGCACCAAGGAACGCGCAGGAAGCCGTGTTACCGCGGCGGCGATCTCCGCAACGGCAGCGGTCACGTCGTTGGCGTTGCGCGTAAAGATCCGCACGACGTCCTCTGCCTTGTGGACCTGAATGCGCGCGCCATCCACCTTCCATTCGAGCCCGACTTCGTTGTTGCCGAGCTGCTCGAATGCATCGGCGACATCGGCCGCCGTCTGTGCCAGCATCGGTGCGACAGGCGAAAGAAGAGTGAGCTCAAAGCGCGCGAGCCCTTCTGCACCCTCGAGCAACGCGGCATGCGCGACTGCGCCCAGGCGCTGTGCATACATGGCGGCGCGCCGTACCAGCGCCACCGGTACCTGCGCTGCGTTCGCGATCGCCTCGATCATCACTCCGCCCAGCGCGCCCTGTCTCAGTTCGCCGAGCAAGAGCCGCAAGATGAAATCGCGCTCGCCCGGGGTCGCAAGGGCCGTGAGATCGCGCAGGCGTTGGATCCGTCGTTGTGTCGAGCCCGGTCCGCGAATGGAGGCCAGCTCATCCAACGCCGCATCGAGATCTCCAAGTGTCAGTGTGGGACGCTCTGCGGGCGACACATCCACTGCTGCACGCAAGGCGGAATACTGCAGGCCGATCCTGCCTTGCCGCGTCTCGCCGGACAGATACAGCACTCCGATCTCGATCTCCGCTGGCTCGAACGCGCGCAGTGCTTGCGCGAGCTCTCGCACCTTCGCCGTGCGCAACGACGTGCCAGCTACGCGAGCAGAAACTTCGGCAAGGGTGGCGACGAGCGTCGGCATCAGGCATTGGGCGGTAGGCTGTAGTAGTGATGCACTAGCGCTCGTCTTCCTTCTCTATTCCCTATCCCATTTCCTGGTAGTCACGCCGCTCCGCGCGCGCGAGCGCGCTACGCATCACGTCGATCGCACAGACGATGTGATAGAAGGAGCTCGCGGGAGCAGGCTCGTCGATGAAGGTCCCTTCTATCGTCATCTTGTCGTACCACAGACCCGGAACAGGTGTGCTCAAGTACTTGAGCAACGTTTCGGCTGCCTCTGCCGCTGCGCGCCAGTAACGCGCATCGTTCGTCATCTCTGCCATCGCGCAGACTGCCTTGAGCCGTTCGGTTTGCGGCCACAAGCGTGCCTGCGGGTCGCTTACGGCCGTGTCGGTCAGAATCTTGTTGATGACGACACCGCGCGTGCGATCGACCCCGTGCTGTTCAGCGAGCGCGATCAAGCGCTGCGCGCTTTCCGCTGCTCTTGTCGCCGACCGTGCGTTCGGGCACAGCGCAGACCAGCGCAGGAACAGCCACGCCCATTCGTATTGATGGCCCGGCTCGACGACGCGACCCTCGATGCCGGGTGCGGCACGCCACTCACGGTCGAAGAATTCGAGCACGAAACCGCTGGCTGGATCGATGAAACAAGTCAGCGCGAGTTCGACGATTTCCTCCGCCAACGTCGACCACACCGGCTCGTCATCGAGCGACATCCACTGAAGACTTGCTTCCAGCAGATGCATGTGTGAGTTGGATATGAGCGGCAGGATGCGAGGCTCACTCTCTTCGAAACCTGCCACATGATGAGCGAGCCGGGTACGCAGCACATCGTGCAGCTCGCGCGCGAGCTGGCGATGAGACTCGTCCGATAGCGCCGCGTAGGCACTTGCGAGAGCCAGCAACGCGAAGGCCTGGTCGTAGAGCACTGCGCGCTCGGATACGACAGTGCCATCCGGATTGACCAGCCCGCGGAAGAGTCGATCCGGGCGCCGATAGTGTTTCAAGAAATAGTCGAGTCCGTGTGCGACAGCGCGTCGAGCGGGACCTGACCAGCCGAGCGTCTCGGCCAGGCTATAGCAGTACACTTGACGCGGATTCACCCGTGCACGTCGCGGCTCGAGCAAGCCTTGCCCGTCGGTGCCGAGGCGCTCATGAAAGCCGCCACGCTCGAGATCCGCGCCGTGCTGCCACCAGCGATCGTAGGCATGATCGAGTAACCATGCTTTGAGTTTCTTGTGCGCCTGGGCTGCGGCCTGAAACGAGCTTGGGTCGGAAACGGAGCTGTGCACGGTCGAGCTTTCGGTAACGGAATTTCAGCAACGCGCGGTCGTCCCTCGAGACCGAAGCTTAACGCATGCCTGCGTCTTGCGCGCGGACGGCAAGCACATATCCACGGGCGGCTCAATCGTCCCACAGCCGTGCCGCGCCGCGGACTCCCGAGGAGTCGCCCCATTTTGCCGGCACGATTCGCGCTTCCCAGGTGTCGGAGAACACATACGTGCGAATCTGCTCGGGCAGACGCTCATAAAGCTCTGCAACATTTGACAACCCCCCGCCCAGCACGATCGTGTCCGGATCGACGACGTTACAAATGATGGCAAGGCCGCGGGCGAGCCTGTGCACATAGCGATCGAGCGCCGCGCGCGCCTGCGGCTCGCCCGCGCGTGCATCGCGCACGATCGTCTCACCATCGAGCGTTCGACCTGTCGCACGCGCGTAATCGCGCTGCAAGCCCGTGCCGGAGATCCATGTCTCGAGACACCCGCGTTGACCGCACCAGCAAGGAGCCGTTTCGAGCTCCTCATGCGTTGGCCATGGCAGGGGAATGTGCCCCCATTCTCCGGCAATGCCGTTGGCGCCCTCCACGAGTCGGCCGTTGACGACAAGTCCGCCACCGCAGCCGGTACCGAGGATCACCGCAAAGGCAACCGTTGCTCCAGCGGCCGCACCGTCCACCACTTCCGAAAGTGCCAAGCAATTCGCATCGTTGGCGAGCCTGACCTCTCGGCCGAGCGCGACGCTCAAGTCGTTGCGGAAGTCGCGGCCGTTCAAGTACACCGAGTTCGCGTTCCGCATCGTTCCGGATCGCGGCGAGACCGAGCCCGGTGTGCCCACTCCAATCGTGCCCCGTGCGCCTACTTGTCGCTCAACGGCCGCAACCAGGTCGCACACGGTGCGCACGGCCGCGTCGTAGTTGCCGGGATTCGGCGCACGGATACGCGCGAGAAATTGGCCCTGGCGATCGAGGGCAGCCGCTTCAATCTTGGTGCCCCCGAAATCGACGCCGATTCGGATGGGAGACATGTCAGCGCGCCCTTCTGAGCCGGCGCGCATCTCGCGAATTTCGACGGAGCTCATGTCTGCTGATGTGCCAATTGCTGACCAAGCCGAGGCTCGTGGTACGCCGTCACCCGGCCCCAGCCCCGACTCTAAATTAAGAATAGGGAGAAACATGGCATCAAGGCATATTGCCGTAGACTCGCTCAGTGACTCGAAGGCTCCTTCCGCGACGACACGATGATGCGACTCCGTAAGCTCGCCCCAGTCTTCGGTCTCATCGTTCTCGCGATCATCGGGGCAGTGCTATGGGAGCGACTGCGCGCGATCCAGCTCAGCGAGATCGTGGCACAGATTCGTTCGCTTCCGCGCACTTCCGTGCTGGGCGCGCTTGCGTGCTCGATCTGCGCCTATCTCTTGGCGGGGCTCTACGAAGGAATCGCACTCGAACGCATCAGCGGTCAACGACGCCGCTGGTATGCGTTGCGCACGACCTTGATCGCCAACCCGATCGGACGCAGTGTCGGTGCCGCGCTCCTGAGCGGAGGCGCACTGCGTTATCGGTTGTACGCCGCGATCGGATTGAGCGCCAAGCAAGTCGGCGCGCTCATCGTCTTGATGTCGATGCCGTACGTTCTTGGCGTCGGCTGGTTGATCGACCTCTCGCTCCTTTTCAATGCCGAGCAAGCGAGCAATGCGCTGCGTCTCGGCACGACGACCATCATGGTGCTCGCGGTGCTCGGCTTGCTGAAGGATGTTGGCTGGCTGGTGTTCGTGAAGCTGCGCCGGCAACCGATCACGATCGCGGGGCAGCAGATCCGCATCCCTTCCTTGCGACATACATTCCTGCAAGTCGGGCTCGGCGTGGCACAGATCCTGTGTAACACGGGGATCTTGTATCTGGTGATGCCGCCCGAGCTCGACATGAGCTGGCCCGCCTTCATTGCCATCTATTGCATCGCGTTCGTTGCAGGACAGATCAGCAACGTGCCCGCTGGGCTCGGCGTACTGGAAGCCGCGCTCATGTTGATGTTGCCTCATGTGCCGCCGGCGAAGCTGCTCGGCGCGGTGGTGGTGTATCGCGCGTTGTTCGAAGTCTTACCGCTGCTGGTGGCCATCGCACTTTGGGGTGGCTACGAAGCGGCACGTTTGCAGGCGCGCATCGTGACGCGCGACAGCTCGACCACGAGCGCTTCAACGCAGCGCAACCGCCGGCTTGAGTGAATCGATCCGACTCCAGAAGGCACGCGGAATGAGCACACGCTGCACTGGAGCCTGCCAGCCGAGACGCGCTGCCCACGCATAGCCTGCAACGAGCGGCAGGACCCATGCCGGTCTTGGCTTCAGCCCCAAGAGCTCGCGCACGCGTTGCGGAACGAGCACAGCCTGAAGCTCCAGTAACAGCCGATAGCGCCAGGGACCGAGCTGGTGCCGATAACGATCGTACAGGCGCTTGGTGTACTCGCTGTAGACAAGGTCGCGTGCAAGATGCGCGGCGCGCTCGATTCGCCACTGCGCCGCCGCTCGCGGCAAGTCCGCGATGCCGAGCCCCTGTCCCACGCGCACAAACCCCGCATAGAGCTCCAGCTCTTGCCGGTCGTGCATCCGCCCGTACATGAGCTCGTACGCCCGCTGCGAGTAATCGACGAGCATGTAGAGCACGTCGCGGTAGGCCCAGTCGGGGATGCGCTCGCCGCGCGCCTGCTCGACAGCCTCGTGAACGGCGCGAATTCGCACCAGCGTCTCTTGTGCATCGGGCTCGTTCGCGAAAACGATCCGCTGCGCATAACGGACCGTCGAGAACAATCGTCCGAGCGGATCTTGCGGTAGTCGATTGGTGAAGAACAACCAGTCGACCGCCTTATTGAGGGCGAACTCCGCCGCGCTGCCCGCAAAGATCAGCAGGACGAGGTCGGGATCGCCCCAGATTCGGCGCACGGTCGAGTGCGGCTCGATGAACGGTTTCATAACAATAAAACGGGGCAACTCCCATCGCGGTTGCGCTCCGGCGCGCGCCGCGACGCCAGCCGCAGACGCGGGCACGCGACCTTCGGTATTCTGTTGCGCCTGCGCGGGCGACCGCCCAGCGCATGACGGCAAGTTCCATGTCGATCCGGAGCCAGAATGCTCATGACTCAGGCCTGTTCCTTCAGAGTCTTCTTGCCCTGCATGGTTCTATTGGGTGTCTTGTCGGGTTGCACCCGAGCATCGGAGCCCGAGCCGCAGACAGCCGCCACCGAGACACCGCTCGGCAGCGTTCAGACCGGGGAATATCCAAACTTGTTTGCCGAGGCGGGCTACGATGAGGCTGAGATCGATGCGAAAGTAGAAGCGGCATTCAAGCAGCTCTTTGAGGGGGATCCCGAGAACGAAGCCCTCTACTATCCCGCGGGAACGAACGAGAACGGTCCGCTCGCGTACATCTATGACGTCAACAATGAGGACGTGCGCTCCGAAGGCATGTCGTACGGCATGATGATTGCCGTGCAGATGAACGATCGGGAGAAGTTCGACGCGATCTGGAATTGGGCGAAGACGTACATGTATCAATCGCGGCCGGAACATCCAGCGCGAGGGTTCTTCGCCTGGTCGGTCAAACCGAACGGTCAAGCGATCGACGAGATGCCAGCACCGGACGGCGAAGAATACTTCGTGATGGCGCTGTACTTCGCCGCCGCGCGTTGGGGCACTGGCGAAGGCATCTACAACTACAAGGCAGAAGCCGACCGCCTGCTCACCGACATGGTCCATCGCGAGCCGATCACCGGCCTCACCAAGCGTGGCGCCATGACCGCGGAAAGCCTGTTCGATAGACAAAGAAGAATGGTGCGCTTCACGCCGGATGTCGTGAACAAGGACCGTACCGATCCGTCCTACCACTTGCCCGCTTTCTACGAGCTATGGGCCCGCGTCGGCCCGATAGCGGATCGAACGTTCTGGGCGGAAGCCGCACAAGTGAGCCGCGACTACCTGTACAAGGCAGCCCATCCGCGCACAGCGCTGACGCCCGATTACAGCCACTTCGACGGCACCCCGTGGGCGGCTCCCTGGCGCCGCGAATCGGTCGATTTCCGCCACGACGCATGGCGCTCAGCAATGAACTGGTCCGTGGATTGGTCCTGGTGGCGCAAAGATCCTCGCCAAGTCGACCTCAGCACTCGCCTACAAGCATTTTTCGCTTCGCAGGGGCTCGACGACTACGCGAGCTTGTATACCCTCGACGGACAGCCTTTGGGCGGCGGGCACGCGCCTGGCCTCGTCGCGATGAATGCGACGGCAAGCCTCGCATCCGACCATCCGCTCAGACTCGAATTCGTCAAAGCCTTGTGGGAGCAACCGATTCCCACCGGCCGCTACCGCTACTACGACGGCATGCTGTACATGCTGGGCCTGCTACATTGCAGCGGAAAGTTTCGTGCATGGATGTAGCAGCCAGGGGCTCGGGGCTGTGGCAAGGGATGCCGTGGCGTAGGAACGCGCCCCATGAGGGACGCACGTCCCGAGCCCCCGGCCTCCAGCCGAGCGATCAGAACACGGTCACCGTTTCCTCCGCCCAAGCCTTGCCGTTTCCCGCTTCGGAAACTGGGATGCAACTGCGATAGCGTCCCGGCACAGCGACGTACTGAAGCACTTGTGTCGCGCCCACCTCAGACGTGAAGAATCCGAGCATGGCGAGCTCCTTCGTCATGAGGATGAACGGGCGCCGGTTGCGCCGACCCGGGGACGTGTCTGCGCGCATTTCCAGCAACGCCGCGGTATGGGCTGCGCGCACGAGCGCTTCCTGCTGTGCCGAGTCGAGCTCCACGAACGGCTTGCCATGCACGTTCTTGGCGTGCGCAGCGAATGCTTCGAGGCCCGTCAGATAACGTTCCTGATCCTTCTTCGGGTAGGTATCCCGCAGCATGATGTCGATGAACGCGGGGACGCCGACATCCTTCGCGCCCGGCGTGTCGGTACGCGGAATCATGATGTCGACCACGTCCGACACCAGCGCCGCTTGAGCGTCGCTCAAGAACGTCGGCTTCCAGCCAGGCCCCGGATCCTTTGCCGAACAGCCCTGCAAGACACCGAGCATGGCCGGCGTGGAGATCGCGCCACCCATGAGATAGGCGACACGCTTCAGTAACTCTCGTCGATCCAATGTGGAGTGCGTGTTCATAGGTTACGTCGCTTGAGCTCTTCTACGGCATAGTTCGCCGCCCGCGCGGTGATCGCCATGTAGGTCAGCGAGGGATTCACGCAGGAAGCGGATGTCATGCACGAGCCGTCCGTCACAAAGACGTTCTTGCAAGCGTGCACTTGATTCCACTTGTTGAGCACGGAGGTCTTCGGATCGTGTCCCATACGGGCCGTGCCCATCTCGTGAATACCGAGGCCGACACCGATCTCGTCATCGTAGGTGCGCACATTCTTGAAGCCGGCGGCCTCGAGCATCTCAGCCGCATCGTTCGCCATGTCCCTGCGCATCTTGCGTTCGTTGTCCTTGAGCTCGGCATCGAAAACGAGCAAGGGCAAACCCCACTTGTCTCGGCGAGTGCGATCGAGCGTGACGCGATTCTCATGGTACGGCAACATCTCGCCGAAACCGCCGAGGCTGATGTGCCACGGTCCAGCTTCGGCTGCGCGTGCCTTGAGATCGGCGCCGAGCGCTTCTTGCTCGAGCAACGCGGTCCACCCGAGCCGCACTGCACCGCCTTGGTAGCCGAACCCGCGCAGGTAATCGCGACGGTCGTCACCAATGTTCCGGTAACGCGCAATGTAGATACCGTTCGGCCGGCGTCCGAAGTAGTACTTGTCCTCGAAGCCTTCGACGTCCGCGCTGGCACCGACCGACAGATGATGGTCCATGATGTTGCAGCCAAGCTCGCCGCTGTCGTTGCCGAACCCGTTGGGAAAGCGATTCGACACCGAGTTGAGCATGATGAACGTCGAGCCGAAAGTCGACGCGCACAGGAAAATGACCCTGGCAAAAAACTCGTGATGCTGGTGGGTTTCGGCATCGATGACCCGCACGCCCGTAGCACGATTCTTCTTTTCGTCGTAGATCAGCTCGTAGACGATCGAGTTCGGTCGCAACGTGAGATTGCCGGTCTTTTCCGCGGCGGGCAGCGTGCTCGAATTACTGCTGAAATAGGCACCGTACGGGCAACCGCGCATGCAGCGGTTGCGGTATTGGCAGACGCCGCGGTGCGGACTGTGCTCGAGAGGCGCCGTAAGATTCGCGACACGCCCAATGGTGAGCGTGCGATTGAACTTCTCCTTCAGCACTTGCCTGAGGTGCACTTCGACGCAGTTGAGCTCCATCGGCGGCAGGAACTTGCCGTCCGGCAGCTGCGGCAAGCCTTCTGCCTGCCCGCTCACTCCGATGAAGGATTCGACATAGTCGTACCAGGGCGCCAGGTCCTCATAGCGAATGGGCCAGTCGATCCCAATGCCCTCTTTCGCATTGGCCTCGAAATCCATCGGACTCCAGCGATAGCTCTGCCGGCCCCACATCAATGAGCGTCCGCCAACGTGATAGCCGCGCATCCAGTCGAAACGCTTGATTTCTATGTATGGATGATCGATGTCGTCGACGAACCAATGCTTGGTTGTCTGCGTGATCGTATAGCCCGTTCGCGCTTGGACGCCCTGCCGCTCGAGATCCCGCTGAGTAGGACGACCGCCGTATTCCAGCTCCCAGGGATCCAAGGTCGCGGTCGGGTACTCTCCGTGCTTCACCATCCGACCACGTTCCAGCACCAGTGTCTTCAGCCCCTTCTCCGTGAGCTCCTTCGCTGCCCAGCCACCGCTCACACCGGAGCCGACAACGATTGCATCGTAGGTATGGTTATCCATTGCACCCCCTGATGTTTTTGACCCGCGAATGTACCCTGAAAAGACGCGGAAGTGGTATCTATGAGGGGCACTGACGTCGCACTCTCGCCAGAAATGCGACTCGCTCACGGTGGCGACGTGAGTAGACGGAGCAACGAACGATCGTAACGGGGGTGGGGCTTGGGGCTCGGGCTTACGACATGCCGAGGGAATAGGATGCTTCGGCCGCCGTGGTATAGCGCGGCCGCCCGCGGGGCTACTGCGCCGCCGGCGACTTCACGATCAACACATCACACGGCAACTTGTCTAGCACGCGTTCAGCCGTGCTGCCGATGAAAATGCGCTCGAGGCCGGTGCGCGCAATGGCACCCATGACGACCAGATCGGCATCGAGCTCCGCTGCGCAGTCGGGTATCACGTCGGCCGCAACACCGAGCTCGAGATGGACTCGGGCACGGTCGATGCCATAGCGATCCGTCAGCTCATGCAGCTCCTTGCGCTTTTCGTGCTCTTCGTATTCGACGGTTTGCGGGGTAAGCGTATGCGCTATCGGCGCAGCCAGGTTTGCCGCCGCCGCTGCAATCGTCAGCGGGATGTAGGCATGCACGGCGTGCAGAGTGCCGTTGAGACCCTCGGCAAGCGTCCTGCCCCACTGCAGGATGCGGTGGTCGAGCTCAGCAGGTTTGTCGTTGAGATGTCCAGGATCGACGGCGCCGATGATCGTCGGCGTCGCGCTCCATGGCTTTCCTTTGGTGAACAGCAGCGGCCGCGGGCAATGGCGGATCAGATGCCAATCCGTGCTGGAAAAGAGCGTACGGCTCAATGTCGAGTGATGCTGCGCGTCTTTGATGATGAGATCGGCACTGGTATGAAGAGTGCGCTCGAGCAGACCGTCTGCCAATCGCTCGGCAAATCCAACCTCGGCACGCACAGCGAGGCCGCGCTGCCGCATCGGCTCTGCCAACCCCTCCAAGAGCGGCATCAGATCCAGATCGATGGGCTGCGACGGATCCGCAGCACGCACTGCCAGCAAGCGCGTGGCGCGAGCCGCTTTGGTGTCGCAGATGTACAGCTCGATGCGTGCGCCGAATCTCTCGGCGAGCAGCTCCGCCTTGGCGAGCGAGGCATGATCTGGCGCGTTTGGATCGATGATCACGAGGATCTCTTGCAAGGACTGCATCTTTGGCCTCCAGAAATCTGCCCCTCGCCCTGTCCCTCGACTAATCCCCGACGAAGCCGTCATCGCGCATGCGGGCGCGATCCCGGGTCGGTCCGCGCATGCGCGATAAATAGTCGGCCAGTCCTCTCATCTCGTCGCTGTCGAGGCTGTCCAAGAAAAGCATGAGCTCGGGCTCGGCGTTCCAACGGTGCCCGGACGCAAGCTGGCGTATTTGATGAAGCAAGTAAGGATAGTGCTGATTACGCAGCGACGGAATGAATCCCTCGTCGTCGCCGCGTGCATCCTCGCCGTGACACGAGGCACACCATTGCACATACGACGCCTCGCCGAGCGATACCCACTCGCCGCTGCCGGTTTGAGGCGCTACGGTGGGCTGCAACCCATTGAGGTATGCGGTGATGTCGGACCATTCCTGCGGATCGTCCACCTCGCGCTGCACGAGCGTGCGATGCATGTCGACGGACTGGCGCTGCAGCTCTGCGAAATCGGCCAGCTGCTTGATCAGGTAAGCGCGTCGCTGCCCAGCTAGCGCCGGCACGAGCCTGCTTGCATCCCCCGAGGCGTCCTTCCCATGGCAGGCAGCGCAGTGAGCGCGATAGAGCTTCGCGCCGCGGCGGACGTTCGGATCGAGCTCCAGCGTCGCTCGGATCAGCTCGTCGACACGCTCCGGCGGCGATGCGCTCGTGCGCGTCGCAACGCCGCTCATCCCGAGCGCGACCACACAACAGAAGATCACCGCCCACCCACTTCGCGTGCGGCGCGCGGCGTGCGGCGAGAAACTGGTGGCTGGATACGGGTGCAAAGGAGTGCCTCGACGACCTCTATCCGTAACCTTTAGGGCCTCTTCCGCGGCACGTAGCCCGTCACTCGTCGCTCCTCCCACGAACCGAGTCCTCGCTCCACCCTAGCTTGCTTGCGACCGCGCCAGCTGTTCGACACTGCCGCCGTGCTCACGACGGGAAGCGTTGGCAAGTTCTTCGATCGTTTGCACGAGCGCATCCGTGTCGACCGGTTTGCCCAGGAACACACACGCCGGCACGGCGCTGCGCATGGATCGCAGCACGGACGGTAAGTCTCCGCTCAAGATGATGCCGGGCACCGTGTAGCCAAAGCGCTGCCGCAGCTCGATGAGCATGTCGAGACCCGTGCGCTTCTCGTCCAGATGGTGGTCGGCGATCACGACGTCACCCGGCCGCAGCTTCGCGAAGAATGGCTCGGCCTCGGCCACCGAGCCCGCGCTCTGCACCTCGTACCCTTCGAGCTTCAAGAACAGCTCGGTCGCCGCGCGCACCGACTCGTTGTCTTCGACCAGGATCAAGCGCGTCGTGGCGTTGTTGGTCACCCGCACGTGCTCTTCGTCCTCTGCCTGAGGCGGCGCTGTTGCCGAAAGAACGCTCTTCGGAGGGATGACGACACGCACCTGGGTGCCCTGGCCGACCTGCGAGCTGACGTTCACCCAGATACCTAAGATGCGTGCAACCTCCCGGACGATCGCCAGCCCGAGCCCAACGCCGACCCGTTTCGCGCCGTGGGTGTCCACCTGGTAGTACTCGTCGAAGATCCGCTCCAGCTTGTCGGCGGGGATACCAATACCCGTGTCGGTCACCGAGACGATGACGCCATCTGCATCCGACACGCACGCAACATTGACGGTGCCGCGATCCGTGTACTTGAGGGCGTTGCCGATCAGGTTCTGCAGGAGCTGATAAAAGAGCGTCCGGTCGGTGCAGATGACCGCGGGCGCAGGGTCGAACTCCAGCACTAGCCCGCGCGCGCGTGCGGCGGCTGAGAACTCGGCCTCGAGCTCTTCGAACAGCTCCATGATGGAGACGGGCACTGGTTTCGGCTCGATGGCGCCGGACTCGAGGCGACTAATGTCGAGCAGGGCGTTCAGCAGACGCGTCATCGTATCGATCGCGTGCTGCTGCTGGGACAGGAGCCCCCGCATCTCGTTCGTCTTGACGATCTTGAACATCGCCGCGTTCAGCAGACGAATCGTCTGCAGCGGCTGACGCAAGTCATGGCTCGCCGTCGCGAGAAAGCGGCTCTTGGCGCGATTGGCCCGATCGGCCTCCTCACGCGCAGCGATGAGGGCTTCGTTGATCCGCTGTCGCTCTGTGATATCGCGGATCGCCGCCGCGACGTACAGCTTGCCGTTGATGTGGAACGGGGCAAGCCGAATCCCGGCGGAAAACTCGCTACCGTCGGCACGCCGCGCTGCCAGCGCCGCCACGCGCGCGCCCATCGCACGTTTCGAAGGCTTCACCAAGAAGTTCGCCACATGCTCGGCGTGCCGCGTGCGCAGCCGCTCCGGCACGAGCACCTCCATGTTGCGGCCGATCAGCGTTGTCGGCTCATACCCGAAGAGCTCGTAGGTCGTCTCGTTCGCGAACCGAATGATGCCCTGATCGTCCACGACGATCAGGCCGTCCGGCGAGAAACGAAGCAGGTGTTCGGTGATCTGTCCGAGCTCGTCCATGGGAAGGTCGCTTGCGATCGATGCACGTGCAGCAGACGCAAGGCTACCACGCCACCCGGTGCGAGTAGACTGACGATCGTCGTCGATTGACATTTGACAGCCTGAGTAATCAAGGGTGCCGCGACCAGAGCGCGGTATTCCGCGCCGGCCGTCGACTTCTTCTTGATGTCTTACCAATGTTGTCCTTAGCTTACTCTTCCGCGTCCAGCGCACACTCCGTGCAGGTGCGCGCGAACGGTACGATGGCGTGGCGGGTCGCATCGATGGGATCGCCGCACACTTCGCAGCAGTCGTAGGTGCCGGCAGCAAGCCGCGCCAGCGCCGCATCGATCTGTTCGAGCTCCTCCCGGATCTCGGCGGCAAGCGCCTGGGGCGAGCCGTCTCTAGGCGCCGCCCGCTCGGGACGGAGCGCCACGACCAACCGGCCTGCGCCCGCGACAGTCCCGCAGAGGCGCCGTTCCTGCTCCAGCAGTTCCGCTCGAAGACTGGCCAGGCGCGTGCGGATTTGTGATTCGTGAGTCGGTACGAGCCGGGCCGCTGTGTTCATTGTTGTACCCCCTGACATAAGAGAGGCGGATGCACACAATCCTCCGACAGCGGTTACAAGTCTCTAAGGGGGTGGCGTAAGCTTATGCGGGGATGCCGCGAGTGTTCCCGCGGTAGGCTTCCGGCAGGCTTGGCGGTCCGTGGGAACCCCCTGCCTATTGCCGACAGGACCATCAGGGCGCCGAAACAGAAGCCGTGACTGAAGCAACCCGAACCGAGGCAGCCGTGCAGCCGCACCTCCTCATCGAACGGCTCATGACGATCGCACGCGTGTCTGCCCTCGAGGAGATGGCGAGCGGTATCGCGCACGAGCTCAATCAGCCGCTCGGTGCGATCGCTACGTTCTCGCAAGCGGGCGAGCGCATGCTGAGCCGACCGCAGCCAATGACGAGCGCAGCTCTTGAAGTGCTGCAACATATTAATCGCGAAGCCATGAATGCCGGGGAAGGCATTCGCCGCATTCGCCGACTGTTCAATCATACAGGTACGCACCGCCCTCCTTGCTCCATGCGCGACCTGGTAGAGGAGCTCAAGCCTGTCCTCGACTTGTTCGCGAAGCGTCACGAGGCAGCGCTCGTCGTGCACTGTGAGGAGAACCTACCCCTGGTCGCCGTGGATCGCTTGCGGATCCAGCATGTGTTGCTGACGCTGGTCCAGAATGCGTTCGAAGTCCCCAAGCTTCCGGACGCGCAGAACACCGTCACCATCAGGGTGACGAGCGATCGCTACAACGTGGAGACGTCTGTGACCGATCGCGGCATAGGTATCCCGGAGCAGCACCGGCCACAAATCTTTCGCCCGTTCTTTACGACCAAGAGCGAAGGGACCGGCTTGGGGCTCGCCTCGAGCCGTGCCATCATCGAAGCTCACGAGGGTACGATCGGGTTCGACGATGCCGAAGGCGGCGGCACTCGCTTCTGGTTCCGCCTGCCAGCCCTGACCGGAGGATGATGTAGAGTGAACGCATCGCACGCGCGAGAGCAAAAGACCAAGAAGACTTCGCAACCGGTCGTCTACATCGTCGATGACGACGATGGCATGCGACGCGCGCTGACGCTGTTGATCGGCACGATCGGGTATCAGGCCGTTGCGTTTGCGCGCCCGCGCGAGTTCCTGGAAAAGTATGACCCCGCTCAGCACGGCTGCCTCGTGCTCGACGTGCGCATGCCGGAGATGAGTGGTCTGGAAGTGCAGCAGCATCTGAATCGCAGCGGATCGATGCTTCCGGTGATCCTGATCACGGGCCATGGCGATGTGCCGATGGCCGTGCAGGCTATGAAGAACGGAGCCTTCGATTTCCTGCAGAAGCCCTTTCGCGATCAGGACCTGATCGATCGCATCAACGCAGCGCTGAAGCAGGACGCCGAGAATCGCGCTGCGCTCGAGAAGCATGCCGACATCAAGCGACGTTTCGAGTCGCTCACGCCACGCGAGCGCGAAGTGATGGCGCTCGTCGTGGACGGCAAGCCCAACAAGGTCATCGCCATCGATCTGGGTCTGAGCGAGCGCACGGTCGAAATCCACCGAGCCAACGTCATGGAAAAGATGGGCGCGCGATCCGTCGCCCATCTGGTGAAGATGAACTTGATGTTGGCCGGGCAGATTTCGTGAGTCGCGCTTCGTAAGCTGACGGCTGCGCCGGCCAGAAGTCTTGAGGCAACATCTGGATCCACGCGACGGGTGCGACAATGTCGCCGCGGCGTGGGTAGGATGCGTGCGTTTGTCTGTCTCTCAAGCCCGTCGGCTCGTCATCTGTAGCCTCTAGTCCGCAGCCTCCGCCGGCCTCGGAACTTCCTCCACTCCATCTGGCTTTGCGTGCATGGAGAGTGTCGAGGAGCCGAGCCATGTCGTCCGAAGCCGTCGCCGATCCGACCCTTTCGCCCGAATACATCGCTCGCATGGACGCCTATTGGCGCGCCGCGAACTACCTGTCCGTCGGGCAGATTTATCTGCTCGATAACCCGCTCCTAACCGAACCGCTCAAGCTCGAGCACATCAAGCCGCGACTGCTGGGACATTGGGGCACGACCCCAGGCCTCAATTTCATCTACGTTCACCTCAACCGGATCATCAAGAAGTACGACCTCAACATGATCTACGTCGCGGGACCGGGACACGGCGGCCCCGCGCTGGTCGCCAACACGTACTTGGAAGGCACCTACAGCGAGTACTACCCGGACATTTCCGAGGATGCCGAAGGCATGCGCCGGCTCTTCAAGCAGTTCTCGTTCCCAGGCGGCGTGCCGAGTCACGTCGCGCCCGAGACGCCGGGCTCCATCAACGAAGGGGGCGAGCTGGGATACTCGCTCGCGCACGCCTATGGAGCGGTATTCGACAACCCTGATCTGATCGCCGCATGTGTGATCGGCGATGGTGAGGCCGAGACAGGGCCTCTGGCGGCGAGCTGGCATTCGAACAAATTCCTGAATCCCGTGCACGATGGTGCCGTGCTGCCGATCCTGCACTTGAACGGGTACAAGATCGCCGGGCCGACCGTCCTGGCGCGCATCCCACGCGAAGAGCTCACGCAATTGCTGAGCGGGTACGGCTACGAACCCTATTTCGTGGACACGCAATCGAGCAACGAGCAGACGCATCTCAGCATGGCGCGCACGCTCGACCGTATCGTCGAGCGCATTCGCGCGATTCAGCACGATGCGCGCACGAACGGTTTGCGTGAGCGCCCGCGCTGGCCGGCTCTGGTTCTGCAGACGCCGAAAGGCTGGACTGGACCGCGCGAGGTCGATGGCGTCATGGTCGAAGACAGCTGGCGTTCGCACCAAGTGCCGCTCGCGCAGCTCGCGGAGAATCCCGAGCATTTGCGAGCGCTCGAGGCGTGGATGAAAAGCTACGCTCCACACGAGCTGTTCACGCCGGAAGGCAAGCTCATGCCGCACTTGCGGGAGCTTGCGCCCACAGGAAAACGTCGCATGGGCGACAATCCGCATGCGAACGGCGGCATTCTGCTACGCGCTCTACGATTGCCGAATTTCCGCGACTACGCGGTCGAGGTGCCGAGGCCTGGCAGTCTCGATGCAGAGGCGACAAGGGTGCAAGGCCGCTACATCCGCGACGTGCTGAAGCTCAATGCCGAGCGGCGCAACTTTCGCGTCTTCAGCCCTGATGAGACGAGCTCCAACCGTTGGAGCCACGTCTTCGAGGTCACCGAACGCATGTCGGTAGCGGACATCAAGCCGCAGGACACCCATGTATCGCCAGACGGACGCGTGATGGAGGTCTTGAGCGAGCACTTGTGCGAAGGCTGGCTCGAAGGCTACTTGCTGACGGGGCGGCACGGCTTCTTCAACTGCTACGAAGCCTTCATCCACATCGTCGACTCGATGTTCAATCAGCATGCGAAGTGGCTGACCGCCTGTCGCCACATTCCCTGGCGTCGGCCCATTGCATCGCTCAACTATCTGCTCACCTCACATGTTTGGCGACAGGATCACAACGGCTTCAGCCACCAAGATCCAGGCTTCATCGATGTCGTGGTGAACAAGAAGCCCGACATCATTCGGGTCTATCTGCCGCCCGATGCGAATACACTGCTCTACGTGACCGACCAGTGCCTGCGCAGCCGCAATCTCATCAACGTCATCATTGCCGGCAAGCAGCCGCAACCACAATGGCTGACGATGGATGCGGCCATCAAGCATTGCAGGCAGGGCGTCGGTATCTGGTCCTGGGCAAGCAACGATCAGGACGGCGAGCCTGACGTCGTCCTCGCTTGCGCGGGCGACGTACCAACGATCGAGACCCTCGCTGCCGTCACGCTGCTACGCGAGTGGCTACCGCAGCTGAAGGTACGCGTCGTCAACGTCGTCGACCTCATGACGCTGCAACCTTCGTACTTTCATCCGCACGGCCTGTCCGATCGCGACTTCGATTCGATCTTCACGACCTCCAAGCCCGTCATCTTCGCGTTCCACGGTTATCCGTGGCTGATCCATCGGCTCACCTATCGACGACGCAACCATGACAACTTTCATGTGCGCGGCTACATGGAGGAAGGCACGACCACAACGCCGTTCGACATGACGGTGCGCAACAAGCTGAGTCGCTATCACCTGATCGAGGCCGTGATCGATTTCGTGCCAGGCTTGAGCGAGCGCGTCGCCCATCTCCGGCAGCGCTTACGCGACAAGCTGGTCGAGCACCACGAGTACATTCGCAAGCACGGCGACGATCTGCCGGAGATCAGAGAATGGCGCTGGGCTGGCTGATGTAGCAGAGCGCCTATCGGCAGCAACGCTCAAGCGTGCCCCTGCCGCAGGCGGACTTACCGCAGTCTTTATGCCGATAGGCTTTCCAGTCGTCGTTTTATCTCGTGCGCTCGATCGCACCAGTCACCTCGGCCCGTTCCACGAGCTCACCGACATGCTCGCGTTTGATGCCGGCGGCATTCGCCTCGTCGGTATCGAGATGCATCTCGAGCGTAAAGCTCGGATCGACCCGCACGATGACATCACCGAACGTCAGATCGCGGCCCTCGCTGTCGATGCGCACTTCGACGATGTCGTTGTCGCGCACGCCGAAGCGGCGCGCATCCTCGGGGCTCATGTGTATGTGTCTGCGTGCCGTGATGACACCGTTTGGAATGGTCGTCGTCCCTTTCGGTCCTTCGATTGTGATGCCGGGCGTATTGGCCAGATCGCCCGAGATCCGCACGGGTGCATCGACCCCGAGCACGAATTCGTCTGTGCGCGATATCTCGACTTGGTCGTGGTCGCGCGGCGGGCCCATCAGACGCACGCCGCTGATGCGTCCGCGCGGGCCGATGAGCGTGACAGTCTCCTCAGCAGCGTACTGACCGGTTTGCGAAAGCATGTTACGCACCGTCAGCCGATAGCCAGGACCGAACAGCTTGTCGAGCGTCGCTTGCGAGAGGTGAGCATGCCGCGCGGATACCGCCACCGGAATACGTAGACGATCGCGCGTTGCGTGCTCGCTTTCGAGCAGTGCGCACGCCTCGTCGGCAATTGCCAACTCCTCATCGGCTTTCACGACCAAGATGCGCACGCGCGAATGCGTATCGGCGATGTCGACGATCGTATGCTCGTCGTCGATCCTGGCATCGCGGTTGCGATCCTCGTCGAGCACTGCCCCGAGGAAATCGAGCCGCTGCGTGCAGCGATGCCGCACGATTGCGCTGTTCTCGCCGACCCCGCCCGTGAACGCGATCACGTCGACTCCGCCCATGACGGCAGCATACGCGCCGATGTACTTGCGTACCCGGTGCGAATAGAGCGTGATCGCGAGCCTGCACGATTCGTCCCCTTCGGCCGCTCGTCTCTCGATCTCCCGCATGTCGTTCGTTCCCGTGAGGCCGTACAAGCCCGAACGACGATTCAGCAGCTCGTCGAGCGCATCCGCGTCCATGTGCTCGCGTCGCATGAGCTCGAGCAAAATGCCTGGATCGAGATCGCCGCCACGCGTGCCCATGATGAGCCCTTCGAGCGGCGTCATGCCCATGCTCGTCTCAACGCTGCGGCCGTACTCGATCGCAGTGACGCTCGCGCCGTTCCCCAGATGGCAGGAGACGACACGAAGGTGCTGCGGCGTCGTCTTAAGATGGCGCGCCACCGCGTCGGCAACGTGCGCATGACTCGTGCCGTGGAAGCCGAATCGCCGTATCCCATGCTTCCGTCTCAGCTCCTCCGGTAACGCATACTCGCGCGCACGCGTCGGCAGGGTCGCATGGAACGCAGTATCGAAGACGCCGATGTGCGGTAACTCGGGCAGCACCTTCATCGCGACGCGGACGGTCTCGAGGGCCGACAGATTGTGCAGCGGTGCAAGCTGCGACAGCGCATCGAGCTCGGTCAGCGTGCGTTCGTCCAAACGCGTCGGTCGAACGAACCGTCCGCCGCCATGCACGATCCGATGCGCGACCAGGTCAATCGAAATCTGCTCGCCGGTTACGGCAAGCATTTCGTGCAGGAGCTCGCGCGCCGCATCGGTGAAGGTGATTTGTGGGCCGAGCGGACGAATCATCTCACCGCGCTTGAGGCTGCACCCCGGCTTGCCTATCTCCTCGATGCGCATGTCGAGGAGGCGTCGTCTGGAAACACTGTCGACGAGCGCCAGCTTGATGGATGAGCTGCCGCAGTTGATCGAAAGCACGTGCATCCGCACACCTCGCAAATGGAGCGCTTCAAGAAGCAAGCTTGTGAATGCGCTCGCCCAGGGCCTTCAGCGTCGCATCGAAGGGCTCGATGAACTTCTTCAAGCCGTCTTCCTCGAGCTCGGCAGCAACCTGGTGCATGTCGATGCTGAACCTGCGGAGACTTGCCAGGACCTCGCTCGCGCGTTCTGGCTCGTCATGGATGCGTTCTGCCGGGTTGCCATGATCCTTATACGCGGCAAGCGTCTCGAGGGGCAGCGTCGTCACGGTGTCGCGCCCGATCAACGGTTCGACGTACTTGATATCCGAGTACTCGGGATTCTTCGTGCTCGTGCTCGCCCAGAGCAGCCGCTGACGGCGGGCGCCCTGGCCCTCGAGCGCAGCCCAGCGCTCGCTGTCGACGATGGACTCATAGCGCCGATAGGCCAGACGTGCAGAGGCGATGGCAGCTTCGCCTTTCAGCGATCGTGCCGACTCCTCGCGGCTCGCATCCAGCCGCCGATCTACCAAGGTATCGATACGGCTCAAGAAGAAGCTCGCAACCGATGCGATGTGGTCGATGGGCTGCTTTGCGGCGAGACGTTGTTCGAGGCCGCTCATGTACGCGTCGGCGACCGCCACATATCGTTCCACGCTGAAGAGCAGCGTGATATTGACGTTCACTCCTTCTGCCGTCAGGCGGCGGATCGCAGGCAAGCCCTCGAGCGTGGCCGGCACCTTGATCATGACGTTCGGCCGGTCCACGAGACGGAACAGTCGTAACCCTTCCGTGACTGTTCGCTCCGTGTCGCGTGCCAGGTGCGGTGAGACTTCGAGGCTCACGAAACCATCGGCGCCACCGCTCTCCTCATAGATGCTGCGCAGCGCGTCGGCGGCCATCTGAATGTCGGACACGACGAGCCGATCGTAGGTTTCCGATAGCGACAGCCCGGCGCGGGCTGCTGCGGCAATTTCCTCGTCGTACTCCGAGCCCTCCGCTATAGCCTTGTGAAAGATTGCGGGGTTGGAGGTCACCCCCCGAACACAGTCGTGTGCGATCATCTTCGCCAGCTCACCTCGGCTGACGAACCCACGTTCGATGAAGTCGAGCCACACGCTTTGGCCGAATTGGCGCAGCCGACAGAGCGGGTTCGGATGTGTCATAGCTCAAACCTCTGACGTCACGGTAGCTGGCACGTAGAGCTGCGGGCGAGGCGACAGGTTGCGGCGAGCGTCGAGCGCAAGCGCGCAGTTGCAACCACTGTCCCCAGCCCGCTGTCACGATACCCAAAAGCGCCGCCTCGCTCTCGTCGTAGAATCACGCATCGTGACCGCATTTCTCGTGCGATCGCGGCGGCGAACAGCACGAGCCAGAGGCCGCGTCCAAGGACACCCTTGATGACCACCATGAACAACAAGTCGCAGAACTGGCACCTGTATGTCCCGAAGCTCATCACCGTGCTGCGCCTGGGGTACGGGTTCAGCGATTTCCGCCAGGATGTCATCGCGGGGCTGACGGTCGCCATCGTGGCGCTGCCACTCGCCATGGCGCTCGGCATCGCCAGCGGCAGCACACCGGAGAAAGGCCTCGTTACGGCCGTCGTCGCCGGATTCCTGATTTCCGCCCTTGGCGGCAGCCGCTTTCAGATCGGTGGGCCGACGGGCGCATTCGTCGTCGTCGTGCTCGATGTCATTGCGCGGCACGGCTTCGATGGATTGCTGCTCGCCACGGCGCTCGCTGGCATCATGCTCGTCATCGCAGGTCTGGCAGGTCTCGGCACCTGGATCAAGTACATCCCCCAGCCGGTGGTCACGGGGTTCACCGCCGGTATCGCGGTGATCATCTTCTCGACGCAGATCAAGGACCTGCTCGGATTGCAAATGGGAGCTGTTCCGGGCGAGTTCCTGGACAAGCTGGAGAGCTACATCACCCACCTGTCGACCTTCACACCGGCCGCTGCGCTCATTGCCGCCGTCGCGCTGGCAATCATCATCCTGATACGTAAGTACGCACCGCGCTGGCCAGCATTCCTGATCGCTGTGTTGGCCGGCTCCTTGCTGGCATGGGCTTTCGACCTGCCGGTGACCACGATCGGTAGTCAGTTCGGTGAGCTGCCGCGCGGCTTGCCCATGCCGTCTCTGCCGGAAGTGAGCTGGGAGAAAACCAAGGCGGTACTGCCGAGCGCGTTCACGATCGCCTTCCTGGCCGGGGTCGAATCGCTGTTATCGGCGGTCGTGGCTGACGGCATGACCGGTCGACGTCACCGGTCGAACTGTGAGCTCGTTGCGCAAGGCATTGCGAACTTCGCCTCGACCCTGTTCGGTGGTTTGCCTGCGACCGGTGCCATCGCGCGTACCGCCACCAATGTGCGCTCGGGCGCGCGTTCGCCGGTGGCCGGCATGCTGCATGCAGTGTTCCTGCTCTTGTTCATGCTCATACTGGCGCCGCTCATCAGCTATGTGCCGCTTGCCACGCTTGCTGCCGTGCTCGTCGTGGTCGCGTGGAACATGAGCGAGATTGATCGTTTCAGATACTTGATGCGCGCACCGGTTGGCGATCGCCTCGTGCTGCTTCTCACGTTCGCGCTTACGGTCATGATCGATCTGACCGTGGCGATCTCTGTCGGCGTCGTCCTGGCGGCCATGCTGTTCATGCATCGCATGGCCGATGCGGTCGCGATTCAAAGCCGCAGCCAGCTCATCGAACGCGACTTGGACGACTATCAACGCGATCCGGACGAGTACACGCGCCGCCAGCGCCTTCCGAAGGGCGTGGAGGTATTCGAGCTGCGCGGCCCGCTGTTCTTCGGCGTGGCCAACCGTCTGAACGACGCCCTCCATCGTATCGGGCCGATGCCGAAGGCTTTCATTCTCATTCTGCGTGACGTGCCGCTCGTCGATGCGACGGGTGCGAGCGCGCTCGAGGAATTCCTATCACGCTGTCAGCGACATGGCACGAGCGTCTATCTCGCTGAGATGTCACGGCCGGTGCGCGCGCTGCTCTCCTCGATGGGTGTGCTGAAGCAGAACGTGCGCGAGGTGGGATCTTTCGACGAAGCGCTCGATATCCTCGAGCAAGAGGCGGCTGCGCCACAGCCGGCGTGAGGCTCGGCACGGAAGCTGGCGTTTCGCGCGCGTGCAAATCGCAAATTACGGTCTGCTGGAGCCTGTGGCGCTGGCCAGAGCAAGCGCGCACGTGAGTGGCGCCGAGCCTCACTTCACCAGCGTCACCGGGATGTCGGACAGCTGGATGACCTTCAACGCGACAGAGCCGAGGAAAAAGCCGGCGATCGCGCTGTGCCCGTGGTTGCCCATGACGATTTGGCGGCACTTTTTCTTTTTCGCATGCTCCACGATCGTACGCGCGGGATCGCCAATGCGGGCCTCTATCTCGGCATCGATCTTTGCTCGCTGCAAGTAACGCCTAGCCTTCGTCAGAGCACGCTCTTCTTCGCGCCGATAGTGCTCATCGATCAGCGCCTGCGAGATCGCACGGCTCGGCATGAGTGGAGTGTGCACGAACAGCACGTATAGCTTGGCGTCCGGCTGCAGCAGCGAGACCGCATACTTCAGCGCCCGCAGCGCATTGTCCGACCCGTCCACCGCGACCAGGATGTTGTTCTTCGCTCTTGCCATGCGTGTGCTCCTGCGATGCTTCGTGATCGATGCTCATTGCCCGTCTGAACGCTGGACGGGGCGCTGCAGCTGTGCCAGATAGTCCGTCAGCTTCCGCGTGATGATGCGTGTATCCTGCTCGTCCAGCTCGGCGCGCGAGAACGCCAAGCCCCACACCGGCATCGTGCGGGTGCCATGTGCAGAGATGATGTGGCGACCGTCGATGATCCGGGCAACCAAGTCGCGAGGGAAACTGCCGCGACGACGCGCAATCAAGGTCAGATCCGGCACTTCCACGGCGAGCGCAGGGGCGACCGGTCCGTCCCCTCGTCCCTCGACGCCGTGGCACGAGGCGCAGAACCGCATGTAAAGCTCCTGGCCCGACATCTCGACGTATTCGGCCGCTCGTGCGCTCGAGGAGAAAGGCACGCACGCTGCAACGAGCGCGCACACATACAAGAGCCGTGCACTCATCTGATCCTCCTTGCAAACGCACGAACGCACCAGTCGCGCACGTCGGCGTGCCTACAGCTTACACGCGCCCGCCTTACATATCCTGTTGGATCGACTCTAAATAAGACACCAAGCGGTCGATCATAGCGTCTGCCTTCGCGCGCTCGCCGGTCACGTCGTTGCTCGACAGGTCCACGAAGCGAATCCCCCACACCGGCATGTCTCGCGAGCCGTGCGCGCGAAATTCCATGCGTCCGTCGATTGCGCGTCGCACGTCCTCGCGCGGAAATTCGCCGCCGTCGCGCCAGGCAAGTCGCGTCAGATCGGGCACGGCGACCTTCAACGCGGCCGCCGCTGGCCCATCGCCCTTGGCATCTCGACCATGGCAACTCGCGCACAGCTGCATATAGAGCTGCGCGCCCGAAAGCTGCACTGCCGCACGGCTACTCGGCCTGGGTCCCGCACAAGCCGTAAGCAGGACCGCAAGAACAGGCGCTGTTAGCACGCGCATCCACATTGGCAGGGGTGAAGGAGCACGCATACAAGCTCACGTCGAGCGCCGATGTCGGAAACTTACTCGTGAACAGGTAATGGGAAAAGGGCATAAGGAAAATAGGGGAAGAGCCCAGCCTCCCTCAGAGCTCGACTCGATCGCGATAATCCGGCACGACCACTTTGGCGTTCAGCTCGGATTCGATGCGTCGTCGAATCGCGTCGCTCGCGTTAGGCTCTCCGTGCGTCACGAACACTCGTTTCGGGCGCGGAAAACGTCGCAGCCACACCATCAGCTCGTCGGCATCGGCGTGCGCCGAGAGGGAGGTGAGCTGCGCGACCTCCGCTCGCACCGCAATCTCCTGCCCATGAATGCGCACGGTCTTCGCGCCCGCCGCGAGCGCGGCGCCCCGCGTGCCGCCCGCCTGATAACCGGAGAGCAGAATCATGTTCCTTGCGTCAGGCGCAAACACTTTCAGGTGATGCACGACACGTCCGCCGGTCGCCATGCCGCTGGAGGCGAGAATGATGGCCGCTGAGCGCAGCTGGTCGAGCGCTTGCGACTGTTCCGGTGTGCGCACATAGGTGACGCCTTGGCACATTGCGCGGCATTCCTCGGGCGAAACTCGGTGCTCGGAGGCAAAGCACAGGTACAGATCGGTCGCATCGATCGCCATCGGGCTGTCGAGAAACACGGGTATGTTGGTGAACTTACCCGCGCGCTTGAGGCGATGGATCAGCAGCATCAGCAGCTGCGCTCGACCGACGGCGAACGTCGGCACGATGACGATGCCATCGTCCGCGATGGCGCGTGCCAGCGCGCGCTCGAGCTCGACGAGCGGATCGAGCTCTGCGTGCGTACGATCGCCGTAGGTGGACTCGATGACAACGTAATCCGCCGGCGGCACCGGCCCCGGCGCCTTCATGAGCGGGTCGGCCGATCGACCGATGTCGCCCGAGAAGACGATCGACGTGCCTTCGTGCTCGATGCGGACGCTCGCCGCTCCGAGCAGATGCCCGCTCGGATGGAACGATGCGTGAACGTTGCGCGCGACCTCCACTGGTTGGTCGAAGTCGACCGACACGAATTGACGTAGACAGCGCTCGGCATCCGCGCGCGTATACAGCGGCAGAGCCGGGTGATGCTTCGAGAACCCGTAACGGTTTGCGAATCGAGCCTGCTCCTCCTGCAAGAAACCGCTATCGGGCAACAGGATCTTGCAGAGCGCGGTTGTCGCCTCGGTTGCGTAAATGGGGCCTTTGAAACCGCCGTTCATCAAACGAGGCAAGTAGCCGCTGTGATCGATGTGCGCGTGAGTCAAGACGACGGCATCGAGCTGTTTCGGGTCGAAGGGCGGTAATGCCCAGTTCTTCAGCCTGAGGTGCTTGTATCCCTGGAACAAGCCGCAATCGACGAGCACTTTGCGCTTACCGCACGTGAGCAGGTACTTCGAGCCGGTTACGGTCTGAGTCGCGCCATAGAAGGAAAGCTGCATGATCGGGAATCGCGAGCGCGAGGATGAAGTATGGAATCGAGAACGAAAGGATAGCAGGAGACAATCAGCGACCCGCTCTTACGACGCTCAGGCTTTCGATTAAGACGAACTGGCTCACAGTTTCGAGCTTCGATGTTCGCTGCTCATCGTTCGACGTTCGCGTCTCTCCGGAACACTTCGCAGTAGCTCTCGGGCTCCCCGTAATCAGAAAAAAAGACGGGACATGTACCTTTACGGTGCCGCAACGTGCGGCCCCCTCTCCCTGTGGCAAAGAGTCTCAGCATGTCAGACAGAACCGAAGCGGTCGCGACCGGCGCCGTCACCCACTACAACGATCGAGTCGTACGCCAGTTCGCGATCATGACCGTCGTTTGGGGCATCGTCGGCATGGGCCTCGGCGTGCTGATCGCGGCACAGCTGATGTTCCCCGAGCTCAACTTCGATATTCCGTGGCTGACGTACAGCCGACTGCGCCCGCTGCACACCAACGCAGTCATCTTCGCCTTCGGCGGTTGTGCGCTGTTCGCCACCTCGTACTACGTCGTGCAGCGCACCTGTCACGTGCGCCTCTTCTCGGATCGTCTCGCTGCCTTCACTTTTTGGGGCTGGCAGCTGGTCATCGTGCTCGCCATCATCACACTGCCGCTTGGCATCACGCAAAGCAAGGAGTATGCGGAGCTCGAGTGGCCGATCGACATTCTGATCGCGATCGTTTGGGTGGCATATGCCATCGTGTTCTTCGGCACGATCGCTAAGCGCAAAGTCAAGCACATCTACGTCGCGAACTGGTTCTACGCGGCGTACATCATCACGATCGCCGTCCTGCACATCGTCAACAACCTTGCGATTCCGGTCTCGCTGACGAAGTCGTACATCGTGTACTCCGGCGTCGTCGACGCGATGGTGCAGTGGTGGTATGGCCATAACGCGGTCGGCTTCTTCTTGACCGCGGGCTTCCTCGGCATGATGTATTACTTCGTGCCGAAGCAGGCGGGCCGCCCGATCTACTCGTACCGCCTTTCGATCGTGCACTTCTGGGCCCTGATCTCCATTTACATGTGGGCCGGCCCGCACCACCTGCATTACACGACGCTACCCGACTGGGTGCAGTCGCTTGGCATGGTGTTCTCGCTGATCCTGCTCGCGCCATCGTGGGGCGGCATGATCAACGGCCTCATGACGCTGTCCGGTGCCTGGCACAAGCTGCGCACTGATCCAATCCTCAAGTTCCTCGTGGTCGCGCTGTCGTTCTACGGCATGTCGACGTTCGAGGGCCCGATGATGTCGATCAAGACCGTGAACGCGCTGTCGCACTACACCGATTGGACCGTCGGTCACGTGCATTCCGGTGCGCTCGGCTGGGTCGCCTTCATCACGATCGGCTCGATGTATGCGCTCATTCCGAAGCTGTTCGGTCGTTCGCAAATGTGGAGCGTCAAGCTCATGGAAGCGCATTTCTGGATCGCGACGATCGGCATCGTGCTCTACATCACCTCGATGTGGATCGCTGGTGTCATGCAGGGCCTCATGTGGCGCGCGACGAACGAGGACGGCACGCTGACCTACACCTTCGTCGAAGCGCTGGCAGCAACGTATCCGTACTACGGCATTCGCCTGCTCGGTGGCGTGATGTACCTGACCGGCATGGTGCTGATGGCGGTGAACGTGTGGAAGACAGTCAAGGATGCGAAGCCCGCCGAAGTGCCAGTCGCCGCTGCGGTGCATGCATGAGGGCAGGTGAACGCATGAACACGCATATGTGCATCACTCCCCCCACCTTACCCTCCCCCGTGCAATGGGGGAGGGACACTTTTTGTCTCCTGCTCCAGTTTCCAGCCTCCAGCCCTCAGCCGCTATGAACCACTCCGTTGTCGAAAAGCGAATCGGTCTCATGGGTGCGCTGATCGCAGTCGTGATCAGCATTGGCGGTCTCGTCGAGATCGTGCCTCTGTATGCGCAGCGCTCGGTGATCGAGCCTGCACCCGGCGTGAAGCCATACGATCCGCTCGCGCTCGAAGGGCGCGACGTGTACGTGCGAGAGGGCTGCTACAACTGTCACTCGCAGATGGTGCGACCGCTGCCGGCGGAAACGGAGCGCTACGGTCACTACTCGCTGGCAGGCGAATCGGTTTACGACCATCCCTTTCAGTTCGGCTCGAAGCGCACCGGCCCGGACCTAGCACGTGTCGGCGGTCGCTACTCGGACGAATGGCATCGCGTGCATCTCATCAATCCGCGCGACGTCGTCCCCGAATCGAACATGCCCGGATTCCCGTGGTTGGCGGAGCGCATGCTCGACGGCCAGACGACGGTCAAGAAGATGCGCGCGCTGCAGCGCCTCGGAGTGCCTTACACCGAGGAGGACATCGCCGCTGCGCCCGCTGCAGTCGAAGGCAAGACCGAGATGGATGCGCTCATCGCGTACATGCAAGGACTGAAGTTCCGCGGTAAGCCTGCGACGGAGTTGCCGGAATCGCTCAGCAACGCAGCTCAGTTCGAAGCGGCACGTGCACGCGCGGAGGGACGTCAATGAGCGTCGTCACCATTCGCAGCCTGCTGACAGTGGCAATCTTCGCGGCCTTCGTCGCCTTGTGGATCTGGGCATGGAGCAAGGATCGCAAGGCGGACTTCGATGCCGCAGCGCGCTTGCCGCTCGAGAACGACGATCCCATCGACCCGCGAGGTGACCGGTCATGACCGGTGGTGCCAGCTTATTCGTCATCGTTTTCACGATCCTCAACATCACCGCGTGCCTCTGGCTCATTTGGTGGACATCGCGCCATCGCACTGCCGAGCCCGACAAGCAGCAGCAGGCAGCGGGCACAGCCGAGACGATGGGCCACGTGTGGGACGGTGACCTGGAGGAATACAACAATCCGTTGCCGCGCTGGTGGCTCGGGCTGTTCATCATCTCGGTGGTGTTTGCGGCGATTTATCTGACGCTGTACCCCGGGCTCGGTAATTTCAGCGGCTTGCGCGGCTGGAGCCAGGTGTCGCAATACGAGCAACAGGTCGCGCTCCAGCGCGAGAAGCTCGAGGCGCGGCTCGCCGCGCTCAAGGATCAGCCGCTCGAGCAGCTCGCCCGCGATCCGGAGGCGATGGCGACCGCGCGCAACCTCTTCGCGGCCAACTGTTCGACGTGCCACGGCTCCGATGCGCGCGGTGCCAGAGGTTTTCCGAACCTCACGGACGACGATTGGCTGTGGGGCGGTGAGCCGGAACGCATCTACGAATCCATCGCGTACGGCCGGCAAGGCGTGATGCCCGCGCTCGGCTCCGTGCTCGGCGAGAGCGGCGTCAACGAAGTCGCTTCGTACGTCCTGTCGTTGTCTGGCGGCAAGGCGCCCGAGGATTGGGTTGCCGCCGGCAAGAAACATTTCGAAACGCTGTGCGCGGCCTGCCACGGCATGGACGCGCGCGGCAACCAGACGATCGGTGCGCCGAACTTGACCGACGACGTGTGGCTCTACGGACGTGACTTCGACACGATCCGCACGACCGTGAGGGACGGCCGCGAAAATCAAATGCCCGCCCATCTCGAGCTGCTCGGCGAGGCGAAGGTCAAGTTGCTGACTGCGTACGTGATGAGCTTGAACTCTGGCCGCCGGGCGCTGGGCTCCGGCGACAGTGAGGAACCTCTCACGTCGCAGAACGAGCACGAAGGCGTAGCAGAAACCGAAGTCGCTCGTTCCGATCGGCAATCCAGTGATCAGGACTCAGAGCCTTCCAGCTCATGAACAAGCGCACGCAACTCGATACCGGAGTCGTGGTATGGGCGTCGTTCCTCGGCGCCTGTGCCGCGACAATGGTGTTCTTCGCGTTTGTCGATCCGCTCTTGATCGGTGATGACGATTCGCCACCCGTTTGGATTCCCGACCGCAAGACCGGTTACGCCCTTGGATTCTTCTTTTTCTGGTTGATGTGCGCGCTCTCCAGCGCCCTCACCGCTTTTCTGCTCGAAACACGCTCGACTGATCCTTCTACTGATCGCTCATTGTGAACGCTGTATTCAAAGAACCGCCTTCGACCGGACTTTACGCACCGCATCGCAAAGTCTATCCGCGTGAGGTCAAGGGTCGATTCAATCGCCTGCGCGTGATATCGGTCATTGCGCTGCTGGGTCTGTTCTACCTGATGCCGTGGGTCCAGTGGGGCGGACGGCAGGCGGTACTGTTCGACCTGCCTGCGCGCAAGTTCTACATCTTCGGCTTGACGTTCTTCCCGCAGGACTTCTTCCTGCTCACATGGCTGCTCGTCATCGCCGCGTTGTCCCTCTTTTTCTTCACGGCGCTCGCAGGGCGCCTGTGGTGCGGCTACGCCTGTCCGCAAACTGTGTGGACGGAGATATTCGTGTGGATGGAGCGCTGGACGGAAGGCAACCGTCAGCAGCGCATGAAGCTCGACCGCGGACCGTGGAACGCCAACAAGATTCTGCGCAAGACGGCCAAGCAGACACTTTGGATCGCGTTCTCGCTCTACACGGGTTTCACCTTCGTCGGTTACTTCACACCGATCCACGAGCTCTCCAACGGCCTCGCGACGCTGTCGTTGGGCGGCTGGGAATGGTTCTGGATGCTGTTCTACGGCTTCGCGACCTATGGCAACGCCGGCCACATGCGCGAACAAGTGTGCAAGTACATGTGCCCGTATGCGCGCTTCCAGAGCGCGATGTTCGACCGCGACACACTCATCATCTCCTACGATGCGGCCCGCGGCGAGCCGCGCGGCTCGCGGCCGCGAGCAGTCGATCCACGCAGCCGCAGCCTCGGCGACTGCATCGACTGCAAGATGTGCGTGCAAGCGTGCCCGACCGGCATCGACATTCGCGATGGGCTGCAGCTCGAGTGCATTGCGTGCGCCGCGTGCATCGATGCATGCGACGAGGTCATGGAGAAGATGCAGTATCCGAAGGGCCTCATCCGCTATACGACGCAAGCCGCGATGGAGGGCCGCAAGACGCGCATTCTGCGTCCGCGCACTGCGATCTACGGCACGCTGCTGGTGCTGCTCGTCGCCGGCTTCTTCTGGACCGTAGCCCATCGCACGCTCGTCGAAGTGGACGTGCTGCGCGACCGTAACGCGCTTTATCGCCGACTCGACAATGGTGACATCGAGAACGTCTACACGATCAGGATCATCAACAAGGACACGACGGCGCACGAGATGAGCCTGCGCGTGGAGGGATTGCCTGACGCCGTGCTCGATACCGACGCACCCGTTTATCTCGTCGAGGCCGAAAGCGTCGCGAGCATCGTTGCCCGGATCCGCGCGCCCGACACGGTGCGCGGCGGACGCGACATCGAGGTCATTGCGACCGCGACGGACGGCTCGGGTATCGAGTCTCGTGCGCAAGCGCGCTTCATTGGACCGGCAGGAACATGAAGAAGACTGGCGGCTGGAGGCTAGCGACGGGGGCGAGCAGCGGCGCAGACGCGACTGGGACCTTGGAGCCTGGGCGCTGGGCGCTCGTCCGCAGCGCTGTCGATACAGCGCCTGCTTCTCGGACAACCGCAGCACGCGATGGCGCATCTGCAGCTCCGACTTCCAATCTCCGCCCTGCAGCCTCCCACTGCTTCCATTGCAGCGAGCCGCTCAACGGCTCGACACTGACGGCTCGCATTCACGGTCGCGACGAGCCGGTGTGCTGCGCAGGGTGCTTGGCCGTCGCCGAGCTGATCGCAGGTGCGGGTCTCGACGATTTCTATCGTTTCCGCACGGCACCCTCTGCTCGACCCGATGCGGACGCGCTGGAAGAAGACGCGTGGGCGGCTTACGAGCGGCCCGATGTCGCGGATCGGTTCGTGACGCGAAAAGGCGAGCTGAACACCGTGGCATTGCTCGTCGAAGGTTTGCGCTGTGCAGCCTGCGCGTGGCTCATCGATCGCGTCGTCAGCCGCATGCCCGGCGTACGCAAGTTCGACATCAATGCGGCAACCGGCCGCGCCTACGTGGAATTCGATTCCGAGGCGCTCAATCTGGGGCAACTCCTGCGCACGATCGCGCAGCTCGGCTATCGACCCTATCCAGCAAGCGATGAAGCGGTCGCGAAGGTGCGCCAGGAAGAACGGCGCAGCGCGCTCAAGCGGCTCGCCGTCGCGACCTTCGGGATGATGCAGGTGATGATGTTCGCCGTCGCCGATTACGCCGCGGTGCTCGGAGGCGAGACGATGGACCCGCAACTCGCGAGCTACTTCCGGCTCGTGAGCCTCCTGGTCGCCACGCCGGTCATGCTCTACGCCGGCAAGCCCTTCTTCTTGAATGCCTACAGCAACATTCGCGCACGCACGGTCGGTATGGACGTGCCAGTCAGCGTGGCGCTGCTGCTGGCGTTCGTCGCGAGCACATGGAACACGTTCACCGGCATAGGCGAGGTGTACTTCGACTCGATCACCATGTTCGTGTTCTTCCTCACGCTCGGACGCTTCGTCGAGATGAGTGCCCGTCATGCGACGACGGCCGTGACTGATGCATTGACGCGCCACCTTCCGCCGATGGCACATCGAATGCACTCTGGAGAAGTTCAGGACGTGCCGTCTGTCGCGCTCTCACATGGCGATGTCGTGCTCGTCCGGCGCGGCGAGATCGTTCCGGCCGACGGCGTCATCATCGAGGGCGACACGAGTCTCGATGAAGCGCTGCTCACCGGCGAGTCGACGCCGGTGCGCCGTGCGGTCGGCGCGAACGTCTCCGCCGGTACCCTGAATCTTCAGACGCCCATTCGCGTGCGCGTCACCGCGATCGGCGAGGAAACGCTGCTCTCGGGCATCGTTCGGATGTTACGCCGCGCGCAGTCGCAGAAACCCGCTATCGCTCAAGCTGCGGATCGCGCCGCTGCGAAATTCCTCCGCTATGTGCTGCTCGCCGCGGGCGCCGTGTGCGCGATCTGGCTGGCTGTCGATCCGAGCCGCGCCTTCGAGGCGACACTTGCGGTCTTGGTCGTCGCCTGCCCGTGCGCCTTCTCGATCGCAATGCCTTCCGCGCTCGCTGCGGCCACGGGCGCGCTCGCCCGTCACGGTGTGCTCGTCACCAATGCAGATGCCGTCGAATCACTGTCGCGCGTCGATCGAGTGGTGTTCGACAAGACCGGCACGCTTACGCGCGGTGAGGTCCGGCTGCAGAAATGCACGCAGCTCGGCAGCGTGCCTGTTGCGGAGTGCCTGCGCATCGCGACGGCGCTCGAGCGCATGTCCGAGCATCCCATTGCGCGGGCATTCGCCGATGCAGCCGCGAGCTCGCACGATGCAGACACCTACCGCGTCACGAACGTTCGTGTGGCGCCGGGTCGCGGGATCGAAGGTGAGGTCAACGGACGGCGCTATCGCCTCGGCCGCGCGGATTACGTCGCCGAGCTTCGCCACGACAACAAGGCGGATTCTGTCGCCGACGAACCCTTCGCGACCGTGACGCTCGGCGGTGAGCGTGAGGCGCTGGCCGAGTTCACGTTCAGCGACACGCTGCGAGACGACGCACCGGCAGCGGTCGAAGTGCTGCATGCGCTCGGGATCGAAACCGAGATCTTGAGCGGCGATGTGCCATCCGCGGTCAGCCAAGTCGCGCAACGCTGCGGCATTCGCACGTTCTCCGCACGACAGTCGCCGGAGCAGAAGCTACAGCATGTTCAAGCACGACAAGCATCCGGCGCGCACGTCGCTATGATCGGCGACGGCATCAACGATGCGCCGGTGCTCGGCGCGGCGCACGTCTCCATCGCCATGGGGCGCGGCGCCGCGCTCGCCCATGCGGCCGCGGATATCGTGTTGATCGCAGAGCACATGACGGCATTGCCGCGCGCCATCGAGACCGCACGGCGAACGATGCGCATTGCACGTCAGAACCTGGCGTGGGCAGCAGGTTACAACTTCTGCGCGCTGCCGATCGCTGCGCTCGGCCTGGTGCCGCCCTGGGCTGCGGCGCTCGGCATGTCGCTGAGCTCGATCGCCGTCATCATGAATGCGAGACGCGCAGCACGCGCGACGAAAGATGCAGGATCCGGGAACGGCACTCGGCGTGGCACGGGTGCTGCCGGCGCTGCAGGGTCGCGGCACTCGGCCCTGACTAGACATGCAGCTGCTGCGACTGCTCGTTCCACTGCAGCGGTTGCGCGGCAGAACGCGCTGGCCTCAGCCGCCACTCCACAGCCTCCAGCGACTTGATAGCCATGAGCATTCTCTTTGTTCTGATTCCGCTCACCTTGATCCTGGTCGCCTTCGGGCTTTGGGCGTTCTTTTGGGCCGTCGGCAACGGTCAGTTCGACGACCTGGAAACGCCGGCGTGGGAGGTGCTCGTGGATGACGAGCCACGGGATCACGATGCAGAGATCGTGGCGAAAAGGGAATAGGGAGCGAGGAACAGAACGTGAACTGCGCGTTCACGGGCGCCGCAGCTACGGTCTGAAGTCGACGGCCTCACCATGCACTCCCATACGCTGTCTCTCTTCGCGGCGTTCGTAGCGGGTCTGGCTGCAACCGCGCACTGTTTCGCGATGTGCGGCGGCATCGCCAGCGCGCTCGGGCTGCATGCCCGCGCGGCCGGCACCGGAGTCGGCGCATACGGCATCGCCACGCTTTATCAGCTCGGCCGCTTGAGTGGCTATACGCTCGCCGGAGGAGTGTGCGGATTCATTGGCTCGCAGGCATCCGCCTTGTTCGAGCTGATGCGGCTCGGACCGCTGCTGCGCGCGGCGAGCGGCCTGATTATCGTGCTCCTGGGTGTGCGGCTTCTGTGGCAGTGGGACGCTCTGCGGTGGATCGAGCAACTCGGCGCAAAGTTCTGGGTGCGCCTGCGACCGTTGCTACAAGCCGCCAGCACCCGCACCGGCGTCGCCAAGCCGCTCGCCCTCGGCATGCTGTGGAGCTTACTGCCCTGCGGTCTCGTTTATTCGATGCTGACGTTTGCTGCCTTGAGCGCGGACACCGCTCGCGGTGCTTTAATCATGTTTGCGTTCGGCCTCGGCACCCTGCCATCCATGCTGACCGCGAGCCTGCTCGCCGCGCGCGTGCAAGCGCTGCTCGCACGGCCGATCGCCCGCTTCCTGAGCGGCGTGATTCTGGTCGGTCTTGGCGCGTGGATGATCGTTGCGGCACTGCAGATGGGTGGCCACGGCCACGGACATATGCACTGACGTGCGTCGCAACCGACCGTCACCTACACCTACAGCCTCTTAGTACACCACCTCATCCACGTCGATCTTCGGCCGCCGGTTGCGATCCAGATCCACCTCGCCGTGAAGCTCGACATCGACGTTGAGCTTAACACCGCCACGTGGGGCATCGTCATCGTCGATCTCCACCTCGATCTCGCCCGTTCCGTCCGTGAACAGGTAGTGGTCCCCTCTGAGGTGCCGCACGATGCGGCCGCGCAGAATCACATCTTCATCGTCGCGTGGCGCAGCGAGCACTTCCTGCACGGTCACGACGCGCGCAGCGGTCTGAAAACGCGACCACTGCCCTTCTTGACCGGTCCCGCGATCTCGTGTGCCCGGCTCTTGAGGCTGCTCTTGCCCATGTGCCGCAACCGCAAGCAGCATGGTCAGGATCAAAAACGTGTGTCGCATAACAGATTTCCTGGCGGGACCTTTGTGACGCCTCTAAATGACCGCGATCTGAGCTAAGTTCCTGCCTATCCGGCAGGCGGTGCGGAGATTCCTCACCCGCGCATGCTTGACAAGGTGGTCTAGGCGACTATCCTCAGATTCAACATGGCGCATTTCTCGTTCAACCGCAGCCTGCACCACGCGGGGCACCTCATCCAGGGCACGTCTGCCCGAGCGTAGCGCTTTTGGCCGTGCGCTCGGGGACCCGAGCCGCTGGCAAACCGTTTTTTCTCAGTTCGACACGCCTTCTGCGTCATGCGTTTTCCAAGCGCCTGCACCACAGCCACTCGACGAAACATCGACAGGCGGGCGTGTCGTTGTTACGGCATCTGACTTCATTGGACCAGGAAAATGTCTATAGATTTTGGCAAGCAACTGCCGACTCGCCCGAAAATCGTCATTTCCGCGAGCGAACACGCGCGCTTGCTCGCGCTCGCTGAGAAGCGCGCGGGAGCCGTGGCGGAATTCTTGATCGACGAGCTGTCGCGGGCGGATATCGTTCGTGACGAAGAGTTCGAGTCGGACGTAGTCCGCATGGGCTCGCAGGTGACCTATCTCGACGAGGTGTCCGGACGTACGCGCACCGTGACTTTGGTGTATCCGGACGAGGCGGACATCGATCAGAACCGCATCTCGATCCTGACACCGATCGGCGCTGCGCTCATCGGCCTTAGGCCTTCACAATCCATCACCTGGCCTCATCCAGACGGCCGCGTAGGCTCGTTGAAGGTGCTCGCAGTCTCCAACGAGCAGCAGGACGAGAAGCAGCAACAGTAATGACCTTAGTGCGACGCAGGCGACCGGCTTCGGCTCGACAACGCTGCAGGCGCGCGTCGCAGCCCCACTTTACCGCTCGGACCAGCTCGTAGGCGTTAGCGGGAACCCCGCGCTGACGGTTCCGGCCGGCTCTCGTAAGCTCACGACTCATGGAAGAGTCGCTCGTGCAAGCTGCACGAGCGCTGAGTCCGCCTCCCTCAGTCTCATGTTGACTTGGCACTTCGATGCGCCGCCGCATGCATCTGCATGCACGGGCGTTCGTCTTGACCCAGATCAAGGCGTGCCTGCATCACAGCGAGCAGACTCGGCACCATGATCAACGTTCTTCCCTTCGATGCGGAGCTGCTCCGGCGTTACGACCGACCTGGACCGCGTTACACCTCGTACCCGACTGCGCCGCACTTCACGCCCGCATTCAGCGAGCGCGAGCTTCGCGAGCACGCAAAGCGCAGCAACGCGGATCCCATCCCACGACAGCTGTCGTTGTATCTGCACATACCATACTGCGTCAGCCCGTGCTTCTATTGCGGCTGCAACCGCATCATCACGCGCGATTTCGCGCGCAGCGGCCCGTATATCGCACGCTTGCTGCGCGAAGCCGAGCAGGTGGCGCCCTTGTTCGATCGCGACCGCGAGGTCATCCAGCTGCATCTCGGCGGCGGCACGCCGAATTTCCTGCGCCCCCATCAGATCGCAGAGCTCATCGAAGCGCTCGGGCGTCAGTTCCACTTCAGTCGCTCGGCCGACCGCGACTTTTCCATCGAGCTCGACCCGCGCATGCTGCGGGCCGGCGACATCCAAGCCTACGCTTCGATCGGGCTCAATCGCGCCAGCCTCGGCGTGCAGGATTTCGACGAAACAGTGCAACGCGCCGTCAATCGCGAGCAGAGCATCGAGCAGACGCTTGCGGCGATCGAGGACTGTCGGCGCGCAGGCTTTCGCTCCGTCAACATCGATCTGATCTATGGGTTGCCGAAGCAAACCCTGGCAGGATTCGCCAAGACTCTCGACACCGTGCTTGCGGCTCGACCCGATCGGCTCGCCATATACGCCTACGCGCACATGCCTGAGCTGTTCAAGGCGCAAAAGCAGATCGACGCAGCCGACCTCCCCGACCCAGAAACCAAGCTTCAGCTGCTCGGGCTCGCAATCGAAAAGCTGTCTGCGGCCGGATATCGCTACATCGGCATGGACCATTTCGCGCTGCCCGAGGACGATCTCGCGCGGGCACAAGAGGCAGGCGACCTGCACCGTAACTTCATGGGTTACACCACGCATGCGGATTGCGACCTGATCGGGCTCGGAGTGAGCGCGATCAGCCACATCGGTGACAGCTTCAGTCAGAACCCACGCGACCTGTCCGCCTGGGAGCAGGCGCTCGATGCGGGCCGCCTGCCAGTGTGGCGTGGCATCGTGCTCGATCGCGACGACATCATCCGCGGCGAGGTGATTCAGCAGCTCATGTGTCGAGGCGAGATCGACATTCCGGCGCTCGAGGAGCGTTTCGACATCGAGTTCGAGCGCTATTTCGCCGACAGTGTGCAGAAGCTGTCCGAGCTGGCCGCCGACGGCCTCGTCGCGATTCAGCCGACCCGCATCGTCGCCACTTCGCGCGGGCGGCTGTTGCTGCGTATCATTGCGATGTGCTTCGACCGTTATCTTTCACGGCCTGCCAGCAGCGAGCAACGGCCTCGTTACTCGCGCGTGATCTGACGGCGCTGACGCCGAGGCGCCCGGACGAGGATTGCTCGTGACGGTGCCGCCGCGCCTCAGACGCCCCAATCCCATCGCCGACGACGGCGACGAGCTGCATTTTTGCAGCACGTGCGCGTTCTCTTCCGCTTGCCTGGACAGCGGTTACGACAAAGCTCAGCTGCGCGAGCTGCACGTGCTCGTCGAGCACGTTGGTCCGTACAAGGAAGGTGAACATATCTTTCGCGAGGGCGAGGAGTTCAACGCGATCGCAGCCGTGCGCAGCGGCACGGTCAAGACCTACGTCACGGACACTGAAGGGCGCGAGCAAGTGCAAGGCTTCTTCCTGCCCGGCGAGGTCATCGGTTTGAGCGCGATCTCGCAAGGGCGCTATCCCTGCAATGCCGTCGCCCTGGACTCGGTCATGCTGTGCCGGTTTTCGTTCCCGACGATGGCGGCGCTTGCGACGCGCATGCCCGGCTTGCAGGCACAGCTCTTTCGCTTGCTGAGCCAGGACATCGGCAAGGCCGCGCTGCTTGCAGGCAACTATTCCGCAGACGAGCGCATGGCGGCATTCCTGGTCTCGCTCTCGCGGCGCTATGCCGCGCGCGGCTTTTCCGCGAGTCGCTTCCGGCTCACGATGACTCGCGCCGATATCGCGAATTACCTGCGTCTGGCAGCCGAGAGCGTCAGCCGCGTGCTCCGTCGCTTCCAAAACGACGGTCTGATCAGGGTCGAGCGCCGCGACATCGAGCTCATCGATCGCGAGCGGCTGACCGCATTGGCACGTAACGTACTACGCGAATAACCGGATTCGCTCGGCGCGCACCGCGCCGCGCTCTTGATCTAGATCAGAGCACATCGTCCTGCCCGCGGGCACTCTCCACGCACAACAATCTCGGAGAGGACCCATGCGCTCGACTCGCCATCTGTGGCTCGGTCTCGGTGCGTTGTTGCTGGGATCGTTCGCCGTATTGCTGTGGATCGGCGGTGAAATCCACCGCGTCAAGCCGCCGATCCCATCTGCTGTCGTCACGACGGACGGGGAGCTTGTTTACTCGCGCGCACAGATCGAGAAGGGCCGGCAAGTCTGGCAATCGATCGGCGGGCATCAGCTCGGCTCGATCTGGGGCCACGGCAGCTATGTCGCCCCGGATTGGACCGCTGATTGGCTACATCGCGAAGCACTTGCATGGCTCGACATCGATGCGCGACGCCACACCGGGCGTGCATACGACGCGCTCACCGAGCATGAGCAGGCAAGCTTCGTGGCACGCTTGGTCCCGCGGATTCGCGAGAACACATACCGCGCAGAGACCGACACGATCACCATTACGCCCGATCGCGCCACAGCGATCGCTCAGGTCGCGGAGCACTACATGAAGCTGTTCGGTAACGATCCCGAGCTGCTCGAGCTACGCAAGGCGTATGCGATGAAGAACGACACCGTCACCGATCCTGAGCATCGGCATGCGTTGACCGCATTCATCTGGTGGACAGCCTGGGCCGCCGTGACACAACGGCCGGGGAAGAGCATTACCTACACGAACAACTGGCCCTACGACCCGCTCGTTGGTAACGCCCCGCCCGCACACCTCCTCATCTGGACGGTGTTCAGCGTGCTGTTTCTCATCGCCGGCATCGCGTTGCTTGCCTGGCACTATGCGCGTCACAGGGACGAGGCGCGCCTCGCACCGCCGACGAGCGATCCACTTGCGCTCGTCCGCGTGACGCCGTCGATGCGTGCCACGGCGAAGTACTTCTGGCTCGTGGTCGCGCTGTTGCTCGTGCAAATCCTGATGGGCGCGATCACGGCACACTATCAAGTGGAAGGCCAGGAGGCTTACGGCATTGCCCTTGCGGAGATACTGCCGTACTCGCTGAGCCGGACTTGGCACACGCAGCTTGCCGTGCTCTGGATCGCGACCGCTTGGCTCGGCACAGGCCTGTACATCGCGCCGGCCGTCTCGGGGCACGAGCCCAGATATCAGCGGCTCGGGGTGAATTTCTTGTTCGTGTGCTTGCTCGTCATTGTGCTCGGCGCATTCGCCGGCCAATGGCTCGCAGTGATGCAGAAGCTCGGGCTGGAGAAGAACTTCTGGTTCGGCCATCAAGGTTGGGAGTTCGTCGACCTCGGGCGCTTCTGGCAATGGTTCTTGTTCATCGGCCTGGGTCTGTGGCTGGTGCTCGTCGGCCGAGCGCTCATGCCTGCGATTCGCAAAGGCGGCGAGTCGCGCTCAATCGTCACGCTGCTGTTCCTCTCCACGGTGTGCATCGGTCTCTTCTACGGCGCAGGTCTCGCATGGAGCGAGCACACGCATCTTTCGATGGTCGAATATTGGCGTTGGTGGGTCGTGCATCTCTGGGTCGAAGGCTTCTTCGAGGTCTTCGCCACCGCGGTGATCGCCTTCTTGTTCACCCGACTCGGCCTGCTGCGCACGACGACCGCGACGATCGCGGTGCTGTTCGCCACCATCGTCTTCTTGGCCGGCGGTGTACTCGGCACGCTGCATCACCTGTATTTCAGCGGAACGCCGACAGCCGTGATCGCGCTGGGTGCGAGCTTCTCGGCGCTCGAGGTCGTGCCGCTCGCGCTCGTCGGGTTTGAGGCGTATCAAACGTTCAAGCTCGGGCAGGCCACGCCTTGGATGCAACGCTATCGTTGGCCGATCCTGTTCTTCACGGCGGTCGCGTTCTGGAACCTGGTCGGCGCCGGGCTGTTCGGTTTTCTCATCAACCCGCCGCTGCCGCTCTACTACATGCAGGGTCTCAATCTCACGCCATTGCACGGCCATACCGCGCTGTTCGGTGTATACGGCTTGCTCGGCATCGGGCTCATGCTGTTCTGTCTGCGCGGATTGAAGCCGAACCAGCAGTGGAACGAGCGCGTGCTGTCGACCTCGTTCTGGGCCTTCAACATCGGCTTGGCGGGCATGGCGCTGATGACGCTGCTGCCGATGGGTGTGATACAGCTCAGTGCTGCAATCGAGCACGGTTACTGGTACGCACGATCCGCGGAGCTCATGCAGCAGCCCATCATCCAGCTGCTGGTGTGGCTGCGCGTTCCTGGCGACACGATCTTCAGTGTCGGCGCGCTGGCGCTCGCATGGTTCGTGTTCCGACTGTGGGTGCGCCCAAGTCGCAAACCGCTACCGATAACGGAGGGTGCAGAAGCGCAACCTTGATCGACTCGATGTGGTTGGGGACGTGAGGCGTCCGCACGCTCCCCACTGCCCAGGACTTAACGACATGCCGACCACGCTCACCGACCTACCGCCTGCCTCGCTGCGCATCCTCGCGGCCGCGCCGCACCGTCTGATGTTCTTCATCGGTGCGACGAACGTGCTGCTCGCGATGGCGTGGTGGGCCCTATGGCTGATCGATCTACGCTGGCAGCTGTTCGGCTTCGAGTCACCCGCCATCCCGGCGGGCTGGCTGCACGCGACGATCATGCAGTATCAAGTTCTGCCGTCGTTCATCTTCGGCTTCTTGCTCACGGTGTTCCCGCGTTGGACCAACCAACCTGCGCTCGAGAAATCGGCTTACGTGCCGGTCGGCATCGGACTGTTCGCCGGTCAGGCGCTCACACTATTGGGCATCAGTGCTGGCATGTCTCTCCTCAAAGCGGGCGCCGTGCTCACCATCATGGGATGGACGTTCGGCCTCGCGTTGCTCGTGCGGGTCATCGTGCAGGACGGCGGTAAGACCTGGCATGCAACCAGCTGCGCCTTCGCGCTCGCTTTCGGGCTGCTCGGCCTCGTGATGTATGCGCTGTTTCTGTTTCACTCGGATGCCCGCGTCATGTTTGTCTCGATGAAGCTCGGCGGGCTCGCGCTGCTGCTACCGGTCTTCTTCACGGTTTGTCACCGCATGGTGCCGTTCTTCACGAGCTGTGTCGTGAAACCGTACCGCATCGTGCGCCCGATGTGGGCGCTGGGACTGTTCTGGGCTTTGGCTATCACACATCTGTGGCTCGAGCTTCGTCACGCATACGCGTGGCTGTGGCTCATCGATGTGCCGATGATGTGCCTGGGCACTGCTTTGCTTTGGACCTGGTTGCCGCGCGGTCAGCGCACGCCGCCGTTGCTCGATGTGCTTTTCGTCGGCTTTGCTTGGTTCCCGATTGCGTTCGCGTTGTATACGGTGCAGAGCATTTGGCTTACCGTAACGGGCGAGTTCGTTTTAGGCCGCGGACCGGCCCATGCGTTGTTCATCGGCTTCTTCGGCAGCCTGCTGGTCGCGATGGTGACGCGCGTCACGCAGGGTCATTCGGGTCGGCCGCTCGTGCTCGGGCGCGTCGCCGCGTTTGCTTTCATCGTCGTGCAGCTAGTAGCCATCACGCGCATCGTGGCGGAGATCGCATTCAATGCCTGGACCTGGCAAGCGATCGCGGCGCTCGGATGGCTGCTTGCGTTTACGCCTTGGGTCGTGAGGTCTGGCTGGATTTACTTGACACCAAGGCGGGACGGAGTGCCTGGGTGAGTGCGGCCAGCACCAATAAGCAATGATCCAGTTCTATCCGCAAGTCAAACTCGTCCATGTCGTCGCCGTGCTGCTGAGCGGCGGGTTGTTCTTCTTGCGCGGGCTGGTACTGCACCTGGGCGGCCAATGGGCTATGGCTGCCCCGCTGCGTTACTTGAGCTACACGATCGACACCGTGCTGCTGACAGCTGCGCTGATGCTCGCGACGATGATTCGTCAGTATCCTTTCGTGCACGGGTGGCTGACCATGAAGGTCGTCCTGCTCGTCGCGTACATCGTGCTTGGAACATACGCTTTGAAGCGCGGTAGAACGCGACGGACGCGTGTCATTTGTTGGCTCGCGGCTCTGGCGGTATACGCCTTCATCATTTCAGTCGCGAGAGCGCACCATCCCGCCGGTGTATTCGCCTGACCAACGACACCTCAGCCCAGCCACCGTTGCTGCCGGATGAAAAAAGGGTCGCCGTCTCCGGCGACCCCAAGGGCCCACACGAGTCGATGTTCAGTGCTGAGGAGAACTCCACTCGATAGGGCAGAAACCACGTAGCCGGGCGCGCCGGCATCGTTGTGGGTGAACGGCGGTCAGAGCGGACGTTGACACGCCCGATGGTGAGAGGTGCGGACTGCAGTGCAGGGCCAATTATAGGCGGATCGCGAGCCAGACGATCGCTTGTCCAGCGCTAGACATGCTCGTCGCGAGCACGATACGCAAACAGCGCTCCGCTCACGTTCGACGATCGCACTGCTTTCGCCCGGACCGGGTGTTTCCTAAACTGCGGCGCCGCGCCAAAAAGATAATTCTCAATGGACGCCACAGCGCCTGCTCGCGCCCGACGAGGGCAGTCACTTCTTGCAATCATTGGCCCGGGCCTGTTGCTCGCTGCGACAGGCGTCGGCAGCGGCGATCTTGCGACAGCCAGCATCGTCGGGAGCATGCTCGGTGTCAGCGTGCTATGGGCGGTGCTCGTCGGCGCCTTCCTCAAGTATGTCGTGACCGAAGGCCTCGCCCGCTGGCAGTTGGCAAGTGGTGAAACGCTGCTCGAAGGCTTGGTGCGCCGTTACGGACGCATCGTCGTCTGGTTGTTCCTGCCGTATCTGTTGCTTTGGTCGTTCTTTGTCGGCTCCGCGCAAATGAGCGCCAGCGGCGTCACCCTGCACGCGTTGCTGCCTGTGTTCGAGGACGCTCGCGATGGCAAGATCGTCTTCGGCATGTGCGCCAGCATCGCCGGGTTCGTGCTCGTGCGTCGCGGCGGTTATCGCGCGTTTCAGATCGCGATGCGCATCTGCATCGGTGCAATGTTTGCGATGACGGTCGTCACCGCCGTTCTGTTGTGGCCCGGTACCGTCGAGATAGCCAAAGGTTTGTTCGTGCCGTCGGTCGGTCAGCTCGATGGCCAAGCCATCGTCTGGACGGTCGCATTGATCGGCGGCGTCGGCGGCACACTGACCGTGCTGTGCTACGGATATTGGTTGCGGGAAGAGAACCGCACGGGCACCGAGTCGTTGCGCGCGTGTCGGCTCGACCTTGCCTTGAGCTACGTGATGACGGCGGTCTTCGGCATCGCAATGGTCATCGTGGGCACGAGCATCCATGTCGATGGCGAAGGCACTCAATTGCTCGTGCGACTGTCGAATCGGCTCGGTGAGCAGCTCGGCGAATGGAGCCGCCTGCTCTTCCTCGTGGGCACCTTCGGGACGGTGTTCAGCAGTCTGCTCGGCGTATGGCAAGCGGTGCCGTACCTGTTCGCGGACTGCTGGCAGCTGCTCCGCAATGGTACGCGTCCGGTACCCTCAAGACACGGTCGCTTCGATACCGTCGACACTCGCTCGAAGCCGTACCGCATCTACCTCGTGCTGCTCGCGACGGTTCCCATGATCGGCCTGTTCACGAGCTTTCGCGAGGTACAGAAGCTCTACACCGTCACCGGTGCGTTGTTCTTTCCCGTCCTCGTCGTCGCGCTCCTGGTCGCGAACGGCAAATGGATCGACCCTGCGCATAGGAACAAGCCTGCGACCGTGCTTGCGCTCGTAGGCGTGCTGGCGCTCTTCGGCTGGATGGCGCTTGCGGGCATTCAGGCGAGTTGAGTCTTCGGTACTCGCACGCGCGGCACACTCCGTCGGGAATCTCACGAGATGCATAGCGCAACGGACTATTCCCGCACGCGGCGGTGCGGATTGAACCTGCACGCACAAATGGTCAGGATCACCACACGTCCTTCGAGGTGGCCGCCATGTCCACGCATCGTCCCATTGCCTACCTCCGCGCCGATTGCCCCTTCTCATTCAAGTTCTTGCTGTTCATCGCGGAAGCAAGACTGATCGACCGATTCGAGATCGTTCGCTGCGATCCCAGCGACGCCTCGTTCGAGCGACTCAAGCAAGAGCTCGTGCAGGCGACGGGTAAGAACGCCACGTTTCCGACGGTCCAAGTCGAACCGAACAAGTACATGTCCGATTCCGATGCGCTCATTGCGCACTACGCCAAGCTCAACAACATCGACCCGCAATCGCTGCCGGCGTTCTCTTTTTATATGAAGGGCATCTTTCCGCAGCTGGAGAAGTTACACGCTTGAGGGGGCTGGAGGTTGGAGGGATTTTATCGATCACGCCGCTCCCAGAAGGTCGCATTGCGTATGCCCAGCTTCACCGGATCGAAGACGGGCTCATGACCCAATTTCTTCTGCCGCTCATAGTCCTGGAGCGCAAGCAGTGCGGGGCGATGAACAATGAGGATAGCGATGATGTTGACCCACGCCATGAGTCCGACGCCGATATCGCCCATGCCCCATGCGAGCGTCGCGCTGCGAATCTCGCCGTAGAGCACCGAAGCCGCACCGAATGCCACTGACGCCATCACCGCGAGCTTCAGCAACATCAGCAGCCAGCTCGGTGCAGCATTACGCGCCAGGTACTGCACGTTCGTTTCAGCCATGTAGTAGTACGCGACGGCCGTCGTGAATGCAAAGAACGTGATCGCGAGCGCGACAAAGCTCGCACCGAAGCCCGGCATGATTGATTCGATGGCCGCCTGTGTATATGCAGGGCCAGCGCCGATACCGGGCAGGTTCTCTACGATCGCATGACCGTCCGGGTGTGCGACGTTGTATTTGCCGGTTGCGAGGATCATGAACGCGGTGGCCGAGCACACCAGCAACGTATCGACATAAATCGCAAATGCCTGCACATAGCCCTGCTTTGCCGGGTGGGATACTTCGGCCGCTGCCGCAGCGTGCGGCCCCGTGCCCTGACCGGCTTCGTTCGAATACACGCCGCGCTTGACGCCCCACTCGACCGCCAGCCCCAGCACTGCGCCGAATGCAGCGTCCGCGCCGAACGCGCTCTTGAAGATCAATGCGAAGATCGCAGGCACTTGCTGGATGTTGACGAGCATGATGCCGAGCGCCACCAGGATGTAGGACAGCGCCATGAACGGCACGACGATCTCGGCGAACCGGGCAATGCGCTTCACACCGCCGATGATGATGCTCCCGAGCGCAATGACGACCAGCGTCGCGGTGATGCGTGGATCGACGCCGAAGGCATTCTGCACGCTCTCGGCCAAGGCGTTCGCCTGAATGCTCGGCAGCAGCAAACCCGTGCTGAGGACGGTTGCGATCGCAAAGACCAGCGCATAAGGCTTCCACCCCATGGCCTTCTCGATGTAATAAGCCGGCCCGCCACGGTACTTGCCGTCCTTGTCCTTTTCCTTGTAGAGCTGCGCAAGCGTGCACTCCACGTACGACGTCGAGGCACCTAGAAGCGCGCTCATCCACATCCAGAACACCGCTCCTGGACCACCGAACGAGATGGCTGTCGCGACACCAGCAATGTTGCCGACGCCGATGCGGCCGGAGAGTGACATCGTCAACGCCTGAAACGACGAGACACCCGCGTCCGACTTCGGCCCCCTCCACATCAGGCGCACCATCTCACGGACATGGCGAAGCTGCATGAACCGCGTGCGAATCGAAAAATAAAGGCCGGCACCGAGACAGAGTGCGATCAGTGCCTTGCTCCAGATGAGACCGTTCAGGAACGCGACAAGCTCTTCCACGTGGGCTCCTCAGCATATGCGCTCGCACGCGGCGTTCGCACGGCGCACAACGGCAGCAGGTCTGTCAAGGGATGCGCGCATCATCCGCGAGGCAGGATTCGACGCAGTAGTAAAGTTATTTGCTGTGTCGTTGATCGCTCGGCCGACCAGCGTAGTGTGCACATACTTGCCATGCTGCGAAAGTGGGTATTCGAGGTGTTCCAACGGTGGACAGTGCCACAGGATTGCGGAACACTCGCGCCACGTTGACTTGCCATGCCAGCACGTAGCCACGCATAGGGAGGAGTGGATGAAGGTTCGCCTCGCGCTGTTCTGGTGCGCTATCTCGTTCGTCACCCCGCTTGCCGTCGCCAACGAGCTCGTTTTGACGCCGTTCAAGCCCGGCGGGATCTACGAGCTGGGCGCGACGGCAGGCTGGACAGTGACGCCTGCCGACCAAGAAGCGGCTGCGCGGACCTATCGCTATACCATCAAGAAGAACCATCTCGAGGTGATCAAGACCGGCACATTGAGCTTTGCCTCCGGCCGCGCGAGCATCGAAGTCGTCGTCAATGAGCCTGCGATGCTCTACGTCGAGATCGACGACGGCGACGCCACGACACCGATTCAGATCGTCGGTGCGGCCATCGCGCCCGCAAAGCTCGCACCGTCGCTTCCGGCACCGAAGGACTTCGATCGCTTCTGGCGCCGAAAGATCAAAGAGCTGCGCGCCATCCCCGCAAACCCCGTGCTCACGCCGAAAGCAAGTGGCAGGCCCGACGTCGAGTACTACACGATCAGGATGGATCACGTCGGCGGCAGGCACATTCACGGGCAGCTCGCGAAACCCAAGCGTCGCGGCAGGTTTCCGGCGATGGCGATCTTCCAGTGGGCCGGTGCACCCTATCCGCTCGAGCGTGAGTGGGTGACGACGCGAGCGGCAGAAGGCTGGATCGCGCTGAACATGCAGCCGCACGATGTGCCACCCGATCAGCCGCGGGCGTACTACGAGTCTCTACCGCGCGAGCTCAAGGAATATCACACGATCGGTCGCACCGACCGCGACAAGAGCTACTTTCTGCAGATGTACCTGGCAAACATCCGTGCGGTGGATTACCTCGCAAGCCTGCCCGAGTGGAACGGCAAGACCCTGCTCGTCACCGGCACGAGCATGGGCGGACAGCAGAGCTTGTGTGCGGCCGGTCTGCATCCGAAGGTCACACACCTGATCGTCCACGTGCCTGCGGGCGCCGACACGCACGGCCCGCTCTATGGCCGCGCGTCGGGCTATCCGAACTGGCCGACCGACGATCCTCGCATCCTCGAGACATCGCGTTACTTCGACACCGTCAATTGCGCGGCACGTATCAAGATCCCCTCGCTCGTCTCGATGGCCTTTCTCGACACGATCACGCCGCCGGCGGGCATTTTCATCGCGTTCAACCAAATTCGCGGCTACAAACAAGCGGTCCCCCTCATCGATGCGGCACACAACCATCAAGCGACAGCCGAGCAACAAGCCCCATACACGCAGCAGGCCGAGGCCTGGATGCGGCAGCTTGCGTTGGGCGGCGATCCGGCCGAGCCGGCCGACAAGCCGAGCCCCCGACTCGATCGCAATTCGCAGATTGCACATGAGCAGCTGCTGAGAAAGAAGAGCCAGGGGAAGATCGACGTGTACTTTCTCGGAGACTCGATCACACGCCGCTGGGGTGCTGCCGATCCGCAATACAAGCATCTGCTCGCGAACTGGAACAAGAACTTCTTCGGGTGGAATGCCGCGAACTTCGGTTGGGGCGCGGACAAGACACAGAACATTCTTTGGCGTCTCGAGAACGGCGAGCTCGACGGCGTGCATCCGAAGATCATCGTGCTCATGGCAGGCACGAACAATGTCGGCAACCTGACGCCGATCGACGATGATCGCCAACGCATCGAGGAAATCACGCGCGGCTTGAAGGCGATCATCGATGCCTGCCGCAAGAAGGCGCCGCAAGCGACGATCGTGCTGACTGGCATCACGCCGCGCAACGACAACATCGCGGTGATGCCGACCATTCGCGCGATCAATGCAAACCTGGCGAAGCTCGCCGACGGCAAGCGCATTCGCTATATCGACCTGAGCGACAAGCTCGCCGACGAGCATGGCCGGCTCTTCGAGGGCATGACCGACCCGGATCAGCTCCATCTGTCCGAGAAGGCCTATCAGATCTGGGCGGATGAGCTGAAACCGATCTTCACCGAGATCCTCGGGCCACCGGCGAGCACGGATCATGCGCCGCCGCCCACCGGCGATCCGAGCGTGATGGGAAGCTTGGAAAATAGGGAATAGGGAATCAGTGAGGAGGCCGCGTGCGAACGCGCAGCCTCCTCTACCGCCTTACGGCCCAGAGACACTTGCCTGCGATAGCGCCTCGCTCTCCGACGGGGATGAATCGCCGTCGGAGGCAGGGCTCAGCGCGCGACTGATGCGTAATATCTGGCCGGACTTTTCCCGCTCATTGACGCTCTCGACGACGGCGTAGATGGCGCCGTCGGGGCCGATCTCGACCTCGCGGAAGCGCGCACCACGATCCTGCAGCAAGATCTCTTGTCCGACGTCGCGGCCATCCTCGAGATCGACGCGGCGCAAATGTCTGTGCCCGAGCACCGCGACCAACAAGTCGCCGTCCCACTCCGCGAACATGGCGCCCCTGTAAACGGCAATCCCTCCTGGTCCGATCGAGGGCGTCCAGTAGACGAGCGGCTCTTGCATACCTGGATAGGTCTCAAACGGCGATATGCGCGCGCCGGAATAGTCGATACCGTGAGTCGCGATCGGCCAGCCATAGTTCGCACCCGGCTCGATCACGTTGACCTCATCGCCGCCCTTCGGGCCATGCTCGGCGGCATAGACTCGGCCTGTCTGTGGATCGACGTGCAGCCCTTGCGGATTGCGATGACCGTACGACCAGATCGCAGGGTGGGCACCCGGCGTGCTCAGGAAGGGATTGTCTTCCGGAATCGTGCCATCATCGTTGATGCGCACGATCTTTCCGAGCACGACATCGAGACGTTGTGCTTGCTCGCGGTAATCCGCGCCTTCTCCTATGGTCACGAGGAGGGTCCCGTCCGGCAGGAACGCCAGTCTGCCGCCGTAGTGAACCGATGTCCCCTTGGGAGTGCTGTCGAAGATGACCTCGACGTTCGTGAGCGTGTCGCCCTCTAGCACCGCACGCACGACGCGTGTCGTATTGTGCTTCTGACGTCCGTGCGCAAGCGACAGATAGATCATCGAGTTCGTTTCGAACGCAGGATGCAAGACCACATCTAGCAGACCGCCCTGCAGCTTGACGAAGGCTGGTGGCACGTTCTTGATCAGTGTGCGTTGCCCACGATCGTCGATGAGGTACAAGGCACCGGTCCGCTCCGTCACGAGCATGCGTCCATCAGGCAGGAACGCCAGTCCCCACGGCGTGTCCAGCTGATCGGCGACGACCTCGACGCGTAGGGAAGCAGCGAGCGACTGATCCGCCGACGCCGCTTGCGAGCCTACGAGACCAATACAACAGGCGACGATGAACGCCTGGCACACGCGCTGCGGGACCATCAGGAGCGTACCTCTTTGCGAGCCAACATGATCTGGAACAGATATCCGCCCACTGCTCCAGCAAGACATTGAGCGAGCGAGCCCAGCACGCCGCGCGCACCGGCGAACGCGAACACTTCGTAGGTCTGATAGCTCAAGATCAGGATCAAAGCGATCGCCGTGGCACCAGCGAGGGGATACAGGGTGGGAGCAATCCAGCGTGCCGCCTCCGAGCGCATGCTGAACCGCCGCAAGACAGCTGCCACCGGAAAAGCGATCGCGAAGCCGATGAAGATGAGGCTGCCGTACTGCGTCCACAGCAGCGATGGCGCCATCCCGCGCACGTCGAACAAGAACGTGCGCACGGCATCAGCGACCGTGATCTCGGCACCGACCGCGCTCAAACGAATGAGATTCGCGCTCGTGAAGAACAGTGTCGCGATCACGTAGGCTGCAATGGCGGCCAACACGAATGCCATCAAGGCTCGCAACAGAAGGCGCATACGATCCGCATCCATGGGCTCCCCTTTCTTGTTTGGAATGACTAGTTGATTGCAATCACGCAATGCACACGCCTAGGGTCGAGCGCTCTGCTGCTCACTCGAAGATGGGTGTGAGACAGGCGCCAGCAATCACCGCCGACATGATAGCCGGCCTTGCCGGCCCGAGAAGGTGTGCTGTCAACGCTTGGACGTGTCCGCGGAACGTCTGGTCGACTTCGCCGCCTTTAGGGATTGTTTGGGTCCGCCGGTCCCAGCTCTACCCAGATGCCGTCGCGACACGCAAGCAGAACCGTGCCGCTGCGAACGACGTCGCCGCTGTTGAAAGGCTGGCTGTTGAAGTAACACACCGCTCCGCCTGGCACGGCCAGGCGGAGGGTTTCGGAGTCTTCATGCAGCTCTTCTGCGATGGGTGATGTCTCGAGCTCCGGGTCGATTGCACCGACATTCGGTATGCCGCGATCGCGATGCATGAGCCACTCCAAGCTACCGCTTTGGATCGGAGCCTACCCGTGCGCAGCGCTGCCGAAGCAGCGGACTTGTGCGCATGTGTCCGTGGTTTCCCGCAGCCGCCTGCGCGGACGATTGCGCGCAGCGTCACTGCACTTTCACGGTGATGGGCTTGGTCTTCGTCGTCTCCGTCTTCGGGATACGAATCCTCAGTATCCCGTCCTTGCATTCCGCTTCGATCTTGTTGGTGTCCACGTCCTCGGGCAGTGCGAAACTCCTGGCAAACGTCCCATAGAGACTCTCAACTCGCAGATCGCTGGCTTCGCCCGCCTCCCTCTCGAACTTGCGCTCACCGCGCAGCGTGAGCATTCCGTTGTCCACCGTGATCTCGATGTCCTCCTTCTTGACCTCCGGCAGCTCGACTTTGATGAGGTATTCCCGATCGGTCTCGCTGATGTTCGCCAGAGGCCGCCACGCGCCTACGCCTTCCTGCTCACGCATCCCGCGCCAGAGAAACGGCGAGAACCGACGCAGCGTTTCTTCGATTTCGCGGAATGGTTCCCACGTCGCAAGCATGAATGGATCCCGACGAGTGATGTTCATGGCGATACCTCCGCAGCTGACGTCCACGCGTCAATGCACAGCGTTCCTCGAAGTTCCGCAGCGAAAAAGCTGCTCTCGGTCGCTGGAAACTTCCCGCAGGCTGTCCGCTTTCCATGGCTCCATGTCGCGCGGTGCCGGCACCGCTGCGTCTGCTCTTCTTCGTTGTGCTGCGGAACTTCGCTCTCGCGGTCGTGCTTACCAACGGTACGCGACGATTCCCCTCCCACAGCCGATGATAGGTCACGACCATGCTGCGCGAGCACCCGTATCCCACGCCGCCGTTCCCTGCCCAACCACAAACGCTTCCTGGATCGAGCGAGCAAATGAACCCTCGCCCCGACTACGGCGAGACAACCTACTCGGGCTCCGGACGATTACGCGACAAGAAGGCGGTCATCACCGGCGGCGACTCCGGCATCGGCCGTGCAGTGGCGCTCGCCTTCGCGCGCGAAGGCGCCGACGTGCTGGTGAGCTACCTGAACGAGCACGACGATGCACGCGAGACGATGCGATTGGTTGAAGCAGCCGGACGGCAATGTGTGCTCGTGCCCGGCGACATCGCGAGCCCGGAGCATTGCCGCACGATCGTGCAGGAAGCAGTCGATGCGTTCTCGCGCATCGACATTCTCGTCAACAATGCGGCGCATCAGATGGCATTCGAGGCGCTCGACGACATCTCCGACGAGGAGTGGCACAAGACATTCGCGGTCAACATCTCGTCGATGTTCTATCTTACGAAGGCAGCGGTCCCCCATATGCCTGCCGGCAGCAGCATCATCAATACGGCGTCCATCAACGCCGACACACCCAATCCGCAGTTGCTTGCCTACGCCACGACAAAGGGAGCGATCCAGAACTTCACGGCCGGCCTCGCGCAGCTGCTTGCGGAAAAAGGCATCCGCGCGAACACGGTTGCGCCCGGCCCGGTGTGGACACCACTCATTCCTGCATCGATGCCGGCCGAGAAAGTCCGGCACTTCGGCGAGCAGGTGCCGATGAAGCGGCCCGCCCAGCCATGTGAAATCGCACCGGTATATGTGCTGCTTGCCAGCGATGAGTCGAGCTACGTATCCGGCGCCACGGTGGCCGTGACCGGTGGAAAGCCGATTTTGTGAGAGGGCTGCGAGCTTCGGGGCTGGGGCATTGCGATGGCGCTGTGCGCCCAGTTGCCGCTCCCTATTTTCCCTTTGCTCGTCCTGTTCGCGCCGCTCCTCTTCACCGGCTGGTGTCGTCTCGCGACCTGATACGCGTTCCGTGCGCGATCCGATCATTCGGATACAGCACGATTCGTTCCCCGGCTGCAACCCCGTCGAGAATCTGTGCATAGGTACCGTCTACTTGCCCCACTTCCACGAAGCGCAGCTGGGCGCGGCCACGCTCTTCGACGAACACGGCCCACCGATTGCGCTCTCTGAACAACGCCGACAACGGCACGCGCAACTCATCGGGCGATTCCCAGATCACGATGCGTGGCTCGACTCGATAACCGTGGCCGAGGCGCTGCCAGAGCTCATAAGGGCTCGTGATGTCGATGACGACGTTTACGCGCTGCTCTTCGATCCCGAGCGCAGACACTTTGGTGAAGCCGAAAGGCTCGACGCGCTCGACGATGCCTTCGAGCGCCTGCTCGCCTCCCCAGGCTTCGATGATTGCACGCTGGCCGGGACGCACTCGCACCGCGTCCTCCGACAGCAGCTCGACTTTGATCTCGAGATTACTTGGATCGCCGATCTCGATGATGGGCGTGCCGGCGGCAATGACTCCTTCGCTCTTCTGCAGCACCCGCAGCACCGAGCCGGATGTCGGCGAGCGCACGAGCACGCAGTCGCACTCTCGAGCGCTACGTTTGATTTGTGCCGGATTGAGAAGACGGGCGCGCGCTTGCTCGTACTCCGACTCACGCATCCTGAGCGCGGCGCGCGCTTCTGCGACCATGGCCACCGCCGCCTTGGCGCGACGCTCGGCGGCATCGAGCTCGTTGCGCGCGATGCTCTCGTGCGTGGCCAGCGCACGCAGCCGCTGATATTCGGCCTCGGCGAACTCGCGCTCGGCCTCTGCTCTGCGCAGCTGGGCTCGAGCGAAGCTGCGTGCCGCGTCAGCGGCATCCACGGCCGCGCGCGCCTCTGCCTCGGCGCGTTGATCGAGAAACATCGGAGCGGACGGCTCGATCCGTGCGATGATCGTTTCGTTGGCGACCACGCGATCGCCCGCCTCGAGCTCGACGCGACGCATGAATCCAGTCACCGAAGCCGACACGACGAACACGTCGCGCACGCGCGTCTCTCCTTCGTCGGTCACGGTCACCTGAATCGGGCCACGATCGACGATCGCTAGATCAACTGAAACGGCTTGCGGCCTGAACAGCCAGAAGAGAAGGAGCGCGAGCACGATCACAGCCGGTGCCCAGAACACTGCGCGTCGTCTGCTCGCCAATGTCATGAACCTCACTCTCGTGTCTTGAGAACACCAATCAAGTCGAGCCGGTCGATGCGCCGGCGCACTGCCAGAGCGGATAGCGCCGTCGCGACGACGGCCACAGAAATTGCGATGCCGAACGTCGAAGGCTCGATGACGAAGGGCACGCGATACAGCTCCGTCTCGAACCCTTGCAAGCTCGCGAACGCCAGCACCCAGCCGATGCCGCAGCCGAGAGGAATCGCGAGGAGCATCAGGAACGCGATCTCACCCAGCATCAGGTACGAGATCTCGGTCCGTGTGAAGCCGAGCACGCGCAAAGTTGCAAACTCGCGCCCTCGCTCCGACAAAGCGATACGCGCGGCGTTGTAGGTGACGCCGACAGCGAGCGCGCACGAGAAGAAGATGAAGAAGGACACGAAGATCAGCAACGTCTCTGCCAAGGTTTCGTCGAATGCCCGAATCGCCGCAGACTTGAGCGTGATCGCTGTGATGCCGGGGAGGTTCTTCAATTCTCGCAGGAGCTCGCGCTCACGCGTCGCGTCGATGCGTAGGTGCACGCTGGTGACGGTCGGACGCTCTTTCAGCAGTCGTGCCAGCGCGCCCAGCTCGATGTACGCGGGCGTACCGAGATAAGTCTCAAAGGTTCCGGCAACCCGCAATGAGACAGTGTCGCGATGGCCTTCGAGAATTTCCACATCGACCGTCTCGCCGCGGCGAACCCCGAGCAGCTCGGCGAGCGCGGAGGAAATCAGCAACCCGTTCTCCGGTAACGCAAGCGCCTCACCGCGCGCATCGTAGACACGATAAAGCGTTGGTTCCGCAAGCAGCCCTTGCAAGGCTTCGCGTCGTTCGCGAGCGCCCGAGCGCAGCTTCGCCGGAACGAATCTCGCCGGCTCAACCGCCAGGACACCCGGCAGCCGCCCCAGTGCCCGCGCCGCCTCCAACGTGCGCGGCTCCGTGAAGCTCACGGTGAGATCCTGCGCCTGGGCCTGACGAAAGTAGACATCGATCATGTGCTCTGTCGCATCGAGCCATTGCATCGAGACGACGAGCACGGCCACAGACATCGAAAGACCGAAACAAGTTGTCAAGGAGCGTACCGGCCAGCGTGCCACTTGGCGCAGGATGATGCGCGTGAGCAGCTCGATACGCTGCGTCAGCGCCGCACGAGACGGCATGCGTCGGCTGAACAGCGGCGGTGCCGGAGGACGCATCGCCTCGGCGGGCGGCAGAGCAACGGCACGACGCACCGCTCGCAGCGCGCCGGCCAGCGCCGTCCCGATACCGACCGCCGCGCCGATCGCGAACGGAGCCAAGCTCGGCCGAAACAGCAAGAACGGAAAATGAAAGAACTGTGCATAAAGCCGTGTCTGTTGCCAGCCCAGCCAGTAGCCGGCAAGCGCACCGAGCAGCACGCCGAACGCGCCGATCGCGATCACGAACTTGAAATAGTGCAGAGCGATCTCGCGATTGTCATAGCCGAATGCCTTGAGCAGCCCGATCTCACTGCGCTCCATCGCGATGAGCCGGTTCAGCACCATGTTCGTCAGGAACGCGGCCACGGCAAGGAAGATCGCTGGCAGGATGTGCGACAGCGTGCGTAGCTGCTCGATCTCGTTCATCAGGAACCAGTGCGAGGGGTGATCTGCCCGTGCGTAGGCACCGGCACCCCCGTAGGGCTCGAGGAGTCGGTCGAGCGCATCGATGACACTTTGCGGATGCGTATCCCGAAGAAGCGAGACGCTGACATGATTGAACGCGCCGTCGAGATCGAACGCCGCCTGCAGCACCTCTTCACTGAGCCACAGCACACCGAAGCGCTGATCATCCGGCATCAAGGCGCTCGGGCCGATCGCGTAGACATACTCTGGGGAGAGCGCGATGCCGACGATACGAAGCTCGCGCCAGCTGCCGTTCAAGATCGCCCGGACGCGGTCGCCCACGCGAAGGCCGTGCGCCTGCGCGAATGGCTCCGCGACGAGTGCCTCGTTCGTCGCGCGCGGCCGCGGCATGCGGCCGCTGCGCAAGACGACGAGATTCAGCTGTGAATGACCGATCGAAGGCAAAGAGACGAGCTCGGCCGTAACCGGCTCCTCGAATCCAGGCACATCGAGCACGGCGTTCGCCACGACGCGAACCTCGACCGCCTGCACGCCTGGGATGGCAGCAATTCTTTCGATGAGGGTTTGCGGCGCACGCTTGAGGCGCGCGAAGACATGAGCGAAGCGGTAGCGTTCATAGTAGGCACGCGCTGTCTCGTCGAGCGCTTCGACGGTCGTCAGCCCCATCACCAGCACGCCGAGACCCGAGGCCATGATGAGGCCGATGGCGAGCACCTGACCCCGCATACGCCAGAAATCCCGTACGAGCTTCTTGTTGAGCGCGTTTTTCACCACGACAGCTCACGGGCTCGCCGCCGTTTCAGGTTGCGGGATTCTTGGTGAATCAGACCGTCGCGCATCGTCAGCACGCGGTCTGCCATGCTGGCGATCGCAGAGTTGTGCGTGATGAGCGCCGTTGTCGTGCCGAGCTCCTCATGGATGCGTTCGATGGCTTCAAGGACGAGCACACCGGTCGGGCTGTCGAGCGCCCCCGTCGGCTCGTCGCAGAGAAGCAAGCTCGGTCTCTTGGCGATGGCGCGCGCGATCGCGACCCGTTGTTGCTCGCCGCCGGAGAGCTGCGCCGGGAAATGATGCATACGCTCACCAAGACCGACAAGCTGCAACGCCTCCTCTGGAGGCATCGGGTCGGATGCGATCTCGGTGACCAGCGCCACGTTCTCGAGCGCGGTCAGGCTCGGAATCAAGTTGTAGAACTGAAACACGAAGCCGACGTGCTCGCGTCGATATTGCGTCAGCTCCGCATCGTCGAGCGCAGTGATGTCGCGCTCGAGGAAGAACACCTTGCCGCTCGAGGGTGTATCGAGCCCGCCGAGGATGTTGAGCAGGGTTGACTTGCCGCTGCCGGAAGCGCCGAGCAGCACGATGAGCTCTCCGGCATACAACGAGAGGTCGACGCCTCGCAGCGCATGCACTTCGACCTCGCCGGCACGATACACCTTGCTCAACCCGCGGGCGCGCAAGACGCAACGTCGGCCGCGGTCGTCGGTTTCTGCACTCTGCGTTGTCACACGCGCGTCCTCGATGCAGCGATATCTCTTGCGCTCCCGTACGGGCAGCGCTCACGCCCCTCATCCTAGCTCGACCGGCTCTTCTTCGCTCTTCGCAGGCCGCACGTCCGGCGACAACTGCCAGAATATCCATGCCGATGCGCACGTGATGATGCCGATGCATGCGAAGGTCGCTCGAAAAGCCCGCAAGGCATCTTCGTTCGCGAAGGCCTCGTTGAACGTCGCGAGCAGCGCCGCTGCCACTGCCACACCGAGGCTCATTGCGAGCATCTGCACGACCGAGAGCAAGCCGTTCCCGCTGCTCGCTTGCTCAGGGCCGAGATCCTTGAGCGCCACCGTGTTCATCGCCGTGAACTGCAGCGAGTTGACGGCGCCGAGACAGAAGAGCTGCACCACCCGCAACCACGTCGGCTGCTCCAGGTTCGTCAATGCAAAGCTGGCGATCATGGCGCCGACGAGCAACGTGTTGGTGATGAGTACCTTGCGATAACCGAATGCGCCGATCAGCGGCGTCACCAAGCGCTTCATCGCCAATGCCGCCACGGCAACGGGCAGCATCGTGATGCCCGCTTCGAAGGGGCTGTAGCCAAGGCTCACCTGCAGCAGGAGCGGGACCAGAAAGGGCATGCTCGCAATGCCGAGACGTGCGAACAGATTGCCGAGCAGACCGATGCTGTAGGTGCGCACGTGAAACAGTGTGGGGGAGAACAGCGGCGTCGGTGTCCGCGCGGCATGCAGCCAATACGCAGTCAGACTCGCCAGACCGAAGACCAGCAGGATCAGCACGACTGCACGGCGCAGACCGAGGCCGCCGATGCCTTCCAGTGCCAACGAGATTGTCACCATGCCGATGGCGATCATCAGGTAGCCCGCCACATCGAATCGCGTGCCGCCGCGCGGTGCGCTATCTGGCATGTAGCACAGCGTGGCCACGGCGCCGATCGCGCCGATCGGGATATTGATCAAGAAGATCCAGTGCCACGAGACGGCTTCGGACAGCCAACCACCCAGCGTCGGCCCCAGCAATGGTCCGATCAAGCCCGGCACGGCGACGAAGCTCATCGCTCTGAGGAATTGATCGCGCGGATACGCGCGCAGCACTGCGAGCCGCCCGACCGGCAGCAACAACGCACCGCCGGCGCCTTGTACGACTCGCGCGGTCACGAGCTGAGTCATCGTCGTCGACAAGGCACAAGCAAGCGAGCCGATGACGAACACGACGATGGCGCCGAAATACGCCCGCTTGATCCCGAAGCGATCGGCAATCCACCCCGAGGCGGGAATGAGAATGGCCATCGTCAATGCATAGGCAATCACGACTGCCTGCATGCGCAACGGACTTTCGCCGAGACTGCGCGCCATCGACGGTAAAGCCGTATTGACGATCGTCGAATCGAGCGTCTGCATGAAGAAGCCGATCGCGACGAGCCATAACAGCACACGAGATGAGCGAGCGTGAGGCATCTGTTCAGGATACATCTCTAGGCTGTAGACGGTAGGGCTGTAGGCTCGCGCGCGAAGTGCGCCTTGACGCGCCTGTCCGCCGTTGAGTGTTCGCGCTGCGAGCCCACTCGCGACGACTTCGGCTTGGCACGAGCGACACGGGTCCTTTTTCTTATTCCTTATTCCTTATTCCTTATTCCTTATTCTCTGTTCTGTGTTCCCTGCTCCCCCCTTCCCGCTCATGCCGCCCCAGCACCTCGAAGCGGCGGCTCAGCCGTCGACCCTGCTCGTCGACGATCGTGATGACGTGAGTGCCTGGGCCGATATCGATGGCTTGCTGATGATAGGTGCGAGTCTCGCCGATGTAGCGATCGTCGAGATGCCAATGCAACGTGGCATTCGCATCGCGATGCACGGCCTCGAAGACGGTGCGTCCTTTCTGGGCCCCGAAGTCGATCGGAATATAGATCTTCGTGCCGACATTGGGATAAAGAAAATCCATCGGTAGCTGGGCGGTTGCGTTTGCCCCTTCGCAGTCGTTTCTGAAGCCCGGCAGCAGCCGATAGCTCGCGTGTTGGCGGCGGTAGTAATGCTCGGCCGCTGGGGGCAACACGAACCAATTCTCGTGCCGCATGCGTCCGACCGACTCGCAGCTCGAATCGACGCGATAGCGACCGTCCGGCGATAGATGTACTCGCACATTGAACGGACTCAAGCGATCGAAATGGCTATGCTTCGGTGCAAGCTCCTTGGCGACCTCGCATGCGCCGTTGGCGAGATAGCCGTCGTTGCGACACACCTCGACCTGCTTCAGCAGCAGCGTCGGCTCGACGAACCACTCGGACGAAGGCAGACGCCCGAACAACGCAAACATGAGCGGCGCGGCCGCCGTTGCGCCGGTGAGCCCAGGCCGCCCTTCTCCGCTCGCATTGCCTACCCAAACGCCGACGGTGAAGCGCGAGGTGTTGCCGACCGACCAGGCATCGCGCAAACCCCAGCTCGTGCCGGTCTTCCAGGCGATCTTCTTCGCAGTGGCGAAGTTACGCCAATTCGCCTCTTCGCCCGGGCGTCCGACCTCGAGCAATGCTCGTAACGTCAACCAGGCGGAAGCCGCGCCGATTTCGCTCGTGCGCTGCGTCGCGGTGTCCTCGTCCAGCAATACACGGAGACGGCGATACGAGATGGATTGGCCTGGATAGATCTGCCTTGCGATGTGCGCGAGGTTCGCGTACTGCGTCGAGATATCCCAAAGCGTGCCTTCGGCACCGCCCAGGATGAGCGTCAGCCCATAATCGCCCGGCGGACGCACGAGCGTGGTCATGCCGGCATTGCGGAGAAAATCATAGAAGCGTTCGACGCCATGCTGCTTCAACATGCGGACGGCAGGCACATTGAGCGACTGCGCCAATGCCACGTCGGCTGGCACCATGCCACGATACGAGCGATCGAAATTCTCGGGCATGTAGCCCGAGTATTGTGTGGGCACGTCCGGAACGAGCGTGCGCGGCAGTATCTCGCCAGCCTCCAGCATTGCCGCGTACAACAACGGCTTGAGAATGCTGCCCGTGCTGCGCGGCCTGCGCACGATGTCGACGGCGTAGCCGTCGCGATCCATGCGCACGCGCTCGGCGTTACCGACGTAGGCAAGCACATCGAAGGTACGGTTGTCGATTACGAGCGCCGCGGCGTTGCGAATGTCACGAGCGGCGAGCGCACGCGCATGTGCCTCCACCTCGGCCGTCGCCATGCGCTGAATGGCGCGGTCGAGCGTCGTGCGAAAGCGATGCGTGCCCGGATACATGGCGCGCAGCGTGTCCAGCAGATGCGGCGCATCGTTCGGTAGAGGCAACGGTGCCGTCGGAAGCGACTCCTCGAGCGCGAGCTCGAAGTCGAGCTGCTCGATATAGCCGCGCTCGCGCAACCGCGCGAGCAGTCGATTGCGCTTTGCGAGCAACGCGGCGCGGTTGCGGCCCGGATGAATGAGCGCCGGACTGTTCGGCAGGACGGCCAACGTGCAGGCCTCGGCCCAGGAGAGCTGCGCCGGCGGCCGTCCGAAGTAACGCCATGCAGCGGCTTCCAAGCCGACGACATTGCCGCCGAACGGGGCGTTGGCTGCATAGAGCGCCAGGATCTCGTCCTTGGAATAGGCCAGCTCGAGCCGCGTTGCGAGCAGCATCTCGAGCAGCTTGTCCAAGATCCCGCGCTCGTCGCGTCCGCGTGCGAGCCGCGCGAGCTGCATCGTGAGCGTGCTGCCGCCGCTGACGATCCTTCGCGCCTTGATATCGATAAAGGCTGCACGCGCAAGCGCCAACGGATCGACCCCCGGATGGCGATAGAAGCGTTTGTCCTCGTACTCGATCAGAGCGCGCGCGAACTTCTCCGGCACGCGCTCGCCGACAGGAAAGCGCCATTGCCCGTCCGCGGCGATGCGTGCACCCAGCAGCTCACCGTTGCGATCGAGCAGCACTGTCGACAGCGGCTGCTCGAAAAGGCGGTCGGGCAACATCGCCGTATAGGCCGCGATCGCCGCGAGCACGATCGCGGCGGCGATGCCGATGAGACCGCGCCTGCTCATGGGTCCAAACGTACTGGCAACCGGCTGCTCCTCACTCTCCTCGCTGCGCATCCGCTCGCGTGCGAGAGCATCGCTTCTGCACCCTGTCGCCCGTCACCGTTTCCTGTAGACGTGACCCGACGCCCGTCGCCGTCATTCAACCACTTCCACCCACTGTCCCTTCGTGCGCGCGAAGCGCGACGAATCGTACATCGCTTCGGCTACGATGCTCGGCAGATAGAAACGTCCACGATACGCGGCGTTGAGGCGTGTCGTGACGATCAGCCGTTCGCGCGGCTGCAAGCTGAAGAAGTGGTAGATACGATCGTCGCGAATATCGACGTGCTCGACATTGGCAGACGCCGCGCGCGGCCCCGACGAAGACGGCTGCAGCGGAGCGCTGTCCTTCCGCTCGCCGGTTGGATCGAAGCCTTCCATGCGTTCGTTGTGAATCTCCCAACCGGCGGGCACGAGCTGTGCGAGCGCGATGTTCTCGATGCGATGCGGCGTGGTGTTCGTCACGACGATGCGCGCAATCAAGTCGCTTCCTTGCGATAGTCGCGTCACATCGATTGCATTGCCGTCCTCATCAAGATAGTGCACATCGATCGTGAGCCCTTGTGCGTCCGCCGTATCGGTTCCCGAGGCCGGCACTCCGCGTGCCGTGAGCGTGGCGAAGAGGCGCCGCTGTGTCGGGTTGTGCACGCGCACGGTCGCGCCGCGATCCGCCACGCTGTCCAGGCTCGTGCGGTACATCGGCGCATCGACGCTGACGCTGCTCGCCCTGCCGTCGATCGCATACTCGAACGTATACGGCGCAAACTGCTCGAGTCCGATGTAGTGCGCCATCGCCATCAGCGCAAACGCAGTCGACTGCGTGCTGTACCAGGCATCGGATCGCAATGCGCGCGAGATCTCATCGGCGAGCGCTTCGGCTTGGTCGTCTCGCTGCAGGGTGACGAGCGCGCTGAGCATCATGGCTTGATCGCGCAGCTGCGAGCCGAAGATCTGCGGCCACTCACTCATGGTCTGCACATCGGTGCCGAGACCGCGCGTGAGCGCGTCCGCTGCTTGCTGCAGGCCTGCGAGCTTGTACGCGGCGGCGAGCATCCAGCGGGCCACGGGCGGCAACTGCTCATGCTCGCGCAAGCGATTCATCGCACCGATCTCCGGCTCGCGTGCCAGCGCCAGCGTATAGAGCCGATATGCCTGATCCAGGCGTTGCTCGTCACTGGAGCCGTCCCAGGATTGGGCAGCGATGCGTTGATGTCGCACCCAGCTCGTCAGCATCGTGTCCGGCACGGCAAAGCCGAGCCCCTTCGCTTCGATCAGGAAATGACCCGCATAGGACGTCGTCCAGCTGTCGCGCAGCCGTTCTTGTGCGGAATAGAAGTTACCCGGCCAATACGCGAAACCGCCGCTCGGCAGCTGATAGCCGCTCAGCCGATGTATGGCTGCGTGGATGTTGTCTTGAATCTCCTTCTTGCGCTCGTCCGAAAGCTTCATCAGGCTCGATAGATAAAGCTGCGGAAACACCGCCGAGGTGATCTGCTCCAGGCAGCCGTACGGATATTGGATCAGGAACTGCAAGCGTCGCTCGAGATCGAGTGGCGGAACGGCCGAGACCTCGAGCGTCAGCTCGTTCGTGCCCGCCAACCCATGGGGCGCGATCGTCTCGCTCCACGCTTCGCCGGGCTCAAGCGTGCGCTGCCAACGCTGTGTCGTGGGTGGGTTGGGAGTGCGCACTTGCAAGTGAATCTGCGCCGCGGCGCGATGCGAACCGCTCACCGCTTCAAACTTGATCGATCCCTGACCGATCTGCGGCTTGCTCTTCAGACGCAGCATCGCGATCTGCTCCTCCGGCTGCGTGAAAGCGAGCTGCACGGTATCGCTGCCGACGACCTCGAACGCCGAGTCGGTTGTCATCGTCACGCGCACCTGCTTGATGCTCTTGTCGGCGACGAACACGGACACCGGCACGGCGACTTCCTCGTCCGGTCCAATCACGCGAGGCAGAGTGGGCAACAACATCAGCGGCTGGCGCACCAGCACGGACTTATCTGCCGATCCGTAAGCCCGTTCATGCCCGGCGACGACCATCACGCGCACGGCGCCGACGTATTGAGGCACGTCGATCTCATGGCGTCTTTTCTCGCCGGCTTTGAGCTCGAATGGACCCAAGAAACGCACCACGGGCGGGAAGCGTGTCTTGCGCTCGTCCGGATTCTTGACGACTACGTCGCTGCCACCGAGCGCGAGCAGCCTCTCGAGCTCAGCGCCGTACGCACCGGCCACTTCGTCAAAGAGATCCCAGGTGGTCACGCCGAGCGCTTCGCGCTTGTAGAACTCCTCGTGCAGATTCGGCGTCTTGAAGCTCGTCAGGTCGAGCAAGCCTTCGTCGACCACTGCGAGCGTATACGTCATCGGACGGCGCTGACGCTCACTGACCTCGACAGTGGCGATCGACTCAGGCTTCCACTCCGCTGCGGTCTCGATGACCGGCGCCAACGTCGTGCTCGGATCCGTCACATGCAGCGGAATGATTCCATACAGACGGATGGGCCGATCGTTCGTCTTTGCGTGTGGCTGAACGAGCGTGACGCTGACGTATACGTTGGGCGCCATGTCTCGCGTGATCGGCACCGTCACACGATTGGAGTCTTTCGCAAAGTCGATCCAGCGCGCCTCGAGCACCGACGTGCCGTTCTCGATCGTGAAAAGCGCGCGACCCTCTTTTGTCTCTGGCAGCTGAATCGTTGCCGTGTCGCCGACCTGATAGCGCTCCTTGTCCGCTGTGAAGACGAGCACATTGGCGGCGGCGCCCGATTGCTCTTGCGCGCTGCCCGCCCAAGAGGGCCAATCCATGTAGAACGTCTGCCCTGCGCAGTGACCGCCCTTGACGTCGCACGCACGCAGGAGATAGCGGCCCCACGCCGGATACTTGATCTGAAACTGCCACTTGCCGGAGCCTGCTGCGATCCGGACTGTGTCACGCTGCACCACGCTCGAATGCGTGCGCTGCGTATACTGCGCCAGCGACTCTCCCGACTTGTCCCACCACCACTTCCAATCGATCTTGTAAAGCGTGATTTCCACCTCATCGATATCGGTCGGTGCGCCGGCTTCCGTGAACGCCGCCAGCTCGACGGTGTGCACCTCGTCGGTCCGCAGCATGTTGTGCGCGCCATCGCCGTCGGGAAGCTTCAATCCGACGTAGCGCTGATATGGCGACAGCTTGTGGGAGGTGTATGCGACGCTGAAGGCGCCGCCGCGCTCAAAGATACGGCTGGTGAACGTGGCCGTCAGCATGCCGGGCGCGGCCCGAATGCCGTCGAGGCGACGCTCGATACGAGCGTGTCCGGTCGCATCGAGCTGCCCTTCGAAGACATCCTGCACGTCGCTCGCGATCTCACGTGCCGGATCGTCGAAGACGAAGTCCGGTTTGCGCTCGAAACGTGTGGCAGCACGAGCCAAGCGCATCTTGACGTCCGCCTTGAGGCCCGCCGCCGTCGCGCCGTTCAGCCACTGCCCGAAGAGCACACCGCGAAGCTGCAAAGGATCGCTGCAGTGTGTGCCGTGACGCTCACAGTCGGGATGCGTCGCCCGCAACATATCGGACTCGTCGCGCTCGAGATCGAGCGCGACCTTGAGCCGGTTCGGCATGACTGTCTCGATCTTGAGCAGCTTGCTGAACGTCATGCCCCCGAGCGTCGCCTTCGCGGTCCAATTGCCGGTCGGCGCGTTCTCGGCCGTCCTCAGCGTGAACGTGTAGAAGCCGTTCACCGGCTTGGTGTTGACGAGCGTTTGCGTGAGCTGTCCCTGCGGATTGAAGAGCTCCATCGTCACCGGGTGATTCGCAGGCAGCGTGTCGTCCCTGTCCTGGAGCACGAACGTCAGGTGAATCTCATCACCCGGTCGCCACACGCCGCGCTCGCCATAGATGTGGCCCTTGATGCCGCGCTGCACACGTTCGCCGCCGACATCGAAGTGGCTGACCGGCAGCGCTGCATTACCCGGCACTCGCAAGTACCCCTTCTGCCCATCCTTCTCGGCAACCAACATGAATGGCGCGTCCTCGAGCGCGAACGTCGCCATCCCACGCGCGTCGGTGCGAACGGTCGTGAGCTTCTGCCGTTGATAATCAAGCGCATCGATGCGCACGTCGGCGAGCGGCTCGGCCGTGCGCAGGTCGGTCGCAACGACGATCCACTGACCGTGCTGATCCTTCTTCGCCAACAGACCCAGGTTCGAGACGAGCAGGTTGCGCGCGGCTTGCGTTTTCTGTTGGTTGTAGACGTAGTAAGCATCCTTGCATGGATCGTCGCGATCGGCCCACGTCGAGCCATCTTTGATGTCGAACTGCTCCTCGACGTAGTACCAGTTGTCCCATTCGTCGGCATCTTGTGTCTCGACTTCGGCAAGCGGCTCCTCGTCGACCGGCGCTGCACCTTCGCACGGGTAGAGCGCATTGGCGCGGTTGACCGCGATGCTGAGACGAATGAGCCCGCCCGGATGCTTTTTCAGGAGCTCAGTGACATCCAGGCTGTAGCGATTCCACGTCGACAGATCCGCTGCATTGAGAGAAATGGTCTTGCGCCAAAGTCTGCGCCCGACGCGGCCGAGCTCGTAGGAGCCTCCTAGCGGGTTCACTTGCAGGAATTGCGTCAAGTTGTCGTCGTAGACGCGCAGCGCAGTGACACGCACGCTGCGCACCCCCACGGCTTCGAACGGGACCGACAAGGTATCGACCTCGGGCAAGATCGTGCCCGTGCCGACGAATCTCACTTGCGGCTTGGTGCTCGAGAACACGACTGGATACGTGGCGCTCGCTTCCAGAATGCGGCCGAAGCGATTGCGAATACCACGCTCGAGCACGAGCATGAGTTGCCCGTCCGTCGCGCCATCCGGATACACGCGCAGCACGTTGCCGTCGACACGGGTGCTCACGTTGAGATCGCTCAGCCGCACGAGCCCTTTGAGATCCTGCTCGCGGTCGAGCGCATCAGAGAAGTGCACCGCGATATAGCGCTGCCCGCCTTCTTCCTTGGCGATCACTTGCGTGACGATGAAACGATCGAGCGCTGGAACTTCAATCTCCGTGCTGCCTTCGTTCGATGCGCCGATCGGCGCACCGCTCCAGCTGACACGCAGACGCTGTGCCTGCTCGCCGCGAGCCAAGCCGTGCAGCACGAATTCGTGACGCTGACCATCTGCCAGATGCCGCCACTCGATGGGCACCGCGCGCCCGGCGTATGTGGCGCGCACGATCTGCTCGACCTTATCGGGCGCCTCGGCGTCGGACGTCATGAGCACGCCCGATACGCGCATCGCGTGCTCGTGCTCCGGATCGTTCCGCAAGCCGTCGAGCGATACATCGAGCTCGGGACGCTTGATCGTGACGGTGAACTCGAACGGACGCAGATCAGCGGGCACACCAATCAGCCCATTCGGCTTGACCACGACGCGGTAGGTCGTCCCCGGCACGAGCTCGCCGCGCGGCGTGAACACGAGCGCTCGCGCGCTGGCGAACGACACGGTGCCGGCGACGCTCGGGTGAATCGCGAACACCGAGCTGGCATCCGCACCGATACGCTCCGGTGCTGCAACGTCCGTGGAGAACAAGACGCGAATACTCGCCCGGCGCGAGATCAATCCCGTTGTATGAGAGTCGAGAAACTGGGCCCAAAGCGGATCCGGTCGCGCGATCTCGCTGCGATCGGTCTTCGTGCCGCTACAGGCAGCCAGAAAAGCCAATAGCGCAATACTGCAAACCCGCAAGAATGCGGCTGCCCGAACCGTCGCCGTTTCAATGTTCACCATGAGCCTCTGTGCAGCGAGCGCTGCCTCCGCGCGCGAGGATAGATTGCCTTGCAATCGGCGCCGCGAAAAGCAGGAATGATGAATGCCTTGCTATGAATTGTGACGAATCGTGGCGCGGACGCGCTCAGGCTCCGCAGACTCTCTCCCAGAAACGCTGCGCTTCGCCTTTGCGGCCGCGTTCGACGAGATAAGCGTAGCCGGTGTCCGCTGCCTCGTCGGTCATTGCAGCGTCGTGCTCGGCAGCGAGCAGAAGATTCTCCAAGCCGCGTTCGTTGCCCAGTTGCAGCAACAACTTACCGAGCAACAATTGCGCCTTCGCCAATGCCGGCTCACGTCCCACCAGATACTGTAGCTCGTCGATTGCGCGTCCGTAATCGCCAAGGTCGACGAGCAACACCGCCTTCTGCCACAAGTCCTCAGGGCTCGCCTCGGCTGGTGGCGTCTTGTCGTACTCCGCCAGCTTCCAGCGCAGCTCCATGATTTGCTCATGACGTCGTCGCCAGGCGGTGGCGTTCTCCTTGCGCCACAGATCGTCGCACCACCTGAGCATCTTGGGCGCATCCGAGCCGAACAGCGACAGCGCGCTGCGGTCGGCTGCATATGCCGGAGGTGCAGGTTGGATGTTGAGCGCTTCGAAACGTTCTCCAAGGCTCGGATGCGTGTCGCCGGTCTGCGGCAGCGTGCGCACGGCGCGATCGAGCCAGTCCTGGCGAGCCCACTGTTTGTGCGCGACCGCGAAAGCGCGGGGCATCACTGAATAAGGCGGATACGGCGGCTCCGGCATTTCTTCAACTCGGCTCAGAAAGCGCGGCCAGAACACTTCCTCAAGGAAGCGTCGCATGAGCGCCAGCTTCGTCAGCGCATTCGCCAACACACCTGGATGCGTCGCAACGGCAGCGGCTCGGTCGGCGGCATATTCGAGCCGACGCGCCAGAACGAACGTGTAAGCCTGAAAATAAACGGCATACCGACCGTAGAGCCGACCGATCAGCCGCTCCACCGCATTCGCTGGATGTTCGAGCCGTTGCTGAACCACACGCCACGCTTGGCGCTGACGGTACAACCACGGGACAAGCCGCTCGCGCTGGCTGCGCAGGTGTCCGATCTCGTGCGCAAGCAGCGCTTTGAGCTCTGCGATCGTGAGCGCACTGAGCAACGGGATGCCGATCTGCAGGTGGTGCCGGTATCCACCGAAGACACCCCATCGCGGCACCTGGTGCAGCCTCAAATCGAAGGAAGCGTCAATTCTGACGGAGTGGATGGACGCACGATGCACGATTCCGCGCCAGCCTACGAACGCCATGCGCTCGACGACATCTTCGATGGCGTCGAACAGCGCGGGCGCATCGTCTGCATCAATTTTGCGTCCTCCCGGCGTCTTGCCTGGAACGCTCAGCGCCCGCACGAGCACGAACGCGCCTGCGCTGCCAAGCACGATGAGCAGCACAGGAAGAAAAGGGGCGCGTCCTTCGATGATCAGGAAATAGATGAGCCAGATCAGTCCAATCCCTGCTGCGGCGAGACACAATGCGAGCGGCAGAAAACCGAATGCCGCGATCAGCACCACCTTTGCAAGATGCAGCCGTGGGTAGTCATCCGCCTCGCGCTCGAGCCGACCGATCAGGATGGCCAGGTCGTTCGTGTCCACTGCCGAGCTCCATCGCTCGAATGCTCCCAGCTTCACGAGCCCGGCAGGTTACGTCGTGGAACGGGCCGAAAGTTTGAAGTGGATCACGTTTTGGGCTGTGGGCTCGGGGCACGGGTCGTGCTCGTCTCGCCCTGGCAGTAGATCTTCTGCAGCACTGCCAGGATCTTGTGCACCGGCCCTGGTGGCACCGAATAGTAAACCGTCTGCGCGCGCTTCTCTGTCGTGACGAGCTTTTTCTCGCGCAGCACAGCCAGGTGCTGCGAGAGAGCGGATTGACTCAAGTCGATGTGCTCGTTGATCTGACCGACCGACAGTTTCCGCCCGATCAGCACGCACAGGATGGCAAGGCGCTGCTCATTCGCTAGCGCCCGTAACAGCTCAGCCGCCTTGGCTGCGTGCTGCATCATTTCTTGAGCCGACTTCACTGTGGCGGAACCCGTTCGACTGCGTTTCGTCGCCATCTACCACCCCTTTGCTTGAGCGGGCACTAGTATATTTCACGATGTGCTACATTAGCAATCCCTAATATAGTATGCTCTGAAATAATGGGATTGCTGGAGACAAGCGATGACAATCGACCGAATGGTAATGAGATTCGCGGGCGCCCTCGTGCTGGTGGGATTGGCGCTCGGCTCGTTCGTCAACGAGTACTGGTACTGGCTCAGTGCCTTCGTCGGCTTCAACCTGTTCCAGGCATCGTTTACAGGGTTTTGTCCGCTCGCGCGCATTCTCAAGCGTCTGGGCGTCAAGCCTGGCGCGGCATTTTGACCTGCCATGAAAGAACGCGTCATCGCGACAGCACTGGCGCTGGCCGCGCTCTGCGGCCATGCGGCGCAACCCGAGCTCGAGGTGCTGACCGTAGCCGCAGAGCAGGTGCCTATCGAGCGCATGCTCGATGGAACCATAGAGGCGGTCAGCCAGAGCACCGTGTCGGCACAAACATCGGGCCGCGTCGCCGAAGTGCTGTATGACGTCAACGACTTCGTCCCCGCCGGTGCGGTCATCGTGCGCCTGCACGCGATGGAGCAGCACACCTCGCTCGAGCAGGCACAGGCGGCGCTCAAAGAAGCGATGGCTCGTGAGGCCGAAGCGCAGACACGCTACGCGCGCATTCTTGGGCTGTATCGCGATCAGGCCGTATCCAAGTCGCAGCTGGACGTGGTGACGGCGGAGCGGGACGCTGCCGTCGCGCGGCTCGCTGCTGCCAAGGCTGCGCTGGAAGCGGCCCGAGAGGGTGTGAGCTACACAGAGATTCGCGCGCCTTATGCAGGCGTCGTGACCAAACGTCACGTCGAGGTCGGCGAAACCGTGCACCCCGGCACGCCGCTGATGAGTGGGCTGTCGCTGCAATACCTGCGCGTCGCCGTGGATTTGCCTCAGAGCGTGGTGGAGACCGTTCGCCGCCTGCGCAAAGCGGCCGTATACGTGAACGGTCAGCGCATCGAAGCGCAGACCGTCACGATCTTTCCGCAGGCGAACCCGCAATCGAACACGTTTCGCGCGCGTATCGACTTGCCGGAGAACGCAACCGATCTCTATCCGGGAATGCTCGTCAAGGTCGGGTTCGTCGTAGGCGAAGCGTCGCACCTGCTGATACCGACCAGCGCGCTCGTCGAGCGCGGCGAGATCACGGCAGTGTACGCGCTCGACCAGGATGACCGTCTCACTCTGCGCCAGGTGCGGCTCGGGCAGCGTTTCGGCGATCGTGTGGTTGTGCTGTCTGGTCTCATGGACGGCGATCGCATTGCACTCGATCCCATTGCCGCGACGCTGCGAGTCCAACAACAACGTACAGCGACTGCGCCATGAGCGATCGCAACGACCCAATGCGCATCAGCGGGCGAATCGCGCGCGCATTCCTCGACAACCAACTCACGCCACTGTTCGCCCTGACCGCAATGCTGATGGGCATCTTCGCGGTGCTTGTCACCCCGCGCGAAGAGGAACCGCAGATCGACGTCACGATGGCCAACGTCATTGTGCCGTTTCCCGGCGCCAGCGCCGTCCAGGTCGAAAATCTGGTGAGCTCGCCGATGGAGCAGATCCTGCGCGAGATCGACGGCGTCGAGCATGTCTATTCGGTGTCGCAGCCCGGTCTCGCGCTGCTGACCGTGCAATTCGAGGTCGGCGAGCCACGCACCGAAGCCATCGTGCGCCTATACAACGCCGTTTACTCGCATCAGGACTGGTGGCCGCAGAACCTGGGCGTACTGCAACCGCTCATCAAGCCCAAGGGCATCGACGATGTTCCGATCGTAACGCTCACGTTGTGGACAGCCGATCCGAGTCGCGGCAGCCACGAGCTGCGCAAGATCGCACATACCATCGAAACTGAGCTGCTGCGCATCAAGGGCACGCGCAACGTCTATACGATCGGCGGACCGGATGACGTCGTGCACGTGCGGCTCGATGCACAGCGCATGGCCGGATACGGGCTCGGCGTTCATGCGCTCGCCCATGCGCTCACGGCCGCCAATGTCGTCACGCATGCCGGCGATCTCGTTGCCGCCAATGCCGCCACGCCAGTGCAGGTCGGTGAGTTTCTCGCCTCGCGCGATGACGTGGCCAATCTGATCGTTGGCTTGCACGGCGGACATCCCGTGTACCTGCGGGACATCGCCGAAGTCGTGCGCGGTCCCGATCATCCCGAGCAGATGGTCTGGTTCGGTGCGGGCCCGGCCGCCGAGCAGGCGGGCATCCGGCTTCATGACAAGGCGCCTGCCGTCACGATCGCGGTCACGAAGCAGCCAGGAACGAATGCGATCGACATTGCCGATCAAGTGCTGGAACGCATTGCGGCAATGCGCGACATCTACCTGCCCGCAGGCGTCGAGGTCACGGTCACCCGCAACTACGGCGAAACCGCCAACGAGAAAGCCATGCAGCTCATCAAGAAGCTGCTGTTCGCCACGGCGTCGGTCATCATCCTGGTCATGATCGCGGTCGGACGGCGCGAGGCGCTTGTCGTCGGCAGCGCGGTGATCATCACGCTGGCGGCGACACTGTTCGCGTCCTGGGCATGGGGCTTCACGCTCAACCGCGTTTCGCTGTTCGCGCTGATCTTTGCCATCGGCATTCTCGTCGACGATGCCATCGTCGTCGTCGAGAACATTCATCGACATCTGCATCTTGCGCCGCCTCCTGCCGAAGCGGGAGCACTACGCGACCTGATCGCGCGCGCCGTCGACGAAGTTGGCGGTCCGACCATTCTGGCAACGTTTACCGTGATCGCGGCGTTGCTGCCGATGGCGTTTGTCACCGGCCTGATGGGCCCGTACATGAGCCCAATTCCAATCAACGCCAGCATGGGAATGCTGATCTCGCTCGCTGTCGCGCTCGTCGTCACGCCATGGATGTCCAAACGCTTGCTGCTCCGCGATCGCAACCAAGATCGAGCGTCGGTGCATAAGGCGAGCCAGCGCCTGCAAGCATACTTCGAGCGCCTGCTCACACCTTTCCTACGCGGCGATCGCGCGCGCCGGCGCAGACACCAGCTGTATCTCGGCACAGCAGTCGCGGTGCTGATCGCCCTCTCCTTTGTCGGGTTCAAGTGGGTGGTCATGAAGATGCTGCCCTTCGACAACAAGTCCGAAGTGCAGGTCGTGCTCAACATGCCGGAGGGCACGGCGCTGGAACGCACGGCGATGGTCTTGGATGAGCTCGCCGCGGAGATCGCGCGCGTGCCCGAGGTCGTGCATTACCAGATTTACGCAGGCACTGCCTCGCCGATCAACTTCAACGGGCTGGTGCGACAATACGATCTGCGCAGCGGTCCGCACTTCGGCGACATCCAAATCACGCTCACGAGCAAGGCGGAGCGCAAACGCCAAAGCCACGACATCGCACGCGATCTACGCGACCGGCTCGCTCCGATCGGACAGCATCACAACGCCGTCGTCCAGGTCGTGGAGGTGCCGCCTGGTCCGCCCGTCCAGGCACCCATCGTCGCCGAGGTCTACGGGCCGCGCTACAGCGAGCAGCGCATGCTGGCCAAGCGCATCCGCGAGCTGTTCGAGCGCACACCAGACATCGTCGACGTGGACGACAGTGTCGAGACCGACGCACGACGCTACGTGATCCAAGTCGATCGCTCGCGCGCCGCCTTGCTCGGCACCGATCAGCAAGCGATCGCGCAGACGCTGCAAGCGGCCCTGAGCGGTTACGACGCAACGTTCATCCGCGAGGGACGCGAGCGTTACCCGATCGCGGTGCGCTTGGAGCTGCCAGTCGAAGAGAAGGCAGACTTGCTTCAAGTGCTCACCTTGGAAGTGCCGGCAGCAAACGGCACGCTCGTGCCGCTGTCGGAGGTCGCCACGATTCGCGAAACCACCTGGGATGGCGCCATCCATCACAAGGATCTCCTGCCAGTGGTCTACGTGACGGGAGACATGGCCGGCGACTTGGATAGTCCGCTCTACGGCATGTTCGACCTCGTCGGACGAATTCGCGATGGCCAGGCAGGCCAGCCGATCGAGCAGCTCTTCATACGGCAACCCAAGGATCCGTATGCACCCGCGATCAAGTGGGACGGCGAATGGCAGATCACGTACGAGACGTTTCGCGACATGGGGATCGCGTACTCGGTCGGCTTGATCCTCATCTACTTGCTGGTCGTCGCGCACTTTCGCTCGTACGCAGTGCCAGTGGTCATCATGGTGCCGATCCCGCTCACGTTGATCGGCGTGATGCCAGGCCACGCGCTGCTCGGCGCGCAATTCACGGCCACATCGATGATCGGTATGATCGCGCTCGCCGGCATCATCGTTCGCAATTCGATCCTGCTCGTCGACTTCATCAATCACGAGCTCGCTGCAGGACGCGATCCCGTCGAAGCCGTCATTCGCGCCGGCGCCGTGCGTACCAAACCCATTGTGCTGACCGCGCTCGCGGCCATGCTGGGCGCCGTGTTCATTCTGGACGATCCGATCTTCAACGGGCTCGCCGTGTCGTTGATCTTCGGCATCCTGGTGTCCACGCTACTGACGCTCGTGGTGATACCGATTCTCTACTTCGGCTACCTGAAACGACGACGCTTCACTATGCCTTGAGAGAACACGCACGAAGCGAGAGATGACATGAAAGGCACGATCGTGACGATGCTGCTGCTCGCAGCGGTCTGCTCGGCACCGGCCAAGAGCGAAAGCCTCGCCGAAGCCTGGGCGCTCGCGCTCAAGAACGATCGCACGTTGGCCGCCGTACGGCTTGAGGCCGAGGCTGCCCGTTTCGAGGCAACCGCAGCACGCGGACTGCGTTATCCGGCATTGACGACGAGCGCGAGCGCGATGCAGTTTGCGGATGCACCCGCGTTCGATTTTTCTGCGGCTGGCGTCCCGATTCAGATGCCCAGGGTGTTCGATCACGACAACACCGTCATCGGCAATGTTTCCGTGATGCTGCCTCTCTATACCGGCGGGCGCATCACTAATGAGATCAATGCTGCCGACGAGAACCGACGCGCGCGCGAAGCCATGGAAGCGCAGGCGATCCAACAAACCAAGCTGGAGGTCGCTGAAGCATACGTAGGTGTGCTCCGTGCTCAGCGTGCGCTCGACGTCGCCAATAGCAACGTCGCCAACCTCGAGGCGTACGTGGGCGAAGTGCGCGCGATGTTCGAGCGCGAAATGGTGCCCCGTAACGACTTGCTGGCAGCGCAGGTGGCACTCGCCAATGCCGAGCAGGGCCGCCTACGCGCCAGCAATGCGTTGGATCTTGCCAAAGCCAGCTATAACCGCCGCCTCGGTGCGCCGCTCACGCGCGAGGTGCAACTCGAGCCGACCTTGCCCGTGCTCGAATCAGACTTCGAACGTGTATCGGTCGATGAGTTGATTGCGCGGGCGCTCGATCAGCGCAACGAGCTCGTGGCATTGCAGGCGCAAGCGAATGCGATGGGATACCGTGCCGACGTGGAACGGGCTCGGCTGAGACCGCAGCTTGCGCTCAGCGGTGGCTACTCCTATTTGGAGAGCGAAATGTTCGATCGGGAACGCTTCGCAAGCGCATCCCTCACCATGAGCTGGCCACTGTTCGACGGCGGCGTCACGCGCCATCGCAGTGCCGCTCTGCGGCGCACGCAGCGTGCACTCGAGGAACGCCGAGCGGACCTCGAAACACAGATTGCACTCGAAACGCGCCAGGCGTGGCTCGACCTGCAAGAAGCACGCAACCGCGCGCGAGTGACGGCCGAAGCCGTTGCGCAATCCGAGGAGAATCTACGCCTGGCGCGGCGCCAATATCAGGCAGGCTTGGTCACCATCACGCGTGTACTCGAAGCGGAATCGTTGCGGGTCACCAGCCGCACAAATCACGACAACGCGCTACTCGATGCCGACCTTGCCGTGTACCGCCTCGCACGCGTCTTGGGCGAACTGTAAGGAGCGTGTCATGAGACAGTGGTGGCTTGGTGTTCTGTCAGTCGCAGCAGTGACGGCGAGCAACGCGGCGGAATCCCCGCACGTCCAGCACAGCCCGCCGCATCCGGCCGATCTCGCGCTCATCAAGCAATTGGCTGGCGAGCTCAAGGCTGAGCTGACGAAGGCCTTACAAGTCTCGCCGGAGCATGCCATCGAGGTTTGCAACATCCGCGCACCGGAGATCGCAGCGAAGATCGCGGCGGAGAGCGAAGGAATCGAGATCGGCCGCACATCGCTGCGCGTACGCAATCCCGCAAACGCACCCAACGACTGGCAGCGCGAGGTGCTCGAGTCGTTTCAACGACGTCACGACAGTGGCGAAGCGGCGGGCTCGCTGGAGTACAGCGTCGTCGTAAAGACCGACGGCTACATCGAGCGTCGCTACATGAGGGCGATTGAGACCGAGCCGTTGTGCGTCACCTGCCACGGTCGACAATTGGCACCGACGATCGAGCAAACCATCGCCAAGAAGTATCCGAACGATGCCGCAACCGGTTTCGATGTCGGCGACCTGCGCGGCGCCATCTACGTCGTGCGACACTTCGGCGACACCATAGGAGAGACAGGAGAGAGTAGAAGGGACTAGCGAATCAGGAATGAACGGCACGCATCGCACCCACCGCCCACATACGGCACAAAGCGCGAACCCAACTCATCATTCGTGGTCATAGAGTGCAAATGTGATAGCGACCACCTGCACACGCCCCACTACGACCTACTACCTACATGCACCCCCGCAAGATTCGACCATGGGCGCTCGTCTTGAGCGGCAGTCTCATCGCAGCAGCGATCGGAGCTCAGCTACGTGCTTCCGACGACGATCGACCTGCTGTCATCGTCAATCTCGAGAAGCAAGGCTTGGAAATATTCGGTGAGTTCGCTGCACCTGCCGGGCTGCGAGGTTTTGCGGCCGCGGCAGACCGGCATCCGCTCGCCGTGTATCTCACGCCCGATGGCAAGCATGCGCTCGTCGGCACGTTGCTCGACGAAGAAGGCAAAGATGTCAGCGCGTCGGTGCTGGAGCGGATGGTCGTCGAGCCGATGTCAAAGCGCACCTGGGCACAGCTCGAGCGCGCATCCTGGGTCGCCGACGGACGCGCCGACGCACCGCGCGTTGTTTACGCATTCATGGATCCGAACTGTCCCTACTGCAATCGTTTCTACCGCGCGACGCGACGCTGGGTACAGTCGGGCAAGGTGCAGCTGCGCCACATCCTCGTCGGCGTCATCCGCGAGGACAGCGCCAACAAGGCGGCCGCCATCATGACCGCACGCTCGCCGATCGAGGCGTTCGCACTGAACGAGCAAAGATTCGATGATGGCGGCATCAAGGGCCTCGCAACGATCCCGCAGGACGTACGCAATCGACTCGACGCCAACGAGCGCCTCATGAGGGAGCTCGGATTGCGGGGCACTCCGGGAATCGTGTTCCTTGACGAACGCGGCATCGTGCAGACCCTGTCGGGCATGCCCGCGCCGGAGGACATGGAGATCGTTCTGGGTCCGCCTTGAAAATGCAGTCAGCGCTCACGCGCTCGTGCCAGGCCGCAACGGATGGACACCGCGATCTTCACTGTCCGTGAGCGGAAAGACGTGCCCGAGCAATGCAGACACGAGTGTCACGATAGCTGCAGCAAGCAGGGCCGGCACGAGGCCATGTCCCTCGGCCAACATGCCCCAGAGCCAGCTGCCCAGCGCCCAGCCTCCGAACGTGGTCATGTTGTACAGCGACAGCGCACGCGCGACGACCCAGCGCGGTGTGGACAGCTGCACTGTCACGTTGAACGTCGACAACGTCAGCACCCATGCCCCGCCGCCGATAACGAGCGCAGGCAGCGCGAGCCACAAGTGCGTGCTCACCGCCAGGATCGCGGTGATCGATGCAAATACGATGTTCGACCAGCGCACGATGCCTTCCGTCGACACGCTGCCGCGCAATCTCGTGGCGGTCAACGCGCCTGCCACGGCACCCACGCCGTAAGCGCCGAGCAACACACCATACGTCAGCGCGCCGCCGCTGATGCGGTGCTTGGCGACGAGCGGTAGCAACGCCATGACAGCGCTCGTGCCCAGGCCGAACGCGAAACCGCGCAGCAACACCGTGCGCAGCGTTGGAGACTGGGAGACGTAGCGCACGCCAACGGCGATCGCCGCTCCCAGCGACTCACGCGGCGTCGTTGCACGTCGTGCGGGTGGTTGCCACCGCGCCAGCACGACGATCAAAGCGATGTAGCTCAGCGCATTCACCGCGAAGGCTGCCGCCGCCCCCGCTGCCGCGACCACGGCGCCGCCAATGGCCGGGCCCGCGCTGCGTGCAATGTTGTACGCCACGCTGTTGAGCGTGACCGCCGCCGGCAGATGCGGACGCGGCACCATGTCGCCCACGGCGGCCTGCCAGGCGGGCGCGTTGATCGCCATGCCGCTGGCAAGCAGGAAGGTGAAGAGCAACAACAGCCACGGCGTGATCAGCCCGGTCCAGGCGCACGCCGCGAGCAAGCTCGCAACGAAGAGCATCGAAAGCTGCGCCCCGAGCATCATCCAGCGCCTGTCCAGGTTGTCCGCGAGCGCGCCGGCAACCGGCGACAGCAGCATGAACGGCAGCGTGACGGCACTCTGCACCAATGCGACCGTGTCGGCCGATCGCGTGAGCGAGGTCATCAGCCACGCAGCCCCGACAGATTGAATCATGGCACCGAAGTACGCGATCAGCGTGGCCATCCACACCGATCGGAACAGCGGTATGCGCAACGGCGAGAGCGCCGAAGGCGGCTCGGCGGCAGAAGAAGTGTCGGTCTCGGTTTCACTCATCAAACGATCGTCAACGGTGCGGCGATGCGAACGCTTCCGCGCACCGCGGGCTGCGATGATGTCAGGCAGCACGGCTGCCCATCAACAGCCATCGCAGCCGTCACCCCACGCGTTGGCACTCGATCTCCGATCGCGCCGATCAGCGGATCATTCACTGTCGACGGAGTTCTGTTCCGCCAGCTCGCTCAATCCGCCCAGTGTCAACCCAGTCCCGTAAGTTGGCGGCAGGCCAGGTGACCGAAGTTTCCAAGTGGATCGTCGTGCTTTTGGAGCCGTCTCGATGACTCGAGGCAAAACGAACATAGATGTCTTGAAACGGAGGAGCGACGACCACTCCTCGACAAACCAATCACCAACAGACGTCTTTTTTGACGGCGTACGAGTCCTGCGCCAATTCCCGTAACCTTATACGATACGGGATCGACTCCGTTGCAGCCGTCGAATCTGATACCGCTACACGCCCACCGCCGATCAGGTCGGTGAGCGCCCCCTCTGCCATTCCAAGAAAGCGCTCAAGACGACGCAGGTATCGCATTGACCTCTGTGTTGGCGCGCCCCCACGACAGAGCCGCTGGAGAGTTGAGAAGGGTATCCCGCTTCGCGGGCAAGACCATTTATCGTTGCTCCGGCAGCAATCACTCCTAAGCGTCGTTCCAACAGCGTGCGACAGATCCAACCCCAAGTCGCTTAAGAAGGCATTTAACGCGCTCAACAGGTTGGGCAGAGACGCTTTCCTGGGAAAGCCCGGCTGATCGACGCGATCGGCCATACATTGTTTAAGTTGAGCGAAGGTGGTGCTGGCAGCGGACACGTTCTTTCTCCGTGCCTGAGCTGCCGATTGGACTTCCTTCCCCCCATCGTTAACCAAATCGGAAATGAAGAAATGATGATCCGACTTAACCCATTGTTCCTCTAAGCTTTTCTCGCCAATTTTCATGACGTCACCATGGAGTGAGAGACGCCATGGACTTCATTACTTCGACTGCTTCCTCATACTGGAAGCACTCCCACCGCATGGCCTATTGCCCGGTGACACAGGGCGAGTTGTTGACCGTGTCGCGTATAGCAACCGTGCCCTTAAAGCAGCGTCCAAGTCAGCCCTCGGTCCATCTCCGATGGCACCGTCCGCGACCGCTCAGGTCGTGCACGGCCAGCCAGGGCCGATACTGAGAGCCGCTTCCATGGCCCCCTCCCGGACCCACCGTTCGATCTTGTCCTCGCTTCATTGCTCCATCGCACAATGCCTGGACAGGTAACCACTAGGTCCCGTGTAGACGCCGGTTTCCAGTAGCTGACAGGGATCGATGAACTGGACATGACGGCGTTCAGGCCGATTACCGGACCAAGTCCAGCCGATGAGAGCAGTCGCGACCCTACTCCCTGAGGACGCGGATTCCTGCAGTTCGAATAGTGACCCGCAACCAAGATCGCCGATAGAGAAGAGCCCGTTCGCCGGGTGCCGAGCGAGTCGTTAGACTAGACACGCGCTTCGTTCAACGCGCTCGCAGAGACCAAGAACAAGAGATTCAGCTGCGCGCAACAGCCGAAGACAATTGGAGGAATCGCTTGTCTATGCCCTCTGATCAAAGCCTGGATCGTGACGGCAAGCTGCAGAAAGTCAAAGAGCTGATGCTGTCTGTCGTGCCAGCGGACGGCTCATCCATCGGGAACGTCGCTCTGCGACGCGAACTCGAAGCCCGGCTGGCCACGGAAGACCTGTCTCTGAGAGAAGAAGAGTTCTGGCAAGCACACAGCACCTTGGTCGCCGAGGGTCTCCTGGTGAAAGGCCAGGGGCGTGGAGGTTCAGTGCGGCGCTCTGGAGATGCCGCGAGCGCCTCAGACAGCGCTAGCGCAGAACCGTTTGCCCTGACTGCCGCGGAACCGCCCACGAAGAACGTCGGCAGCCGTTCGCGCAGCCGGACTGCAACTCGCGATTCGCGCGCGACTTCGCAGCCGCAGAAGTCAGGAGAAGCCGCGAGCCAGATCCTCTCCTACCGCCACAGCGACAAGCGGGTGAACAACCCCGAGGTCGGC